>ERZ761610.128-NODE-128-length-70692-cov-147.964339_pt1 | contig 70692 bp, 41 predicted proteins | sample MGYA00512164_ERZ761610 | MGnify/ENA primary metagenome ERZ761610 (study PRJEB28899, sample SAMN02850038) | bioreactor sludge metagenome | biome: EBPR Sludge; feature: EBPR Bioreactor; material: flocular biomat | place: Australia: Thorneside Wastwater Treatment...
CAGGTTGGTTATGACCAAAATAACAGACGGCGAAATTGTTTGGCGCAGGTATTACGATAATTTCACTAACCGAAATTATATAGTCGATTTACTGCCTACTGCCGATGGTGGGTGTTACGCTGTAGGGACAGTTAATCATAAGGCTGGCACACAGTTATCAGAAGTTTTATTTATGCGCATAAATGCCAATGGAGATATGCTATTTAACAAAACCTATAAATGGGGCGATAATAGAGCAGTAGGTAACCGCTTCAATTTTGCAAGCAACAACAACCTGATTATAACTGGAACAAGTTTAGGAAAAGAAGCCCTTCTTCTACGCATAGATACCATAGGCAATACCATTTGGGCAAGACATTATGAATTAGGCAGTGCTTTTAGCGAAACGGTAAATGTATATCAAGTAGGCGAGGATTTTGTTTGTGCCGGTAGCTGTAGAGATGTGGGAGGTAAGATGAAAGCCTTTTTAATGAAAGTGCGCGGCACCAATGGCGAGCCTTTATGGGTACGCTACTTTGATGCAGAACCCAATAGCGATTATTTTTACGATTTCACCCCTGCGTCTGATGGAGGTTTTATGTGTGTAGGGCGCACCGAGCCGGTAGGTTCAGCCAATGTATTAGCCGTGCGAACCAATTGTATGGGTTTGCTCACCCAGCCACAGGCAGCATTTACCGCAGTACAAGACACCAGTGTTATGCCCGACTTATTTACCTTTATCAACCAAAGCCAATACGTGTATCCCGATAGCATAGACGGCGGGCATTTTATATGGGAGTTTGGCGATGGTGCGGTCAGTTATCAGATAAACCCATCCCATGTTTACCCCGCAGCCGGAGAGTACTTGGTTACCCTTACTGCCATAGTTTGCCAAGATACCAGCATAGTGCAGCAAACCGTTGTTGCCAGATCGGGCAGCGGGATAGCGGTAGGGGGTGTTTCTCCACCCCACAATTCCCTACCTTTGGAGGAGGCGGGGGTGGTAGTTTACCCCAATCCCGCCCAAAATACCCTCCACTTCACATTACAAAATCCGCTAACTCCCCCTGCCGGTTGGTCGGTTAGTTTGTTCACCCCAGCAGGTCAGCGGGTATTACACAACACCGTGTCGCCTGCATCGGCAACGGCGAGCATACAGGTAGGTCATTTACCTGTAGGCATCTATTTTTACACCGTTCAATCGGGCGGAGTGGTGTTGGCACGGGGCAAGGTGGCGGTGGTGCGGTAGATAACGTAGAGACACACGGCCGTGTGTCTCTACAGTCCGTGTGTCTCTACAGTCCGTGTGTCTCTACAGTCCGTGTGTCTCTACAGATTATACCACGCCGGCGCTAAACTCTGTCAGCGTTCCACACGCTGACAGAGTTTAAAAAAAACAAACCACCTAACCACCTTACAAGGCAACCCCTTTTCATTAATTTTCGTTTTACCCATCATACATTCACCACACAACTAAATAACCATTATGAAAACACTATTACTCTTGCTAATGGTTTTCTTGTATGGAGGCGCTGCCCATTTACGATTGTGTAAGTACTAATTACCAGCTACTGAAAACCGGCTATCCACTACCCATTTATATTAGTAGCCGTTTCCCAAGCGTTCTAAAAAGTGCCGGCAGGGCGAAACATCGGTGCCGTTGTTTCGGAGTTGGGCAATATACATGGCGTTTTGGGCGGCAATTCGGGCTTTTTCTGCTTCGCCTAATCGGTAAAAGAGCAACGCCTGTATGAAATGATTGTAGTATTCTTGTTCTATGCTAATAGATTCTTCTACCCAAGCCAGCGCTTTTTGGAGCATTTTTTTATTGTTTACATTTCGCTGAAATACGGCGGCTATATCGGCAAGGGTTTTGGGGTTTGAAATTTGGTTTTCATCTAAATAGGCTACGGCAATTTTAGTGTAGGTACTCCATTCTTGGGTGCCTTGGTAATAAAGGCTTTGCATATCAAACAAAAATCTGTTTCTATCGGGCAGGAAAGAGTGGTGTATAACCTTTTCGGCTTTGTTAAACAGCTTTCGGTCTTTTTCTCTGATGGCGGTAAGTACGCTATGCTCTACGGCATTTTTTATTTTTTCGTTTACCTTGTCGCCGCCTTTTACACTCTTAAAATAGCGAATATCTTGCACAAGGTAATCAATGGCTTTATTTTCTAAGCTGACAGAAAAATCGTAGATAAACTCGCGATTATGCGGCGCGGCAAGCTGGTTTTCTTGTAATTTCAGGTAGTAATTTACTACGGCATTTACCGGCAGTTGTAATTTGAGCAGCAGGTAGGCATACTCCCTCACAATAGCAATATCTTGGGTAGTATCGGCTCTAAAATAGGCGCTCAGTTCATTTAATCTATTATATTGCGATTCTAAGCCGGCGGGCATCTGAAAACCACTGTTGGGTTTTGGAGCCAACGGGGTATAAACAACCGGCGGTGATGTTTGGGTTTTAGTAACTTTTTGCTTGGGTTCGGGTTGGGGAGTGGGTTTTAATACAGGGGCAGACTGGGTAGGTTGTTGCCTGTCTTGTTGAGATTGATGGTAAGTAATGCGGTCAATTTCTGTTTCGGAGGGTGGTGGCAGGTAGTAATCATCGGGTTTCCACTCCATTGCTTTTGGGGGAGTGATAGAGGCAATAATGCCGGAGCCTTGTGGGCGGTACAGCACATCATAGGCATAGTTTTGAAACTTTGATATGGTTTGTCCGCCCTGCTCGCGTTTAAGTATATTGCCTTCTGTATCCATGTAGAGCAAAACCGGGTAGCCTTCTTTTGCCCGTATGATGTTATCGCCATAGGCGGCTACAATATCATAATAGCCAAAATCGCCATGTGAAACATTTACTTTATAATTGAGGAAGTTTTGGTTATAGGTAGTAAAAACCTTGTAATCGGCAAAAACGGTGGTGTCCATAAAAGAGCAGTAGTGGCAAGGTACTCCGTACAAATAAACAAACATGTACTTGCGGTCTTCTTTGGCTTTGTTAAGCAGTTCTTCAAAGCTGCCTTCAAAAAATTTAATTTTTGCCTGCTGTGCTGAGGCATTGCCGGCGGCGGTTAAAAACAGCAAAAAAATAACAGCAATACGGATAAAGGAGTGCATAGGCAACATGGTAAGGTAATAGGGTAATTAATTTGGTTTTGTAAACATCAAAAATTATACCGATTTTGTAAAATGGCATAATTTTTACCCCATTGGGCTACCGCGTTATTTGCCTTGCTAATACAAGCACGGTTAATATGGTGGCTATTTTTGAGCTGAGACTTTCAAATGCTTGGTTCCAGTCGCGGTCTTCGCGCCGTTTTTTCCTTTCTGCTTCAAATCGTTTTCTGTCTGTTATATCCACCGAAATGGTAGCGCCGTTTTCAACTCTTGGGTAGCGTTTAATGCCTAAAAATACGGTAGCTTTATCTATTCGTCCATTGGGTTGCTGCACATAAGTACGCGCTTTTTTTGCATATCTGCCAAAGCCGCCGCCATAGTTTTTGATGTAAAAATTGGCTCGTTTTCTGCCTTTTTCAAAGGGAGCGCTAATTTGCACAATCACCGTATCTACATCAAAGTGGCTAACTGCTCCTTTGATGGTAACCAAATTTTTAACCTGTGGCACAAATATAGAGTCGCCATCGGCGAGTATGTAGTTAAATTTTGATTTATTTGGTTTTTGTTTTGCTTTGGTGATGTCTAAAAGTACATAACCGGTGCTGTCTTGGGCTCTAAACAGTTTAGCGCCTTCGCTAAAAGCGTAAGGGGTAATACCGCCGCTTCGTTCTAAGAGACTGGTTAGGCGTTCTTCTTTGCTAAGCAGGGTATATTCGCCGGGGTAGGTAATTTCGCCATAGATTTTTATGATAGAGGGGGGCTCAAAATCGGGCGAAATGCGTATAAACACGTGGTCGTAGGGTTTGAGCGGAAAATTAGCGGCAACGGTATCAATGGTAAGGTCGGGGTTTACCTGCACTCTTTTTACCACAATGCGGTCGGTAGCGGTTTTTTTCAAATCGCGGTCGGTATAACTTATCAGCCTTGATACTTCGAGCCTTTCGGTAGAGGCTTCGGCTTGCATACCTCCGGCAAGGTAAAGCAGGTCTTTAAGGGTTAGCCCTTCGGCATACTCATACTCGCCGGGCTGGCGCACAGCGCCAAAAATTTTGACCGAAAAATCTTGCCGGAATGCTCTTCTTGAAACAACCTGAATGGTATCGAGGTCTTGCACGCTAAGGTTTTCGGCCGATTTAGGGTCGTCCAGCACTTCACCCAACCGGAAAGGCAATATCAGTTTTGATTGGTCTTCTTTCAGCCTTATTACATAAGCGCGGCTAAGGTCGGCTTCGTCAAGTACGCCCTCTGTTTTGAGCAATATATCCGATACTTTATTGCCCGGTTGCACTTCGTATTTACCGGGTACTTTTACTGCTCCCACCACCTCCACATAATTGCGCAGCCCTCTTGGAAGTTTGTAAATAAAAATACTGTCGCCGTTTATGAGCGAAAAATCGGTTTTAAATTGCCTGAGGCTGTCTAAATCAAGGTCTATTAAAATTTCTTTGTTGCTTTTGTAGCGTTTAATGTTTATGTTTTTAGTAAAGGCATCGGAGCCCAGCCCGCCGGCGTATTCTATCAGTTTAAGCAATCCCTCGTTGGGTTGAAGCTCGTAGTTAAATGGGCGGCGCACTTGCCCCGATATATTTACCACGTTGCCCATAGGCGGCACAATAACATAATCATTGTGTTCAAGGAAGAATTCCTGTTTGCTGTTTGGGTTGGTAAGGTACTCGTATATGTCTAATTTTTTAATAGTTTGACCGTTTCGGCGAATGTAAATTTCTCTTAGCGACCCTATTTGGTTGGGTCCGTTAATGGCAACTAAGGCATTAAAAACCGATGTGTGAGAGGGAAACCGATAGGTGCCCGGGTGCAGGAGTTCGCCCACAAAATTTACGCTTATTTTGCGCAGGAAGGTAATGTTTACTTCCACCTTATTGGGGTCAAACTCATAAGCCTTCACAAATTTTTTCTTCACTATTTCTTTGGCATTGGCTACGGTAGCGCCTTTTAGGTAAATGCGTCCTACTAAGGGCGGGTCTATATTACCAAGAGTATCTATGATAAATTTTTTGTTAAAATCGGTAACACCCCACATCGAAACGGTTACTTCGTCGCCTATGCCAAGTGGGTAATTATCGGGCGGACGTTCATTGAGTTCGTTTTTAAATACTACTTCCAGCAGGTTTCGCCTAAAAAATTCCTGTCCATACACAACAGGTTCGGGTAGTTGAAGGGCTTTTTCTACCAAATCGCGCTTTTGGAGCTCTATAATTTTGATTACGTCTTCTATGTTAAGGCTATCTTTTTTGCTTTTGAGTTTTTTTTCTAACTCTTTGCGTTTTACGCCGTCTGTAATCATTTTAAGTGTGTCTTGTGCGGCGCTAAGTTCTGTTAGTTCTTTAATGGTTTCTTCGGGTATGCCCAATTTTCGCAGCTCTTCGGGCGTAACCATAATGCGGTTTATGAGCGAGGTATCTTGGGCTTGCGCTCTTTTGCGGGTTTCCTCATCTTGTTGCTGAATAAACCGTTCCAGGTCGTATCGGTTGTAGTATTGGTTGGGTTTATTTCGGTTTTGTTCATACAAATTAAGGGTGCGCACCTGTGCATTAGCGTTTAAGGCGGTGCAAAGGAGCAAAACGGTTAAAAAGAACCAAACTATGTTTTTCATCTTTTGAGGGCAGATGCAGGGGTTTAACTTGGTGTGTGCTGCAAACAGAGGCATAAAAAGGGTTTATGGTTGCATATATAACCAAATGCGCATGGCATGTGCCGGGCTACGCATTAAAGCCCCAAAGATAGAGAAACATTGGTAACAACTAAGCGCATACCCTTAGCAAAGTGCAAAAAGCAGTTATTATACTTATGTTGCCAGTTATTGGCAATAGTAGTGGCAGCGTCATTTGGGCATTTGTAAATGTGCTGCTGTGCAAAGGAAAATAGTTGCCAATTTCTTGCCAAAGTGGTAAAGGGATTGGCATGCGTTATGTAAAATTTGTTCTGCTATAAGGCGCGCCTACTTGCCTTTCAGCTTAGCCGGAACGGGATTTGTGGGGGAGGCAGTATCCCAAACCACACTTACTACCCACCAACGGTTGTTGTTGAATACTAATTGAATACTGTTTACACCCGATGCTACTGCTTTGCCATTAGGTTCGTTTCGGGTTTCGTAGGCGCTCAATACGTGGGCTATATTACCAAAGCGTTCTATGGTTTTACCGGTTTCGGTTTCATAAAAATTGGTATCTGATGATTGGGAGGCAATATCAATAAACTCATTGAGCGAGAAATTTCGGTAGATATGCTCGCCCGAAGCGCTCTCGGCAACCGATATAAACTGGGCATTGGGTTTGCAAAGGGCTTGCAGCATGGGCAGGTTTCGGGTTTGTGCGGTGCCCGATATAGCTTCGTACAAAGCCGCTACGGTATTTTCTATGGTAGCCGTTTTTTCGGGCGGCAGGGGGTATTGTCGGAGTTCGGGAGCTTGGAGCCACTCATTTCTAAGGGCAATTTGGCGGGCGGTGGCTTTTGGGTTTAGTCTTATTTGGTGATAGCGTTTTTTATCCATACGGGTAGCAAGGGCTTTCAGCTCTATGGCTTGTCCGTTTCGGTTAACGGTTACGCGCATGGTATCGCCATCTTTCATGTTGGCAGTAACAGCCATAAAGTAATCTTGCATATTAGAAAGGTCTATGGGTTTACTGTTAATGCTGAGGAGTTCGTCTCCGGGTTGGTAACCCATTTGTTTGCTGAAAGCATTAGTAGGGTCAGTTTCTTTTATGTATAGGGTAAAGGTTTCGGGGTTAAAAGCCACATCAGCATTGCCTAAGATAGAGAAATCGGAAAAGGTTTCTTCGGGCACGTATTCTATACCCACCATGTTAAATACTTCCGCTAAGGGCAGTGGTTCGGGGCCGGCTACATATCGGGTCAAAAACTCGCCAATTTGGGCGTTGGTAAGATTGGTAATATCGGTAAACAATTGGTCGTCAATAAAGGGGCGGTCTTTTCCGTATTTATTGGTAAGTTCTGCAATGAGTTTGCGCAGGTTATATTTACCATTTGTGGCAGCAAGCAGTTGAATATCAAGGCAAAGGCTAATGAGTGCGCCCTTTTCGTAAACATTCTGGTACTGGTCGGCATATTTATCTAAGCTGCCTATGCTCATGGTGGTAAAGGGCAGGGTGTCGTTAAAATATCGGGTAGTGTTAATGATTTTAGAGCGCAGTTTGTCAAAATAGGCATCGGTATTGATGAGGTTGTATTGTATTTGAACGTGAGAGGCGGCGTATTCTGTGCTGCCTTCGTACAGCCAGAGGTGCTGCGACATTTTGGGCTGGGTAAAATTGAAGTAGTGAATTTCTTCGGAGTGCAGGTTGAGTGGTGTTACTATGTGAAAAAATTCATGTGCTGCCACATCTATAACAAAGGGCAGGAGCATTTCTTGCGGGTATTCTGGTAGGTAATAAAAAGAGGAGTAGGAGTGTTCTAAGGCGCCTTGCATGGGCGAGGATTTTGCCGGCGGCACAAAATAGAATAGGAAGGCGTATTTGTTTACCGGCAATTTACCGCCGCCTAAATAGTCTTTAATGGCATGCAGCATGGTGGCTATATTGGTAGCCAAATAAGATGAAGTTACTTTTTTGTTTGGCGAGTAAACAGAAATAAGCACATTGGTACCGGCAATGTTGATAGAAGTAGTATCGGGCTGGTTATACATAATAGGAGAGTCCACCAGCAGATTATAGTCATCGGTAACAAACACATCTTTGTTGGGCGAGGTATATTGTGGTATTAACCCTGTTGATCCGTAGAAATTAGTGGGTTTGGTTACTTCCAGCCGGTAGGGTTGTTTTTCCATTCCTTCAAAATAGCCAAAGAAACCGTGGGTATTGAGTACAAAATTTTCGTTGGTTTCTATATTAGTGCCCGACATGGGGTAAATGGGCGTTTTACCCAAATCGGCATCAAAGGTATCGTTTACTTTGTAGGTAATTTTGCCCAATTTGTTGGCATTGGTTATTTGCCAGCCGTTGGTATCTGTTTGTTTTACTTTAAGGGGTTTACCTTTTTTATCAAAGGCTTTAAACTCAACCACAAACCTGCCAAAATCTGAAATGGCATAAGTACCCGGAATAATTTTGGGCATTCTGAAAGTAGCAGTAGCGGCGGTAATATCGGGCGGCGTAAGTGTTACTGTAAGCTGGTCGGCAGTTACTTTGGTAAGGTCTATGGTGTATTGATACGTTTGGTTTTGTGCCATTGCAGTTTGCGAAAAACAAAACCATATCAAACTGAGGCTTAAAGCAAAAAAAAGTTTCTTGTTCATGATAAATAAGGTCAGCAGCAAAGCTGTAAGTGATTAAAAAATGGTTAAAGTAGGGGTTGAATGGTGTAATTGTGCTAGCCCGATGTTGTAATTTGGGCAGCAAAACAGAGAACACCCCAACAACTATGAAAGTTCACGATGTGTATGGGTGCGAAAATGGCAAACCGCTATGTTGGTAAGCAAGAGGTGTACATTATTACAGCCTACAATCAGATAAACAATCAATAATTTTGCCCAATATTAAACCCTGTTTAAAAGGGGATAACATTGGGCAAGGTAAATGGAAATACCCGATAAGGGTTTTAGGTTATTCTATGATGAGTTTACCTTTGTTGTTGATGTTGCTACCGGCATTAACAAGGGTGTAAAAATACAACCCCTTGGGCAGTTGGTTTACGGTTAGCGTGGTAGTGCCGCTAAGGTTGTGCCATGCGGCAACCTCTTGCCCCAGTGTATTATACAGGTATAGGCTGCTGTTGGGCAGTGTGTTGGGCAGTTGTATTACTACCTGACCGGTAGCGGTAGGGTTGGGATACAGGCGCGGGCTGTTTGTTGCTGTGCCGGGTTCAATACCTGTGCAGTAATCTACTGTTACTTCTTTGGTTACGGTGGCGGTGGTGCCTCCTACGCCCAGTGTGGTGAGGGTAACTGTGTAGGTGCCTGGTGCAGGGAAGGTAAAAATAGGATTTTCAAGTGCGCTACTCTCGCCGGGTACGCCAAAGTTCCACTCGTAGCTAAAGGCGTTTGCGCTGGCATTGGTAAAGGCAACGGTAAGGCAGTTAGCGTTAAAATTAAACTCGGCCAATAGCGGACCGGGCTGTGCCAGATACTCAATACTTGCCGGGGAAACATTTCCTGAGAGTGGGTCGGTAATTAATGTAATTGATGCAGCCGGGTAGCCTTGGTTTTTAGAGATAAAGCGCATACTGTTGGTAACAATGGTGGTATCTAAAATAGAGGGGTCAAAAGGCAGTTCTATACCCAGCAAACCTTCAATAAGGGCGGGGTCAATGGGCACAAAGTTGCCAAATACAATTAAACCTAGTTCAAGCCCTACGGTATTGGTTTCGTTATAGCGCAGTACCTCCAGCGTAAAATCGGGCAGTTGTAGGGTGCCAAAAGCATCGGCGTTTATAGATTTTTCAACGTTTAGACGCAGCCCTATTTGAGTTCCGTTAAAATCTATGGGAATGATGTAGCCGCCATTGCCCGATATGGCTTCGCCATAATTAGCCGGGCTGAGGTATAAATCGTTAGGGCTGGCATTTACGTTGGTAGCGCCCAGGTCAATAATACCCGGAATAGTGATGTTTACAGTAAAGCCATCTATAAAAACTTTGCCTTGTGTGTTTTTGGTATAGTAGGCAGTAGCATCTGGAATGCCGCCCACGGGCAGGATATTGCCTAGCGAAACACCCAATACAGAATTGATGTTGCCAACCCGGGCAATGGTGGCTTGCGGAAAATCGGCTGCGGCGGGCAAATCGGTAGGGGTTATGAATTGTACGGCTTCAAAATTACCGGGTGTGAGGCTGGTAAAGTTCCAAACTTGGGCGGTAGCTGAGGCGGTACCTAAGTCAATATCAGGGGTATTGCTGGTTGCCAGATATTTAGAAACACCCACCGCCGGCAAATCGCTGCCGGTAATGCTCACTTGTGCATAAGTGGTATGTGCTGCCGCAAAAAATACAAGCATAAAACAGAGGAGGTAAAATTTTTTCATGGTGCAGAGAAAAATTTTGATAACAAAACATAAAGGTAAGCACTTGCCTCAAAAGCAACAATTTTAAACGGTTTTTTTTATTCTTTTGCCACAAAAAAGGTGTTTTCAATGGCTTAAAAGGTTATTGCAGGGTTAATTTGGTTGCTGCCGCAAAAAAATGGAATAATTATTGCTAACAGTTGCATAGTACAATAAGGTGCAGTTGCGCCAACCTATTTTTAAAAAGATATTGCTATGCACATACGATTTACCATGGCTGTTTTAGCGGCTGCTTTAATGTTTCTACATACTTTGGCAGGCATTGCTCAGGTTACCAATCCTTCTACCTACGATTTGCGGTTTAGCAATGGGCAGGGCGGTTGTGGCAGTAACAGTTTTTGCGTGGATATTCAAATTAAAGCGGCATCGGGAGCGCCTAATTTTGCGCTGGGGTCGCATACTATTTGGTTCAATTACAACAAATCGGTAATTGGCAGTCCCACCTATACTTCGTTAAATTTTAATTCCAGTACGCAGTGCAGCATTGCTGGAGTGGTTAATTACAACCCTTATTTAAGCACAGCGTTTAACTTTTCGGAGGCAGGTAGCGAAGGTGAGGCAAATTTTACCACGCTGCTCAATGCCTTTACCGCCGGTTTTGAGTGTCCGGTGGTAAATAGCAGTACTTGGGTAACCATGGGTACGGTTTGTTTTACAGTGTTAAATTCATCGGGCAACCCCAATTTGTATTTTAGCCCGCAGTTTACTCTCATTAATATGAGCAATAACAACCCACAGCACAATCCCGGCACATGGGGCACGCTTAATAGTTTGCCCGGCGGCAGTTCGGGCAGTCCGGGTACCGCTTCGTTCAGCAATCCGTTTGTATGTGCGGGCGAAACCGTCAACTTTTCGGCAACGGGTTTTTCGGTTAATGCAGGTTACTACATCGGGCTGATAGTTACAGACAACGCATCAGTAAGCAGCCCGTCTTCATTTTTGGCAGCTACCAAATACTTGGTGTCTAATTCATCAAGCGCCAGCGCTTTCAATGGCCCGCCTTCAGGCACTGGTATGCCCACCAATACACCCTTGTATGTATATTCTTTTGTAGGGTTAGGCAGTGGCAGTAGTTTACAAATAGACCCTTCTTGTTTTGCCGTTAGTCCGGCGGCGGGTCCGTTTGTGGTGTTGCAAACCATACAAACCAGCGCCAGCAATTATACTTGTTTGGGTGGCGGCAGTGCAGTTTTGAATATAGCCGCAGCAGGTGGTTTACCCGCCTATAACAACCCCGCTCAAAAGTTTACCGTTACCACCCAAAATGCTGTTTATACCGGACCCAGCCAAATAAACAACAACCAGATAATAACCGTAACCGTTACCAACAATGTGCCCTGGACGGTTACTTTTACCGATAGCGACGGCTGCCAAGGCGTAGCAACCGGCACGTTTGTAGAGACGGCAGTGTGTACCCTGTGTAATGCCGATGCCGGCAATGTATCGGTAAACAAACAATTTGTTTGCTGGGACGAAACCATACAGCTCACCGCATCGGGATATACATTAGGCAACCCAACTACGGGTTATGTAGGGTTGGCTGTTTCGCCCGATAATACTTTGAATGATTTACTCAGCGATGTGTTGTATGGATTATACACCGGACCCACGGCTAACCATACCAACAATGATTTAGCCGAAACCAACCAAACCTTGTATGCTTATTCATTTATAGGTGAGGGAAATCCATACTCCTTTAACCCAAGTTGTTTTGACCTCAGCAGCCCGTCTGCCTCATTTGTATTGTTGCAACCCATACTCATCAATACCAATAACCAGTTTACCTACAACTGCAATACCAACGGCACGGCTACCATAGCTATGGCCCCCGCCGGGGGTGCGCCTGCTTACAATTCGGCTACCGAAAAATTTACCGTTTCGGTGAGCGGGTCGGCTACTTATTCAGGACCTTCACAAATTAACAACGGGCAAAGTATCAACATTACCGTTTCAAACGGCGCTTGGACGGTAACTTTTACCGACAGCAAGGGTTGCTCAAAGGTTATAAGCAATACCTTTAACAGTGCCGATTGTGGCGCACCGCCCCCTTGTAATGCCAATGCAGGAACACCTGCCCGCTCTAAAAATTTTGTATGCTGGGGCGATCCAATTACGTTTAGCGCCAGTGGTTTTACGTTGGGCAATGCCGGTTCTTATGTAGGATTGGCAGTATCACCAACGGGCAATTTAACCTCTCTTTCCGGTGCGGCTATTACCCACCTTTTTCAGGGCACTTCGGTTACCTTTACCAACAATCAAAACACTGCTCTTGGGCAACCTTTGTATTTGTATTCTTTTATAGGCGAGGGAACACCATTGGGCACCATTAACCCCAATTGTACGGCTCTAAGCGCCCCAACTGCCCAGTTTGTGCTGCTGCAACAGGTATTAGCCAATAAATCGGCTTACGTATGTAATAGTGGCGGCACAACGGCTCAGGTAGGTGTGGCTGCCGCAGGTGGTATGCCCCTGTATCAGTCAGGGCAACAGTTTACCGTAACCGTTACCGGCGCTACTTACAGTGGTCCGAGTACGGTAAACAATAATACCACCATTACGCTAACGGTAGCCAATGGCGCTACTTGGAGCGTTACGTTTACCGATTCGCAGGGTTGTTCTGCCACTATTTCCGATACGTTTAATGCGGCGGTGGCTTGTGCAGCATGTGCCGCCAATGCCGGACCCGACCAATCTTTGTGTGCCACCACCACCACGCTGGCAGCTACGCCGGCACCGGCAGGCGGGTCGGGTACGTGGTCGGTAGCTACCGGAGCGGGCGCAGGTTCGTTTGCCAACCCCAACAGCGCTACAACTACGGTGAGCGGATTATTGGTGGGGGTAAACAAATTGGTTTGGTCGGTTACACAACCCTCTTGCCCTATTGTGCGCGATACAGTAGCCATAACCGTACTCACCGGCGCTGCCTGTGGCTGTTGCAATGATTTTGCCGCTCAAACCTCCGGTGAAAATTCCACTTGCGGGCTTGCCGATGGTAGGTTGGAAGCAGTTGTTAGCGGCGGGTCGGGAAATTATACGGTGCAGTGGGTTAATGCGGTATCGGGTACGCCTGTTGCCAACCCCTTGGCAGTGCCTGCCGGGGTTTACCAAGCCACCATTAACGATACCGGCTGCGGCTGTACGTCTATTGTGCAGGTAGTACAGGTAACTGCCGATGCCCCGGCTTTTGGCTTGCAGGCAAGCGCTACCAATGTAAATGATTGTGAAAACGTTAGCAGCGGGCAAATTTGCCTTACCATAGGCAGTGGTGGCACAGCGCCTTATACCGTTTCTATGAACGGCTCTTCCTACGGACCTTATGCTGTAGGTTCGCACTGTATTCCCAATTTAGCGCCCGGCACCTATAACATAACCGTTACCGATGCTAATGGTTGCGCTAAAAATGCCCCCAACCAATCTATTATACAACTTGCCAACTGCGAAACCATAGATTGTGCCAATGCTAATCTATTAATGCAGAGCAATATACTACCCACCAACTGTGGCGCTGCTACGGGGCAGGTTTGCCTTATTGTAACCGGCGGTACGCCGCCCTATACCTTAGCAAACGGTACGGTAATAGAGCAAGAAGCAGCGCAAACCTGCATTTCCAATTTGGGTGCCGGTTCATACAACTTTACCGTTACCGATGCCAATGGCTGCACAGCCGCACATAGCGCTACCGTAGCACAGCCCGCTGCCATTAATGTTTTGGCTACTGCTCAAAATGCGGGTTGCGGCGCAAACAATGGAAGTTTCTGCCTCACCATATCGGGCGGCACGGGTCCTTACTCGGTGGTTTCATCGGGAGCGCCCTTTGGCACGTTTGCCAATAACCAGCAGCAATGTGTTAACAACGTTGCGCCGGGTTTATATATCCTAACCATTACCGACCTCACTACCGGCTGCACCGCAACTGAGAGTGTAGCCATTGGGCAGAATAATAATAATATCAACATTGCTACTCAAACCACGCCGGCTACCTGCACCGCAAGCGGAGGCGTTTGCCTTACCTTTACCGGCGGCAATGCACCATACACCGTTTCGGGCGTAAGCGCCATAACAGGCAGTTTTTCACAAGCACAACAACGTTGCTTTGGCGGATTAGCGCCTGGCGCATACAACTACACTGTAACTGATGCAAGCGGTTGTAGCAAAGCAGGCTCTTTTACCATTACCGGCGGCTCAGCTACCCTAAATATCACTGCCAACACCACTTCGGGCACCTGCCAAACATCGGGCTCAGTTTGTATTATTGTATCGGGCGGCGCTGCCCCCTACACGCCATCGGGTGTGGCAGGCATTAGCGGCAGTTTTGCCAACAACCAGCAACAATGTTTTAACCTTACCGGCGGCTCTTACACCGTTACACTTACCGATGCCAATGGCTGCACCGGCTCTAAGTCGTTTACCATTAACCAAACCAATAACAATATCAACGTAAACCTAAGCTCTACGCCGGCGGGTTGTGCCGGATTGGGTAGTGTATGCGTAAGTTTTACCGGTGGAACAGCGCCTTACATCGTATCGGGTTTAACCCTTATCAACGGCTCTTATGCCCAAAACCAACAGCAATGTTTTAATGGTTTTGCCGCCGGTAGTTACACCTTTACCGTTACCGATGCACAAGGCTGTACCAAGCAGCACAGTTTTACGGTGGGTGGCAGCACATCGGGCATTACAACATCAGTACAAACCACCAACCCAAGTTGTGCCAACAATGACGGAGTTGTTTGTTTCAACATATCGGGCGGCACACCGCCCTACCAAATAACCGGCACAAGTGGGCAAGTTTACGGCAGCGGTTTTAATGGCAACCAAAATTGCGTACAAGGGTTTGCTGCCGGCGCTTACAGTTTTAATATTGTGGACGCACAAGGCTGCACTGCCACCGCCACCGCCATACTCCAAGCCGCTACAGGCTGCGGAGGCGAAGAATGCGAAAACACCATTTTTGCCTGTAGCAGTGCAGGAGCTACCTACAATGTTTGTCCGGAGTTTTGTGATTTGGGAAGTAATTACCAAATTATCCTCATTAACGGAGGTAACAGCGGAACCGGTACGCCTACCAACAGCGGTACGTGTATGAGTTTTGTGCCCGCATCAGGTTTTAGCGGATTGGCTACCATTTATGTGGTTGCCTGCTCTAATCCTAATACCTGCGAAACCCTTTCTATACAACTTACCGTAGGCACTTGCGGACAAGCGCCCGTAGCCGTAGCCGATGCCTTTACCGTAACCCAAAGCATCCTAACCTGCCTCAATGTACTTGCCAATGACTATGATGTTGATGGCAGCGTTATTTCAATGGGTACATTTTCCCAGCCCCAGCACGGGTCGGTAGTGGCGAACCCCACCACCGGCGAGTTGTGCTACCACCCCGATTTTGGTTATACCGGACCCGATTCGTTTACCTACAACGCTTGCGATGCCATAGGCTGTAACCAAACCACCGTTAGCATTAACGTAACATTGGGTACCAATACTACTGTTTGCAACAATCCGGCAAACACCGGTATTATTTGCACCACACCCCAAACCCCGGTAAACGTATGTGTGCAGTTTTGTAACCTCAATGCTTCGGCTGCCATTACCGATGTTGCCAGCGCTTTTAACTGCGGTTTAACCATACAATCTAACAACTGTGTGCAATTTACCCCGCTGCCCGGACAAACCGGCAACAACCAACTCCTTATTACTGCCTGCGACAATACAGGTGCCTGCGAAGTGGTTTATGTAACTGTTCAGATAAGCGCTAACTGTAGTTCTGAGCCTTGTAATAACCCCACCAACCTTTGTACCGCACCTGTTACACCGGTTAGTTTCTGTGTAGATTTTTGCAACCTTACCGGTGTAGTTACCATTCAGGAAGTACACACTACTTTTGATTGTGGCATTACCATTTTGCCCAATAACTGTATCCAATACCTGCCTTTGCCCGGCTTTTTGGGCAACGATGTGGTTGAAGTTACCGGCTGCAACGGCTTAGGTCAATGCGAAACCATACTGATACCCATATCCGTTAGCCCCAATTGTAACGAACCCGAACCCTGCGAAAACCCCGATAACCTTTGTACTACCTTGGTTACGCCTATTGAGTTTTGTGTAGAATTTTGCGACCTCAACAACACAGCTTCTATTACACAAGTTCACCCCACTTACGACTGTGGCATTACACTGCTGGCTAACAACTGTGTGCAGTACATTCCCTTGCCGGGGTACACAGGCATTGACCCCATTGAGGTTATCGGCTGCGACAATACCGGCGCTTGCCAAACTATTGTGGTGCATGTAAACGTAGCAGCAAGCTGCGGCACTGCTACCAACCTGCCACCGGTAGCCGTGGACGATGCCGTTACCACCCCCTTCAATACCCCGATAACCATTCCCGTTCTTGTCAATGACTCTGACCCCAACGGAGACCCCATCAGCATTACCGCTTTTACCCAGCCCCTTGCCGGCGGAACCGTTACACAATCGGGCAACAGCCTTATCTTTACCCCAACTGCCGGTTTTAGCGGCTCTGCTACCTTTAATTACACCATTTGCGACCCCCAAGGGCTTTGCGATGTGGCAGCAGTAACGGTAGTAGTGCAAGCGGCTGAACCCTGTACCAACCCAGACAACCTCTGCACCCAACCCATGACCCCCCTCCAAATTTGTGTGCAGTTTTGCAGCCTCAATGCCTCCGCACAGGTTACTGATGTAACAGCTACGTTTAACTGCGGGTTAAACATTCTTACCCAGCAGGGTTGCATAGAATACTTACCGCTGCCCGGCTTTTTGGGTCCCGAAGTACTTACCATTACCGGCTGCGATAATACCGGACAGTGTGAAACTGTTATTGTAAATGTAACTGTGCAGGCAGATTGTGGCACGGCTATCAACTTGCCACCCGTAGCTATTGATGATGCGGTTACTACACCCTTTAACACGCCCGTTACCATAACTGTTCTTGCCAACGACTCTGACCCCAACGGCGACCCCATTAACCTTACCGCCTTTACCCAGCCCCTTACCGGCGGCACCGTTACCCAATTGGGCAACAGTCTTATCTTTACCCCAACTACCGGTTTTACCGGTACTGCCACCTTTAACTATACCATTTGCGACCCCCAAGGGCTTTGCGATGCGGCAGTAGTTACCGTAGTAGTACAAGCGGCTGAACCCTGTACCAACCCCAATAACCTCTGCACACAACCCATGACCCCGCTGCAAATTTGTGTGCAGTTTTGCAACCTTAATGCCTCTGCACAAGTTACCGATGTTACGGCTACTTTTAACTGTGGATTAAATATCCTGCCCACCCCGGGCTGTATTCAATACATTCCGCTGCCCGGTTTCTTTGGTCCAGAAGTGCTCACCATTACCGGCTGCGATGATACCGGACAGTGCGAAACCGTTATTGTAAACGTAACCGTGCAGGAAGATTGCACCAACCCCACTAATAACCCGCCGGTGGCTGTTGATGATGCTGCCACTACACCCCAAAATACACCCGTTACTATTATAGTACTTGCCAACGACTTTGACCCCGATGGCAACCCTATTAGCATTACCGCCACCACACCGCCCTCGCACGGCACCATTACCCCCAACGCATCGGGTACGGGCTTTATTTACACCCCCAACACCGGTTATACCGGTTTTGACTCGTTTACCTACCAAATTTGCGACAACCAGGGGCTTTGCGATGTGGCTACCGTAACCATTGAAATTACTGATGATTGCCCATCGGGTCCGCCGGCGTTTGTATGTGCCGAACCCATGATTCCTACCATTATCTGCCCCGAATTTTGCGATTTAGACCCCGCATCGGGTATTACCATTACCAGCGTAACGGCTACCTTTAACTGTGGCGTAAACCTCTTAGACAATGGTTGTATTCAATACACCCCGCTGCCGGGTTATATCGGGCAGGACTCGCTCATTATCATAGGGTGCAATAATGCCGGCGTTTGCGATACTACGGTGGTGTATTCCTTTGTAACCTGCGCCGCTCCCATTGCTTTTCCCGATGCTGCTACTACGCCCAATACCCAACCCATAACGGTTAATGTACTGGCAAATGACATAGGGATATGCAGCGATGATATTATTGTTACGGTTCTAACACAGCCCACGAGCGGCTCGGCTTCAGTTAATGCCACTAATCAGGTGATTTATACACCGCAGGCAGGTTTTACCGGCACTGTTACCTTTACCTACACCGTTTGCGACTTGTGCAGCCCCACTGCCTGCGATGAAACCACCGTTACCATAACCGTAACCGGTGGTGGTCCGCCGCCGGTAGATATACAACCCGATGTGGTGCAAACGCCTTTTGAAACACCCATTCAGATAAATGTACTGGCTAACGATTTTGGCGCTAACCTTACTATTACCCAATTTACCCAGCCCGACAACGGCACAGTAACCTACTCGCCCGATGGCACTCAGTTGATTTACACGCCGGATGCCGGTTTTTCGGGTGTAGATTATTTCTTCTATACTGCCTGCAACAGCCTTACCAATGTGTGTGGCACCACCATTGTATCGGTTACGGTATTGCCGCCCGATGCCGCCAACCTGCCGCCCACTGCCAACAATGATATGGTGAGTACGCCATTTGAAACGCCGGCGCTTATCCCGGTATTAGCAAACGACTCTGACCCCGAAGGACAGCCGCTTACCGTTACGTTTGTTAGTAACCCCGCCAACGGTACAGCGCTCATAGTGGGTAATCAGGTACTTTATACGCCCAATACAGACTTTACCGGCTTTGATACATTTACCTACGTTATTTGCGACAATGGTACGCCCGCACTGTGCGATACCGCCACCGTTGGCGTTGCCGTAGGATTACCCGATATGCCCAACAACCCGCCCCTTGCCGTTGCAGACGAAGCTTTTACCGATACCGATATGCCGGTTACCATTCCTGTTTTGGCTAACGACTCCGACCCCGATGGCGACCAGCTCACGGTGAGCATAGGCTCTGACCCTGCCAATGGTACGGTGGTAATTAACCCCGATAATACAACTACCTACACGCCCAATACCGGTTTCATCGGGATTGATTATTTTACTTACATCATTTGCGACAATGGCACGCCTTCGCTTTGCGATACTGCTTGGGTTACCATTTATGTAGGTCCTATGGGTGTGCCACCTATTGCTGTGGACGATGAGGTTTGCGTGAGCATTAACGAGCCGGTAGAAATTTTTGTACTGAGCAACGATTTAGACTCCGATGGCGGCATTTTGCTCATTACTCTGCTTACCCAACCCCAAAACGGAGAGGCTTTTGTAAGCCTTACCGGGTCATCTGTTGCCTACATACCCAATATAGGTTTCCAAGGTGTAGATGGCTTTACCTACCAAATTTGCGACCCCACCGGACAGTGCGATACGGCAACTGTTACTGTGTATGTAGATGCAGGTATTAACCTGCAACCCGATATTTACTTTGTGCAACAGAATACATCTCTGCTGATGTTTGTGTTGGAAAACGATTTTGGTGCTCAGCTTTACCTTGACAGTTTTACACAACCCGCAAATGGTACCCTGGTAAGCAGCGGCAATGCTTTAGTATATATTCCCACAGCCGGTTATGTAGGTCAGGATTACTTTACTTACACCGCCTGCGATTGTGCCGGCGCTTGCCAAACCACATTGGTGGCTATTATTGTCATTCCATCCGGTGTGGGCAACCTGCCACCTATTGCGTTTAACGATTATGCCTCCACACCTATTAACACACCTGTTACCATTCCGGTTTTAGACAACGATAGCGACCCCAATGGCGACCCGCTCATTATTACCGATATTTTTGACCTGCCCAACCCCGATACCGTAGGCACTCCCCAGATTAACGAGGATAGTACTGCCATTACCTTTACCCCGGCACCCGGTTTTGAGGGTTGCATCACCTTTGGTTATGTAGTGTGCGACAATGGCAACCCCGCCCTTTGCGATACCGCTTTTGTTGCCGTGCAGGTGGGTAACACGCCTTGTCTTAACCTGCCGCCGCTGGCTCTGTCTGATACAGTTGCCACCACCGTTGAAACGCCGGTTACCATTGATGTGCTAATTAACGATACCGACCCCGATGGCGACCCGCTGGCAGTAGTAGCTATTACTGACCCACTAAACGGCAGCGCCGAAATTAACCCCGATAATACCATTGTTTACACGCCCAACCCCGGTTTTATTGGTACCGATTACTTTACCTACATTATTTGCGACAATGGCTCGCCCTCGCTTTGCGATACGGCTTATGTGGTTATTACCATTCAGCCCGAAGCAGTGCAAGCCAACCCCGATATTTACTATACCATAGTAAACGTGCCCATTACCGTTAACATCTTAACCAACGATACCGGAGCTGGCATCTTTATTGTGGGCATCAGCACGCCGCCAATGAACGGCTTGGTCAGTATAAACGATGCCATTTTGGGTACGGTTACTTATACGCCCACGCCCGGCTTTATTGGCACCGATTACTTTGAATACGTTATCTGCAACAGCCCCACCAACTGCGATACTACCTTAGTAACGGTTATTGTGCAGCCCGATACCGAAGAAAACCTGCCGCCGGTGGCAGTAAATGATGTGGCTACCACACCCATTAATGAGCAGGTGTGCATACCTGTACTTAACAATGACTTTGACCCGCTGGGTGGCACTGCTATTCTTATATCGGGTTTTGATGCCGTATCCGTAAACGGCGGCTCTGTTACTCAAGTGGGAGAGCAGCTTTGTTTTACCCCACCACAAGACTACATCGGGTTAGATAGTCTTACCTATATTATTTGCGACAACTTTACCCCGGCACTTTGCGATACAGGTGTGGTGGTTATTAACGTTGGCTCTGCACAGCCCAGTAATAACCCCCCCTTAGCGGCTGATGATGCCTACACTACACCGGTAGATACTCCAATTACGGTAAACATTTTAGCCAACGACTCTGACCCCGACGGCGACCTCATAACTATTACCTTCCTCTCTACGCCTATGATGGGAACGGTAACCGATGCCGGAAGCGGAAACATTACCTATACACCTAACCCAGGCGCGATTGGTACAGACTTCCTCTCCTACATTATTTGCGACAACGGCTCGCCCTCGCTTTGCGATACGGCTTATGTAACCATAACCATTACCGACGGACCACCACCTCCGCCCGGCACTATGGTGGCACAACCCGATATAGCCACCACCGCCCCCGGCATACCGGTAACCATACCCATTTTGGCTAACGACCTTGGCAATCCGCTGCCCGCCACCATTACCCTATTAGACAGCCCCAATTTGGGAGCTGTGGTAATAAACCCCGTATCCGGCGTGGCTACCTACACCCCTAACCCGGGCGTACAAGATACTACCGACTACTTTGTGTATCAAGTATGTAATGACTTGGGCGATTGCGACTCTACCCTTGTTACCATCATCATACTGCCTGCTGCCTTAAACCAATGCCCCAGCGCCGCAAATGATGTTGCCTTTACCCCCCAAGATACCCAAGTATGTGTGAATGTATTGGCTAACGACAATGACCCCTTTGGCGGTTCTATTGTAGCTTTGGTTACCTTTGGACAACCTGCCAATGGTGTTGTAACCTTCTTGCCCGATAGTGTACTCTGCTACCAACCTAACTCGGGTTTCTGCGGCTTAGACAGTTTTACCTACGTTATCTGCGATAATGGCTCGCCCTCTTGCTGTGATACGGCTACTGTGGTTATTAACGTTTGCGCTACGGTGCCCAGCAATAACCCTCCCCTTGCACAAGACGACACGGCGTTTACCTCTTCAGATATACCCGTGGTAATTAACATTTTAGCTAACGACTCCGACCCCGATGGCGATGACTTTACCGTAACCTTTATTTCGGAACCCTGCGGCATAGTTACCCTTAATGCCGATGGCGTTTCGGTAACTTATACACCCATAGACGGCTGCGGACCTACCGATTATTTCTCTTATGTAATTTGTGACAACGGCACGCCATCTCTTTGCGATACGGCTTATGTAACCATTTCCATACTGTCGCCCCCGCCACCCGATAACACTATTACCGAAGAAACGCCCGAAGATACGCCTATTGAAATTTGTGTTACCGACCCCGCTTACAACCTTGATTTTGACGGCATTACACCCACTGTAGTAGTGTTGCAAACCCCGCCCGCCAACGGCACCGTTACCGGCAGCAGCGCTACCTGCATTACCTACACCCCCGCTCCCAATTATTGCGGACCCGATACTTTTGAGCTGCTTGCCTGCGATGACAGCGGCAACTGTGTAACCATTACCGTACTTATGACTGTAACCTGCGTGCCCAACCCGCCCATAGCAGTGGACGACAACGCTACTACTTTACTAAATACCCCTGTTACCATTCCGGTGTTAGCCAACGACAGCGACCCCGATGACCCCACTAACCCCAATGCTATCAGTATTTTAGACATACTAACCGACCCTGTCAATGGCATTGCTTTAGTAAGTGGCGATAGCATCATTTACACACCCAATGTGGGCTTTACCGGCTGCGACACCTTTACCTACGTTATTCAAGACCTTGACCTGCTTACCGATACGGCTGAAGTGGTTGTATGTGTAACCCCCGATACCACCCAAATTGAGGTAATAGCCATTAACGATACTACCGAAACCCTGCTCAATACGCCAGTTGTTATTCCTGTTTTGGCTAATGATACCTTTCCCAATCAGGGACAGGTAACAGTGCAGGTATTTACCAATCCGGCAAGCGGCAGTGCTACAGCTACTCAACAGGGCAATAGCTGGATTGTTACCTACACACCTAATGTTGGTTTTACAGGTTTAGACTCTTTGCAGTATCTGCTTTGCGAACTTCCTGCCGGCGCTACTTCGCCGGTTTGCGATACTGCTTGGGTATTTATCAATGTGGTTAGTTGCGACCTTATCTTTGCATCGGGTTTCTCGCCCAACGATGATAATGTAAACGATGCTTACCTCATCAGCAACTTAGACAACATTACCGAGTGTTTCCCCGATTCGGAAAATGAAATACTTATCTTTAACCGCTGGGGCGATATGGTGTATAAACAACTTAACTACACTAATGCTGACCCGTGGAGAGGTACCTGGATTACCAACGGAGAGCCCGTGCCCGATGGTACTTATTTCTACATCTTTACGCTGCGCGATGCCAATCAAAAAGAAATTGTGCGTAAACAGGGTTATATAGAAGTACACCGATAATGACGTTAGCCGCAATTAGGTAAATACAACAAAGCCCCATAGGCATCATGCCTGTGGGGCTTTTGGTTTTAGATACTAACCTTTAAATTTTTTGCGGCATTGTCCTTAAATGAGAGGGAGGTTGCGATAGGTAAGTGCCAACTGATGAGTACCTACAAACAGCTTAGTACAGCACCTCTACATTATCCGTTTCGGGCATTGATTGGCAGGTGAGAATAAATCCCTTTTCAATATCGGCGGCATTAAGGCTGTAATTAGCCATCATAGTTACTTTGCCCTCAATAAGCGAAGCTCGGCAGGTAGCACATACGCCAGACTCGCACATAAACGGGGCATCAAGTCCGGCATTTAGGCAGGCGTTCAGTACTGTATCGCCTTTGGGAATTACCACCCAGTGCGTTTTACCTTGTAAATGCACCTTAGCTAAGGTATCGCCCCTATTAAGTTTAAGGTGGGCAGGAGGTTGGCTTTCCGGTTGGGAGGAGTCAGTAGCGGGCAGGGCAGTTTGTTTTTCTATTTCAAAAAACTCAATTTTTATATTGCCTGCATTAACCCCCAGCTCGTACAAAGCATGTTCTACCTCTTGCAGCATGGGCATGGGTCCGCATATAAAATGGGTGCTATCTGCAAGAGCATCGGCATATCGGGCAGTTAGTTCTTGCACAAAGTTGTGGGCATAAAACACCCCTTTTAGCGGCTCAAACCCCAGAGCATTTACTACATAAGGATTTAGTTCTTCGTCTATAATATGCCACACGGCAAATCGGCTGCCGTAAGTTTCGGCAAGTGTGGTTATTTCATCAAAATAAATGATGCCTTTAGCTGTTCGGTTGGCATAATACAACACTACCTTACAATGGGGCAGGCTTTTTAAGAGGCACTGGGCTATAGCTATCATAGGTGTAATGCCACTGCCACCGGCAAATAAAAAGTACGTAGCAGAAGGTTCTGTTAAATCGGGGATAAAATTGCCTAGGGGCGGAAAAACCTCCATAGTAGCGTCTGCCGCCAAATTATCAACCAAATAACCCGATACTGCTCCGCCTGGTTTTCGTTTAATGCCTATGCGCAAAAAAGCGCCGGCTGCCTCCGCCTCTTGCGGGCACAATGAAATAGAGTACGACCGCAAATAACTTGCACCGTTTACCTCCTGCTTTATGGTGATATACTGACCGGCTTTATAGGCAAAAATACCCTGCAAATTGGTTGGCACTTGCAGGTACACCGATATGGCATCGTCTGTTTCCTTTACCACCTTTGCCACGTTCAGGCGGTAAAAATTTTTAACAGCCGGCGTTGGTAGGGGGCGCTTGTTTTCGGGAGTTTGTTGGTTATTTTTGGATTTGCCCTTGAAAAAATCTAAAAATCCCATCGGGTAAAAATTAGGTGGGTTGGATAGGTAAATTTTCTACATTGTTCGGTATTTTCTTGACGGCTTGTTCTCTGCCACCCTGTTATATCCACCGATACTGTATTTTTTAGGTCAGGTAAAAAAACAAGTGAAAGGGCAAAGTTAATCAACCCACCCAATAAAACCACCTTGTTTGCCATAGGTTTACAATTTGGTGAAGGTGTTTTGTGGTGTTTAACCCATTTTTGTACAATTTACCTTGCAAATGAGTGTATTAACTGCCGTAGTTCGTACTTTTGTAGGGTAAAAATTACGATTATGCAAAACTGGTGGAATACTTATTTTCCTGATGTATGGGAGCCCATGGCGCACCTCATTAAAACGCCCGAAGATACGGTACGCGAGTGCGAGTTTATTGACCAAGTGATGCAGGAGTATGGTTTGACCTCTCTGCTCGATTTGCCTTGTGGCGCAGGCAGAATTGCCCTTGAAATGGCTAAACGGGGCTACCAAACTACCGGCGCCGATGCAAACCCGGCTGCCATAGAAAAAGCGCAGGCTAAAGCCGCTAAAATGCGAAAAAATAAACCCACCTTTACCGTAGCCGATATGCGCACTTTTACCTCCGACCGTCTTTTTGATGTGTCGGTTTGTGCCTATAACAGTTTTGGTTATTTTTCCGATTCGGATAACGAGGCTTTTGTAGCTTCAGTTAGCAAGGCATTAGCGCCGGGGGGCTTTTGGCTGCTCGAAAATCATGTGTTAGAAACCCTGCTACCGGTTTTTACCCCCAAAGAATACTGGCAGTTTGGCAATTTTGTGCTGCTCGAAGAACGCACCATAGATTACCATAACTCCCAACTTGTGGGCAACTGGACACTTATAATGCCCGATGGCTCCCGAAAATCGTACCAAAGTAGCGTGCGCATATACAGCTATCGGGAGTTGATAGCGCTCTTAAAAAAACACGGCTTCACCCGGTTTTCGGCATACAGTTCTTATTATGCAGAACCCTACGAATTTGGCGCTGATATGCTCTTACTGTTAGCCCAAAAAGAGGGGAAATAAGTGGAGACCGAAAAGTGAATGTTTAGCGCTGTGCATACCTACTTCCAGCAAATCATTTACCTAATACCATTTACCAAGTACTACCAACTAAATTGAAAATCCTAAACGTAGCACAAATAAGGGCTGCCGATGCCTACACAATAGAGCACGAGCCCATTTCTTCGCCCGATTTAATGGAGCGTGCCGCCGCAGCATTAACTAACCGGTTTACAGGCAAGTTTAAAGCGCCGTGCGAAGTGGTTGTTTATTGTGGTTGGGGCAATAACGGGGGCGATGGGTTATGCCTTGCGCGGCTGTTGTACCTACGCGGATATGCGGTGCAGGTAATTGCCTTGCTACCCGATGGCATTACGCCTAGCCCCGATTTTTTACTCAACTATAACCGGCTCAAACAACTGCCTGTACCGGTTGCTGAAATAACCAATGAACGGCAAACCCTGCCAACATTACCCCATACCGCCATTGTGGTAGATGCGTTGTTTGGTTCGGGGTTAAACAGACCTGTGGAGGGCATGGCAGCGCAAATGATTGAACATATTAACCGCCACACCGGAGCCGTTGTTGCCATAGACATGCCATCGGGTTTGTTTGCCGATGCACCCGTTTTGCCGCATACCGCCATTGTTAAAGCTAAACATACCATCAGTTTTGAAGCGCCCAAATTAGCTTTCCTTTTTGCCGAAAACTACCCTTATGTGGGCGAGTGGGAGGTGGTAAGCATAGGGCTTCACCCCCATTTTTTGCAAACAACGGCTACACCATACCACTATCTTACTGCTAACCAAATACAACCCATATTGCAAACGCTGCCTAAGTTTGCCCATAAGGGTACTAAAGGACATGTTTTGTTTATAGGTGGCTCAATTGGTAAAATGGGCGCTGCCATATTAAGCGCCAAGGCTGCTTTAAAAATAGGCGCCGGTTTGGTTAGTGTTTTTGTGCCAAAAGTGGGATATGCAATTATGCAAACCGCATTGCCCGAAGTTATGGTATTACCCATTCCCGATGAAAATGCCGAAGCGCTCCAAGTATTGCCACCCGCTATTACCCTTGCTGCAAACGGTACGGGCTTATATCAATCCATAGCCATAGGTCCGGGCATGGGCAGTACGCCGCAGGGTGCAAAAACCTTGCAGCATTTTTTAGAAAACGTGCGCCAACCTATGGTTATTGATGCCGATGCGCTTAATAGGATAGCCCTTGCCGGTTTGCTGGATTTAGTGCCGGCAAACAGCATTTTAACCCCGCACCCCAAAGAGTTTGAAAGATTGGCAGGTAAAACCGGCAACGCCTTTAACCGATTAGAAAAACAACGCCAATTAGCACAGCAATACCAAATTTACTTGTTGCTCAAAGGCGCACATACCGCCATAGCCTGCCCTAATGCAGATGTGTTTTTTAACAGCACCGGCACACCCGCCATGGGCACTGCCGGCAGTGGCGATGTACTTACCGGCATTATTGCCGGTTTGCTGGCGCAGGGTTATTCTTCTTTGCATAGCGCACTGATAGGCGTTTACCTGCATGGCACATCGGGCAGCAAGGCAGCCGCCGCGCTACATGGCTGCATTACTGCCTCCGATTTAATTGGCTTTTTGGGCTTGCAAATAGGGTAGTTGTAGAAATTACAGATAGCAGGTGTTACCTATGTTAATGCTTACAAGCCGTTTTTGACATCCTAAACACCGGTAAAAGACCCGATAGTTTTTAAGACTACCGTTTACATGTGCAGCAAATTTGCTATGGGCTATATAAGTTTAACGCCATGTTACTTCCTCGGTTTACTCGTATTGCCGGTTAAGCTGGGGTCTAACTGCACCGCTTTTTGAAATAACTCCTGCGCTTTTTCTTCATTGCCCTTAAATTTGTAGCAATGCGCCATATTTACATACGGATTGGCATAAGCGGGGTTTGCATCAATGGCTTTTTGGTAGCAGCTAATAGCATCGTCGTATTTTTTTAGTTTAAGGTAGGTGTTACCCATGTTATACCATGCAGTATGGTATTTGGGGTCAGCGGCAATGGCTTTTTGGTAGGCTTCTATGGCATCGGAGTTTTTGTTTTGCTCATCGTAAATAATGCCAATTCGCATGAGCGCTCTTTTTTCGTTGGCGTTAACGGCAAGGAGTTTTTTATAGGTTTCCAGCGCTTTTACGGAATTTTTTTGCTCTTCGTAAATGATGCCTAAGTTATAGAGCGCCGCTTCAAACTGTGGCTCAATTTCAATGGCTTTGTTAAACTGGTAAATGGCATTTGGATAATCGCGTTTTTTGGTGTAGGCAATGCCTAAGTTATGCCAGGAGCGTGCGTCGTCGGGCTTGCTTTGAACCAATTGGGTAAAGATGTTGATAGCGCCTTCAATATCACCGGCTTCCAGCATATCAGCGCCTCGTTGGTTTAGGGCTTGTCTTTCATCAGTAGGTTTAGCGCCGGTGGCATCTTTGGCAGGTGTTTGGTTGGGGGTTTTACCACTGCCCGAAACGGTTTGTTCATTTTCATCGGGTTGATAATTTTGCAGCAAACTGCCTCGGTTAATGAACAAGATAAAAAGAACCATTACCACTATCAGGGCAATAAAAATTTTAACCGCATTTCCGCTTCCTGCTTCGGCGGGTTTGTTATTTTCTGTGGACATAGAGTAGGGGAGGAGGTAAAATGTTTAGAGGTTGTAAATGAAGCTGTATTTTTTTCGGGCATAGTCCATAAAATACTTAAAGTTGAGTTTTTCGCTGGTAATGCGGCGGCAAAGCTCTTCGGCAGTATAAAGTTGCCCGTATTGGTGAATGTTGGTTCGGAGCCATTGGAGCAGGGGTTGCAGGTTGCCGTTTTCTATTTGTTGTTCAAGGTTGGGTACATCTTGGGTAGCTTGGTGAAAAAACTGCGCTGCGTAAAAACTGCCCAATGAGTAGGTAGGAAAATAACCAAAACTGCCGTGCGACCAGTGAATATCTTGCAATACGCCTTTGCGGTCGTTAGGCACCTCTATTTCAAGGTATTCCTTGTATTTTTCGTTCCATAGCTCGCTTAGGTCTTTTACCTGCACTGCGCCCTCTATGAGCGCTTTTTCTATCTCAAAACGCACCATTATATGACTGTGGTAGGTTAGCTCATCGGCATTGGTGCGTATAAGAGAGGGATTTACTTTGTTCATCGACTTGTAAAAATCAAGCAAAGCTACCTGCCCCAATTGATTAGGAAATAGTTCTTGCAGGCGCTGGTAGTTGGCTTTCCAGTAAGGCAATGAGCGCCCCACGTTGTTTTCCCACAGGCGCGATTGCGATTCGTGTATGCCCAGCGAAACGTAAGAACCTGTCGGCAACCCGTAGTTTTGGGGTAATAACCCCTGTTCATATAAGGCATGACCACCCTCATGAATACAGCTCCAAATCATTTCGTGCAAGTCATGTTCGTTTATTCGGGTAGTAACGCGCACATCGTTCATGCCAAAAGAGGTGGTAAATGGGTGGGCTGAGAGGTCTTGCCTTCCGGCTTTAAAATTGTAGCCCATTTGTTTGAGCAATTCCAGCCCAAAGTTCCATTGTTTGTCTTTATCATAGTGGGCAAACATCCACTCATCGGGCACTTGTGGGTGGTGGTGAATTTCTTTCACAAACCCCACCAATTGGCGGCGCACATCGGCAAACAGTTCGGTAACATCGGCTGTTTTTTCGCCGGGCTCAAATTCGTCTATCAGGGCATCGTAAGGGTGGTCGGTGTAACCAATATAGGTAGTTTCTTCGCGTTTAAGGTTAACCAACCGCTCCAATGCAGGCACATAAACCGAAAAATCGCCATTGCCATTGTTTGCGCTTCGGGCGCGCATCCAGGCTTGATAGGCTTGCGATACAGCGCCGGTAAGTTGCACCACAAACTGGGTAGGCAGTTTTTTGCGGCGCTCCAAGTGTTTTTTAGATTCCTCCACATTTCGGCGTTCATCAAAGGCAAGGCTGTTATCGGCATCAAGGCGTTCCAGCAGGTCGGCAAGTTCATTAGAGGTAGCCAGTTCATGAGCAATACCGGCAAGGGTGGCTATTTGTTGGGCGCGGTGTCCGGCAGCTTTTTCGGGCAGGTAAACCTCTTGGTCCCAACCCAATACGGCAATGGCATGACTAACATCGGCAATTTTGTGCATTTTGGCTACATAAGCCTGATATAAGTCCATACTTAAATGGTTTGTGTTGAATGGTTAGGTGAATGTAAGGCGGCGGCTATGGAAGTGTAACGTATCGGGAAAATAGCAGTAATTGTTTATAAGGTATCAATTGCTCCAAAAACAATCCCGATAAGTACAGCCAAAACATGGGCATATTACATCGGGGAAAAAAGTTGAAACCGGTTAAAATTTGTTTAGCACATCTAAAAATTTCAATCCCTCGTTGCCGCGTTGTTTTAAGCAGCCTTCTATTTGCGGGTAAGACCTTTTCAGGCTTTTGCGCATTTCATTAAGCATCAGTACAGTGCTTTGTTCCAGTTCTTGCATGCCTACTTCGGTATATCGGGTTCTGAGGTCATTATAAATAGGTACTACTAAGCAGGCACATTTGGCAGTATTTACAGTACCGTTTGCGCAGTCTTTTTGCCATAGTTCAGAAATGGCAGTATTGCCAAACAGCGAGTTCATGTCTTTATCGGGCTGGTTTTGGGTAGTGTTAGTAGGGGTAGGTGGGTTGGTATTGTTGGTAAATGATGGATTGTTTTTAAACTTACCCCAAAAAAATACAAGGGCAGCTATAAATGCCACAAAAAACAAAATGCGGAAAAAAAACTTAGCTACCCTGGTAACAATAAAAATAAGCAGTATAGCTCCAACTGCCATTATCAGCATTTCGGTAGCCGATAAATTTGCTATATTAAACATGAAGAGTGGAAATTTAAGCGGGTTAAGTTGAATATATTGGGTATTTTGAGTTAGCCCGAAAAGGGTTAATCTTACCCGATATTGAGTTTTTCCTTGCAAAGATATACATTTTACCTCTTTTGCCACCGCTTTTTTATTTTTGCCCGATAAGGGGTTTGGGTTGCCTCGAAATTTTTTTTGAGCATAAGTTTCAATTTTTTCTGAAAAAATTGAAACTTTGCGAGCAAAATACAACCTCACTTGTTTTATGATAGCTTTATGATAGTAAAGCAATTATGCGGGTTTAGCCGTTACCTTGCTCAAACGGCATTTGCATTTTCTTCTATATATGCAAGCGATTTGCCCAATATAGCTACTAACCTACCGAATAATGTTAAAATTTGGGGTTGCTTGTTTAGAAACTGTCTAAACTATGAAAAAAAACAGCTACAGCATTTTTTTTACGGTGATAATCCATAATTTTGCACCGCCTAAAAAGCATTTAACGCATTTTAACAATTTGGTCTAAATTGACATTCACCATACAGCTTAAATTTTCATTGACGTATGTTTAACATAAGGCTGTTTAACACGCTTCTCTTATTCATCAGTTTATTTGCTCTTAGTGTATCTGTTTATGCGCAAGATGGGGCAGACCCCCGCGCAGCAGAGGACTACAAAAAGGGGCAAACTATTTTTACCGGTCAGTGTACCAGTTGCCATAAAATCAACCAAAAATTGGTTGGTCCGGCATTGGCAGGAGTGTATGATAAATACGATCGCGACTGGCTGCTTAAATGGATTAAAAACTCGCAGGAGTTAGTAAAAGCCAACGACCCCAAAGCGGTTGCCATATTTAATGAGTACAACAAATCAGTGATGCCGGCATTCAGCCTTACCGATGCCGAGGTAGATGCTGTACTTACTTATATAAAGGTAGAAACTGAAAATCCGGTAGCCGCCGCCGCTCCTGCGGGTGGAGGTACGGAAGCCGCTCCTGCCGGTGGCAGCGATAAAACGATTACCTTATTTTTAGGCATTATTGCAGCGGTACTGCTCATTGTGCTGCTCATTTTATCGCGCATATCCGGTGCACTCAATAATATGCTGCGCGAAAAAGCAGGTCAGTTATTGCCCGATAGCATACCGTTGGGTAAAATACTGTTTAGCAAAAAAATGACTGCCTTACTTTCATTAGCGGCTATCATCTTTTTAGGTTATGCCACCGTAGATAGCGCCACCAAACTTGGCAGGCAGCAGGGGTATGCACCGGCACAGCCTATTAAGTTTTCGCACCAGTTACATGCCGGTGTAAACAAAATAGATTGTCAGTATTGCCACTCAGGCGCTTCAAAAGGCAAGTCAGCCGTAGTTCCCTCGCCCAGTTTGTGTATGAACTGCCACAAAGCCATTAACCAAGGTCCTAAATATGGTACTACCGAAATAGCAAAAATTTACGATGCCGTAGGTTGGGACCCCGATAAAATGCAGTACAAACCCAATTACGTTCAAAAACCCATTGAATGGGTGCGTATCCATAATTTGCCCGACCATGTTTACTTTAACCACTCGCAACACGTAAACGCCGGCGGTGTAGCCTGCCAAACCTGCCATGGCGCTGTTGAAGAAATGGAAGTGCTTACCCAACACTCCTCGCTGGGGATGGGCTGGTGCGTAAACTGCCACCGCCAAACCAGCGTAAACTTTGGCAACGAGTTTTACAAGTCTTACGAAAAAATTCATGATGACCTTAAAACCGGCAAAGTAAAACAAGTAACAGTAGAAGATATAGGTGGTTTGGAGTGCCAAAAATGCCACTACTAAACCGTTTTTTTAGTACAAACCTACAACACATTTACACTCATCATTTCGCACAGTTATAAAGTCGGAATCATAAAGATATAGCCAAATGCAGCACAAAAAATATTGGAAAGGTTTCGAGGAATTGAACGAAGACGCTCAATTTCTGCAAAATAAGCGCAACGAGTTTCCCGAAGAACTGCCTGCGCTCAGCGAGTTGGGTAAAGTGGTAACAGAAACTACCGCTTCCCGAAGGGATTTCTTAAAAGTACTGGGTTTTAGTGTAACAGCCGCCGCTGTTGCTGCCAGTTGCGAAATTCCGGTTAAAAAAATAATACCTTATGCGGTAAAGCCCGAAGAAATTAACCCCGGCACTGCCAATTATTATGCTTCCTCTTTCCTGAATGGAAACGACTATTGCAGTGTATTGGTTAAAACCCGCGAAGGTCGTCCCATTAAAATTGAGGGCAATCCGCTTTCCGCTCTTACGCAGGGCGGCACCAGCGCCCGCGCACAGGCTGCCGTAGTGAGCCTTTACGATGGTTCGCGCAGTTCGTCGCCTCGCAAAAAAGGCGAGCGTACTACGTGGCAAACCATTGACACCGAAATTAAAAATCAATTAGCGGCTACTACGGGCACCATAGCCTTGGTTACCGGCACTATAGCCAGCCCCACAACGCTAAAAGCCATTGCCGATTTTAAAACCAAATACCCCAATACCAAACACGTGGTGTTTGATGCCATTTCTTACAACGGCATTACCGCCGCCAATGAGCAAATGTTTGGTAAGGCAGCTATTCCTGCTTATCACTTTGATAAGGCAAACGTTATTGTAGGTATTGGCGCTGACTTTTTGGGCACATGGGTATCACCGGTAGAATTTACCAAACAATACATCAAAAACCGCAAGGTAACGAAGGAAAATCCTGCTATGTCTAAACACTGGCAGTTTGAAGCCCTTATGACCATTACCGGCGGTAAAGCCGATAAACGTTTTACCGTAGGCGCGCAAGAAGAAGGATTGGTTGCCGTAGCCCTGCTCAACGCATTAGGCGGCGGTGGCTCAATGCCCAATTTAGACGAAAATGTTAAAAAAGCTATACAGCAGGCAGCCCTTGAACTTACTGCCAACAAAGGTAAATCGTTGGTGGTGAGTGGTTCGCATGATGCCAATGTGCAAATGGTGGTGAATGCCATTAACAACTTGCTGGGCAATTATAACAACACCATTAACCTTAATGCGCCCTACAATCTTTACCAAGGCAGCGATAAGGCAATGGCTGAGTTGGTAGATGAAATGAACAGCAGTAGGGTAGGAGCGGTGATATTACACGGCGTAAATCCTGCCTACAACTATCGGGAAAGCGAAAAATTTGTGAACGGAATGAAAAAAGTTGCCCTCAGCATTTCTACCGCCGACCGCATAGACGAAACATCGGAACATGTAACCTACCTTTGCCCCGATAACCATTTCCTTGAATCGTGGAGCGATGCAGAAGTTAGGTCGGGTTATTACAGCCTTACCCAACCCACCATTGCCCCGTTGTTTGATACCCGACAAGCAGAAGAAAGCTTATTGCGCTGGGCAGGCATTGAAACTAATTACTACGAATACCTTCGCAGTAACTGGCAACAAACCATATTTATTAAACAAAATGCCTTTGCTAATTTTGACGCTTTCTGGGATAAATCATTGCACGATGGCATTTTTGAGGTAAACAACCCCACCAAAACAGCCATGGGTGACTTAGGCGCTATGTATGCCACCCGACCCATAAGCGGAAGCGCCCAAACCGGCAATGCAGCAAGTGGCGAGGTAAACGCAGTAAGTATTGCTGCATCGGGTAATATAGACGCTGCCGCCCAAGCCGTGGTACAGGCTGCATCGGGCGCATCGGGCTTAAACCTTGTTTTGTTCGAAAATATATTGATGGGCGATGGCAGATATGCCAATAATCCGTTCCTGCACGAAACACCCGAACCCATTTCTAAGGTTTGCTGGGATAACTACGTAGCCGTATCTAAAAAACTTGCCGATGAAAAGGGCTGGAAAGAATACGATACCGTAGAGGTAAAAGCAGGCAACTATGCCGTGCAGTTGCCCTTGGTTTTCCAGCCCGGACAAAAAGCCGATACCATCTCTATAGCGCTTGGTTACGGACGCACCAAAGCCGGAGCACAGCAATGCAATGTAGGTAAAAACGCCTTTCCGTTTTTAGGCTATAAAGATGGTTATTTTACCTACACCGTTTCGGGCGCTTCTATAGAAAAAGTGGGTGGCGCTTATGCCTTGCCGCGTACCCAAACCCACCACACCATAGACGATACCGGCGTGGGTAAAAACAAACGCCCCCTCATCAGAGAAACCGAACTGGAAACCTATAAAAAAGACAGTTGGGCAGGTAACCACATCACCAAGAAGTTACAAGAACACCAAGACGAATACTTCTTTACCCTTTACGGACCCGATAATGAGTTTGGTTCGCATAAGGAACTCTATACAAAAGGTTTGCACTGGGGTTTAGCTATTGACCTTAACACGTGTGTAGGCTGCGGCGCTTGCGTTACTGCCTGCAATGTAGAGAACAACATACCTATTGTGGGCGCTGATGAGGTGGTTAGAGCACACGAAATGCACTGGATGCGTATAGACCGTTACTACTCGGGCGATATGGAAAATCCCGATGTAACGTTTATGCCCATGATGTGCCAACACTGCGACAACGCACCTTGCGAAAATGTATGTCCGGTAGCGGCTACCAACCACAGCAGCGAAGGTATTAACCAAATGGCATACAACCGCTGCATTGGCACACGCTACTGCGCCAACAACTGTCCCTATAAAGTGCGCCGCTTTAACTGGTTTGACTATCAGGGAGCCGATAGTTTCTATAAAAATACTGTTTTTGACAACGATGAGTATATAATGCTGGAAGACCTTACCCGCATGGTACTCAATCCCGATGTTACGGTGCGTTCTCGCGGGGTAATTGAAAAATGCAGTTTCTGTGTGCAACGTATTCAAGAGGGTAAATTAGCAGCCAAAAGAGAAAACCGACAACTTGCCGATGGCGATATTAAAACCGCTTGCCAGCAAGCTTGTCCGGCAGATGCCATTACCTTTGGCGATGTAAATAATCCGGAGACGGAAGTAGCTAAATTGAGCAAAAACGAGCGTAGCTACCGCCTGTTGGAAGAGATACACGTGCTGCCCGGCGTGGCGTACCTTACACAAATACGCAACCGCGAAGCTACGGCAACTACCGAAACTGCACCTAAACATGACAATCACGGTTAAACTTCACCCATCAAACTAAGCATTTCCGGCAATTTAACAAAGTAAAAGCCGCAATTAACTTACAGAAAAACTGTTCATATTATGCACTATACGTCACCAATTAGGGAACCCCTTATTACCGGCAATAAGTCTTACCATGATATAACGCAAGACATAAGCCGAAGTATAGAAAACCCGCCCCGCTTGTGGTGGATTGCCCTTATTATATCGGGCGCAGTGGCAACAATGGGCATTTTGCTCATATTGCTCACCATTTGGAAAGGCATAGGGATGTGGGGTTTGAACAAAACCGTAAACTGGGCTTGGGATATTACCAACTTTGTATGGTGGATTGGTATCGGGCATGCCGGTACGCTTATTTCTGCCATTTTGTTGCTCTTTCGCCAGCGGTGGCGTACAGGGGTAAACCGCGCCGCCGAAGCAATGACCATTTTTGCGGTAATGTGTGCGGGTTTGTTCCCGCTTATACACATGGGGCGCATTTGGTTAGCCTTTTTTATATTGCCTTATCCTAATACGCGCGGTATCTTGTGGCCCAATTTTAACTCGCCGCTACTTTGGGACGTATTCGCAATCAGTACCTACCTTACCGTTTCGTTGCTGTTTTGGTACACCGGTCTTTTGCCTGATATAGCTACCATGCGCGACCGCAGCAAAGGTTGGGCAAAAACTATTTACAGCCGACTGAGCTTTGGTTGGACAGGCACAGCCAAACAATGGCAGCGTTTTGAATCGTTGAGCCTTGTGCTTGCCGGTCTTTCTACACCACTTGTACTTTCGGTTCACTCTATTGTGAGTTTTGACTTTGCCACCTCGGTTATTCCCGGTTGGCATACTACCATATTCCCGCCCTACTTTGTGGCAGGAGCTATTTTTTCGGGTTTTGCTATGGTATTAACCCTTATGCTCATTGCTCGTAAGGTAATGAAGTTAGAAGATTACATTACCATTGCCCACATTGAATCAATGAACAAAATTATTGTAATGACCGGTTCTATTGTGGGTATTGCATATATTACCGAGTTCTTTGTGGCTTGGTATTCGGGCAACGTGTATGAGCAATGGGTATTTATTCGCAACCGCGTTGCCGACCCGTTCATCTTTGGTCCTATGCTGGGTGTTGAACCGGCTCCATACTGGTGGGCTTATTGGTCTATGATGACTTGCAACGTATTGTCGCCACAAATTTTCTGGTTTAAAAAGCTGCGCCGCAACATTGCCATTACCTTTATCATGTCTATCTTTATTAACATAGGTATGTGGTTTGAGCGTTTTGTAATTATTGTAACTTCTCTGCACCGCGATTATATCCCTTCAAGCTGGTCATATTATTCGCCTACATGGGTTGAAGTAGGTATTTTTGTGGGTACAATGGGCTTGTTCATGACATTCTTTTTGCTTTTCTGCCGCTACTTCCCTGTAATTGCCATAGCAGAGGTAAAAGCCATTTTGAAAGTATCGGGCGACCAGTACATTGAAAAAATTGCAGTTCAGGAACAAAAAGAAGCGGAGCAAGCCTACGGTGGTGCCGGAAGTTTTTCTCCTGCACTTGACAAAGACGACAAATAATATCTCCGGATTTTTAACACAATTTGACTTCAAGCAAAAATTCAATCGGCAATGAAACATAAATATCTGGTAGGAGTATATAACGACGACGACATCTTATTAGATGCCGTTACCAAAGTGCGCAAAGAAGGTTATCAGGTGCATGAGGTATTTACCCCTTTTCCGGTGCATGGGTTAGATGAAGCCATGGGTTTACAAGATACTCGCTTGCATACCATTGGTTTTGTGTTTGGCGCTATCGGAACGCTGACTGCCTTGTCGGTCATGGCTTATACTATGGCAATAGACTGGCCTGTTATAGTGGGTGGTAAACCTTTCTTCAGTTTTCCGGCTTACGGACCCATCGGGTTTGAGCTTACGGTATTGTTTGCTGCTGTGGGCATGACAGTGGTTTATTATATTCGCAACGGTTTTTCGGTACTTCGCGATGCTGAAGTATTAGACCTGCGTATTACTGACCATAAATTCATTATGGCTTTTTGTCTTAAGCGTTACCACAAAGATGCCGACATTACCCAAATTACCCGTCTTATGAAAGAAAGCGGAGCAGAGGAAGTGTATGTAAAAGACATGGAAAACGAACTATCGCCCAACTTGTTCAGAAAAGATGGCGGTGTAATAACCGAACACGCCCATCATCACTAAAACAACACTTGTTTAACAAAAAAAGCATTTACAATGCGTTTATATACTATAGCAACAATAATTGGCATTGGTACTGCACTCTTGTTTGCAGGTTGTAGGGCAGGAGGTGATTTTACCGGGCGTGAGTATATGCCCGATATGGCGCACTCAGTAGCCTATGAATATTACACACCCAGCCGTGCAGTTATGGCAGACGGGCAAATGGTTAACTTATTTGCCGATGGTAAAAGTTCAAGGGAGCCGGTAAAAGGCACTATAGCCCGAGGTTTTATGCCCTACCACTTTGAGGATACCCCCGAAGGGTACGAGGCAGCCGGCGCACAACTTACTAACCCATACAATAAGAGCCACGCCGCTGTATTGGAAAAAGGTAAAGCCTTGTATAATACAAATTGCGCCATTTGCCACGGAGAAAAAGGCGATGGCAAAGGCACTATTGTAACCAATGGTAAATACCCTGCTCCGCCGCCTTCTTATTTTGAAGACCGCATTTTGAACCTGAGCGAAGGTAAAATGTTTCACTCTGTTCATTATGGTAAAAATTTAATGGGCTCTTATGCCGGTCAAATGAGCAAAGAGGAGCGCTGGATGGTTGTAAATTATATTAAACAAATGCAAGCCGACCACCTGCTTAAAAACGACAGCATGGCGGTTAAAAGTGGAGCAAGTGTGGAAGATGTACTTGCCGCAATTACCGGCACAAATAAGTTTTACACCAAGGGAATGGCATTTCCCAAAGTATCGGCAACTACCGGCGCTGCTGCTGCCGTAGATGAAGCTCCTGTGGTATTTGTTGAGTCGGAATTAGATAAAATTGTGCAGGAAAACAAAGAACTTAGAGCCGGCGAGGTTATTCAGTTGAATAACGTATTTTATGCAACCGGTAAGTTTGATTTGCGTACCGAATCGGGCATAGAATTAGACAAACTCATCAGCCTCTTGCAGAATAAACCCGAACTAAAAATAGAAATTGACGGACATACCGACAACCAAGGTAACGCCCATGATAACCTGAAACTCTCAACCAACCGGGCAAAATCGGTGTATGAATACTTGGTTAACAAAGGCATCAACAAAGACCGATTGGCATACAAAGGTTTTGGCTCAACAAAACCGGCAGCTCCTAACGATACCGAAGAGGGCAGAGCTAAAAACCGAAGAACAGAATTTAGAGTACTCTAACCATTTTGGCTACAATTAAACTGTAAACTAACAACAATGAGCACGGCAATAGAAAAATATACCATCACACCCGAAGCAAAACGATTTACCCTCATTTTACTGGTAGTTGGGTTAATACTTACCGCCATCGGGGCAGTGTTTAACTTAGATAACCCTACTCGTATATGGTCGGGTTTACTGCTTAACAATTTGTTTTTCCTCATGCTTGGGCTGGTAGCAGCCTTGTTCTTGTCTGCCCACATTGTAGGTTATGGCGGCTGGCTTACCATTTTTCGCCGCGTACCCGAAGCCATGATGCTGTATGTGCCGGTAGGGGGTGTACTTTTACTCATTATTTTGGGTTTAGGATTGCACCATATTTACCATTGGTCGCACGAAGAACTTTATGACCCCAATAGCCCTATGTACGATGCCATTTTAGATGGGAAGCGCGCTTTCCTTAATGCCGGTTTCTTCTTTGCCCGTGCTATTGGTTATATTGCCATTTGGACCGGCTTAATTTGGTTATTGCGCCGCAACTCTATTCAAAGTGACCTTGGCACAAGAGCAGATGGTGCAAGATTGTACCAAAGCAGTAAATACATTGCAGCTATTTTTGTAGTGGTTTATGCTGTTACCAGTTCTACTTCATCATGGGATTGGATTATGTCTATCCAACCACATTGGTACAGCACTTTATTTGGCTGGTATAACTTTATCAGTATTTTAGTTACTTGTATTGCATTTATGATATTGGTATTGGTTTACCTAACCAAAAACAACTACTTGCAAGGTATTACCAATGAGCATTTCCACGACTTGGGTAAATTTATGTTTGGTTTCAGCGTAGCTTGGGCTTACTTGTTTTACTCGCAGTTTATGCTTATTTGGTACGCCAATATACCCGAAGAAACTCTATACTTTAAATACCGTATAGACAACTATCCGGTGGTGATGTGGCTTTGCGTACTGCTTAATTTTGTTACTCCCTTTTTCCTGCTCATCTCGCGCGATGTAAAAAGAGACCGTAGCCGCAGAGTTATGATTATTGCAGCGCTGATCATTATTTTTGGACACTGGCTCGATTTTTACCAAATGATTATGCCCGGCGCTTTTGCTAATATGGCTCATGCCGGAGGTGATCATCATGCCGAAGCTGCCGATCATGCACACCATGCCGCCGAAGTTGTGCGTATTGGATTATATGAAATAGGCTTATTGCTCACCTTTGCAGGGTTATTTGTGTATCTGATGCTTTACAACTTATCAAAGCAACGTATGGTGCCGGTAAACCACCCCTTCCTCAAAGAAAGCCGCGTTTATCATACCTAATACTAACCCCGCAAGCGTAAACTTTACCTTGCTTACGTTGTTTTAAACGAACAAACTTTCTCTCTAACCCTCGTTATCACTCATATTTCATGTTAACAACCACATTAGGCTTACTCATCATTGCACTGGTATTGCTCATTGTTTTTCAGATTGCTAAAACCAATGAGTTGGTAACCGCTCTGAAAGGAGAGCAGGAAGTGCAGAACGTTCAAAATCGCTTCCATGGCGCTATGTTTTTGGGCTTCCTTATAGTGGGCATGATTGCTGCCGTATGGTCGGCTTTTCATTACGCGCCACTATATCTGCCTTACCCTTCATCGGAACATGGCGCTTGGATTAGAAGCATGTTTTTCTGGACATTGGTGGCAACAGTACCGGTATTTATTCTTACCCATATTGCCTTGTTTTGGTTTTCTTTCCAATACAAACGCGATGGCTCACGCACAGCCTTTTATTTTCCGGGCAGTAATAAATTAGAGCTTATATGGACTGCCATACCTGCCGTGGTGATGATTTTATTGGTTTATGAAGGGTTGCGCAGTTGGTATAAAATTACCGGTCCGGCGCCACAAGAGGCAATGGTAGTAGAAGCTACTGCTCAACAGTTTTTTTGGACACTGCGCTACGGTGGCAATGACAATAAAATTGGCAATAAATCGGTAAAACTGATTGGCGGCGATAATTCATTAGGTTTAGACTGGGAAGACAGCGCTAACCACGATGATTTTATTGCCGATGAGTTGCACCTTAAAGTAGGTCAACCCGTACTTGTTAAAATCAGCGCCATAGATGTATTGCACAGTTTTTACCTCCCGCATTTTAGGGTAAAAATGGACGCTGTGCCGGGTATTCCTACCCAATTTTGGTTTACCCCAACCAAAACTACTAAACAAATGCGTGAGGAGTTAAATAACCCCGATTTTAATTACGAACTTGCCTGCGCCGAATTATGCGGACAAGCACACTTTAACATGCGCAAAGTGGTTGTGGTAGAAGACGAAGCTGACTTTAATGCGTGGAAAGCACAACAACAGGCTTTGTATGTTAAACTGGGCTTAAACAACCAAACACAACCTTCAAGTGGCGGCACTGGATCTGCCGACGAACAACAACGTAATACCGAAACTGAACATACCAAAACTGCTAAGTTGTAAACCACAACACACGCCTCCCATTAATTAAAAAGTATTTTGCAACCTTTACCAAAGTAAGTTTATGGCTATCCTTGAAAGCGGAACTGAAATAACCCAAGTGCATGTTCAGCACGATGAACATCACGAACACGAACATCACCACGAAGAGGGCTTCATCAGTAAGTACATCTTCAGCCAAGACCATAAAATGATTGCCCGACAATTCCTTATTACCGGGGTAATATGGTCATTCATCGGGGTATTATTTTCGGTAATATTCAGATTACAACTGGCATGGCCCGATGAGTCTTTTCCCATTTTAGAAACTCTTTTGGGCAAATGGGCAGAAGGTGGTAAGCTAGCGCCCAATTTTTACTATGCCTTGGTAACCATGCACGGTACCATTATGGTGTTTTTTGTACTTACTGCGGGTTTGAGTGGCACATTCAGTAACTTGCTCATACCCTTACAGATTGGCGCACGTGATATGGCTTCGCCTTTCCTCAACATGCTGTCGTACTGGTTCTTTTTCCTTGCCGGCATTATCATGCTTATTTCTCTGTTTATCTCTACCGGACCGGCAGATGGCGGGTGGACAGCCTACCCACCGCTGAGCGGCTTACCACAGGCTAGCCCCGGTTCTGAATTTGGTATGACTTTGTGGCTCTTGAGTATGGCGGTATTTATTGTATCGTCTCTTTTAGGCGGCTTAAACTATATTACTACCATCTTAAACATGCGCACCGAAGGCATGACCATGATGCGTATGCCACTTACCATTTGGGCTTTTTTCTTTACTGCTGTACTGGGCGTTCTTTCGTTTCCGGTACTTTTATCGGGAGCAATTTTACTGCTGTTTGACCGCCATTTAGGAACCAGCTTCTATCTTTCCGATATTTATATTGCCGGAAAACCTCTTACCAATGCCGCCGGCGAAATTTTACAGGGTGGCAGCCCTATCTTGTTCCAGCACTTGTTCTGGTTCTTGGGGCACCCCGAAGTGTATATTGTGATTTTGCCTGCAATGGGTATGGTGTCGCACGTATTGGCAACCAATAGCCGTAAGCCTATCTTTGGTTATTCGGCAATGGTAATGTCTATTTTAGCTATCACCGTTTTAGCTTTCCTCGTATGGGCGCACCACATGTTTGTATCGGGTATGAACCCCTTCATTGGTTCTATATTTGTATTGTTTACCCTGCTTATAGCTGTTCCTTCAGCCATTAAGGTATTTAACTGGATAGGCACTATATGGAGAGGAAACATCAACTTTACGCCCGATACGCTTTTCTCTATCGGTTTTGTATCGCTGTTCATATCGGGTGGTCTTACCGGTTTGTACTTGGGTAACTCTACACTCGATATTCCGCTGCACGATACTTATTTTGTTGTAGCCCACTTTCATATTGTAATGGGCTTGGCGGCAGGTTTTGGTTTATTTGTGGGTGTTTATCACTGGTTTCCCAAATTGTTCAACGGTCGCCAAATGAATAATACGCTTGGGTACATTCACTTCTGGATTACCTTTATTGGTAGTTACTGTATTTTTTGGCCCATGCACTATCTTGGTATGACCGGAGTTCCGCGCCGCTACTTCCAATTCAGCAATTTTGAAACCTTTGATGTTTATGGCGATTTGAACGTGTTCATCACCTTAGCCGCTATTATGGTTTTCTTTGCCCAGTTTGTTTTTGTTATTAACTTTGTTCATAGCGCACTGTATGGCAAAAAAATGACCTCGCTAAATCCGCTCAGTTCTAACTCATTGGAGTGGACTACGCCTATTGAACCCGGTCATGGCAACTGGCCCGGCGCAATACCCAAAGTTTACCGTGGTCCTTATGAGTACGGTAGGGGTGGTGTAGATTATGTGCCCCAACATCTAAACGACCAGCAAATCTGGGGCGAAAAAGGTGCACCCCAAGAAGTAGCACACTAACGTTAAACAAGCACTGCCGGTTAGCCTTTGTAAACAAAATTACAGGCTGACCGGCAATTAACAAAACAAAGTCTGTTTCTGATTATTGTAAATAACCCGATTGTAATGTCTGTATCGCTCAACATAAACAGTGGCCGTATCTTTACCTTGCTTAAAGACAAGGTGAAAGACTATGCTATGTTAATGAAGTATCGGTTAAACCTTACTGTTGTTTTTTCGGCGGTAATAGGGTATTGGTTGGCATTGGGCGGACAGTTTAACGCAGCAGGTCTTTTTTGGCTAACATTAGGTGGTTTTTTAGTTACCGGAGCTGCTAATGCCATCAATCAGGTATTAGAGAAAGACTACGACAAACTGATGAAACGCACCCAACTAAGGCCCGTAGCATCGGGTAGAATGGGTGTTACCGAGGGGTTGTTAGTTGCCGGTATTTCGGCAACTGCCGGCGCATTGGTGTTGTTTTATTTTTTTAATAGTCTTGCTGCCTTTTTGGGTATCTTGTCGCTGTTACTTTACGCTTTTGTTTACACGCCGCTCAAAAGAATAGGCAGTGTGGCAGTAGCAGTAGGAGCAATACCCGGTGCTTTGCCTCCGCTTATTGGTTGGGCGGCAGGTTACGGCGCTTTATCTTACGAAGCCTATTTGTTGTTTAGCATTCAGTTTATCTGGCAATTCCCGCATTTTTGGGCAATTGGCTGGTTAGGTTCAGAAGAATATGCCAAAGCAGGCTACAAACTGCACCCGGCACCCGATGAACGCAACGAAAAAACCGCTTTGCGAATGGTAGTGTATATACTCTTTTTGGTAATGCTCACCATTTATCCGGTAATGCTGGGCATAGCCAGTTATTACTTTTTGGCAGCCGGTTTATTGCTTGGCATCGGGTTTTTGTATGCAGGTATTCGCTTGCTGCTCAATTGTAACCAGCAAAATGCCTTAGGTGTTATGTTGGCTTCTATCTTGTATCTGCCTCTTTTACAAATAGCCATGTTGGCAGACGTTATTTTTTAATTGTACTTAACCTTAAATTAAACATGAGTACAATAACACTTCAAAAAACACAAAGAATCCACCCTAAAAAATTTGCGCTTTGGCTGGGGTTGGGAACTATTATAATGATGTTTGCCGGTTTAACCAGCGCTTTCATAGTGCGCCGTGCAGCAGGAAACTGGGTGGAGTTTGAACTTCCCCCCACCTTTTTAATCAGTACACTCTTAATTGCACTCAGTAGTTTTACCTTGGTAATGGCGCTGAGGGCGTTTAAGGCTCTTAATCAGGTAACGTACAAAAGAATGCTTGGACTTACCTTGCTGCTTGGTATCGGATTTATGATAACCCAATATATGGCATGGCTTCAGCTCACCGGTTATGGCATTTTGCTGCAAGGAAATCCTTCGGGCTCATTTGTGTATGTTATATCGGGTTTACACGCCGTACACGTTTTGGGTGGTGTAGTTTTTATGGCATTGTTTTATGTTAATGCACTCAGAAAACTTGACCCCGTTGCAGCCTTGTTGCAAGAAATAAATACCGAACGTGCCCTCCCTTTAGAATTGCTGGCTACATACTGGCATTTTGTAGGCATTTTATGGTTATATCTGCTGGTTTTCTTTTACTACTTCCGATAATACGCTAACTAATCAAACTAAACTATTCTAAATCTTTAATATAACCGTAACTCAATGGCAACAGAAACGCTAACAGTAGGCACAAGCGTCCAAGAGGATTGGAAAGGCGGGAAATCCCCATTTTCGGTGAGCTATGGCAAGCTGATGATGTGGTATTTCTTAGTTTCAGATGCCTTTACCTTCTCGGCGCTGCTTATTTCCTACGGTACCATTCGCTTTAGTAGCGCTACATGGGCAGACCCCAATAAGGTTTTTAACTCAATGCCGTTTCTGGAAGGCATGGATATTCCGCTGGGTTTTGTGAGCATTATGACGTTCATACTCATTTTGAGTAGTGTGTTTGTAGTGCGCGCCGTGCAAGAAGGGCACAGAATGAATCAGGCAGGCGTGGTAAAGTGGATGTTTTTGGGCATTTTAGGCGGCGCTGCTTTCCTTGGCTGTCAGGCTTGGGAGTGGACGCACTTAATCAACCATGGCACTACTTTGTTTCAAAACCCGCACGGTCCGCCGGCATTCGGGCAATTGTTTTTCCTTATTACCGGTTTCCACGGCTTCCACGTTTTCTCAGGTGTGTTGATTAATGTTATCATTTTTGTGCAGGCTGCACGCGGAGTGTATCAGCGCCGAGGTCATTATGAAATGGTAGAAAAAGTGGGCTTGTACTGGCACTTTGTAGATTTGGTTTGGGTATTTGTATTCCTTGCTTTTTACCTCCTGTAATTGCCGTATTACCTCTCTATTTTAACCTAACATAAAAAAAACAACAGACCTTATGGCACATACATACGATATGGAAACCTACAAAAGCCAAGTGAGCGCCGTTTACCGAGCTACTGTTTGGCTTACCATTATTACCATAGTTGAAGTGGCAGCCGCTTTGGTATGGATGAACATCTTTGCCGAGGACGGCGGACCCAGAATGTTGCTCAATAGTTTCTTTATTGTGGCAAGTTTGCTAAAAGCCTACTTTATTGTAGGTGAGTTTATGCATATTCGGTACGAAACTCGCGCTTTAACCATTACCATCCTTGCACCCACTGCCTTTTTAATCTGGTTTATTATTGCTTTCTTGTGGGAGGGCGCTGAATGGCTCAACAACAAAGATGAAGGCAACATTATTCAGATTGAAAACAAAGCTCCTGCACATCACCCCGCACATGACGACCATGGGCATGACCATAAAGACGGAAGCCAGCATTAAATAGTAAGCGGCTGTGCGATGCCGCCGTTTTATCAAAACAATTGCGCTGTCAAAACGGTTATAAAGTAGCTGTTTTGACGGCGTTTTTGCTTTGTAAGATGTTAGACTTTTGCCTCTCTTACCTTAATAAACCGAAATGAAATCTAAATTAATAGGTTTGCTAATTGCCCTACTGGTGCCTATAGCTTTTTTCCTTTTTTTTGACCATTTTGACTACTTTCAGGCACAGGGCAGAAAAAATTTGCCTAAACTGCCCCGATATGGTGCATTGCCACCCGATAGCCAACAACCCAATAAAGCACAAGCTAACGACTCCTTGTGGCATACCATACCCGATTTTGCTTTTACCGCACACACCGGTAAACCTGTTACCCGGCAAACTATGACAGACAAAATAGTGGTAACAGATTTCTTTTTTACCAAATGCCCCGGTATTTGCCCCAAAATGACCTCCCAACTAAAAAGAGTCCAAAAAGAATTTTTGACCGAGGGCGATGTGCTCATTCTTTCGCACACCGTTGACCCCGCCCGAGATAGTGTGGAAACCTTGCAAACTTATGCCGGTTTATATGAGGCAGATTCATCTATGTGGTTTTTTCTTACCGGGGATAAACCTGAATTATACGAGATTGCCCGAAAAGGGTATTTTGTTTCGGCTACGGAGGGTAATGGGGGTGAGGAAGATTTTATTCACACCGAAAAATTTGTATTGGTGGACAAATCGGGCGTTATACGCGGTTATTACGACGGCACCGATAGTATTGCGGTAAATAAACTGCTTACCGATATTAAACTCCTCAAATTGGAATACCCAATGAAAAAAAAAGAAATGGTGCTTGACCGCGAACGCAGTGCAAAAGAAGCCGAAAAAAGTAAAACTTTACCTGATAACAATAATAACTAAACATAAAACATGTCGTCTCAGATTTTTGCCGATAAAGAACAGTTTTGGTCAAAACTGATTGTTATTATTTCTGTGGTGGTGCCGGTGTTGGTAGCCCTATTATTCAGACTGCCCCAACTAAACCTTCAATTGCCTTTTGATGTAATGTTGCTGCCTAAGTTTCATGCCATCATTAATGGTACAGTAACCGTTTTGCTAATGGCAAGTTATTATTTTATCCGAAACAAACAGGTACGGGCTCACAAAATTTGCAATATCACTGCATTAGTGCTATCAGCCTTGTTTTTGGTTTCTTATGTAACCTACCATACCCTTACCGAATCTACCAAATTTGGCGGAGAAGGAATGATTAAGTATGTGTATTACTTTATTCTACTAACCCACATCATTTTGGCGGCGCTTATTTTACCTCTTATCCTGTTTACCTTTCTACGGGCATTTTCCGGTAAATTTACCCAGCACCGGAGCCTTGCCCGCTATACTATGCCGCTGTGGTTGTACGTATCGGTTACAGGGGTCATAGTTTATCTGATGATTTCGCCTTATTATTAAACATTTATGCAAAACCAACTCACGCTGGCTCAGCTACAGCAAACAATAGACGAGTGGATTACCACCGTAGGTGTACGCTATTACAACGAGCTTACCAACATGGCTATACTAACCGAAGAGGTAGGCGAAGTAGCCCGAATAATGGCACGTAAATATGGCGAACAATCCTTTAAAGCAGGCGATGAAGAACCCGATTTAGCCGATGAACTTGCCGATGTGCTATTTGTATTGGTGTGCATTGCCAACCAAACAGGGGTAAACCTAACCAATGCCCTGCAAAAAAATTTAGACAAAAAAACGAAGCGAGATGCCGCCCGACATGCCCAAAATGACAAATTGCGCTAAATTTGCAGGGCAATTTGCCTAATGTATAGCTTGGGTTAAAAAGCAATACTCAGGGCGGCATTTTACCCTATGTTTAAGTTACTTTTTCTGCTTTTTAAAAATAAAAAGCACCGCTTAGTATTATTAGACAAATACTTGCATAGCTTATATGTGAGTATTGCTATGGTGTTTGTGGTAATTTTGATGGGTGTAGTAGGATATGTGCTGTTAGAAGATTATAACCTTATAGAAGCATTTTATATGACTGTTATTACCCTTTCTACGGTGGGATTCACCGAAGTAAAACCGCTCACCGATGTGGGCAGAATATTTACCTCCTTTCTTATCATTGCCAATTTGGGCATTTTTGCTTATGCCATTTCTACCATAACCTCGTCTATATTAGACGGAAACTTACAACGTATGTTACAGGAGTTTAAGTTGCAAAACGAAGTAGATGCCTTAAATGGGCATGTTATACTCTGCGGTTATGGCAGGTATGGCTCAGAAGTAGCAAAGCACTTTTTGCTGCACAAAACACCCTTTGTTATCATTGAAAATGCTAAACCGGTGGTGGAAAAACTGGAAAAAGAAAGCAACTTGCTATTTTTATCAGGTGATGCCACCAACGACGAACTGCTGGAAACTGCCGGCATAAAACGCGCCAAATCATTAATAACCACTCTGCCCGATGATGCCGAAAACATCTATGTAACCCTTACTGCAAGGCAACTAAATCCGCAACTGCACATTATAAGCAGGGCTTTGAACACTAAATCGGAATCTAAGCTTAAACTTGCCGGTGCAAACGAGGTAATTGTACTGGAGCAAATGGGTGGGTTTTTTATGGCTACCCTTGTGGGTAAGCCCGATTTGGTTACCTTTTTCCAGATTTTATCGCGCGAAACCTCTGATAGCGTCAATTTGGAAGAAATAGACATTAAACATCTGCCTAACGGCGCTACTACTTCCACTATTAAAGACCTGAATATAAGAGGGCAATCGGGCGCTAATGTTATCGGGCTAAAAACTACACAAGGCGAGTATATTGTTAACCCCCCTCCCGAAACACCGGTTATACCCGGTGTGCATTTATTTGTTTTGGGAAATAGAACACAAATAGACAAGTTCAAGAACTTGTGGAGTACGCTTACCTAAACCTATTCAAAAGGTTTGCACCGGCTACCCTACCGGCACAAGATTTGCCGGCCGCATCCGGCATTTATTTTAACCACATTATCACCCCGCAGGCAGAGCCGATTTGTTCTGTCCTACACGCTATTTTTCTGAAAAAAACAGGCATTATCAACCTAAAAATGCACCCAAAAACCTTGAAAAACAGACAATATAAACTCCCCCTTCTATGATGGGGCAGGGGCAAGGAAGCAAAAAGCCTAACCAAAAATGAATACTCGGGAGGATTTACCGGGTAACCCCAAACCTAATAACCCCATAAAATGGCAGCCAATTAGTCTGATTTATGTAACTTTGCGCACCCGCCAACAAACAGCAGCAGAGTTACACACTGCAACACTTTGTTTACCAAAATTTAGTTTATATACATGAGCACACAAACGCTGCAAGTAGAAGAAGTTACCATAAAATTTGCCGGCGATTCGGGCGATGGCATGCAACTTACCGGCACCGAGTTTACCACCAACACCGCCCTTACCGGCAGCGATTTGGCTACTTTTCCCGATTTTCCGGCAGAAATACGCGCCCCCCAAGGCACCCTACCCGGCGTATCGGGCTATCAGTTGCACTTTGGCAGTCGGCTTATTTTTACCCCCGGCGATACCTGCGATGTGCTGGTGGCTATGAATGCCGCAGCGCTTAAAGCCAACCTCAGTACGTTAAAAAAAGGCGGTACCATAATAGCCGATACAGCAGGTTTTGATACCAAAAACCTGCGCCTTGCCAAAGCCGACTCCAACCCGATGGAAGACGGAACTTTAGACGGGTATCAGGTAATAAAAATGGATATTACCAAACTTACCCGAGATTGCCTCAAAGACCTGCAATTAGGCACAAAAGAAAAAGACCGCTCTAAAAATATGTTTGTGCTGGGCTTTTTATATTGGATGTATAACCGAACCATGGATAGCACCATCTTTTTTTTGGAAAGCAAATTTAAGAAAAAGCCCGATATTTTAGAGGCTAACCTGCGCGCCCTTAAAGCCGGTTATTTTTTTGGCGACACTACCGAAACCTTTACCACCCGATACGAGGTAAAAGCAGCGCCCATGCAGCCCGGCAGATATAGGAGCATTATGGGCAATCAGGCATTGGTTATAGGGCTTATTACCGCCGCCCAAAAAGCCAACCTGCCCCTGTTTTACGGTTCTTACCCCATTACGCCCGCTTCCGATATTTTGCATGGACTGGCTCAATACAAACATTACGGCGTTTCTACCTTTCAGGCAGAAGACGAAATTGCCGCCATTTGCTCGGCTATTGGCGCTGCTTATGGGGGTAGTTTAGCCATTACCGGCACATCAGGACCCGGCATGGCGCTAAAAGCTGAAGCTATGGGGCTTGCCGTTATGCTGGAACTACCTTTGGTTATCTGCAATATACAACGCGGCGGACCCTCTACCGGCTTGCCCACCAAAACCGAACAAGCCGACCTGCTCCAAGCCCTCTATGGCAGAAATGGCGAGTGCCCCATGCCCGTACTGGCAGCTCACTCTCCTTCCGATTGTTTTGAAACTGCCATTGAAGCCTGCCGCATTGCCTTAGAACACATGACCCCCGTTATCTTGCTCAGCGATGGCTATATTGCCAATGGCGCCGAACCCTGGCGTTTCCCCAAAGCCGATGATATACCGGCAATTAACGTTAGTTTTAAAACCACCCTTGCCGAGGGCGAAACCTATATGCCTTACCTGCGCAACGAAAAATTAGTGCGTCAGTGGGCTATACCCGGCACCAAAGGGTTGCAGCACCGCATTGGCGGGTTGGAAAAAGAAGACGGCACCGGCAGTGTTTCTTACAGCCCCGCCAACCATGAATATATGGTTAAAATACGGGAAGCAAAAGTAGAAAAAATAGCCGATTACCTACCACTGCAAACCATTGACTCGGGTCCCGATAAAGGAGAGTTACTCGTATTGGGCTGGGGTTCTACCTACGGCGCTATTAAGTCGGCCGTTACCGAACTCAATGCCGAAGGTTACCAGGTAGCACATGCCCACCTGCGCCACCTGCGCCCGCTGCCCAAAAACTTAGGGGAGATATTACACAACTATCAAAAAGTACTCATTCCCGAAATTAACGCCGGACAGTTGGTTAAAATTATTCGGGATACTTTCCTCATTCCTGCACATCAGTTCAATAAAATTCAGGGCTTGCCCTTGTTTAAAAACGAGCTTAAAACGGCTATTCTGCAAGTTTTGGCTTCCTAACTCTCTAATAAGAACTAACTTCCTCCACGCATCTAATAATATCTTACAATTTTACATTCAAACTATTAATCGTTACTTATGAGAACAAAATTTTCTTTGTGGCAACATCTTTTTATTGCAGTTTTGGCTTGGAGTGTAGGAGTGGGTAAACTTAACGCCCAGCAAACCAACAATTTTTTAAACCGAATTATTTACCCAAACGACTACTACTTTGCGCTGCCCATGTATAACCCCGCCTTTACCGGCGATGCTTCGCAGCCTTCTATCAGCGCCTCGTACCGAAATACACAGTCTAACCTTGATGTAAACCCTTACACCCTCAACTTTTTTGCACAAGGAGCAGTGCCCAGCTTAAAAAGCGGTATAGGTATTAATTTTCAGTACCATAAGTTTGACGACACTTACGTTAATCAGGCACAAGAAAGACTTCCTACCAACAAACGCCAAATGAACATAGGGCTCATGTATAGCTATATGTTTGAGGTAGGCGAAATTTCGGTTTTGCGCATTGGCTTAGGTGCATCGCTGCTGCACTACCGAAATACACCTTTTGTTTTCCAAGGACCCTCGCCGCAGCCCATAGTACCGGTAAATGAGCGCTTCTTTAAACCTTCCTTCGACATAGGTTTATCGGCAAATGTGAAAGATTTTTACGGAGGTATAGCCGTAAAATACTTTAACGAACCCCGATTTAAATTTGCTGAGCCGGGTGCCGAAGATATAATACGCCGAAATGCCTATATACATGCAGGCTACCGACTGGGCTTACTGCAAGACATGTTAGTATTGCGTCCGGCGGTAATGGTAAACCCGCTCTCTACCGGCAGCGGTTTTGGACAGGGCAGCCAGCCGTATGTAGATTTATCGCTGCTTGCCAGTTTTAAGGATTTCCTTTTTGCAGGAGCTACTTACAAAATTAACGACGACCCATTTAACCTTTCGCTGCTGGGGGGCATAAGGGTGGGCAATACTGCCCAAATAAACGCCTCTTACCACTTTCCCAAAAAGAATACGCCCGATGGTAATACCCGCTTTGAGGTGAGCCTTGCCCTGTTTTTGCGGTCTAACTACTACGACGAAGACTTTTAATTTAGGGGTTAGTTATGAGTTATGAGTTATGAGTTATGAGTTATGAGTTATGAGTTATGAATGGGTTTAGTACTTATTACCCACTACTGACTACCCAAATCCGACAGCCATTAACACACGGATAACACGGTTGCGGCTGATTTGCGCCGATTTTTGAAAAATAACGTAGGGAGAGGGCATGCTCTGTCTCTACTCAATTGGGTAAATGATTTCGGGATTACGAGTTACCAATGGGTTTAGTATTCACTACTGATTACCGACTACCCAATACCCAATACTATCTACCAACTACCAAAACTAACCACTAATCACTACCCACTACCTAATAAGGGTGATATTTCCCTGATGCACATATCGGGTGTTTAAGAACGTTTGTGCTTCAATGTAGTAAACATAAACGCCCAATTCTTGTGGCGTACCTTTAAAAGTGCCGTCCCATCGGGCATTAACCTCTTTGGTTTCAAAAATCATTTGCCCCCAACGGTTGTAAATTCTGAACGCCACTAATTCTTTCACTCCGCGTGTATGGGCAATGCCTATATTGTCATTAATACCATCGTTGTTGGGAGAGAAAGCATTGGGCACCAGTATTTCAAAAATGTTGGTTACTTCCAGTTGTATTTCATCAGAGGCAGAACAGCCGTTGGCATCGGTAGTAACTAATGTGTAAACGGTGGTGGCTAACGGGCTGGCAACTGGGGTTAAAATATCTGTGCTACTTAACCCGGTGGGAGGCGACCAACTGTATTGCAACCCTCCGGCTGCACTCTGAGCAATGCCGTTTAAAACAAGGGTTTCGCCTACATTTATAGTGGCATCGGGTCCGGCATTAACCACCGGCAGCGGGTTTACCGTAACCAATACCGATGCGGTATCGCTAAAACAGTTGTTAGAAACTGTTACTGTGTATAGGGTGGTAGTGTTGGGCGATGCTATGGGGTTAGCTATATTACCGGCGCTTAAGGCAGTGGAAGGGCTCCACTGGTAGTTTACGCCACCGGTGGCGCTTAGTTGCACTGATTCACCTGCACAAAACTCGGCAGCGCCGCCTGCGCTGGCGGTTATAGGAAACTGCACAATGGCGGTAAAGGTAAAACTGTTGGCGCAGCCGTTTACATCGGTTACACTGAGTTGGTAAGTGGTGGTATCGGCAGGCGTAACGGTTATGGTGGCATCGGTAGTATTGGTTATGCCGCCGCCGCTCCAGGCAAAACTCGCCACATTAGGGCTAAATGAGCCGGTTAGTAATAGGTCATCGCCACTACACACAATAGGATTTCCGCTAATAAGTACATCGGGTTGCGGGTTTACTGTTACCGTTACGTTATCGGTACGGGCACAACCATTGGGGTCGGTAATGGTAAGCGTGTAAACAGTGGTAGCAGTTGGATTAACCGTAGGCGTGGCGGTATCAGCGCCCGATACAATGCTTTGGTTGGGCGACCATTGATAAATGAACCACGGAAAATTGGCAGAAGCCTGTAGTTGTGTTACATCACCGGCACAAATTTGGGTGTCAGCTCCGGCATTGGCGGTAAAATCGGGATAAACCGTAATGCCGCTTTGTACGGTATTGGTGCAGCCATCGGGCGTGGTTACCGTAAGGGCAATGGTGTAATTGCCCGGCGTTGTATAGGTATGCGTGGGGTTTTGGCTGTTAGCGGTAGTATTATCGCCAAAATTCCAGAGCCAAGAATTGATAGGGGCATTGATAGAATTATCTGTAAACTGAACAGGGACATTGATGCAGGGTGGGGTAAAACTAAAAGAAGCAACCGGCACCGGCGCTACGTAAATATCTTGTTGGGCAGTTACAAAACAACCCAACGAGGTAGTAGTGGTGAGGGTAACGGTTTGTGTGCCGCCCGATGCGTAGGTATGGGTAGGGTTTTGTGCGCCCGATGTGTTGCCATCGCCAAACGTCCATGTCCATGAGTTAATAAAACCGTAGGTAGTGGTAGAGAGGTCGGTAAAAATAACGGGGTCGTAAGCGCAGCCTGTTACGGCAGAAAAATTAGTGGTAAGGGTTGGGTATATGTTAACAAAAATAGTGGCGGTATCTATACAGCCCGGAATACCCGAATCGGCAACTAATGTAACCACATATTGCCCTGTATCGGGGTAGGTGTAGCTGGGGCTAAGCAAAGAAGAAAAATCATTGGTAACGGTGGGGTCGCCAAATTCCCAAAAATAAGTACTTGCTCCAAAACTGGTATTGATAAAATCAACGGTAAAATCTTGTCCGCAATCGGTAATAATATAATCGCCTTGTGGGGTGATGTTGTTAGATTGTACGGCAGCTTGTACTGCCTGGCAGTTGGTTACATTGAACTGAAAATCGCGCCTAATGGAATTAATGGGCAGCCCGTTTCGGAACTCGGTAACACAAATGCCAACTACAAACTGCCCCAGGGTAGTGGGGGTTCCGGTAAGTAAGCCGGTAAGTGGGTTAATGGTAACAGGTGGTGTGCCACCCAAGGGATTGGTGCCACTATAAGGCGGAATAAAACTAACTGTACCATAGGGTGGGGGAGGAGCAGGAGCGCCGGGCGGGTTGCAGTTAGATAAATCGCCTGGTTGTGGGCAGGCATCGCTGCCGCCTATGAGGGGTGCACAAAGCTGATAAACCAATGAGTCGCCATCAGCATCAAAAGCCGACTGGTCAATGAACAGCGGCTGCCCTGCACAAATAACCGTAGGCGGAATGGTATTAAACGCAGCCGAGTTGTTGCAATTGGCTAAGGTGGGGTCGGGCACATTGGTAATATAGGAGGAGCCTGTTTGGTCTGGGTTAAAGATGTTGATGATGGTGCTGTTTCGGCTATAACGTTGGTAAACTAAGGTGTAACCGCCGGTAATAGGGGGCAAACTTACTACGGTGGTGTAGGTGAGTTTTTCTACACAGATATTGGGGAGGGTATTTACACAGATATTGGTAGGCGGATTAACCGGTTGCGGACCACCCGGCGGAATGGGGAGCGACAGGGTAGAGAGTAAAGTGCCCGATGCGTTGAACACAAAAATATAAGCAGGATTGTCAAAAGGTGCGCCGGTAGAAAAGCAATCGCGGTAAACAGTTAAATTGAGCCGGTAGTTGCTTCCACCCAAACATTGATAGGTGAGTTCGCCGCCCACAATATGAAAAGCCTGTATGGCAGGTGTTATAACCAGCGCCAGTAAGCAGGCAAGCATGAATTTGGATAATTGCCCCATAATATGTAAAACCCTAAGGGAGATTAAATGGATAAACACAAAGCATCACTGTAGGAGTTGGGTAAACTTGCCCCAAAGGTTGCACGGTAGCCCATAAAATGGAACACCCCAAACCGAAAACGGTTTATTTAGGATAAATTTTGCCGTTGTTTTGGGGGTTTATAAACAGCGCTTGCAGCAGTTGAGTTATTAGTCAAACTGGTTGTTATAGTCAAAGTTTTTCTTGGTGGTATCGGCGGGGCTGGTATTTATGATACCGCCGGTATCGGTGTTGGTGGTGGTGCCGTCTTCAGCGCCCACATAGGGAATATCGTATTTGTTGCAGTCTAGCTCTATGCTGCGCATAACAGAGGCAGAGGGCATTTGAAATCGGGCGTTTGGGCTAATGGCTAAGGTGGTATCGGCATACATTTTACTCATTAACTTGCCATAAATAGGGAGCGCCATGTTAGAACCCGATCCCAAACGGGTGGTACGGAAGTGAATAGATTTTTCATCACCTCCAACCCAAATACCGGCCACTAATTGGGGGGTTAAACCTACATACCAGCCATCAGAGTTGTCGTTGGTGGTACCTGTTTTTCCGGCAAGGTCTGCTTTAAGGTTATAGCGCCATTTGAGGCGGCTGGCGGTGCCATTGTCCACTACGCCTCTGAGCATGGTAATCATGGCATAGGCAGTAGCTTCGTCAATAGCTTCTACGGTGGTGGTGGTAAAGCGTTGCAGCTCATTGCCATTTTTGTCTTCAATACGGGTAATACTGATGGGTTTGGTGTATAAACCGTTGTTGGCAAAAGTGCTGTAAGAACCCACCAATTCTAAAACCGACATATCAACAGAGCCCAGACAAATGGAGGGAATAGGGTCTATATGGCTCTCTATACCCATTTTTCGGGCAAGTTTAATAACCGGGTCGGGGCTAAGTTGTTTCATTAGGTAGGCAGCTACTCTGTTTATGGAGTGTGCTAATCCGGTTCTGAGCGAAACCATTTGCCCGTTGAGGTAGGAGCCTGCATTTTCGGGCGACCAGCCGTCGTATTCTGAAAATACCACCGGCAGGTTGGGTACTTTGCTACATGGCGACCACCCGTTTTGCAGGGCTACGGCATAAACAATGGGTTTAAAGGTAGAGCCTACTTGTCTTTTTGAAGAAGGACGAGCGCTGTCGTACTTAAAAAATTTGTGCTTAATGCCGCCCACCCAAGCCAGTATGTTGCCATTTCTGGGGTCAATAACCACCATACCGGTATGGAGCAGGTGTTTGGTGTATTTAATAGAGTCAAGGGGCGACATGATGGTATCTATACCTGATTCGGGGTTTTTCCACGAAAACACGGTCATGGGGTAGGGGGTGGTAAACTGTTGTTTGATGTTTTCCTCGCTAAGGTTTTGTTCCTTGTGTACTTTGTAACGCTCGGAATTTTTAATAGCGCGGTAAATCAGTTCATTGGTACCATACCATACATCAGTTTTAGGCAGTTTGGCATTGGGGAGTTCGTCCCAGGGGGTGCGCCCTTTCCAGTGGTCGTAAAACTGTTTTTGAAGTTCGGGCATATGTTCGGCAACTGCTTCTTCGGCGTATTGTTGTATTCGGGAATCAATAGTGGTGTAAATTTTGAGTCCGTCTCTGTAAATATCATAGTTAGTGCCATCAACTCTCACGTTTTTGGCAGCCCAGTTTTTAACTTCCTGTTTTACGTATTCTCTGAAATAGGTAGCTAGTCCTTCGTCGTGCATCATAGGGCTATATTGCACGCCCAGCTCTGTTGCTATGAGCGAATCGCGCTGGGCTAAGCTAAGTTTACCGTATTTGTGCATTTGAGATAGCACTACGTTGCGGCGTTCCAGGGCATTTTGCGGGTTTCGGCGGGGGTTGTACTTGGTATTACCCTTAAGCAACCCTACCAACATAGCGCCCTCTTGTATTTTGAGCGAGTCAGTAGCAGCGTTAAAATAAGTTTGCGAAGCCGATTTAATACCATACGCATTGTTGCCAAAGGGAACTGTGTTAAAATACATGGCCAGTATTTCTTCTTTGGTATAGCTGCGCTCTAATTTAACGGCAATAACCCATTCTTTCAGTTTTTGTTTTATGCGGTCAAATGTGTTGCGTTGGCGGTCGTGAAACAGGTTTTTTGCCAACTGCTGGGTAATGGTGCTGCCACCACCCGAATCTTTACCGCCAATAACTGTTTTAAGGAATACTCGCAGCATACCCCTGAAATCGATACCGGAGTGGGTAAAATAGCGAATATCTTCGGTAGCAACGAGGGCATCTATGGTATGCCGGGGTATTTCTTCAAAATTTACGTTAGAGCGGTCAACCAAGAAGAATTTACCCAGTAAAACGCCATCGGAAGAGTAAACTTCCGATGCTAAGGAGCTTTTAGGACTTTCTAATTCAATAAAGGTGGGTAGCGTGCCCAATAAGCCCTGAGCTACTCCAATGAATAAGGCGAGTACCAATATAACAAGCGAAAAATAGACCTTCCACATCAGTCTGATGTAGTGTTGGTAATTGTTGGGTTGGGTTGTCATGTTTTATTGTTGCCGTAGCTTAGACAAATGAAAAAGTGAGTTGCTATAGCCTAAAAGAAGTGGGTGGTTTAGGAAACTAAGTTATAAGCAGTTTAGGGCTACTTATAGTTTTGGATAAAGAAATCGTAATAGGCATCGGTATCCTTACGCTTAAAATATTCGGTAAAGTTGGGTTTTGAGATGATAAAGTAACGATAACCGGTATCTAAACCCTGAAAAACTGTGCTTTCGTTTTGCTGGAGGGCGCGCAGGTAAATCAAGGCTTTAGGTGCGTCATTAAATTCTTTGATGAGTACAATTTGTGTTTGAGGGTCGAGCAACATTTGGTTTACCTTTAGCTTATCAATGCTGAAATTGGTGTTGTTAAAATCCGATAATTTATTGGTAAGCCCACTGAGTTGTTGTGAGTAGGTGTTAAAAGACACAACCAGATATTGTTTGGCGGCGGGCTGGTAAGAATAAACAGCAGCAGCGGCGGGTTGGGCATCGGCGGGTTTAGCGCCGGGTTTGGCAGAGCCGCTTTCCAGATAGCTCAAAATTTCCTGTGCTTTTGTTTTCACCTCGTCGTTGGGGTGTTTAATAACCACGTCTTTAAGGGCTACAATATAGGCAGCACGGTCTTGTGTATGCCCTGTAATGAGGGCGTTGAGCAGGTCAAATTTGGGTTGCAGCGGATTGGGGCTAAACAATTGGTTTACCTCATCGGAACGTTTTTTTACTTCGTCAAACTTGTTTTGTTTATAGAAAGCATAAGTTTGTTCGTAATACTGCTCCAATTGTCGGCTTTTTTCGGTAATAGCCTGCATTACGTTGGGGTCTTCCACTAACTTGGCAAAAGAGCTTTCGGGGTAGTTTTGGAGGAGTGTATTTTTATGTATGTTTGCCTTTTGGGTATTGTTTTTGGCTTTAGCCAGCAGGTATTGGGTATAGTGTGTTTGTGGGCTAAACTGGCTGTTGGGGTATCGTTTAAGCAGGTCGTCTAAGGTTTCAATGGCTCTATCGGGGTTATTAAGTCGGTTTCTGTAAATCATACCTGCCTCATAAAGTGCCGTAGCAATGAGGGTATCTGATTTTTGGAGGTCTTGTGGTGTAAGGGGTAGTGTTTTTAGTAGGTCATCAACGGTAAGCCTGCCTTCGGAAGCTAAACTCATCAGGTCGGCGGCATTTTTTGTGCCGGCATCGGCGGCAGTATTGTTGTTAGTGGCAATAACGCCGGTGGTTTTACTGCTCAGTCGCCAGTTATCGGTTAGGGTTCTGCCTGGCCAGCGGCGGTTAAACTCTTCAAAACCGTTGTTTCGGGCAACGGGGTTGTAGAAATACCATGCGCCGCCCGATGCGCTGTTATCGGGGTTTGTGGCGGCATTAGCGGCGGCGGCTTTAAGGGCTTCGGCTTCGCGTTTTTTAGCGGCATCGGCTTCCATTTTAGCAATGGCTTGTTCTAAGTAGTTACGGCGTGCACCCTCAGACATTTTAGCTATGCGCTGAAGGCTGTCTTGCAGGGCAACGGTATTTAGGTGTTCTACCAGTTCGGTAAGGATAGTGCGGCGGTTGCTAATATCGTTGTAGGAGGGGTAATTTTTAGGCAGCAGGGCTAAGGTACTGTCGTAATAAGCGCTGGCAGAAACATATCGGGTAAGGTCGTAGTTAAGGTCGGCTAATTTGAGAAAGGAAAGTGCTTTTTGGTCTTTATTAACCGTACTGTTTTTTGCCGATTCATCGAGGTAAGCGGTGGCTTTAGCCATATCGCCTTTTTCAATAGCCAGCTCAGCCATGGCAAAGTAAATTTGGTCAACCACATCGGCATATTTGTTTTCATTGGCAAGGCGCTCAAGGTAGGCTACTGCCTGGTCTTGGGTAAATGAACCGTTTCGGAGTTTAGTGCGGGCAATGGCTAAACGCGTGTTAAACTCCATTGGGAAAGTGGGTTTATTTTTCAGCACTTTATTTAAGGCTATCAGGGCGGAAGGGTAGTTTTTATCCTGCTGATTAAGTTGTGCCAAAATAAAGTATAATCGGGCTTTATCTTTTTTCTTTTTGGTAACTTTAATGGCATTTTGGAGGGCTATTTTAGCCTGCGCCCAATCTTGCCTGATGAGGTAGTAGTGGGCTTCTACGGTAGCCAAATCATCTAATTTGTTTTTGGGGAATTTGCGGTCTTCCTTAGCTATTTTAATAACCTGTTCTGCATCGTGGTAGTTTTTGTTTTCAATATAAGTACGAGCGAGCCAAATCATGGCATCGTACTTAGATAGCTTATGTTGAAACAACCCGCCACTTGCGCTGCCCATAGCCCTATTGGCAGCATTGATTCGGCGCGGGTCGGTTTGGGTGGTATCTGGGGCAGCCTGCGCATTGGCGGGCATATCGGGGTTGTTGGTTTTGTTTTTACCGGTTTTTTTACCTTTTTCTTCTTTTGTTGGGTTGGCGGCTACGGTATCGGCAGGCAGCTCCTTAGGTTCGGCGTTGGTTTTGGCGTTAGATTTATCTTGTTTTTGATTTTTAGCTTCTTTGCTTTTGGGGGTTGGAGCCGGTTTTTCATCGGGCGCGGTTTGCTCTGGTTCGGGTTTGTTATCGGTTTTTTTAGGTGTTTCTGTTTTAGATTTAGGTTGTGGTACGGGTTTACCTTTTTTTCGGGCTTCTTGTGCTTTTTGCCGTTCTTTCTTAAGTTGTTTTTGTTCTTTTTCGCGCTCTTTCTTTTTCCTTTCGGCTTCTTTTTGGCGCTCTTTTTGCGATTTAGCCTGCTCTGCTTTTTTCTTTTCAACTTCTTTTTTGCGTTCCTTTTGGGCTTGGGCGGTTTCTTTTTGTTTTTCTTGTCGGGCTTTATCTTGTTCTTTTTTGAGTTGCTCGCGTTCTTTGAGCAAATCCTTTTTCTTTTGTTCGGCTTCTTTTTTCTTTTGTTCTTGTTGCTCTTTGCGCTCTTTTAGGGCAATTTCTCGGGCTTGCTCTTGCTCTAAACGTTCTTGGGCTTTTAGTTTTTTGTCAATAGCTTTTTGCTGTTTGTTTGGCATTTTGCGCGGCAAACGGCTGAAGTTTTTGGTAACGTACTGAAAAGAACTGATGGCGGCTTCTTTATCGCCTTTTAAGTAATAAGATTGCCCAATGAGTTGGTAACAATCGTCCACCCATTTGCTATTGGGTTTTAGTTGCACTGCCAATGATGCTTTTTTAACAGCTTCATCAAGGTTGCTCATGATGGGGGTGCCATCGCCACTTTTATACACATATACGGGCAAAATATCGTTGTAATTGTCTTTATGGTCTTGCACCAATCTTACTACGCCTTCCTGATAGCGTTGGTTGGCATTAAAATAGCGGTTAAATCGGGCGGTAAGGTCTTGCATACGCATACCAAACCAAGTGGCTTCGTTAGGGTCTTTAGCCTTCGTTTGTCTTTTAGCTTTTTGGTCTTGGATAGCGCCCTGTATGGTTTGGTTAGGGTCGGCTTTTACCGATGTTCCACTTGCGCCGGTATTCATTTCCAATCCTTTGGGCAAGGTTTGGTTGGGCTGCTGTTGTTGTGGCGGGCGCTGTTGCTGTGGGGGGCGTTGTTGGGCGGCAGTATTTTGATAGGCAAAAAGAGTTGGTAAAATTACCAAACAAAGTAACTGCATAAGCGGCGCTGTACGGCTTACTAACCACCTTGTTTTAAGCGACAGGAGTTTCATATAGGTTGAATGTGCCATAATAATGGGGGCAAAAACAGGTTAATTACAAACTGGGGCAGATAAAAACAAAAAAGACCCCCTACATAACCGAAAAAAGGGAAAATTATTTTAACTGCCCAAAAAATGAGTGCCAGTGAAATCAAAATGCAAAATTAAGCCGATTTTTGCAAAAACACACGTAACTTTGTATTTCTCTTATTTACCCCGATATTAAAACCGCTTTACCCCTTCTCTAATGTAGGTAAAGAACAGATGCTTTCTACGCATAAAACGGTTTGGCAGGGGGAGCGCGTGGGCTTTTTTTACGTGTAAATAGCATTTTAACCCAACTAATACCCTGAAATTATGGCAAAAATGCCAAATTGGGGCAGTATCTTGGAACGCCTCAAACACAAGTACCGATTAGTGGTGCTAACCGATGATACAATGGAGGAGCAGTTTTCCTTCCGGTTATCACAAATGAATATCTACGTGTTTTTGAGTACCCTAACCGTGCTAACGGCAGTTTTTACCGTAGTGGTAATGGCGCTTACGCCGCTAAAAGAGTACCTGCCCGGATACGATGATACAGGCACCCGCCGCAAAGTATATGCCTTAGCTGAAAAATCGGACTCGCTGGAACGGGTGGTAAAACAGCAAAATGCTTTTATTAACAGTGTTCAACAGGTGCTGGAAGAAAAAAACGCGGCTAATGGAGCCAATACCCCTGCTCAAAATGAGCCCGATTTTGTTGATACCGACCCTGCCGAAATGGAGGGTTTGTCGGAAGAAGAAAAAGAGCTGCGCCGCACAATGGAAAAAGAAGGAAAGTTTAGCGCCGTTGGCGATGAAAATCTGAACGCCCAGCGTTTGAGCCAAAACCAACTCTACAACTTATTTGCACCGGCAAAAGGTATTATATCTGCCGGATATGACCCCCAAAAGGAGCATTATGCCATAGATATTGTTACCGCAGCCAATGAACCGGTAAAAGCTACGGCATCGGGAGTGGTTATTTTGGCAGACTGGACACACGAATCGGGTTATGTGTTGGGCATTCAGCATGGTAATAATTTAATGTCGTTATACAAACACAATGCTGCACTTTTAAAAAAAACCGGTACTTTTGTGAAAGCGGGCGATGCTATTGCCATTGTAGGTAACAGTGGCGAACAAACGGTGGGTCCGCATCTGCATTTTGAACTATGGCACAACCAAAGCCCCTTAAACCCCACTGACTACCTCGATTTTAACTGACCGCAAATTACCCCTTAGCACAAAATATCTTTCACTTTTTTAAAAAATAAACCATGTTTGGCTCAAGTAAGAAAGCAAGCGAAGAAAAACCTCCGCTGCGGCGCGATGGAGGTAATGCCCTCAACATTATAGGTCAGGGCACTAAAATCACGGGTGCCATTAGTTGCCAAGGTGATATACGAATTGACGGCGAAGTACAAGGCAACATTACCGCCTATGCCAAAATTGTAATTGGTTCATCGGGCATGGTGCTAGGCGATATTGTTTGTGAAAACGCCGATGTAGCCGGAAAAATTGATGGTACCATTAAAGTAAAAGAGCTGCTCAACCTAAAAGAAACCGCCACTATAACCGGCGATATCAGTACCCACAAATTGGTTATTGAAGCTGGCGCTGTATTTAACGGCTTATGTACCATGAACAATGCCGAAACATTTAACTTTGACCTGCCTAACCCCGATAAAACCCACCGCTACGCTGGTAATGCCTCTTCAAAATCTGCCAAATCCACCGCATAACCCCAATAAAACAAGTAAATCTGCCAAAACCACCGCCCAGTATGCCCGATATTCAGGCATAGCCTTTAAAATGGCGGGCATTATACTGCTTGCCGGTTTTGTGGGTTTAAAAGCCGATGCCGCCCTAAACTCATCGCCCCTGCTAACCGTTTTTTTGCTGTTAGCAGGGGTTGGGGGGGCTATGTATGTGGTAGTGAAAGAATTGGCGTAGCTGTTATTTTGTTATTATTTATCTAATTTTTTACATATTACTTGCTGCATGAGTCAATCTGCCAATTTATTTACCGCACAACAAGCTTACCGCCAACTTGGGTTGGTTTCTTTACTCATTGGTTTGGTTTTAGGAGCACTTCAAGTTATGGATAAACTGGGCGCTTACCCGGGTTTTGCCTGGATTTGTTATGCGTTTTTTGCATTCCTTGCTTTTTTTACCGTATATCTGATAGCTATGTCTAACCAAAGCAGCTCATCGGGGCAGGCTGTTTATTTGGTAATGGGCGCGCTGGGTTTAAAATTTATTTTTAGTGTACTTATGGTAATTACCTACATGTTTGCGGTAAAACCTACCGATGTAAGGTTTATTTTGCCTTTCTTTTTCTTGTATGCCATATACACCGCCGTTGAAACGCGGGTGTTAATGCAATTGGTGAATACTAAAAAATAGGGCAGCGGTTTACTCGCTCCCCCTTAAATCGGGTACATTTGCCTTTGCTGCTACTTGTAGGGCGTAAATGCAAAGCACACAAGGAAAAATGTGAAAAAAACCGGAATATATTTATTGCTTAAATCCGTTATCTATTGGTGCGTTTGGTAAACAATAATTGCAAAACAAAGTAAACCACCAATTGCCTTTTTTTGTTAATTTTGTGCCTCAATTTTATTTGTTTAAACATTTTAATATGTCAGAAATTATTGTAAACCGTGTAACCCAAAGCGGTATCATTACCCTAAACTTAGAAGATTATTTTCCTGCACAGCCCATAGTTGTTTTTGATATTAAAGACTTTTTGTTCAGAGGATTGATTCTGCGCGAAAAAGACTTTAGGCAAGCTCTTAAAGAGCATAATTGGGATACTTACCAAGATAAAAACATTGCCATAACCTGCACCGCCGATGCCATAGTGCCACTATGGGCATACATGCTGGTAGCCGCCTATTTGCAACCATTGGCTGCATTTTATGCCTTTGGTAATGAAGAAACCCTGCAAACCCTTTTGTTTACCAAATCCCTTGCCCAAATAAACCCTGCCAATTTTGAGCATAAACGGGTGGTTATTAAAGGCTGCGGCGAAAAATCCATACCGGCAGCCGCTTATGTAGAAATTACCCGACTGCTCAAGCCGGTGGTAAAATCGCTTATGTATGGCGAACCTTGTTCTACTGTGCCCATCTATAAACAAAAAGACCCCGAACCCGAAGCCTAAAACCCGTTTCCGGATAGTTGCTAAAATACGATATTGATATGCTTACCATTTTTACCCCTGAGTGGATAGATGCTTTTAAGCAAAGCATTAACCAAAACACCGTTTACCAAACTGCCGCCGCCAACTGGGAGGGCTCTTTGTTAATGGTTTTTAGCCGAGACGGACAAATAGACCCCAACACCGCACCTGCCGTTTTGCTCGACCTTTGGCACGGAGAGTGCCGCTCTGCCCAAGCCGCCCAAGCCCCCGATTTTGAAACTGCCGATTTTATTCTTGCCGGCAGTGGTAAAGATTGGAAACAGGTATTAGACCGAGAAATAGCTCCTATTATGGCTATTATGCGCGGTAAACTTAAACTCAAAAAGGGTAGCATGGTTACCCTTGCCCGATATGCCGATGCTGCTAAAGAGATTGTGAATGCAGCCGCCGATTTAGATACTTTTATTCCCGATGAATGGCTTATGTAATCTTTTTTACCAATAACCGCATCAGCGCCCCCCAAAAAATACTATCGCTAAAATGTGCCCTATATGCAAACAGCAGGCAGCAAAATTCAGATAAGATACATACATACATGATGTTATGACCATGTAATTGTTTTTGGCTAAACCACAGCCACCCATACCATAGTTTAAAATTTTACGTACACTACCCATTCAAATGAATAACTCTATTAATCAGATACTGGCGCTGGTGTGCTGGGTTGTCTTTTTCTTAATCATGCTCTCTTTTTTTGGTCGGGAAATTAAAGTGGGTAACCTATCGTTGCGCAAAATAAACATATTATCGGATATATTAGAGGATGAGCTGCCCAATGACACCACCGAGCAAATGCAACCCGATACCATTCCGTTGATGAATAACTTAGATACCTCACTTTTTAATGCCTACCTGCCTGCCGATACTGCTATAAATATACCGGAAACCGATACCTTGCCGGAGGTTAAAAGCATAAAAACAGAACCGCCCCCCGAAAAAATAAGCTATTATACAAATACCCCCAGCCCCGCCACTTTTGCACATGTTCAGCCCTCACAAATAGTACACTACTTAGAAGATTACACCGCCGCCGGCAATGGCGTACAAATGTTGCTCACAAGGTTTGATACCCTCACTGCCAAAGGTAAAAAAGTGCGTATAGCTTTTTGGGGCGACTCGCTTGTAGAAGGCGATATTTTGGTGGGTTACCTTAGAGATATGCTCCAAAGCAGGTGGGGCGGAAACGGCGTAGGTTTTGTATCGGTGGTATCGCCGGTGGCGCAGTTTCGGGCATCAGTAAAACACACTTTTTCAGGTAATTGGAAAACACATGCTATTATAGACAATAAAGCCATACCACAGTATATGGGCATTAGCGGGTACTGCCATTACCCCCTTAGCCGAAACAGTTGGGTAAGATACAGCGCCACTACCAAACATGCCAACAGCAATTCGTTTAACCAAGTGAGGTTGTTTTATTACAACCCCGCCAACCAAAACGCTGCGCTATCTTACACCATCAATAAAAATGAACCGTTAGTAGCCGCAATGCCCCCAGCCGATAAAGTACAATGCCTTACCATTGATGCCAACGAGTTGGTTAAAACCATAGAGTTCAGGTTCGATACCATTCCGGGTATTTGGATATATGGCGCTTCATTAGAAGGTAACAGTGGCATTTATATCGACAACTTTTCGGTAAGAGGCTCGGCAGGAACACAACTCAAGCGCATTAAACCCAAGATGTTTCAAGAGTTTAACCAACTTCAGGAATACTCCCTGCTCATTTTGCAGTTTGGGTTAAACGTAGAAGCTCCTACCGGCGTTCATGTAAATCTTTACAGCAAAGCTATGGACGCAACCGTAGCATACATCAAAGAATTTTTTCCCGATACGCCCATCATTTTGTTTAGCGTAACCGACCGGTGCAGCGTGAGCGAAACCGGTGAAATAGTAACCGCCGCTAATTTGGACAAACTACTAACCGCCCAAAGAAATATAGCCAAAAAACATCAAATAATGTTTTGGGATATGTACAGCGCTATGGGGGGCAAAAATGCGATGCTCACCTATACCCAAAACGGATGGGCAAACAAAGACTATACCCACCTTAATTACAGGGGTGGTAAAGAACTGGCTAAAGCATTTTCTAAAGTTTTAATAAACTAATATTACCCACTTTCCCCCTATCGGGAAAGCTACATAAATATCCCGATTTTTTCATTAAACAGGCATCTGTTTTAACATTTAAGCATGGTTAAACCCTTTAAATACTACCAGAACTTGTGGATAATATGGCTGCTTGCCATCATACCCATACCCACCTTTCAAAACAGTTATGCCCATGCCGGCATACCCCACCCATACTGTTATGATGATAACCAAATACTGAACCCAGCAGCTCTTGCACCATTTTTGGAAGCGCTCTATACACTTGAGCAAACTGCCACCATGAGCAAAAGCCGATTGACCAAACTGCCCATTGTGCATATTGGCGACTCTCACCTGCAAACCGATGTGCTTACCTCTGTACTGCGCGAGCGCTTGCAACTGCGGTTTGGTAATGCAGGCAGGGGACTTGTTTTTCCTTACAGAGTAGCCAAAACCAATGAGCCTACCTCTTACACCTCATCGGGCAATGCTGCTTTATGGGAAGCTAAACGTTGTGTATATCCCGATAATCCCATACCCATTGGGGTATCGGGCATAACACTGCATACCACTAACCCACAAGCTGCTATTACCCTCCAAGTTAGGAATACCACCCAGTTGGATTACGGTTTTGAAAGGGTTAAAGTTTTTGCCGACACGCAGGAGCAGGCTTTTGACTTATTTGTGGACGGTGCACAGCTCAATTTTTCTGCGGGTAGGTTTCTTAGAAAAATAGACATGGCAAAACCAACCAACACCATAACCCTGCAAAACACGCAAACAAATACCTCCCAACAGTATGGAAACTTGTATGGTATTAGTTTTGAAAATCTGAACAATGGCATACTATACCATACCATAGCGGTAAATGGAACCCAGTATGCTCACCTGAATAAAGCCGCTTACTTTGCAGAACAAGTGGCAGAGTTAGAACCCAAACTCATCATTATTTCACTGGGTACTAATGAAGCCTTTGGAAAAGATTTTACTACTGAACAGTTCAACGCTGAGGTATCTCAATTAGTAACTAAGCTCAGGCAAAACTGCCCGGGGGCAACTATACTGCTCACTACTCCTGCTAACTCGTTTAAACATAAACAGCCCAATATCAAAATGTTTGCCGCTGCCGATGTGCTTAAAATGTTTGCCTCAAACAACAAGTTACCTTACTGGGACTTAAACACGATTGGCGGTACTGCTTTTGACTGGCAAAACCGAAAAATGCTGCAACAAGACGGGGTTCATTTTACCTCATCGGGTTACTTGTTTCAGGGCGATTTATTTCATCAGGCACTCATAACTGCTTACGGCCAATATGTTGCAGATAAATCCAGATAAACTCATTGAGCAGTTTTTGTATAACCCTACTGCCCCGCTTATTTTTAACAGCGGTTTGTTTTTGTTTTTGTTTTTGGGATTTTTGTTCCTTTACGCATTTTTGCATAAGTACCCATACAGCCGTATTTTATACCTAACGGCTTTTTCTATTTACTTTTATTACAAATCGAGTGGTACTTATGTGGCTGTTTTGCTCTTTACCGCTGTGGTTGATTACTCCTTAGCCAAGCTCATTTACCACGCACCTAAAAAATGGGTTAAAAAAGCCCTGCTCATAATTAGTTTAGTGAGCAACTTGGGCATTTTGGCATACTTTAAGTACACCAATTTTTTTATAGACCTAACCAACCAGCTAACGCTTGCCAATTTTGCCTATTTAGATATTTTCCTGCCTGTGGGCGTATCGTTTTTTACTTTCCAGTCGCTCAGTTATACCATAGATGTGTATAGAAACGAAATAAAACCGGTAAGTCTGCTCGATTTTACCTTTTTTGTTACTTTTTTCCCTCAAATGGTAGCCGGTCCTATTGTAAGGGCTAAACACTTTTTGCCTCAAATTCATCGCCCCATATATGTATCGCATCAAGATTTTGGCAGGGGTGTGTTTTTGTTTATGTGTGGTTTGTTTAAAAAGGCGGTTATATCGGATTATATTAGCCGCAATTTTGTGGACAGAGTTTTTGATGACCCGCTTCGTTATACCGGTTTAGAAAACCTGTTTGGCGTGTATGGGTATGCCTTGCAAATATATTGCGATTTTTCGGGCTATACCGATATGGCTATTGGCATAGCTTTGGTATTGGGGTATCAGTTAGCGCCCAATTTTGACGCTCCTTACCAATCGGCAAGTATAACCGAGTTTTGGCGGCGGTGGCATATTTCCTTGTCGTCTTGGTTAAAAGATTACCTTTATATTGGCTTGGGCGGCAACAGATTGGGTAAACTGCGCACCTACTTTAACCTTATGGTAACCATGCTGCTGGGCGGCTTGTGGCATGGCGCATCATTGCAGTTTGTTTTTTGGGGATTTATGCACGGATTAGCCCTATCGGTAGAAAAGTTTTTTAACATCAATGCCAATAAGCGCGCTATTTTGCCGGTGCATTTACTTAGGGTTATACTCACGTTTCACTTTGTTTGTTTTTGCTGGATATTTTTCCGCGCTACCACCTTTGAGGCGGCTACCGATATTTTGAGCCAAATTTTGTTTGACTTTAAACCCCAGTTTTTTCTCACCTTTATTACCGGATACCAAAAAGCGCTAACCCTTATGGGGCTGGGTTTGCTGCTGCACTTTACCCCCAAATGGGCAGACCTCAAAATGGAGCATTGGGTTACCAAAATGCCGCTGCTTGCTAAATCGCTCATATTGGTAGCCATTGTTTACTTGGTTATGCAGGTTAAATCGTCCGATATTCAGCCGTTTATTTATTTTCAGTTTTAACTTGGGGGTATGGGTACTATGTTGAGGTAAAAAGTAAATTTTGTAAAAACGGTTGCCTTGCGGGGTGGTTTGTTTTTTTTAACCCTGTCAGCGTGTGGAACGCTGACAGGGTTTAGCGCCGGTGTGGTATAATCCGTAGAGACGCACGGACAGTAGAGACACACGGACAGTAGAGACACACGGACAGTAGAGACACACGGCCGTGTGTCTCTACACAATTTGGGCAACCACAAGGATTGCCCCTACCGCACCACCGCCACCTTGCCCCTTGCCAGTACCACTCCGCCCGATTGAACGGTGTAAAAATAGATGCCTACGGGTAAATGACCTACTTGTATGCTCGCCGTTGCCGGTGTCCCCACCGGCGACACTACGCTATGCAACACCTGCTGACCGGCTGGGGTGTATAGTGCAATTTGCCAACCACTTATTGGGGGAGTTAGGGAATTTTGTAATGTGAAGTGCAGGGTGTTTTGGGCGGGATTGGGATATACAACCACGCTATAGCTCCCCCCTTCGCTTGCGAGGGGGGGATTAAGGGGGGGAGCTTGTGGTATGCTTACCGCCTGCGTACTAAAGGTGTGCTGTACTACCGATGTATCG
>ERZ761610.130-NODE-130-length-70063-cov-33.496058_pt1 | contig 70063 bp, 46 predicted proteins | sample MGYA00512164_ERZ761610 | MGnify/ENA primary metagenome ERZ761610 (study PRJEB28899, sample SAMN02850038) | bioreactor sludge metagenome | biome: EBPR Sludge; feature: EBPR Bioreactor; material: flocular biomat | place: Australia: Thorneside Wastwater Treatment...
CAAAAAGCAGAGTATTATGCTGATTATTTGGGAGCTTGTATGGGAGGTAGCGAGGATTCTGAAAAGTCTTTGTACAAGATAAGTTATGGTCTTTTCTTGCAATATGTTCAACAACAAGCTGTTGTAGCACCGAATGGTAAAACTATTATACAACGATTAAAAGAAATGATAGAAACAATCCCCGAAAAAGAAATTCTACGTTTGCAAAAATTAGCAACAAGGAAATCTTCGCGGGTAGATTCTTCACATCCTCCAACGACATATCGTATTGAGTTTGTAAAAAAGTTTGCTCCTAAGGTCGGTTTGTTTCAACTCACTCAGGAACACTTTCACAAAATCTGTGAAGAGTTGGCACAACAAGAAGAAAAAATAAATATAAAATTGATAGATGAGTATAAATGGTACATTTCATAAGTTCTTTTTTTAATCAACACTATGATAAAAATACATAACCTTCATAAAGCATTTGGACAAAAACAAGTATTGAACGGCATAGATTTAACCATCAGCGATGGTGAAACTATTTGTATTATTGGTAAATCGGGGTGCGGTAAAAGTGTCTTGCTCAAACATGTGGTTGGTCTGCTTGATGGCGATCAAGGTCATGTGGAAGTGGATGGAAAAAATGTCATACATTTCACCAAAGAAGAATTGTTTTCTTTACGCCGTCGTGTGGGATATGTTTTTCAAGGCGCTGCTTTATTTGATTCACTTACTGTATTTGAAAATGTCATTATCAGCCAATGGGAACATGGCGAACGCGATACCATAGCTTTAACACAAGAGGCGCAAAGAGTATTGAGTGCAGTGGGATTATTACCTGCTTCATCGGCAGAAGGTTTTGCAAAAGAATGGGCAATATTGCGCGATAAAAAACCCTCCGATTTATCAGGTGGAATGCGTAAACGTGTTGGTGTGGCTCGTGCTTTGGTTGGCAGTCCCGATTATGTGTTTTATGATGAACCCACAACCGGTTTAGATCCCGTTACTTCAGAGCAAATAGATAATTTAATTGCCGAACTTTCCTCTACATTCAATATGACATCCGTTGTGATTACCCATGATATGTTTTCTGTGTTTAAAATTGCCAATAGAGTCGCCATGCTCGATAAAGGTAAAGTCCGTTTTGAAGGTACTGTGAAAGAATTATTAGATTGTAAAGATACTGTTGTCGTCGAATTTTTAGAACGATATGTTTGATATAACACACAGAAATATTGTTTACTCACTGATGTTCTAATCTTTATTGTCAATCACAATTTTTTGATTCATCATGAATATGTAGAAAATCTGCAATAGCGTCCGCAACAATATCAGGTTCTTCCTCTTGTGGAAAATGCCCGCAATTTTCTAATTTTATAGTTGTTGAATTAATAAAACCACTTTGGAATTTTTCTAAGTATTTAGGGATAATAACAGGATCTTTCATTCCCCATATACATAATGTAGGCTTATTGGCAATACTCTCTTTTTTATTCCACAATTCTTGAAACCAGTCCTGATCATTGAGCAATGATTGTGCAAAAGCCAAAGTGCCATTGCGTTCTGTTGAGCTTGCAAATGGTTTGGTGTAATGCTTCAAAATATGTTTTGTCGGTTTTTTGTCACCATACACTGTTGGTAAAACAAATCTCGGTGAAAAATTGAGATACCTGTATAAAAAAGGCAAAAGTGGATTACGAAGAATTTTGCTGAATTTCTTAAAGTGAGGGTCATCGGCGCTGCTCCAAAGCCACGAATTAAATACGACGATGTGTTTTATAAGATGCGGGTGTTTTATGGCAACATTGAGTCCTATAGGTCCGCCAAAATCTTGTACAATAAGTGTAATATCGGTTAATTCTTTTTCTAGAATAAATTGTTCCAAAGTGTTACTGTGATTTTGTGTGGAATAATCGTAATGCTCCGGTTTATCAGAAAGCCCAAAACCGATATGATCAATGGCAATGCAACGAAAAGAAGAAGAGAGTTTTTTTATGCATTTTCTGAAATCGAAACTCCACGATGGTGTTCCGTGAACGAATAATAAAATATTGCCCTTCCCTTCATCAATATAATGCAGTTTATGACTATTTATTTTTGTAAAGTGTGATGTGAAAGGATATTCTTCTCTGTCAAGCCATGAAACACTCATATAGCATTGCTTTTATGTGAATAATCACAAAGTTACGGTACAAAACAATATAGTATCTTGGTATAAACCAAGATGTCAAAAACGTACTGTGCGCAATAATTTACTGAAATTGGTTGCATCAATTCCCAGATAGGAGGCAATGTATTTGTGGGGAACCATCGTAAGCAAATGAGGGCTGCGAGAGCAAAAAGCTGAGAATCGTTGCTCCATTGTCAGTGTGTGTAATTCCCTGTGGCGTTGCAGAATGCCTATAAGAATTTTTTCGGTTGCTTTGCGAAATAATCGCTCAATAGAAGGGTAACGGTCAAAAAGTATTTGCAAATCATCAAAAGAAAGTGCAAGCAAGGTACTGTCTGTGACACATGTTAAACAACACGGCGACGGTTGTTGAGTGAGAAAAGATTCTGGTATGGCACAAAGACTTGGCGGGTAAGTAAATGCAAGTACAAGAAGTTTTTTTTCATCCTCATAGTAAGACATTTGTGTACCGCTTTGCACAAAATAAAATTCTTTCTGTCTATGACCCTGCAACACTATATCCTCGCCTTTTTTGTATAATCGTGTTTGTAATGATTGAAAAAGTGCATGAAATATATCGTCATCCAATGGGTGAATGGCAGAAAGAAATTGTCTGTATATATCCTGTGTTGAGTCCATACTGTTTTTTGGCATTATTGCATAAGAATATATGCGCTTATGGGTGGAATAGTTAGTGACCCTGAAAAATATTCAAGACATTGCGACGATGATTTTTCTGCATTGGTAAAACAAGCCCACTCCCCTTCCGGTAAAGTATAAAACCACTCTTGTTCGGGGTGAGTGTTGATAATAATCAAACACTCTGCATAAGGATTGGGCTGCTCCGATACTAAACGTACCGTCATTTGATGAGGTGTTCCTTGATATGACAAAGAAATATTTGCTCTTGGGCATTGACCGAAAAAGAAAGGCATTGCCGTGCGGAGAGAAAATAATCCCTGATAATATCCCCACAGTGCTTGATTGTAGTCTCGATGAGTATAGTTGAGATAATTGGTCGCATTATCTTTATTGTAGCTGTTGTGGTCAAGAGTTAGCATTGAGGGGTCTTGCACAGCATCGTCCCATGCAATAATTTTACTCCGCCCATATTCTTGCCCTTGGTGAATCATTATACAGCCCTGTGAAATACATAAAAACACAGCCGCTATTTTATGATACGATTGTTGCCGCGGTGTGAGTTTTGCATGTGCTTCAACATTTTCAATACGTGTATGATAGTTATATTCTCCAATGGCAATACGGATAAAATCACCAAGAGTCATATCATCATGCGATTCAAGATAATTTATGGAAAAATCGGGTGATGGAAAAATAAATCCGTCTTGTTGTAATGTACCTGTCATATAGGCAAGTAATGATTCGGGGGTATGATGGTGAAAAAAATGTCCGAAAACAGCACCTTGACCATTATATGGATTTTGTCCTTTTATTCCATTCCGAAAAATATCATTCCACGCTTTCCATCCCAAAGAAGCATATCGCTCAATATCGTAACTACCACCACCCCACGGTTCTGCAATGATTATGACATTCGGTTTTATGGCGCGAGCTGTTTGGGTAATTAATCGGCACGTTTCTGTGTCAATCATTGCCGCTAAATCAAAACGAAAGCCATCAACATTATATTCTTCCAACCAAAAACGCACACTGTCAATAATAAGCCGCCGTGCCATGGGGCTTTCGGTAAAAACATCATTCCCACACCCGGAGTTCCCGATAAATTCCCCATTCTCATTACAACGGAAATATAAAAATTTATCACAGTATTTCAGTGGGTTTTCATCATAATGGGATACATGATTATACACCACATCAAGTATGACGGCAATACCTTCTTTATGGAGAGTTTTAATCATGGTTTTTAGTTCATGGACAGCTTTTCCCTCCGTACCGCTATATTCCCCCGCGACAATGCTGCCATCGCTTGCATAATATGATTCGGGTGCAAAGAAAAAACTTGTCATATAACCCCAATGATTGCGGGAATATGGATTCCATGTATTGACAAGTCCTAAGTGTTCTTTAACGGACGTATCATTATACGGAGGTTCTATATTGGCAAATTCATGTATGGGCAATAATTCAACAGCATTGATTCCCAATTCTTTTATAGAGGAAAGACCACCTTTTTTACCATACTCCACAAAACCCGTATATGTTCCCTTTGCTTGTATTTCTGCACTTGGGTGCATGGTCATATCACGAATATGACATTCATAGATAATAAGTTCTCTGTGATCGGCAGGTGGAGAAAATGTGTCATCCGACCAATCGAAATGCGTATCAAGAATAATTGATTTTGCCCTATGGCTATATGTATTTTGTGTGACAACGGCTTGGGAATATGGGTCGGCAATGATGATGGAGCCATTAAAATGTTCCGGCTTTTCTTCCGGTCCGCATACACGATACCCATAGTAATGTTGAGTCGGTTTTGTCATAGAATATTCCCATACACCTTGTTCATCGCGTACCATAGGAAACTCCACCCCTTGTGTATCGGTATAATTGTCGAACAATACAAGAGAAACCCGAAATGCTCTCGGTGCAAAAAGTCGGAACATACTATCTGATGCGATGATTGAGTACCCAAGTGTTTTATCGGAATAAAGATTGCGTGCTTCTTGGAGGGTAAATGGCTGTGTTAACATCATTTTTTGTGCTTTTTTATCCATATAGGGCTCGAAAATACAGCCAAAAAACCATATTATGGGCGAAGACAGTGTGACAAAGCAAATTGTTTTGTAATTTTGGGCAGCAGCATTTTTGTAAAAACATCATACGTATGCCGAATATTGTACAGTATCGTCTGCCGCAAGACAGCAACCTTCATATCATTGCCATAGAAGCCGGACCGGTCATGACTTGGTGTTATCTGTGTGTGGATGAAAAAAATAAATGTGCCGTCTTATTTGATGCGCCATTCGGTTCCATGGCTATCATAGACGAAATCATCGAAGAACATGGCTATATGCTTGAGGGACTTTATCTGACTCATTCTCATTGGGATCATACCGCCGAGGCAGCACTCTTAAAGCAAAAACACGATATTCCTGTTTATATTCATCCCGATGATAATTATAGACTTGTATCACCAATGGAACATACTCTCTGGGAATTGCCCTTTGAAATACAACCTATTGAGAATGCACAATTTCTCCGAATGGACGACAAAGTACAATGCGGAAAATGGTTGTTTTCTATGCGTCATGTTCCCGGGCATACTGAGGGCAGTGTTTGTTTTTATGATGCACAAGCTCATATTCTCATTGCGGGTGATACGCTTTTTGCAGGGAGTATAGGGCGCACTGATTTACCCGGTGGGAATCATCAACTTTTACTCACATCGCTTCGTGAACAAGTGCTAACCCTTGATGATGCAACGGTTGTTTTGAGCGGGCATGGTGAAGCAACAACCATAGGTCATGAGCGACTCAATAATCCATATATTGGACAGCAAGCCACTCAATTTTTTGATGAAATGTGATGTGAATACAATGAAAATGAACAATTTTTCACATTTCCGTAATAGTGCGCTTCATTTAGTTTCCATAATTTGCATCTTGATAACCTGTCTTTTCTATTTTGGATGCTATTCGTTTACGGGTGGTGGCAATCTTCCGCCCCATTTGAAAACAGTAGTTATACAAATAACGGCAGACAATAGTGGGCAGGGAATTCCACAATTCAGGGATGTTTTGACCCAATCGCTTATCGAGCGATTCAGAAATGACAATACATTGACATTGGTAGAGCAAAAAGGTGATGCGAAATTACTAACGACCATTACCGCTATCAGCGAAGCAACAATCAATTTGCGTCAAGGCGAAGTTGAAAGTGAAAGAAAGGTCAATGTAACGGTCAAAGCAGAATTGTACGATGCTGTAAAAAAGAAAAATTTCATAAGTAAGGATATAACAAACACACAGTTGTTTGATGTGTCGGGCGGTATTCCGGCAAAAAATGAAGCCGTGAATAAAGCATTACGACAAATATCCGAGGATGTGTTGCTTGCCGTTATTTCCGGCTGGTAACTATGTGAAGAACATACAAATGGAACTCTTGTGATAAACGCAAGGTGCGGTTATCAAATTTTTATAAAAAATGAAGAGTTTTTTTTTAACCAACTGAAAGGTATAGGTGATCTTTCCAAATGGAAGGTGCGTTATTACTTCTCTACATTCTTTCCCTCACAATTTTGTTTGCATTCGGATTGCACGGTTTGGTGATGATTTACTATTATCACAAAACAGCAGGCACTGTCCGCAACAATCCTCCCCAACAATTACCGGATGAATTGCCTGTGGTCACAGTGCAATTGCCGATGTATAATGAAGTCTATGTCGTAGAGCGTCTTGTGAGTGCTGTCTGCGATATACGCTATCCCAAAGACAAACTTGAGATTCAAGTTCTCGATGATTCTACCGATGAAACGGTGGAAGTCACTCGTCGTTTGGTGGAAGAGTATGCGGCTCAGGGCTTCGACATTAAACATATTCATCGTATTGACAGAACAGGCTACAAAGCAGGTGCTTTGAAACATGGCTTGGCTATGGCTCGCGGTGAATTTGTTGCCATTTTCGATGCGGATTTTGTGCCGAAACCCGATTTTCTCGAAATGACGGTGCCACATTTCCAAAACGATAATGTGGGAATGGTGCAAACACGTTGGGAGCATCTCAATGAAGATTATTCTTTCTTGACTCGGGCACAAGCTTTGGCTTTGGACGGTCATTTTGTTATTGAACAGCAAGTGCGCAATAAAGCCGGTTTCTTTATCAATTTTAATGGCACTGCCGGTATATGGCGCAAAAAAACTATCGAAGATGCCGGTAATTGGCATTCCGATACTCTTGCCGAAGATCTTGACCTTAGTTACCGTGCCCAATTAAAAGGATGGAAATTTGTGTTTCTCAATGATGTGACTTCTCCGGCTGAATTACCTGCCGACATCAATGCACTCAAAACACAACAATTCCGCTGGACAAAAGGGGCTGTGGAAACAGCAAAAAAACTCTTACCCGCAGTATGGAAATCCGATATGCCTTTCAAGGTCAAAATGGAATGTACTGTCCATTTAACCAGCAATATTGTGTTTCCGTTTATTATTATGGTTGCCATGCTCAATGTTCCCTTAGTAATTATCAAAAACAATGTGGCGGGCTATGATGCTTACTTTACTTTAATGTCTGTTTTTGTATTGGCTTCTATCAGTACATTCTTGTTTTATCTGTATGCTCAAAAAGCCATCCATTTGGATTGGCAGCGTCGTTTAATGTTATTCCCCGTTTTTATGGCAGGCAGTATGGGCTTTGCTGTCAATAATTCAAAAGCGGTTTTTGAAGCATTAACAGGAAAAAAATCGGAATTCAAACGTACTCCCAAATACAAAATCGTTACGAATAATGATGATTGGAAAAAGAAAAAATATGTTCAACGTAAAATTGGTGGCGGAGTAATTATCGAATTATTATTTACACTCTATTTTATTGGTGGAATTGCAACATCCGCAATGTATTTGGAAATTGCTGCTATTCCTTTCCAATTAATGTTTTTAACAGGATTTGGCACCGTTGGCGGCTTATCATTGCGCCATGCTCTTTCTCGTACATAAATAGAGATACTTGCCTATTTCTTCAGAAAAACTCTTGCTGCTTTTTGTGGCAAGAGTTTTTTTTGTTTTTCTGTTTCATTATTCTCATCGTGATGATGCCATTTGTCGGGATGAAAAAATCCCGTCATTATGTCATCATACGAGAAAAAATACATCCACCCCGTCCTTCGGACACCCCTCAAAAGGGGAATTTTGAAATTCAGCGCGTCATGGAATCCCAACGGTATGACATAATACTAGCAAAGCCATCCGAAAAAGCTTCCCCTCATTGAGGGGGGGCAGACCCAGTCTGACGGGGTGGATGACTTTATCACTACCTCACCACCATAAACAGAGCTTTTTGTCCCGTGGCGGGAATGCGTGCACAATACATACCTGTCTGCCATCTGCTTATGTCTATCGAATGTTCATATCCCTGATACATAAGCGAACCCTGCATATCGGCAATGAAGACCAAGGCATTATCTGTACTGGTAAGGCGTGTGGTTGTGATGCGTTGGTATTTTAAACTTCTTGATCATGGAGTTTGTTGGAACTAATTTCAAACATCGATAACTCCAAGAAATTTATAAAACTTTCATAGAATGAATAGAAATTAGTTTCTATTTTATAATCATTTATAAGTTTCAGTGTGTTTCCGGGAAAAAAATACAAACTATGAAAATAGTTGATAGTGTTCACTTTTCCAACAATAGCATTAAATAAAATTGGTTTTATGCTTCTTTTAACTTCTTTTTTGGGAAACAACTGAAATAGTTTTAAATCCGACAACGAAGAGTGGAATCCATCAGAATAAGATGCTACTTCATCTGGCTTTAATTTCAGTTCGGAAATTATTTTTTTGTCATTTATAGTAAGTATTCCGTTGTTTAATCGTGATTGACTATCTTGTCTGTATGAGTTGTTGTGATCTGAATATTCAGTATAAGGAATTCCAATGTTCTTAAGAGACTTTGTTTTTTTATTCCGTTTTGAAATACGAACTCTGAATTTGTTAACTTCTAATATGTCTCTAAACTGATTACATCTATTTGAACTGAGAATGTTTTGAATATCATTAAAATCTATTTGTCTATCATATATGTTATGTTGAAGTAATCTTTCTATTGATAGATTAAAAATACTATCTGGAAAACAGTTAATATGGTTTGTAGGTAAACTAAACCAAGATACTTCTAATTTGTTAATATCAAAATACTTTACCAAGATGTCAATTATACTCGTGGAATGTTGTTCAATATATTCTTCTAAAAGATGACGTACTCCCTTTTCTGATAAAGTCTGAATAGATGCTATTAGTTTAATAGATTCTATTTCTTTAACAAGACCCTTTTCTTCAAAAACTGAAAGTATGGTGGGGATAAATAGAACAGAATAATCCTTTCTTTGATAGTATTTTGTCCAAAAAGTAGAAATGCTCGAGATATCAATGGTTTTATTTAAATGCAAGTTCAGACGAATATAATTTAATATTTCAATCCATAAGTCAAAACTACCCAATTGACTGTTTTTAATGATAAAGTCTGCTAGTGATAAATTTAAGTAATCGTTTGTTCTTGCAACATGGCCAAGAGCCAGTATGTTGCGTCTCGCATTTTTTAATATAGACTTTGCAAATGCAGCGGGAATACGTTTCTTTTCAAGAAATTCTCGTAAATATAATAAGGACTCTTCATCTTCAGTATAAAAGTATTTATTAATAGTCATTTTTAAGTCTAAATAATCAGATTGTAGTTTTTCGTGGATGAATAAATTTTCCAACACAAAGGTCATTTTTTCGACGAATTCATAGTTGTCGTTAGATTCTATCAAAGCTTCAATTTCTATATTAGATAGTGCAGATTTGTGTGCGTTAAAAAAGGTATCTTCTTTTGTTGTTTCGTCTAATAAATTTTCAAAAAAACTGTTTGTATTATAATGGTCATTACTAGAAAGATTAAGCAACAATGAGATATTCCCCGTTTTAATAAAGTAAAACATACCAAAAAGATAGTCTGAGCTTGTAAAGTCTTTCTCTGTATATCCATGAAATAACAATGATTTTATATAGGTGTATAAAAATTTATTGTTAGTTGAAATATAATCCCTTGATATTATATTGATAATTAATGATAAATCATAATAATCTTTCACATCTAAATCATTGGGTGAAAGTTCAAACAATGATCCTCTAAGTTGTCCATAGAATGATTGGATAGCCTCAAAATCTACAGTACCACTAACAAGAACTTTAAACTCAGAAATGTTTGAGAATCTGAGAATGATTTCTCGTTTCATTTCCATATCTAGATAGAAGAAATCAAACCTTGTAAGAAATGCAACTTCTGAGTTAAGGATTGAGTTGTAAACAATCATTTTTACTGTCTTTTGTCGTTCAGAATAATCAATGTTTTGGTTACGTAAATAAGTATTAAAGCTGTCGTGCAATAAAGAAACTCTGTTTAGCTTCTTTTCAAATAAATAAGGGTACTCACTTATAAATTCTGAAACACTAACTCCTAATTCTTTACCTAAAAATTTTTCTATTTCATGGTGCATGATAAAAGAACGACAACAAAGAAACAATGTCAATAAAGATTTTGTGTTTACCTTGTCTTTAAAAATTTCATCATAATACTCGTCTATAGTCTTTAACGTATTTAATTCAGGTAGATTGTTGTGTTCTTTATAATGTTCTGCCAAATATTTGACTAAAATAGGATAACCATCTGTAATCGAATATATGCGACTACAAACATCGTAATCGGTAATGTGAAAAAGTTTATCAAGAACCTTTTTTGTTTGCTCCTTGTTCCAATTAATAAGTTCATGTTTACTCCACTCCCATTGATGTTTCAATGGTCTGGTTAAAACTATTGTTTTACACTTTGTTTGTAATTTTTGGATAAAGTCAATGATTTTTTTTAACTCTTTGCTATCGTAGTTTTCAACGTGGTCAATCCCGTCAATTATGACTATTTTGTTTACCTCCCATAATTTTGATAAAACTTCATTCTCATTCCTGTTAACTTGATCATTAAACAGTTTCTTCGAAAAGTCAAAGATAAAATTTGAAAACTTTAGCCTTTGATTATACTCTTTATCTTGGCTTGAAATCCAAAATCTGTAAATTATATTGTTTGGATATTCTTGAGTCAGACTATTGACAAGATGGCTTTTGCCAACTCCAGGTTTGCCTTCTATTACTATAATATTTTCAACAAATAGATGATTTCTTCCGACATCAATTGTTTGTTCGGTCAAATTGGTATCGAAAACGAGAATTGTTGGCAAATCTTTTCTCGCTATTCTAAATTTCCGCTCATCTAAACATGAATTAAAAAATCTGTTTATAATAAGTTCCCTTTCTTGGTTCAAATTGTATAAATTGGAAATTCTCTCATCAACATTTTCTCTGTTTAAAGAAACAATGTAAACATTGTTTGAAATATATGCAGGAATTCCGAATATTTCACAATTTGGCGAAATCTCGATTTGTTTAAAAAATATAATATTAGTGAATTGTGACAATAAATGTTTTTTGTTTTTTATAATTACTGAGTTTTCTTTGAATCGAAGAGAGTTAAGAGAAATGTCATCAATATCTTTAATCTGGATGCAAAATTTTTCGTTAGTAGATGTTACTATTAAATCATCAAAGTGATTGTTAGCGTTTACTTCCATTTCAATTGAATCAATACTACGTTCAACATCCATTTTTGCTAAAAACAAAGATGTTATTTGTTTTTGATATGTGTATCCTGTATAAGCGTTTTTCATTAATTACAAATAATATTAACTTCTTTCATTATTTAAATTTCTTCTTCGGTCAGTTCGTAAAGTTTCTGAACTAATGTGTCAATTTGGTCTGTTTAAGTCATCTGTGCTTCCGATGGCGGTAGATCTCACACAGCGAAGTAAACCACCGTTTGTTTCTCCAAAACTACAAAACTTTGAAAACTCAGACAAATATGAAGTTCTCATATTTCATTATGATATAGCGTATCCTTGCTTTGCAATTCAATGACTGTCACCCTTTTCATACAAGAGGAGTGTTGAATAAAAAAAAGGGGCTTGCGCCCCTTAATTATCCTGCATCACCGATAATATCTTTTGCGGTTCCATGTTCTGTCCAATCAAACCCTTTATTCTTAATGGCATCAATACCGCGCCGCGATGTACTAAGCCCGCAACTCATCATATCATGGTCGGTCATAATTTCCACTAATTCCTTAAATGTGACACGCGGTTGCCATCCTAAAATTCTTTGCGCTTTGGAAATATCCGCTTGCAGAAAATCCACTTCGGTCGGGCGAAAATATCGCGGGTCAATTTCCACGATAACTGTGCCCGGAGCTATAGAATACTGTGGGGCGGCACTGCGTACAATTCCTTGTTCGTGAATACCCTCTCCCCTCCACTCTATTTCCACACCCACATAAGCAAAAGCCATTTCCACAAATTCACGGACGGTATGGCTTTCCCCTGTTCCGACAGTAAAATCATCGGGCGTATCATGAGCAAGAATTAAGTGCATCATTTCCACATATTCCGGTGCAAAACCCCAATCACGTTTGGCATCAAGATTTCCCAAATAAAGCCGATTTTGTTTACCCGAAAGAATATGCGCTACGGCACGAGTAATTTTTCTTGTTACGAAAATTTCGCCGCGCCGCGGACTTTCATGATTGAATAAAATACCATTGGAACAAAAAAGATTATAGCCCTCACGATAATTAATAACTAACCAATAAGCATAGAGTTTGGCAGCGGCATAAGGGCTTTGCGGTTGGAATGGTGTGATTTCCGATTGCGGCGGCATTGCAGAGCCGAATAATTCGGAGGTTGATGCCTGGTATAATTTGGTACGAATACCGCTGCGGCGAATTGCTTCCAATATACGTGTTGTACCCAACCCGGTGACATTACCCGTATATTCCGGCATATCGAAAGAAACACGCACATGGCTTTGTGCCCCCAGATGATACACTTCATCGGGTTGGATATTATACATTATTTCGGTCATAATGCCCGGATCGGATAAATCACCATAATGAAGTCGCAGCCTCGCGCCTTTTTCATGCGGATCAAGGTAAATATGATCAATGCGATGGGTATTAAATGTACTGGCGCGGCGAATAATGCCATGCACCTCATAGCCCTTAGCAAGAAGAAATTCCGCCAAATAAGAGCCGTCTTGTCCCGTAATACCCGTAATTAATGCTTTTTGCATGATTATTTTTTACCTTCACCCAATAAACGTACTTTCTTTTTCGCGCCCTTTACTTTTTTACATGCATTGCGTGTGTCAATCACTACTTTACTGTGTTTGACAATCATCTCATAATCGAAAGAAGTATGGTCAGTGGTGATGACAGCAATATCGAATTTTTCAAGCATTTGCGGCGTGAGTTTTTTCTCCGATTTTACTTTTTTGCCATGAATTTCTGTTTCGGGAATATATGGATCATAATAGCTGACATTTTTCATACCGTCTTCAAGTAATAATTCCGCAACTTTTAAGGCGGGAGAATGGCGTAAATCATCCACATCGCGCTTAAATGCCATGCCGAGTAAAAGGATTTTTGCTTTTTCCATTGTCACAGGTTGCCGTGCAATTTCACGCTCAATCATGGAACGCACATAAAAAGGCATAGACTCATTCACTTCGGCAGCAAGTGTGATAAAGTTGGTCACAAAATCCACTTCCCTTGCCATCCATGATAAATAATAGGGGTCAATGAGAATACAATGCCCGCCAATGCCCGGTCCCGGAAAAAATGGCATAAAACCAAAAGGTTTGGTAGAAGCGGCTTCCACTACTTCCCATATATTTACACCAATCCTATCACATAATTGTGCTAATTCATTCACCAAAGCAATATTCACACTGCGGAAAATATTTTCAAGTAATTTTTCCATTTCAGCAACTTCGGGAGTGCTGACAGCAATGACTTTATCAATAATAAGTTCATTGACAGCCACAGACAAAGCAGTGCATGATGCGCTTACGCCACCCACAACAATAGGAGTATTACCCGTATGCCATGTTGTATTGCCCGGATCAATTCTTTCCGGTGAAAAAGCCAAATAATAATCTTTGCCTGCTTTTTTGCCCATGCGTTCCAAAATCGGCTGCACATATTTTGTCGTTGTACCCGGAAACGTGGTGCTTTTTAGAATAACAATATGTCCGTCGCGCAAATATTTGGCAACTTCTTCGGTTGAATGAACAATATGGGAAATATCCGGTTCTTTATTGGGGGTAAATGGCGTGGGTACGCATATATAGATGACATCACATTCCCCGCAAACAGAAAAATCCGTCGTTGCGCTTAATGTCTTATTGGCAATGCACTGCGCCACATTCTCGGAGCTGATGTCTTGGATATAATTGTGCCCTTGTTGCAAAGCGGAGATTTTACGATTGTCAATATCAATACCGATGGTGCGAATGCCTTTCATCGCAAATTCTACGGCAAGTGGCAAGCCGACATATCCCAAACCAACCACACCGATGACGATGTCTTGGGAGCGGATACGAGAAAGAAGTGTGGTGGGGTCTGAGGAATACACCATTGCTTCGGAGGTGCTTTTCTTGAGTGAAGAGTGAGTTTTCTTTGCCATTGTGAGTATGAGTAATTGAATAAAATTGCTGTTGTAATAACAAGTGCCGTGCCATTGACGATGCACTATGACGAAACTTACAGTCAAAATTACTTAATTGCTTTGATTGGTTTGATAGAAAAGAGGTAATGGACAGGTACGAAGAAGTCAAAAAATGCTGTAGAGAGTAATTGTGATGAAGAATGTGATTGATTTGAGTCAGTGTTCTTTCTTTGCTAATACGCAGATGTAAGGTAATGCAGAAAAAGAAAGCACTTCCGTCCCGTCGCCACCCCTTCTAAAGGTATATTCGCGACGACGGGTTGACGCTTGTCATATATGTATCACATGATCTGTTTGGTCAATAGACTATAGCGATTGAGATTTCAGACTTTCAATCATCGTCCTGATACCTTGTTTAGGAGCTGTGGCAGTGATGCCGAAACGTTGCTCAAATTTGGAACTGTCGAACATGTAATCTTGCTCATATTGATACATCATCTCAGGAAACTCTTTCAAAGAAGGAATAAATATCCCAAGCACTTTTATCATCCATAATGGCAAGTGTTGAATATCGGGTTTGACTTGCAGTTCTTCTGCTATAAGGTGAATCCATTGCAAAGTAGTTAAACGTTCTTTTGTTGTCGGCACATGCCATACTTGATGAAAAGCATCGGGAGTATTGCCAAGTAAAGCTGTTGCCTTTGCCGCATCGGGCGTATAAGTAAAGGTATGGATTTTATTGACATTGCCAAAAGACTGTGCCTTTTTCCCTTTCAGCAAATTATCAACCACCATAATACGAAGAGCGCTGTTTTTATTGTCGGGTCCATAAAAATCGGCAGAGCGAGCAATTAATGCATTAAGAGAATTGTTCTCTACCTCTTTCATAATCATTTCATGAATCCGCTGCCGTATCATACCTTTTTTGCTTGGAGCATTGATGGGCGATGTTTCCACCATGTGCGGTATAGCGGATGAGTCATACATATAGACATTATCAAAGAACACCAGCTTTGCATTATGGTTTTTGCATGCCTGAATAACTGCTTGCATAAATGGAACCCATATTTGTTCCCACACATGCAATCTATACTCAAAACCAACAGTCACATACACAATCTCACTGCCTGCTACTGCTGAGTCAATACTGTTTGTGTCATGAAGATCGGCGGGATATAATTCATCCGTGTCATTTACTTTTTGGGGCTTTCTGCTTACTAATCTGATATGGGGAGTGTAATGAGATAACTCTTTTGCTAAAGGTATGCCGATAGCACCGCCTGCACCGAGTATTGTTTGCATATATAGTCCTTACTATGTGAAAAATGTATGTATGATTTTAGTGTTCGTGTCCTTGTTGGGTTTGGGGACTCACCCTCGTCTGTCATCTTCATAGAAAAGGAATTCATGAGGATGACCAATCTATTCATATTATACCCCTCAATAACCATTTGCCCCAAAAATAGGCTCATTTCGAGTATCAATCGGAAGAAAAGTAGCTTTGTTTCGGTCATCTTCGTCGCCCAGCGCCTTGTATGAATCTCATTCTCTCTTGTGTAGGGTAAAAAGGGGCTGAGATATATCGAAAATGCAATGAGATGAGGCAAAGTTTTGGGTTTATGAACCGAAAACTGCCTGTTTTGCCCTCAAAACGCGGAAGAGTTCGTGCATCCGAGGCAATCGTTATTGCTTGTTTTGATGTGTTTTGTTATGATTGCTGCGTATCGAGTATAGCCCTAAGAGAGTCATGTTGTTGTTGGGAAATCATTGCATAGCTGTATGCGATGGTCGCGGTGGCATTGCTGAAGTATTTGTATGAAGTCTGAATGTCGGTAGTATCTGCCAGAGCATCAATGTGATGACTGACGGTATGGGTATCGCCTCGAGAGATGGGTCCGGTCAAAGGAGGAATGTCCGCGTCGAGTGTGTTGAGGCAATTTTCTACTGCGGTGAGAATGATGGGTGGTAAAAAGAGTTCGGGTTCTATGCCTGCTTGGTTTGCTAATGATTTTGCATGGGTTATTGCTGCCACAAGAAAGTTCGATGCCGCCACTGCTGCGGCGTGGTATTGTGCTTTGTGTTGGCGGGTATAGTCGCTAAGAATGATGGGATTGCCACCTAAAGCCATGACGAAAGCGGAAAGTAAGTCTTCGCTGTCGCTCATGCAATCAATGCCCCATGCGATGTCACGCAAGACGGTATCGGTTTCGCCCGTGAAGGTTTGGAAGGGATGGATGGCAGCACAGATCGCGCCGTTCATCATACATTCGGTTAAGGGTTCTATGCTGTATGCGCCGGAACAATGCACGATGGTACATCCGGCGAGAGATGCTCCAAAATGTGCAGCCACATCGGCAGCCACTGCCTCAATGGCACTATCAGGCACGGCAAGGATAAAGAGTTGGGGCGGATGGGGTATATAGTCAAGTTCTTGGAGTAAGGGGATTTCCGTTGGCAATATGGAGGTAAGTTGCTCTAAACGCGCACCGGAACGAACCAGCATCCATTCAAGTTTGTGCATTTTTGCAGTTGCCATTGCTAATGTTGTCCCCAATTTACCACCACCGATAATGCCGACAGTCGGTACTGTGTCGGCGGAGCCAAAGACCCCACCCCCTGCATAGTGTGCCATAACTTACCTTTCGTTTAGTTCAAGTGTATATCCTTCTTTTGTATCTTTCAGTGTATATCCTTTTTCTGCAATGGCAGCACGCAAACTGTCGGCTTCGGCAAAGTTTTTGTCTTTTTTTGCTTGGAGTCTGCGTTCGGCAAGTGCAATAATATCATCGGGAATGATGATATGTTCTTGCGGCTTTGCTTCTATGTTCCACACGCCGAATATGTCATTGATAGTACGAAATTCCTCAATAAGAGCCAATTTGCTTTCGGCTGTCAATGTGGCAGGATTGGTATTGTTGATAAAGCTGAAGAGAATCTCAAGTGCTTTGGGTGTGTGAAGATTATCAGCCAAAGCGGTTGCCACATCGTGGAATACAGTTGCCGAAGCATCGCCATTGATGCGGGTATCGAAGAGCGCATAGACAAAATCTTGGACACGTTTTCTGGCTTTTTGCACAGCATCCAAACCGCTGAATGTGAAGTTTATCACGGAGGAATAATGTCCCGAGAGCATGAGGAAGCGAATATCGAGCGGATCATACCCTTTGTCGGTGATGTCACGCAAGGTATAGAAGTTGCCGAGCGATTTACTCATTTTTTTGCCTTCTACTTCCAAGAATTCATTGTGGCACCAATAGTTGGCAGTGTCCAAACCATAGCCGGCTTTGCTTTGGGCTATCTCATCTTCATGATGGGGAAATCGCAAGTCCACGCCGCCTGTGTGAATATCTAAGGGTAATCCGAGAATGTCTTGCCCCATAGCGGAACATTCGATATGCCATCCGGGACGACCGGGGAGATTGTAACCATTATAGGGGAAATCCCAGTATGGTTCATTGTTCTTACGTGCTTTCCAAAGGACAAAATCACTGACACTTTCTCTGTCATACTCATCGGCATCAATGCGCACTCCGGCTTTGAAATGCTCGGTATCAACGGTAAAGAGTTTGCCATAATGCTCTTTTGCCATCCAATCGCCCAAGGCGAAATAGACATTGCCCTCAGAAACATAGCCATAGCCATTGTCAATGATATTGCGTATGAGTTGTTGCATAGGCTCAATATAATCGGTTGCGCGGGGCATGGTATGGAAATGTGCCGTTTGAATACCGACGCTATGTATGTCTTCAATGAATTTTTGAGCAAAATATTCCGTAAAGAGTCGAAGATTATGGTTGGGGTTATCGGATTGTATTCCCATGTCATTTAGCCATTCTTTACTGCCTATTGCGCTGTCACGAATTGTTTTATCATCAATATCGGTGATATTCATAACCCATTGTACATCGTACTTGCCCACAATGCGCAAGACTCTTTGCAGCAGATCGGAAAATAAGAATGAGCGAATATTGCCGATGTGAATATAATTATAGACCGTGGGTCCGCATGTATATACTTTTACTGTTGAGCCGCCGGAAACGGATTGGAAATCTTCTATTGTTTTGGATAAAGTGTTAAATAATCGTATGGTCATGATAATGTTGAATAGTATCGAGAAGTTTAATGAATGATGAATGAGAAAACGAATGATTGTGTTGTATTGGTAATGCGTATAAAGTAAAGCCCGGAGCTAAGTCCCGCAGTGCTGATAGTTGTGACAGTGTCCGTACATCGTGTAGAAGACAGTGAATTACCGACAAGTGAATATAATTCTGCCTTCATGCCTTGTGCGCCATGAAGATTGAGATTATTATTGATATGGTCATAGGCAATGCTTATGTCTTGAGCGGGAATATCGTCAAGAGATGTGATAGTCACATTCAAGCCATCGGAAACAGCAGCGCATCCTATTTGATTGGTGACTCGCACAGAATATATGCCATTGTTTGCAGGCACGAAACGATTGCCCGTTGCATTGGGAATAGGATTTCCGTCGAGCAACCATTGAATGATTCCGGTAGCATTAACGGAAAGAGTGTCTCCATTGCGGGCAATGACGGGTTTGATATTTTCTAAGACTGTTACTGTGACGGTATCACGCCCGATGCAACCATTTTTATCGGAAACGATAACGGTATAGACAGTTGTTGTAGTGGGTTTTACTCTGGCGACTGCGTTAGTACGTCCGGACACAATACTTGCAGCGGGTGACCAAGAGAAAGTATAGGGGCTTGTTCCTCCCGAGATAATGTCTGTGCCACCGATGGAAAGAGTGGAGTCTTTGCAAATGGTGAACGAAGGTATGGTTGCAATGCGTGGTCCATCATAGACAGTAATATAGTTTCTGCGAATAACGGTATCTGCCCATTCGCCATTATTTGCAATTAAGCGAACAGAATACTGACCGGGTTTGGTGAAAGTGGTTGTAGGATTTTCTTTGAAATCATCATCCGCACCATCGCCATCGGTGTCCCATAAATAAAACTCCGGTGAATTAACCGATAAATTTTTGAAGTCCACCGTCAAAGGTGCGCATCCTTCTATCGGGGTTTTGGTATCATGTGCGAACCATGCTTTGGGGTAGTCCGCGCTGCACTTATCTGTGGATATGCGGCTGAATTTTTCGACTGCACTGCAACGCAATACGATACTGCTGTCATTAATCACAATGCCTGCGGGTATATCGGTGAAGGCATTGAGCGAACGACGGAAGGTACTTGTATCAATAGTAAAATTCATTATTTTACTGGGGTCAATAATATGTCCAAGTTGTTGTGCATGACCTAATTCATGGGTGATAATTGATTCAAGGTCATATTTGCCATTTAACTCTTGATCGGTGGAATAATTCCAATTAATATCTTTGTTTATGACCATATCAATTTCGGTGACGGTGAAATAGCGAATACCGTCAGACCCTATACATGGCTGATTGATCCACGTACTGCTTGTGTAGGCAAGTATGCCGAGAAAAGGCATAGGACAACTGGTACTTGATAAAGCGATGGTGCTGATATTGTCAATTTTAGCGCAATTCGCAGTGGATAGTTCATCGCTGTAGCTGAAATTGACACCTGTGCCGCATCGCCAAGTTTCCAATGAACGTTTAAAAACATTAATGGCTTGAGTGTTTTGTTTCAAAGCAGCAGTGGGTCGAAAAGTATAGCCCCCGAAGCCATTTTGATTGAAAAAATGGGGTCGAAAATTTTCATAAGTAGGCGGGTCAATTTGATTGGTCTGATAGGTGCGGCTGTTCAGAGAATAAATAATAGTGAGGGTTTCTGAGCTGATGACCACTTCACCCGATTCAGGGGTTAGGCGTATAGGTCCTGTGCCCGCTGAAATATTTTTCACTTCATTAAGGGTGTACCAATCACCGCCGGGAATAATAACTTTAATCTCACCGGATTGCCAACTGACAATGTGATTAGGTGGGACGCTTATCCATGTTTGTCCCCCATCGTCTGCATTCCTAAATTCGACATTGGCACGGTTGCGATATGTACCAAACCCTGATCCGCGTATTGTGACAATATCGCCTGTGCCGCCGCGTGCAAGAGTTGGTTCTATGCTTGTAATAACCGCTTGAGACTGATGGTTCTGTTCCGATTTGGAAGGAGCAATAAATATATCTGCTTCAAAAGTTGTGAGTATTTGTTCTTTTTGAGCAGTGTGATTTCTTATGGGAATGTATATGTCTTTGGTAATGTCCGTGTAGCGATAAAACACATCGGAGGCATATCCCTCATGCTTATGATAGGTCACAAGAGATTGTTGCGCAGCGAAGGCATAAAAACGAGGTACTGATGAAGTGTTTTGCAAATCAGATCTTTGTGATACCATAAATAAACCTGTTTGTCCATTTTGAGCGGTGAAGGTTGGTTCGACTACTTGGAAAGTGCCATTGTAAAAACCACCCGGGCTTATAACCTCTACTTCGGATTCGGTAATGTGTCCCTTGAATACTTTGTGAACAGACACACGGAATGCGGTATAGATGGTATTGTCCAAAGACAGGGAGTATGAGTAAATGACGGATCCTTCAAATACGGCATCAGCCACGCCAACACGTAAAGAGAGAGGTAATTTGACCATATCACTATGGGAGAGTGCTGTGCCCAAAGTAGCGACAAAGAATAAAGCAATAAACAGGAGCGTTCTCATGCTGTTCTCGCAAAATAAGTGAAAAAAGAAATAATCGAAGAACGAAATTACAAAGATTTCGCGCCTGTTATATCTTTTTTGTGAAAACCGTAGTATCTTCGTGTCATTTCTTCAAGGGGTATCACAAAGCAATATCTAATGAAAGAACCATATTATATGAAAAACAATAGGGATATAATTATACAGAAAATATATTTGTTATTGCAAATACCATTGCGCATTTCTCCTGTGGTATTTCTTGTAATTGTTTGTGCGATGGCATTGATTATGCGTTTGGGGTTGGTTCTGTTCGTGGGTCAAATACGTAGCACGGCAATGTACGAACCATTACTTATTGCAAAAAATATTGCTGAGGGTTACGGGTTTTCCTTGCACTGGCAATATGAATCGGAGATACTGGAACGTCAGATGGTAATGAAACAAACTCCTGCCCCACCTTATGGTACAACGTTTATTCCTCCATTGGTGCCGTATAGCTATGCCTCTGTTATTTCAATTATGGGTTGGAATACTAATACATTGTTTTTTATTATGATATTGCAGGCATGTCTGGGTGGCTTCTTACCCATTGTTGTCTATTATTCTACACAACATTTTTTTGACGAAAAGTCATCACGTTATGCTGCTCTGCTTTCTTTACTGTATGTGCCGGCAGCCGTGACAGCAATAACGTTTAGTGGCTCTGTGTTTTATTCTCTTTTCGCTTGTGCTATGATATGGGCGCTGGGGAATCTATTTCATACAAAGCGAATTACGGCGTATGTTTTCTTTGGTGTTTTATCAGGATTGTTAGCTCTTACTCGTAGTGAATGGTATTATATATTCTTTATTCTTGTCATTGTCTTTTCTGTTTATAGAAAGAGTCTTTTTGATTATGAAATACCTCTTCGCCGATTATTTGTATCATTATTGTGTTTTTTTGTTGTTACAGGGTGGTGGACTTTACGTAATTATGAAGAGTTTGGCAGAATCATCCCTGTGACGGGACATCCTTGGCGTGAAATGTGGAGAGGATTTAATCCCTACTCAACAGGGTCAGGAACAAATGCTCAAGGGTTGAGCATTCGGGAATATAGAGATGAATATACACATATCCGAAAAAAGTTGGATTCTATCCCCATAAATGTTTCCTTTGAAGAAAAAGCCGATCAAATCTATAAGTATGAAGTGTTGACATTTTGGCAACAATACCCTATGGAATCGGTATTTCTTATGATAAGAAAAGTAGCGATGCTGTGGACAATAGATATATATTATGATAAATCAAAAAGTCTGTTATATATCATACCACAACTGATGGTGAGCGTTTTGATTTTTATGGGCTTCTATATTATTAGAGGTGAAAACAAGATAGCGGTAGTCTTATGGAGTACGTTGTTTATTTGTTTGTCTATTGTTTTTTCCTTGACCTATGTTTTACCACGTTATCAAAGCTACATTTTTCCATTGTTTTTACCATTAGCAGGAAAAGCGATGAGTATGGTGATGAGGAAAATCCTGCATAGAAAAACGGTCCAGATTAAGTAACTGTTGATTTGGTTATAGGTATTAGATCTTTTATAGTTTTGTACAGAAGAACTATTAAAGTAATAACAAGTAAAAACCACCGTGAAAAATAAAGATGGAATATTATATCCGGAAAATGTGTTTGCAATCGTAGTAAGGCATCATCCCCTATTTTTGGTATGCATAGTGTAAGAAGCGTAATCGTTGTCAAATACCAAATCGGTTTGTGACTGGTATTCTGTGAAAAACTCATAGAAAAAGCAATCCCAATAAGCGGCAAACATAATACATAGACATATTCCCATCCCAAAGGACTCAGAAGAGGCATACCGGCAATAATCACCGAGCAGAGAAAAAAGCTGTGAAAAGGGATGTTGTGTTTCAACAAAGAGCGAATAGTCCACATTATGCCTGTGACTTGAGTACAAAGAACTATTGCCTTCACGATTGGTTCAATCTGAACTATACTCCAAGAGCCGGCATTAAATTCAGGTGTAAGAATACGCATCACTATGCCTGAAAATGATTGATTAAACCCACTTAAACAGGTGTAATCGGAAAGTAAGGGCATATATTCGGTAAAATAAAACATGTATAATGAAGGAGGAATAAGAACTAATGATACACACTGTATGCCCCCAAACATAGCAGTGATACTGATTATCTGTGTTGTTCGCTGCGTAGAAATCGTATTTTGACATAGTGTTGCAATAAGAGGAGCAAGAAGCAGAACAGGATAGAGTTTCAGACCAAAACCCAATGAAATACACAGCGCTGATAAATTGTATCGTTTACGCAGCATAAAAAAAACAGACAGCATGCATAACAATGCAATAATACCATTAATTTGAGCATGCTTCGCATTTTGTGTGACGGGAGCTAATCCGGCACATAAAAAGAGAAACCATAGTGCTTTGGGGCGAGAAATGTGGATATGTGAATATTTTCGAATAATCATCAAAGTTATATACCCCACAGCAATACAACATGCTGTGTTAAACAGAGAAAAGAATATATAGGAAAGAGAAAAAGGTAATAAGGATAAGGGATAAAAGAGGAGTAAAGAAAAAGGCGGATAATTAAAAGACCCACCTTTTTCATCCGGTGCCGACAAAGCATAAACAGAATTTTTGTCTATAGAAAAATGTTGAGCCGCTTGATAATAGACAGAGTAATCCGTGTAAATTTCTTGCCCGCTAAGTATGGGAATATAATATTTTTGTGTTGTATAGATAAAACCATATACTATGGCAAAACAGGTGAAAATTATTGTTGTATGTAAAATAATTTGTTCGATTTTCGATTTTCGATTTTCGATTTTCGATTTTCGATTTTCGATTATGAACTTGTTAAACATAGTTTATATAATATTTGTGAAATGTTATAATGAATTAACTACATCAATGACTCTTTGAGCATTGTGCTTCCATGAATATGTTGTCACAGCGTCATGTCTGGCATTCTTACCGAGAGTCTGGCACAATTCATGCTCTTGAGTTAAACGAATAATGGCATGAGCTAAATCCACAGGGTCTCTTTGTTTAACAAGTACACCATTGTGTCCGTCTTTAATTATGTCGGCAATTTGACCAACAGCAGAAGCAATGATAGCTTTTCCCATCCCCATATATTCAAACAGCTTTGTAGGAGAACCAAAAAATACTGTTCCATCGGTATTTTCTGTGTGTGGACTTAATAAGATTTGGCATAATGACAAATATGCAGGCACAAGATGATGAGTAACTGTGCCGAGTAAAGTAATATTGTGCTGCATATTATTTTCTGCAATTATTTTTTCAACATTACCGCGTAATTTTCCGTCGCCGATTAGCATGAAATGAATATTGGGATTTTCGCGAATTGTATGAACCACAGAGTGAGCAAGAACCTCGACCCCATGCCATTCGCCAAAAGTACCGACAAAACCACAGAGTGTTTTTCCTTCCCAACGTTGTTGAAGTTCCGCGGGCAAAGAATTAAAAAATGCATTGCTGTCAATATCCGTTGTAAATGTGTGGATGTCCACTCCATTAGGATTAACGTGTATTTTTTCGGGTGGTAAATCAAATAATCGCACCAAATCTTGTTTTAGAACTTCCGAGACGACCATAATGGCATCGGCGGCATGGAAATGGACATCTTCGCAACGCCGCAAAATATCATCAAAAAATAAATTTGCCCAGTTTTTTTTCCACCACCATTCACTGTTGTTTGCTTCAAGGATAAAAGGAAGAGAATGCTGTTTTGCAATTTTGGATGGTGTATAGATAAACTCACTGTGACGTTGATACAGAAAATCCGGCTGAATTTCTCGTATCAAAGAAGGTATATGTTTTTGGAGTGTGTTGTTATATGCCAAGCATGGAATTTCGGGAAAATTTTTATATAAAAAGGGATAAGGAATATGGCGAAAATCGTATTTGCCCGACGGATAGCATTCAGCGGAAGCTGTGAAGGTCATTGAATGACCAAGTTCTTTCATGCCATCCAAAAAACCGCCGATATGGGAGAAAGAGCCACCTGTATTCAGATGTCCGAAAAAATCTGTGCGTAGAAAGATACTTTTCATTGCTGTGCCCCTCTTTTTTCCGTCAATGCTCTTAAACGCAAGCGTATCCATGCTTGAAGAACAATGCCACAAGAAGCAATGATTTCGGTTGCAAGAATAACCGACTCGACCAAGAGAGTTCTCAAGGGCGAATAAGCGGAGCGCATTCCTGTTTCATCGGCAAGAAACCCTGATGTTTTGCCGGCAAGGAGCAATACTCCTTTAAGTATTTGATGATAGCGTTGTAAGGATAATTTTTTCATACCGAACACTACGGTGTCTGTTGGGGTTGTTCGTATGAGTGAGATTGTAGAACGCAAAGACAATAACTGCTTTTCCGAGAAAGGAATGACAGTTGTGTCATGAGGTAGATTATGCGCAGCAATGATGTTTTTGCTGTTACCTGAAAGAAGAAAAAGAGTGGTGGACATGCACGTCAAAAATGAAGAAAACGATGATAAAATCTGATGCAAAATAGGTAATAGGATTGACGAAGCAATACATCTGAGTCATGAAAGGTCTATACGCTACAGCCGTTTTGCGTAAATTTGCGCTACTATGCCATGCAAAAGGGCGTATTTTCTATGAGTTCACAAGCAAATTCACTATGATTGAGAATTACGAAGCTATAATAGGTTTAGAGGTACATGCACAATTATTGACAGCAACAAAAGCATTTTGTCGTTGTTCGACATCCTACAGTTTATCGCCCAATGCGCATACATGTCCTGTGTGTCTTGGCTTACCCGGTGCATTGCCTGTGTTAAACAGTAAAGTGGTGGACTATGCCGTGAAAATGGGGCTTGCTACTCATTGCTCAATCCGAGAATATTCCGTGTTTTCCCGTAAGAACTATTTTTATGCAGATTTGCCGAAAGGATATCAGATATCGCAGTATGAAGACCCGATTTGTCATCATGGCTATATTGATATCGAAGTTGGTGAAGAGAGTGCTACCAAACGTATTGGTATTACCCGAATCCACATGGAGGAAGACTCCGGAAAGTCAATTCATGATGTTGATATTGATACACTTGTGGATCTCAATAGAAGTGGTGTTCCTCTTATAGAAATTGTGAGCGGTCCGGATATGAGAACAGCAAGGGAGGCTTATCAGTACCTTAATCAGATTCGTCAAATCGTTATGTACTTGGGGATTTGCGATGGCAATCTGGAGGAAGGGTCTTTGCGTTGTGATGCCAATATTTCTGTCAGAAAAAAAGGAGCAACGGAGTTTGGAACGAAGATAGAAATAAAAAATCTTAATTCATTTCGTAATGTAGAAAAAGCAATAGAATATGAGATAAAGCGACAAGTAGAAGCCGTAGAAAGCGGTCAAATATTAATGCAGGAAACGCGAATGTGGGATGCCGGAACGCATCAAACGAAAAGTATGCGATCTAAAGAGTTTGCACATGATTATCGCTATTTCCCCGAACCGGATTTGGCGGGAGTGAGTGTGTCGGAGGCGATGATTGCACAGATTAGGCAATCAATGCCGGAGTTACCGCTTGCACGCAAACAACGCTTTGTAAGCGAATATGGGTTGCCGTGGTATGATGCAGGTATTCTTACAGAAACTCAAAGTTTGGGGACATATTTTGAACAATGTTGTCAATCATTGGGTGAGCAAACAAAAGAGCGTTATAAATTGGTGAGCAATTGGATTATGACGGAAGTTCTGCGTTATCTTTCCGAAAAAGGTATAGGCATAGAACAATTTCCGGTATCACCGTCACATATTGCAGAGCTTGTCGAACTTTTTGCAGCGGAACTTATAAGCAGTAAAATTGCTAAAGATATATTTCCGGATGTGATTGGGGGCGAATCACCTAAAAGTGTTGTTGAGCGTAAGGGATTGCTGCAAATATCCGACGAAAGTATTATACTTGCAGTTGTTGAAAAAATTCTTGCTGAGCAATTTGAGAATGTAGCAAAATATCGAGAAGGCAAAAAAAATCTATTTGGGCATTTTGTCAGTTCGACTTTGAAGGAGTTGGGAGGAAAAGCCAATCCCCGTATTGTGACAAAACTATTACAGGAACGGCTTCAGTAAACAGAGAAAAAAGAAATGGTACTAGATTGATATAATTTTTGAAAAATCAAGAAATTACGAAAGGAGACATTATGCCGCCACTTCCAAAAACAGAGTATATCTGGATGAATGGAGATTTTGTAGCATGGGACGATGCTCGAATCCATGTTCTTTCACATGTTGTTCATTATGGATCGAGTTGGTTTGAGGGTATTCGTGCATATAATACACAAAAAGGTACGGCAATATTTCGTCTTCATGAACACATGAAGCGTTTGCACCTTTCGGCAAAAATATATCATTCAAAACTGCCATATTCCGTTGAAGAACTCTGCGAGGCAACGGCTGAACTTGTTCGTCGCAACAATCTTGATGACTGCTATTTGCGTCCTGTTGCTTTTCGTGGCTATGGCGAATTAGGGGTTTATCCTTTGAATTCTCCTATAGATGTTGTTATAGCGGGATGGAAATGGGGCAAATATTTAGGGAAAGACGCACTTGACCAAGGAGTTGATGTGTGTGTCTCATCATGGCAGCGATTGTCAAATTCTTCCATGCCTCCTTTTTCAAAAGCCGGTGGGAATTACCTTAATTCACAACTTATACGAATCGAGGCATTGCAGAATGGATTTTCGGAGGGTATCGGTTTAGACCAACACGGATGTGTAAGTGAAGGTAGTGGAGAGAATATCTTTTTTGTTCAAGACGGAACCATTTATACTCCCCCATTAAGTGCAGCTATACTGCAAGGTATTACACGATCAAGTGTATTGACGATTGCTAAAAACTTAGGTTATCCGATAGTGGAAACAGCATTGCCGCGCACTATGCTTTATACGGCGGACGAAGTGTTTTTCAGTGGTACTGCCGTTGAAATTACTCCGGTACGTTCTGTGGACAGAATCGAAGTGGGTGACGGCACACCCGGTCCGGTGACAAAAGCAATTCAAGAACGATTCTTCGATATTGTTACTCAAGGAAATGACCCATATCAATGGCTTACATTTATCTAAAGAATACTAACTAAAAAAGTAAAATCATATTACATTTTATAGATAAAACAATGGCATCAAAAAAAACACCGCATCAAGCACCGGCGATGACAGCAAAGAAAAAAATATCGCAATCGGGAACGGTAACACCGATAAAAAAAGAACAGAATAAAAAAATTGTATCGAACGTTACACAAAACAAACAAATAACAGATAATAAACCGACTGAAACAGCTAAATCTATGACTGAAAAAAAAGCGGCCGCAAGTACAAAGAATAAATCCTCGGAAAAAAATAGTCCGATGGTTTCAGAACAACCATATAGCATATTTGATATTACAGGGTTTTCGCATGAGCAAATCATTGATTGGTATAAGCTTATGCACTTGGGTCGTCGTTTGGACGAAAAAGCAGCATTGTACTTAAAAATGGCAAAAGGTTGGTCATATCATGCTCCGTTTGCAGGTCATGACGGAATACAGTTGGCAACCGGTCAAATTTTTCGTTCAGGGAAAGATTTTTTGTTTCCATATTACCGCGATATGATGACCTGCTTGTCTGCTGGACTTACAGTTGAAGAAATAATACTGAATGGTTTAAGCAAAGATGGTGATGTAGCCGGAGGCGGCAGACACATGAGTAATCATTTTGCCAAACCATCTGTTCGTATTCAAAATGGTTCTTCTTGCACAGGCAATCATTGTTTACATGCTGCGGGCACTGCTCGCGCCGTAAAAAAATACAAAGGTGATGAGGTTGTAATTTATTCAGGTGGAGAATCAGCATGTTCTGAAGGTTATTTTTATGAAGCTATTAATGGTGCATCACGCGAAAAATTACCGGTGATATTTGTTATTCAGAATAATAAATTCGGTATCTCTGTGCCGGTTGCCGAGCAGACTGCCAATACGAGAGTTTCCGATAATTTTATCGGCTTTAAGTATTTGAAAATAATTAATTGTGATGGTCGCGATCCTTTTGATTCGTATCGTGCTTTATCCGAAGCTCGTGATTATGTACTTTCGGGATCAGGTCCTGCAATGGTACATGCTGATTGTGACCGATTATTGTCGCATTCCAATTCTGACAATCATGAATTATATCGTACAAAAGAAGAAATTGAGGAAATGTGGATGCGCGATCCTCTTACAAGATTCCGTAAGGTGATACTTGACAATAATATCCTCACAGAAGAGCAACTTGTTGCATTAGAAGAAGCAAATAAACAAGCTATATTTGCTGCGGCTGACATTGTAGAACCCATGCCGGATCCTGCGCCTGCTTCCTATGCGGAGTATGTTCTCCCACCTGCATTGATTTCGTACAATGATACAACAGAAAGTAGTTATACAAATGATGTGAATGCCCCACAACTTACATTACGTGAAGCTATTAATGCCGCGATGGTAGAAGAGTTTACTCGTAATCCGAACACTTATCTTTGGGGACAAGATGTTGCATCAGTAAAGAAACAAGGGATATTTAATGTACCTAAGGGAATGCTTGATCTGTTTGGCAATGATAGAATTTTTAATGCACCGATTGCAGAAGATTTTATTGTCGGTACAGCGAATGGTTTCAGCCGATACAGAGAAGATATTCGTGTTGTTGTAGAAGGTGCGGAGTTTGCCGATTATTTCTGGCCAGCTATGGAGCAGTTAATAGAATGCAGCCACGATTATTGGAGAACCAAAGGACAATTTTCACCTAATATTGTCATTCGACTTGCAAGCGGCGGCTATATACAAGGAGGATTATATCATTCTCAGAATCTTGATGCCATATTTGCGGGATTGCCGGGCATACGTGTTGTGTGTCCATCTTTTGCAGATGATGCAGTGGGCTTAATGCGTCATTCTTTACGTGCTGGCGGGGTAACACTATTCTTAGAACCGAAATTTCTCTACAACTATCGTCCGACATCTGCTTCGATGCCGGGAGAAAACTTTATGATTCCATTTGGAAAAGCAAAAATTCGCAAATTAGGAACTGATATTACGCTTATCAGCTACGGAAATGCAATGCATCTATCTTTAATGGCGGCTGAAGAAATGGCAACACAGGGTTTAAGTGTTGAGGTTATAGATTTACGATCATTAGCTCCCTGGGATAAAGAAACAGTCTTTGCATCAGTACGCAAAACAGGCAGAGCCGTAGTAGCGCATGAGCATTATTTAACAGGTGGTTTTGGTGGTGAAGTAGCATCAAGCATAATGGCTGAATGTTTTTCGAGTTTAGATGCACCTGTGTTACGTATTGCATCGAAAGATACACCTGTCGGTTTTGCAAAATCACTTGAAGGAGCAATTCTTCTACAGAAAAAAGACATAGTAGAAACGCTTCAGAACGTCATGAGATATTGACAATACATCAAAAATGCACTGTGAAAATTATCTGACACTGTGCAAAAGGTAGCACGTGCTCAATGCTACAAATCGGATGTGTTGAGGAATGTGTTTTTTTAAGAAGACAACCGATTAAATTGGTTGTTCGGTATCTTAGGGCTATATTTGCAACTCATTTTGCCTTAATAGGCGAAGTGTACGTGGAAAGTTTTTAACTTAACTAATTGATAAAAAATAAATTACATACACGAGAGAACTGTAAAAAGATTTATGGCTACAAATATTGATGTAAATGACGAGATTGAAGTAGGTGCAATAGACGGCACTTCTGAAGTAACAGTAAATGAAACTTTTAAAAGAAACGCATTACTTGTTGGTGGTGGAGTTCTCATAATAGCTTTAGCAATGGGACTATACTGGTACATGACAAGTTTACAAAAAGATAAGGAAGCGAGTGCTTCACTTGCTTTATCAAGGGTGAAAGTGTACTATGAACGTGCAGACTACGATAAAGCACTTAAGGGCGATCCAAGTGTGAAGATGAGAGGTGAGCCAATAATTGGCTTACAAGAAATCGTTGAAAACTATGGAGGTACGTCAGCTGCAAAAATGGCGGCTCTGATGTCGGGAGATATATTAACCGCACAAAAGAAATACGCTGAGGCTGAGCAGATGTATGAAGCAGCACAAGGAAGCGATTCGAAAATCATTACAGCAGGAGCCAAAGCAGGTATTGCTGCATGTCGAGAATCTGAGAAGAAATACTCTGAGGCGGCTCCATTGTATGAGGAAGCAGCACAATACATGAAAGATGTTGGAGATGAAGCACGTTTCAGATACTTTGCTGCGATTAATTATGAGAAAGCGGGAGATATAGACAAAGCCAAAGCAATATATACGCTCATAGCAAAAGAGAATAGAGATACTGAATTTAAGGATTTGTCAGTTGGGGCAATGGCTCGACTTGGCATGATTATTGAATGAGTAGGGTTGCTATAAGTGTCTTTGTAGCTCAATACAAATAAGAAAAAAATGATAAAAACAACAAATTTTTTTATTCAAAACGGAGGTTTTATGCAACGTTGGTTTCGTTTAGGCGCGGTTGCAGCACTTCTTTTCCTCACAACAATGGTAGGGAAAGCACAACCGCCACGCATCCAAGTGAGCGGGCGGGTTGGTCCAAATGATGTGATGATATTCCAACAAAGGAATGTTTATCAAATCAATGGTACGCTGACAATTGCGGGAACTCTAATTATAGAGCCGGGAACGGAAGTCGTATTTTTGGACAATGGTCGTATTATTGACTCGGTAGGTGGTCGTATTATAGCAGATGGTCGTATGGCTGCTTCCTATAATAATACACAACCAAGTTCGATTGGTCTTTTACGCTATAATGATATGCGTTATTTCTTGAACGGTTCTGTTGTTAGTGAAGCTAACTTCAATGAACCGACAATTCAAGGTAATTTATCATATCCCGCAAATTTCAATAATCCGGCCGGATATGGAAAGTATAATCATATTTTCAATGTCGTGCTGGATACTGTTAATAAGCGTCTTGAAAACCTTACCAATCCGGGGGCATTACCAGGTCCGGGATCTGGAAAAGTAGTTGTTTCGCCTATGCGCGCCATTATGTTCGCATCTGCCCGCCTCAACTCGGAAGATGATATTATTAAATTTCAACCATGGAGACGTTTAGGTGGTCAGAATGTCAATATTCCGGCTTCATCACAGAGTCGTCGTATTTTATTCCGTGCTCAAAGAGTAAATGATTATTCAAGAGAATGGGGTCATATTATCGTATTGCCGGGTGCGCGTGCTGCATTCTTCCGTGATTGCGATTTCCGTGACTTTAGAAAAGATACCACGGTTGACGATAAACCAATGTATTTTGTTAATCGTGCTGATACTGTCGGCAAAACAGAAGCACAAAAAACAGCTCTTTTTGCTGCTTATAATAGTTTGAACAAACACATGATGACACAAACCAACGGATCCGGTGGTGCCATTACAACATTCGCTTCACGCTCATGGATGGTTAATTGTACATTTACAAATAACCTAGCTCGTTATCGTGGTGGTGCTGTTCAGATGTTACAAGCTCCTGAAGGTGCTGGTGTTTATCCCGATACAACCGGTTTGCAAATTGGATTTTATCCTTGGTTAGACAAGAACCCCGCATTGACTGAGCCAGATGGTTCTCCGATTTTACAGCGTGTAATGCAACTCGATCAATTAGATCGTAATGTTGCTGAGCCGGCTGTTTCATTTAACCATGCAGCTCGTCAGTTAGCCGACGATGCTCGTTTAGCTGTGTTTGCAGGACGTATCCGACAACTCAATTTCCAAAACAATCAAGTGCTTAACTCTGATGTTGATACTGTACGTATTAACGGAAATAGAGTGTTAACAGATGTTGATAAAGCATCAAAACTATATGATGAAAACTGGAAAAACACTGCATTTGGTGGTGCTCTTTATATTTCCGGTCGTGAAATTGATGAAAATCGTAAAATAGAAATTGGTCTTGGTGTAAATGATTCTATCAGAATAGCAGATGGTCCTAACGGCTTTGTTTCAATGCAAAGCAAAGACTTTATCATCTTCGAAAATAACCAAGCATTAACACGCCAGCCATTACTTGCTGTGATTAATAGCAAAATCCGCAATAACCGCGGTTCAAAAGGTGGTGCATTGTATATTGGTGATTATACATCAGTGATTTTTAGTGGTACAGTGCGTAATAATCGTACTTCTACACCATATCTCAATAATGATAATAGCGAATTTTTATCACTTGGTGGTGGTATCTATCATGATAATACTCTCGGTAGATTACAAGTTCGTGGTCATATCAATAGTTTAACAGAATTTTCAGGTAATACTGCTGCTGCGGGTGGTGCTATTCACGTTAATGGTAACACAGATCCACGTCCATCACCAATTATCGGTGGTTCAGATGTGGCTAACCCACGTCTTCGTGATTATGGTCGTCGCATCGTATTCCAAAATAACTCTGCAAGTGCTCACGGTGGTGCTGTTTACACAAACAGAAACATGATGGTACATGGTGCCGGTGGATTTATTAATGATTTACCGCTTGCACAAGCTTATGGTCCCGGCTTTAGTGTTCGCTTTGAAAATAATCAAGCGAATTTCTCAGGTGGTGCTTTGGCAATCCATCTTCCAAGTATTGAGCCTCCGGTGCCGGTTTCACAACGTGCTATTCGCTTAGTCCGTGCAGAGTTTATCAATAACAAAGTTGGTAATGTTCCTGCAAGTCTTGGCTTTGAAGGTGTGAAAAAAGTTCGTGGTGGTGGAGCTGTATATTCAATGAATGGTGACTTGAACCTAGTTAAAGGTGTTTTATTCGATATGAATACAGCACAAAACGGTAATGGTGGTGCCATTGCAATGATTCACCCAAGAACATCATCAAAAAGATTCTTTATTTCAGATGCAGATATGCCTGAAGTAATGAGTGATGGTGTAGTAAATAGCTATATTTCAACCGATTCATTATTCGATAACCGTAAGATTGCGGCTGTTCCTGCTGACGTAAGAATGTTAACACGTTTCTTTAACAATACAGCAGAAACAAATCCTGATTCTCGACTTATGGGTAGCGGAACAACTCAAATGGCTCCTAACAATATTGACGTTAAGCGCTTCCATCCCGGTTTCCGTCGTGATATGGCAGGAAATGGTATCCGTGAAAATGGTGTAGGTCTTGGTGGAGCAGTTTATGTGTTAGATTCAATCACACCGCTGAACAACTTCCGTATGGATACTGTGTTTTTCAACCGTGTACGTATCCAAAATAACAATGCATATACCGGTGCAGCAATCTATTCAGATAACTTTAATTTAAGACTTGCATTAACTAGAACTTTAGTAACAGGTAACCGTGCAACATCTGCGATTGGTCGTTCACAGGATGTTGTAAGAGGTCCAAAAATTGGAAATGACAATCCTGCTTCTTCAGATTTAGTTGGTACTGTGTTCTATGGCGATGTAATCGGTCCAATTCCTTGGACAAATTATCATATTGGCGCTAACTCAATCTTTGATAATGATGCTCGCTTTTTAATTCGCTTACCTGATGCTCCAAACACAAAAGGAACATTGTCAGGTGGTTATGGTACAGGTTACGGTGGAGTTGATACGATTCGCGGTAACTACTGGGGTCGTACAGAAGCAAATGTCAACACAATTATTCAAACGACAATACCGGGAGTCGGAACAGTACAAGAGACATTCTTTATCATGGGTAATGGACAAACTCACATGAAGTTTATCCGTAACTCAGCACAAAGAACTGACGATACTCAACAAGGTCCTTTCGAACAAAACTTTAATGGAACCTATCCATACACTCCAATTGCAATCGGTAAAATTCCTGATACTTTGTTGATGGCTGGTAGAATCTATGATATCTTCGACAAAGGTACAGATATTAAAACAGCTGATTATTCACACAGAAGAATGGCTCCTATCGAAGATTTCGCTGTGGGTATTCCTCCGAAATTGCGTTACTTTAGTGACAGAACTATGCCATCATATCGTAAATATGTTCGTAGAACTACACGTAACCTCTTCGATGCTGATTCATTGAACTATTCAACAAATACTGAAAATAACCTTTGGAGACAAATCGGTCGTTTGCAAACAGAATGGAAAATGGATCACAGAACCAATGAATATACTCATCCGGTTGGATATCCATTATTCCTTGAGTCAATGGCAGCATATGAAGGTGAAAACAGTTTTACAAATAATGACGATCCTTTTGCTTTGAATGAGTCAGTATTCTTTGTTATTAATGACTCTACAGGTGATTACATCCGTGTTAATATGCGCCAATTCACAGATCAGCCAATACAGAACAATTTTGGACAATATCCACGTGAAATGTTCCGCGGAAGAGTTGATTTTGTTCTTGATGATCCATCACGTAATGGTGTAACAGCACGTCAAAGAAGAACTTATGAAGGCTTAATGAACTTTGGCGGTACAGAATCCTTAATTCCAAGATTAGCAGATACAGCACTCAATGAGGATATTTCTGCAATGCCGGGTCGTCGTTGGGAATTAACTATGAACTCAGCTATGAGCAGACGCGGTTTAGTATATCCTAATGGTGCAAGAGTGTCATATAGCAATAGACCGGGTATGCCAATAACTTTGGCACAGGGCACAGATACAGTTGTTTCTTATTATGCCGGTGAGCGTTGGGGTTCTTTACCTGTTCGTCCTGGAGATTATATCCGTGTAATCTCGAGAACTGTTCTTTGGAGATTAGGATTAGATACAGCTATCCAAAAAGGTATGGGCTTTAGAATTGCTGCTTCAACACCTCCGCCTGTATTTACAGGAAACAAAGTTGCACTAGAAAATCCAAATGTAAGTGCTTCAATGAAGAGTGCGTTCGCAAATAAACTTTGGTTATTTGAAGATGAGCAATATAACCGTGATACAAATAATGTTCGCAGACCGGGCAGAGACTCTATCTTTGTTATCACAGCAATTGATAGCAATAGATTCTATGATCCACGTTGGGCAATGGACGTTGATGAAAACAGAACAAATGATGAATTGTTCAAACAATACAATCAATTATGGTACGATTGGTATCCAATGTACGAAACACCGAATGGTGATTTAGTACCGGATGTTGATTCTGCTACAAAAATGACTGCTCTTCGTCGTTGGATTAAAGCTGATACAGTATGGCCAAGAGATTATCTTGCTCCAGATTATGATACAACATATAATCAAGCTATCGGATTCGTGCGTTTACATGGTCGTCCAAGCAACCCGTATGTAGTTCCGGGCGGAGAAATGATGCATGTGGCAGCGACAAACTATCCTCCAAATATTGCAAGTGTTGATGCTTTGAAAAATATCAAGCTTAGAACATATCGTGGTCCGAATAATGACGAAGATTTCATTGTGGATACACTATCTAAATTTGTATATCTTTACCCATCATACTTCCATGCACAGAAATATGATGGAGCATTAGCAGCAACGAATAATAATGCTCGTTACTTACAACAAGACACTTTGAACTTTGGTACAAATAATAGTGCAAGCTATCAGTTCCGCATATTGGTTACGGACAGCTTACCGGTATTTAATGATATCACCCGTACAAGTGCTGAGTGTACAGAAGCAGGCGCAAGCCAAGATTTATTGGTTGCGAATGTAACAGATAAATTACGCTTCTATGTTGACTATAACTCAGATGATGAAACAGAAGATAGTATTGCACAAAACACTGAAGGATGGGATTTCCGTTATGGAAAAACATCGTATGGTTTCTTGTCAAAATCACTTCGTGAAAATCCAAATGATACATCGTACGATGAAGTAAATCAAATCCGTCCTCTTTGGTTAAGCGACCGATACATGATGGAAGAAAAGAAAGGTGATTTAGGTGGTTCAGATACAAATGCAACAGATCCATTTGCAAATGCTTTCACAACTCGTGGCGTGATTAATATTGCAATTCCACGTCAAGAAGCAATTACATTGTTAACGCCGAAAGATCCGGCTGATGCAGCATTCGGTGCATTAAACTTGGATACATTGATGACAGTAGTTGTAAATGATGGTCATTCCGGTATCAATTATTTGTCAAAACGAATCTTTATTAATGTATCGCCGACAATTACTACACAATCATTAGCAAAAGCCAAAGAAGATCAAGATTATAATATCCGTCTTCTTGATTTTGACAAACGAATTGTAGTAAGTGATCCAAACCGAGGGCAGCGTCATACGTATAGATTGCTCTATCCGGGTGATCCTGAAGATTCTATTGCAAAAGATCCATGTTTTGCAGAAGCTGGAACATTTGATGTTCGCAACTTGAAGAAAACTCCACGCTGGTTGAAAATCAATCCCGTATCAGGTTTACTCTATGGTACACCGGGAGTTAAAGATGCTCCAAGAAAAGCAGAATATAATAATCTAGATACTGTCACTGTTCTTGTAACGGATGAAGGTGGTTTAACAGATGTTAAATGGTTCTTATTAGAAGTTGATTCAACCAATCACAATCCAAAAGTTACAACATTACCATCTATCAGATGTCTTGCAAATGGTGAAGGATATGTTGATACACTTTTAGCAATTGATAGAGATTTATTACGTGATCAACCGGTTCAAGGTCGTGAACAATTAACTTTGGAAGTAGTATCTCCTGCTGGTGTATTTGAGTTGGATCCTGCAACAATCAGTGGTTTAACAACAGATACAGTTAAATTCCAAATCAGAGCAGTTGGCGGAGTACTTAATATTCAACCAAGCGATATAGTAAACGGAAAAGTACGTATTCGTATCAGAATTTCTGATGGTGAAGCTGAAGACTTCGTTGAGTATTTGCTTAACATCTCTGATCCTACTGACTTTACGGCAAGAGTTCGTATTCAAAACAATGATGGTTTAGGTGCATATCAAGATTTATACTTTGGTACTGCAACCAATGCTACTACAGGTGAGAAAGCAGATCAAACTAACAGACTTGATAATCAATATTGTGAGTATGAATTGCCACCATTGCCACCAACTGATGTATTTGATGCACGTTGGACAGTCTCTGAGACAAACGGTATTCTACGTAATATCTTCCCAAGAGCTGCGACAGGTGTAAATAGTGCAGAAGTATATAAAGGTCGTTTCCAAGCAGGTAACTTGCAACAAGCATCTGCAGCATATCCAGTAACAATTTCATGGAAAACAAATGAAGTGCCGGCAAGAACAGATCAAGTGAAAAACCCAAGTGGTGGATCTTGGTTCATTCGTGATGCAGAAAACAATGGTGCATACTTCAGTTATAACATGAATACTGGTGTTGGAAATAAAATGCCTGGTAATATCATTCAGTACAACTTGAATGGTAATGATGCATCAATTATTGTCACACAAGATGTTATTACAGGTTTCATTATCTATTATGACTTCGTAAGTGATGTAAATGATACAGAAACCGGTTCAACAGCATTAGAGTTCAATACAATTACACCTAATCCGGTTGATAATGAAACAGCAATTGCATACACATTGCCAACAGTTGGTCAAACAAAAGTTGAAGTGTTCGATGCATTAGGTAGCGTAGTTACAACATTATTTGATGGTATGGGTTCACAAGGCATGAATACATTAAATTGGAATGTTCAAAATCAGAATATTGCCAATGGTATCTATACGCTTAAACTCACACACAATGGTGTTACGATTACAAAAAATATCGCGGTAGTTCGTTAATTTAAGCAACGTTTATAGGGGAGAGAATATTAAGCCCTCTCCCCTTTTCACAACCAAAAAAAGAAAAAATAAATTATAGGAGAAGAAATGAAACGTAAATGCTTACTCATAGCGGCTGCTCTAGTATTCCTAGTGTCGAGTATGCCGTCTCTGTTTGCACAAAGAATCTATGACGAGTTCGATGCTCCGACAATAAACCCTAACAGGAATTATATTGATTACGGAGTAATACCGAATACCTTCGGTACTCGTTTTATAGGACCGATGATAATGTCTGATTGGGCATATCGTGAAATCCAAAGTGTTCCACCACAACATGTGATATTCACAGCTCCAAGTGATCCGGAAAATGGAAGTTTTCAATTGCCACTTCCCTTTACAATTCAGTTTGATAATACTACATTTACTACCAATGATAACCTTTGGGTAAATGTGAATGGATTTATTCAAGTTGGTGGTTCTGATCCTTCCGGTAATCTTGGCAATGGAGGTGCGCTGTTCCAAAATGCAGCTCCATATAATATTATTGCTCCATATTGGGGTAATCATGAATATGTGAGTGCCGGTAGCACACAAACTCAGGTATCGTGGGAGTTAACAGGTGTGGCACCGCGTCGACGTATTACTATACAATGGAAAAACTTGAAAGTAAATAAAGATTTTCCAAACAACAATAATGCTTTTGCAAATTTTCAAGTTATTATTTATGAACGTGAGTTCGTAACTGCTACTGTCACCAATCGCCAACCCGACATTGAATTTTCTTATGGCCGCATGGGTAATGGTGGAAATGTAGATTTTAACAGCCTAAGAAATGTTGCCGTAGGCTTAAAAGGAACAAATGGATCATTTTATAATGGTTTGTCCTTCCTTAATACCAATACTGCAACAACTTCTACTAATTTAACAAGTGCTGTATGGCCTCCTTCCGGTCGTCCTGATGACAGAATTCGTATTGAAGCATTTCACAGAAGTAGTGCATTCCGAAGCACAGATTTCGTATCAAAATATATCCAATCTACAGATAAAACAGATAGAGATGATGGGTATGCGAGATTAAGAATTGAAGATTTAGCTTTTGACTATACGTTTTTAGGTGAAAAAAGATTAAACTTATGGGTTAATGTAAATGGATTTATTACATTCCAAGATCCGGATTTGTATTCTTCTATTTTAACAGAAAACCCTAATGGATTATTTGAAAACAGTGCATCATATCCTGAAGCAGTTGTTGCTCCATTCTGGGGTGATCACTACTTACGTTTACCGAATGAACAAGCTGTTCCTTCTTCAAATGGACGTTATGTAGCATCGGAAATATCATATGTTGTTGTTGGTTCATATCCGACAAGAAGATTGATTATTCAGTGGAAAAATCTCAATATCATGAATGAATCATTACCTTCAAGTATTGGTAATTTCCAAGCTATTTTATATGAAGGTTATGATAATCAATTCCCAAGCAATTTTGCAGGTGGTATTGAGTTTGCTTATGGTGATGTGTCAAACAATCCAAATACACCGCTAAAGACTGTACAAGTGTATGATGCAACTGTCGGTTTGAAAGGTGGTCGTGCATTTGGTATTGGTGGTCAATTTGCAGACTTTATCAATGGACTTACATTTAATAATATTTCTCAAGCATTTACAAGCCAAGAAAAAACAATCTTGTGGAGACCGACAGGTGGTTCAAATAATGGTGAAGGTCGTCGTATTTTCTTCCGCGCAATTCCACGATTATATGTTGATGGATGGGGCGATGGTGATGCTAATCTTTCACAAACAAGAAATCGCAAACATATTGGTACAAAGCAACAGAGATTCGTAACAGCTGCTGATGCTAGATTAATTTTACGTTGGAGATTACAAGATCGTTCATTGCCGGATAGTTTGAAACAAGACAGTTTACGTCTTGGTAATGCTTATCATGCAGACGTGAATCATGACGGAAGATACTATTACAGTTTTAGAACATTTGATAATCTCCGTGATACATCTTTCTGGAGAAGACCAATTGATGTTGATACCTTTGGTGTCAGAACAAGAATGGATTCGATTGAAAGTATGTCAGGTATGCCACCAGATGCAGGTCCATTACGCTTAATCTATTTTGAAGCAAACCAGCATGATGCTGCTCTTATACTTTCATACTTATCAGCTAGAGTGCCGTCATTGCCATGGATTTTTGATACGATTCCGAATCCAAAATTCAATGAAAATGCAATAAAACAAGCTTCTGATATATTTGTAAAGAATATTAGTAAGGTATCTGTGGATGAATATGAAGTAACTATTGGAATAAATGGTGCTACAAAATCAGCTATGTCATTAGAGTTTTCAGTTAATGGTGATATTGTTGGTGTTCAATCTCCACAAAATGTCAATGGTAATAATGAAGTTGATTATATCGCAGATAATTCAAACTCGAAAGTCGTTGTAGCAACGAGCCATTTGTTTAATCCTAATGACGATGTTGTGACTTTCCGTGTTAAAACAATTGAAAATATACTTGAATTGAACGGTGTACAATTTGATGTTCGCAAGCGTTCAACAAAAACTGTCCAATTAAACTCTGCACAAACAGGTTCTGATTTGTCAGTTAGTCCGATGCCATTACATAATACTGATGCAACAATTTCTATTGGTGTAGATGTAGCAGGTATTTATGAAGTAGCATTGTTAAGCATTACCGGCGAAAAAGTATATACGAAATCTGTAAACGTTGCAGCAAATTCTTCAATAAATGAAGTTATTCCTGTAACAGGATTGAATTTATCAGCTGGAGCATATCAAGTAGTTGTATCAAATGGTTCATTTGTCAAAACTGCTAAAGTTACAGTATTGAGATAATATTGGTTTTATATTGTTTTTGGAAATAATGAAGCACAACCTCCATCGTATGATGGTAACAGCAATTGTCCTCATAATGGGGGTTGTGTGTTTCCAAAACTCTTTGTACTCAGGTACATGGAATCTCAATGTAAGGCAGACAGATACGGTTGATTACTGTAGCTCAAATCGCAATATTATCATCGAATTTGTATTAGATGCCGATGTCTATTTTGCTGACAGCATATATGGATTCGATATTGAGTTTGAGTATGATTCAAAAAGCTTAACTCTCTTTCAAAATTTAGAAGCAGGTACGCTCTTTGGTAGAGTAGAGTCCGGTGGGCAATCGGGAATTAAAATTGTAGATTTTTCTCAACCCGGGCTTGTGTACATCTCTTTTGCGAATATAATTTCGCGCCCAATAGCGGGAAGTAGAGTTCTGACGCGAATAGCCGGTCAAATCAAAGGAGATTGTAAAGACAGCAGTTACATAGTAATAAGAAGTTTTGAAGCAGATTATGAATTTTCAAAAAGACATTTTTTCAATGCTACATATTATCCTGTAGGGTATAAAGTTGAATTAAATGAAAGAAAATCTGCTAAACAACCGATTCAGTATAGTCTTAACAAAGGTAATTCAAGAATTGATACCTTATTAAAGACAATATCATTTGCTAATACAATTAATCATAATGATGTGAATCGTATAAAGCAAATGATTACTAAGGTAGTGGTTGATACATCCGTTACAAAGTATGTGGATTCAATCTATGTCTTGAAAGTGTCAGACAATATTGAATTGCAACAAACACAAACTCTTGACAACACATATATATTTGACTATCAATTGAACAAGGGGTCAAAAGAAGAACAAATATACTATTCGATTGTCTTGAGTAAAATGATAGAAAATATTGATTCGTTGAACTTGTTTTTTCGAGTCGAAACAAACGAGGTGAGTACATGTACATGTACAATGCTCACAAAGACAGATAGTTTAGAGTATATTTGGTTAAAAGAAAAAGATTCCGTACCCCCTAGTTCAATTATTGACAGCGAAGATACAGAGGAACCGTGGGTAAATGTTTCGAGGAATCAAGATAAACTTGTAGTGTACAAAATCTATCCATTAAATCTGGGTATTAAGATTTATAATGTACATGGTGAGTTAGTAGAAGTAAATGAACAATTGTCACATACTGAGATATTACAATCTCACCCTTCGGGTGTTTACATAATGATTGTGAATATTCATTCAGATGACAATTTGCATAAATCGAGATTTCAAATAATAAAGATATATAAATAATTGTTTAAATTTTATTGAGGAGTTGTCTATGCAAGAGCAGAGACTACGCGTGGTTCAACGAATACACTGGGCAGCATTGTTTATGCTCATTGGCTTTTTCGTTGGTCAAAATACAGATGTAAATGCACAACCATTTACAACTGTTCCATTTGCTTCCAACCTGCCGACATTGTCGCTAACCGGAGCAGATAACGCATACAATGACCAATACTACTCTGACGGTCGTATTTGGGCTGGGTATTCGGATGAAAAGGAACGAGAAATCCTTGTTCCGGTCTTTATGCAGAATTTTCTGTGGGATGAGTCTTTGATTACTGACAAACGTTTTGGAGGATTTCCAATTCGTTCTTTCCGATTTTCATTGTCTTATGACGGTCGTGCAATTAAAGCAACCGGTGTTCAAAATACGGATTGGGTTGGCGAAATTGCTCCTAATGTAATGGGCAAAGAATTCAGCTATGAATGGGACGACAAAGCAGACTCTACACGTTTCCGTGTATATTTTACCGGACAAGTAGATCCTGATACAAAATATGGTCGTAGAATCACTGTAACAGGAACATCAACAAAACCATTACCTATAAGTGGTGAATTTGATGGCTATGAAGTATTGTGCTATGTTCGTTTTAGAGTAGTGCTTTCAAAAAAATTACTCGAAGAACAACCACAAATTTATGATGGCTCGGATAAATCGCCGATTTATGTAAATAATGACTCGATATTTTATAACAACTTCCATTTAGGCGTTCACAACCCTTTCCCAAATGTATCTGACGGTGATCCAAACAATCCTTACGGAAATAAATCCTATCGTCGTGACAATTTTGATGAAATTGGTCTTGCAGGCATAACTTTAGGTGCAGATATTGATCCTCTGTATCCAAGTCGTCCCGGAATGATATGGTTAAATATTGGTGAAAATCCGCAAGTTGGATTCCAAGATGTAGTAGGTGGAACCAATAATGAAGTTGCTCCTGATGCCAATACTACTGATTTAGAATTATGGAATATTACCCGTCCGATTGTTGTTGACTCCGGTTCAACGACTCGCCAAGATGGAAAGCGTGATATTCGTTTCTTGAATACAACAGCTCGTAGCCGTCTGTATCAAGTAAAAATTGAATCAGATCAACCATGGTTGAAGTTCCGAACATTACCAAGTGGTACAGGTGGATTTAATCCAATACCCGGATTAACTCGCAGTGCTGTATTGCCATATATTGACAATGGTATTAATGGACCGGTTCCGCCAAACTTGCGTGATGCTAATTACAATATTGTTACAGAGCAGCCAGAGATTCGTTTCCGTGTTGTCTGCGATCCATCCGATCTTAATCAAGGTGACGGCGAGTATGCCGGTATGTATATTGGTTATATTACCGTAACATCAAAATCAGCTAAAATCTCACCGGTACGTTTAAGAGTCAAGTTTATCTACTTACGCAATCCTATTGAACCGGGACGTCGTCCTGCTGCCGGTCGTGAGCCGGGCATCACATTACGCGTTGAAAATTCAGCAGGCGTGAGTGGCGATGCAACAACGATTGTTTTCGGTACAGGACATCGTGCTACAGATCAACCTGATAGCTTGTTTGGCGAGCAACCCGCTGATTTTGTACCTACAACATTCTATGCACGTTGGTACACACCTTGGGTTAAAGACCAAAATGGTTTTGAATTATTCCCTAATGGTTTAGGTGATATGATAATTGAATCAAGCAATTCGACAGGACAACGCGCATCGTCACGTGATATTAGATCCAATGCAATTGATACTACATTAGTATATCTCTGTAGATTTAATGCAGGTGGTGCGAATAACTATCCGGTGGTTCTTTCTTGGGATACTCAAGATTTCCCACAGGATGCGCAATTGTTCTTGCGTGATACTTTAAATGGTTCAGGATTCAGCTTAGATATGAGATCAGGAACACCTGATGTTAATAATCCTTCTGTGCAGTCATTCACAATTCGTGATGCTCGATGGACATCATTTATCATTGAATATACGCTTCCACGCGTTGAGAAATTCCCGGTTATCAAAAAAGGTTGGAACTTTGTTTCACTTCCGGTACGTCCTTCAGATGCACGTATTTCGAGAATATTCCCGAACGCTATTCAAAACACAGCTTTCTCATTCTCTCAAAACCTTTATAAATCTGAAGATGTTGCACGTCCGGGTTATGGTTATTTCATCAAATATGGCGAATTCTTGGATCAATTGATTTCAGGTACTCGTATTTTGTCTCTTGATGGTAATCCTGCTACTATTGCTCCGGCTGTACGCTTATATTCAGGTTGGAACACAATTGGCGGTCTTTCTACTCCACTTTGTGTTAATGGTTTACAATTTGATCCATTCCAAACTGATTTCCCGACGCGTATCGGCGATGTTTATTCATACGAAACGAACAGAGGTTATAAAGCTGTTTCTGAAATTCTTCCCGGTCTTGGCTACTGGTTGAATGTTGATAAAAATGGATTTATCAAAACTGATTTGTCTTTGTGTAGAGAGGTGCCGAATGATTCAAAACAAAATCTTCTTGAAAACAGTGTACAAGTTAATGTCAGAGATAATGACAATAAAAATGCAACGCTTTATTTTGCAAATGAATCTGTTAATGCTAAACAATTCGAATTACCTCCGGCACCTCCGGCAGATTTATTCGATGTTCGATTCAATGATAATACCTATTTGACATCTGCAAATTCAAACATTGCAAAAATTCAAGGTGTAACATTCCCGGTTGTTCTTAATATGCTTGCCGGTGATAAAACATATCGCATTACAGATGCTGAAGATAATACAGTATTGGGTGTTGTGAGTGCAAACTCATCTGTGATTATTGGAAATTCCGGCGTGCGTTATATACAAATTGAAGAAATGACGACGGCTGAAGCTGGTGCATTGGTATCAGTAAGCCCCAATCCAGTTAGCAATGCTGCAAAAGTATCATTCTTGGCAGGTGAAAAAGCTCCAATGACCGTTATGTTGTTCGATGCATTGGGTAATCAAGTTATGGCAATTGCGAATGGTGTTTATTCCGGTATGACAACGGTTGAATTCACAACTCAGAACCTTGCTCAAGGTCAGTATTTTGTGAAAATCTTAGGTGGTACTCAACCAATGACTGCAATATTAAATATCGTTCGTTAATTCGTACACTAACGATTTCACATTAATTCAGTGGGCAATGGGATAATTCCTATTGCCCATTTTTTCTTTAAGGAATGTTGTATGAACATATATAGAATACTCAAAAAATCATTGCCTTTTGTAATTATAATTGTGGCTTTGAACAATAGTACTTCAGCCCAATTTATCAAAATGAACCTTGGAATAGTTGATGATGCCACTACTGCTTCACCGGTAACTTTTGGTGTTCATCCTGATGCAACTGACGGCAGAGATATTGCTCTTGATGAAAATGAGTTACCACCATTTGATCCACCCGGGACACTTTTTGCAGCGTTTCAATGGCCTGTGACAGAAGAAATACAAAAAGGATATGTTGATTATAGAAAACGATCTGACAGCGCGACATTTAAACGTACATATCGTTTAGAGTTTGGTCCTTACAGAAAAGGTAAAGCAAAAATTATTTGGACATTTCCATTGCCGCAAGGAATAGATTCTGTTCGGATTATTGATCGTAGAAGCAATGGGGTCAATGTAAATTTTGTACTTGATAATAAACAGGAATTTGTTATACAGAATGAATTATGGGGATCATTTTTGATATTTGCTTATTTCAATAATTCGACAGTAAGTGTACAAGAAAATAGCGATTATACTACTTCTACGGTAATATATGCAGGTAGGCATATTACTTCCTTATCATTACCACAATTATATGAAAACGTGCACCATATTCAACTCATCAATATAGTAGGAGAGATTTGCGCCGAGATAAACACACGTCCCGGGGCAGATATCATTTTACCGGATAATTTGGCACAAGGTACATATTTCTTATTGAGTAAGCCTAACAACAATGCCAAAACTGATATGAAAACTATATCCATTTGGTGAACGTCCGTTCCCTAAATTCTATATTGGAGATATATGATTGAGATAGAACTTCCTGTATTGCAACAAACCGAGGGATTAGTTATTCCTAAGGACTCACGTCGTCCAGAATGGCTCAAAGTGCGTGCACCCGGCGGTGAAAAATATGCAGACCTTAAAAAAATGATGCGTTCCAAAACATTACATACAGTCTGTGAAGAAGCACGTTGTCCTAATATTGCAGAATGTTGGAATTCGGGTACTGCCACATTTATGATTTTTGGTGACACTTGTACTCGGTCATGCGGATTTTGTGCCGTAAAAACAGGAAGACCTCTCGCATTAGATGAACATGAACCATTTCATGTGGCTGAAGCTATTCAACAAATGGGTATTAAACATGCTGTTATTACCTCTGTGAACAGAGATGAACTCAAAGACGGTGGGGCAATCCTTTGGGCAAAAACTATCACGACGGTAAGAGAATATAATTCCGAAGTGACCATTGAAGTACTGATTCCCGATTTTAAAGGAAATCTCCAAAATCTGCAATATGTCATTGATGCAAAACCCAATATTCTTAATCACAATACTGAAACTGTACCCAGATTATACAGAAAAGTGCGACCACAGGGTAAATATCATTGGACACTTTCGGTTTTAGAACATTCTCAAAAGATGGGGATGAGAACGAAAACCGGTATTATGCTTGGTTTGGGAGAGGACAAAAATGAAGTACTCAATGTCATGAATGATTTGCGTGGTGTCGGAGTAAATATCCTTACTTTGGGGCAATACTTACAGCCCACAAAAAACCATTTGCCGGTTGATAGATTTGTCCATCCGACAGAATTTGATGAATATCGCATTATTGGATTAGAAATGGGATTCGATATTGTTGAATCCGGTCCATTGGTACGTAGTTCATATCATGCGGAGCGTCACCTTTGAGTAAGGCAATACTTCTTGGCAGTGGAACATCAACAGGGGTACCTACAATTGCTTGTACGTGCCCCACTTGTTTATCTGATGACCCGCGTGACAAACGATTGCGACCTTCCCTACTCTATCAATCCGATACCACGACGATTGTCTTTGATACCTCTTCTGACTTTCGTACACAAATGCTACGCCATGCCATAACCACTCTTGACGCTATTGTTTTTACCCATCATCACTTTGATCATATTGGCGGTTTTGATGATATCAGACCTTATAATTTCTTTTCCGGTGGTAAAGCATTGCCACTGTATCTTATGAACGAGACATTAACAGCTTTGCAAGCCACATTCCCCTATGCTTTTGGCAAAGTAGAACAATTAGGTGGTGGAGTACCGATTGTTGAAACTCATAAAATCATGGATACAGCATTTCACATAAATGATATAGATATTCTGCCCATACCTATGTATCATGGTTCAATGCGCGTAAACGGTTATCGTATGGGGAATTTTGCCTATTGTACCGATACGAATTATATTCCGGATACATCGCTGGATTTACTCAAGGATTTAGATGTCCTGATATTGGACGCTTTACGTTATGAGCCTCATCCTACGCATTTTACAATTGATCAAGCAATAGAAATTGTCAAAAAACTACAACCTCGCAAAACATATTTTACCCATATAGCCCACCAAGTCAAACATGTCGAATGTCATTTGCCGGAAGGTATTGAACTTGGCTATGATGGTTTGGAAATTCATGTGTGAAAAGAAGTTTTGTTTCCATCAAAACATTGCATAGTAAGCAATTCTGAGTATGTAAAATAGGAATTTACATTATGAGGAGATGTTTTATTAGTAAATTAAAACTAAGGACTTACAGATTAGCTCCGGTTCTCTCATGCCTCCTGACAGTATTTTTACTCCGGCATAGAAAAATTTTCCTTGTTCATGTTTGGATGTATAATCAAAGTTTTGTAGTTTTGGATAAATAGATGGTGGATTGTGTCGTTGTGAGACCATTAATGGCATACATCTATAGACTTGCTTAATTACTTTACAACCAAATTATGGTGGGTTCTGTAATCGGGTAAACATCCTCTACGTTAGCAATCATAATATTTACTAAAACTTGAAAATAAACGACAAAATATTTGACAATTTCCCAATACTTAAAAGTGATAGACTTCTACTTCGTAACATTAAGCTTTCTGATGCAACCAAGATTTTTGAAATGCGATCGAACGGACGAGTAAATCAATTCATAACAAGAGATAATATGAATGAGATTGAGGACGCAATTAAACTAGTTCAGAAAACAATTTTATCCTATCAAAGTCGACAAGCCATAGGTTGGGCTGGTGTATTAAGGGACGGTGCTGATATTATAGGTACTTGTGGGTTTAATTCAATTGATTACGCAAATTTGAGAGCTGAAATTGGCGGTGAACTTTCTGTTGACTATTGGGGTAAGAATATTGCATTAGAAGCAGTTATGATAATAGTAAAATTTGGGCTTGACATAATGAATTTACATACAATTGAAGCTAAAGTATCCCCAGACAATAAAGGAGTAATCGTTCTATTGCAAAAGATTGGATTTAAAAAAGAAGCTCATTATGTTGACAGAATATTCTACAATAACAAATTCTACGACATAACAGTATATACCCTTGTTAAAGGAAATGAAAGTTACGGCTGCTAACAACACCGACACAAAAGAAGCGATTCAGTGGTTAAATCAAGTTTTGTACTTTTATCAAAGTCTGTGCTTAGTTAAATGCTCTGAAATCCACCGTGACACCAAGTGCCAAAATATTACTACCATATTATGGAACGAATATACAACTGACATTGACAAAAAACAATGAAATATTAAACATTGTAGCTAAGAGTAAAACCGTAAATTTATGGAAAGAAGTTTTTGAATGGAATTAGCAGTAAGACAAAATAAAAAAAATAAATTTGGACAATACTTTACACCCAAAGTAGTAGCTGAATTTATGATTGGTTTAGCTGACATCTCCACAAACTCAAAAATTTTAGAGCCATGTTGTGGGGAAGGAATTTTTTTGAAAATTCTACAAAAAAACGGCTATAAAAACTTGACCGCTTTTGAAATAGACAAAGAGTTAGCGACTGATTTTCCGTTCGTTCGCTACGAAAGTTTTATTTCAGCAATGCTTGACGAAAAATTTGATTTAATCATCGGAAATCCTCCATATATTCGTTGGAAAAATTTGGAAGATGACCTAAAAAGAGAACTTACCACCAACCCAATTTGGAACAAGTATTTCAATTCACTTTGTGATTACTTGTATATTTTTATCCTCAAATCCATTGAACTGTTGAATGAGAATGGACAATTAATTTTCATTTGTCCCGAATATTGGATGAACACAACTAACTCTATTGTATTGCGCAACTACATGGTTCAACACGGTTACTTTGAACAAATTTATCATTTCAATGAAACCCCTGTTTTTGATAAAGTCACTGTTTCTATTGTTGTTTTTAAATTTATAAAAAGCAACAAAAAAATAAATAAAATAAAAGTTGCAAAATTTTATGCTAATCAAAAATTAACTTCTGAAACACTTGAAAATTTACGACATAACATTCCATTTAAAGATGCAGAGTATTTGCAGGTTTCGCAATTCAAAACTAATGAGCGTTGGTTATTGCAAAGTGATAAGATTCGGGAAGAATTACAACTATTAGAAATAGCTTGTCAAAAACAAAAGTCGGTTTTGTCACTTAGTTTTTTTGAAGAAAAAACAGTAGAGTACGATACTGTTGGTGAAGTTTGTGATATTGGGAATGGACTTGTAAGTGGGCTTGATAAGGCGTTTCAAGTGAATGGATATGAACTGAATAATGCAGAAAACTTGGCAACAATTAATGTTGTTAAAGCAAAAGATTTAGTGCCTTATTTTTCTGAACACATCACGAGATATATTTTTATCAATGATAATTTGGAAGAAAGTGAGTTTCAACAAATGTATCCGAACTATTATTTACATTTTCAAAAATATAAAGCCGACTTAGAAAAACGTTACCAGTACAATCGTAAAATAAATTATTGGGAATGGGCTTTTTTACGGAATTTTAATTTGTTCAACAAAAATGACAAACGGATTTTTGTTCCTTGCAAAGAACGTGTTTCCAATAAAGATTATTTTCGTTTTGCATTAATTGAAGGTGGTATCTTCCCGACACAGGATGTAACGGCAATCTTTAGAAAACCTGAAACTAAAGAAAGTATTGAATATGTTTTAGCGTACCTAAATCAAAAAATCATTTTTAACTGGCTAAAATCCAACGGAATTGTAAAAGGAAATATCGTCGAATTTTCTGAAAAGCCGATTGCAAGTATTCCTTTTCGAAAAATAAATTGGAACAACAATAATGAAGTTGTACTTCACAATTCCATTACTGACCTTACTCAACAGTTTTTAGTAAACAAAGACAAAGAATTACTTGTAAAAATTACTATATTATTTGATCAACTTTTTGAAACTCAACAATGAACGTAAATTATAGAAAGTTAGCAAAAAATATAAAAGGTACTTCCGTTCCTAAACCACTTTCAGGAACGCTATCAGGACATGCAGCAGGCGAACCGTTTGACAAGCATGTTTACACAGAAATCAAGAAACAGTTTCCGAAAAATACATTTCGGCAATATGAATATTTGAACGATTTGTTTAGTAAAAATCCGAACATTATTGGTTTTGAAGCACGACAAAACCTATTCAATTCACCAACAGTTTTGTTTTTATTAAGTCGTGGTAAAAACGCAACAGATAAATGGAGCATTGAAAACCCATTTGATGAGAAACAAAATGATACAGCCGATATTGTAGTTGTAAAAAATGACTTTTATGAAATAATTGATATCAAAACACGTAATATTTCTAAATCCGCACAACCGCCAAACATTATTTCAGCATTTAAGTTAGCTCAAGTATGTGCAAAAATGTTAGACAATGAAGAATTTGATAATTTTACTATCAATTATTTCGAAATTGATTGGGTGCTTGAGAATGACAAATTAGTTTGTCAGGATACGTATTTCGCTTGTTTGTTCAAAGCCAATCCCGAAAACTTATACATCAATTGGGCAGCAGCAATGCAAATTCAATTTCAAGTTAGTGACTTAGACCAATCGTTTAATGGAACAATGAAAAGTTGGGCGAAATCTTATCTCAAACATTTTGTAACACAAGCCAAAAAACGAGCAGATGATATGATTAAGAAATTCGTGAAACCTTTTGAAAAATACATAAAATAAAAAGATAAATTGAAGAAAAAGACTATCTAACCAAAAGTCTTTACTTTTTCTCTTCTAATTCAAGCCAACGTAATGTTATTGTATCGAATTGTTCTTCAATTCCCGCCAACTTTTCGCTTAACTCCGTTATTGCTTTGTAATCTGCGCCATCCATTGTTTCTAATGTTTGAAGGATTATTGTTTTTTCTTTTTCAAGGCGTTCAATAGATTTTTCTGCCTCTTCATATTCTTTTTGTTCTTTGAAGGAAAGTCCGCTTTTTTTCGGTTTTTCTCTTTTGGGTAATTCTTCTTTGACAGTTGCTTGCGATTTAGTATTGCGCTCTTGCTCTTTTTTTTGTTCTATTTTTTCTAAATACGAGCTATAATTGCCGGGATATTGTTTGATATGACCATTTTCTTCAAAAGCATAGATAAAATCTACGGTTTTATCAAGAAAAGAGCGATCATGCGACACAATAATTAATACACCCTTAAAATGTGATAAATGTTCTTCTAAGGCAGAAAGTGTGGCAATGTCAAAATCATTCGTTGGTTCATCCAATAAAAGAACATTCGGATTATTCATGAGTATGCGAAGTAATCCTAAGCGTCGTTTTTCGCCACCGGATAATGTTTCGATAAGAGAATGATGCTGGCGTGGCGGAAATAAAAATTTGTCTAAGAGTTCTTTGGCAGTAATAAACCGCTCGCGCCCCACGCCGACATCAATATATTCCGCAATTTCTCTCAAAGCACCAATGACAGTTTGGCGCGGTGCCAAGTCGGTAATTTCTTGACGGAAATAACCGATTTTGACAGTTTCTCCTAATTTAACGCTGCCGCTATCGGGCTCTGTTAATCCCGCTAATGTATTCAACAGCGTGGACTTGCCTGTCCCATTCGGTCCAATGATGCCTATTTTATCGCCCGGAGCTGCGCTGTAGGTAAAGTCATGAAAAAGAACCGTATTATTGATATGTTTTGAAATATTGTAAGCATCAATAATTCTGCCGCCGAGAAAAACGTTTCCAAGTTCAATTTTAATATTTTTTTCTTCTGTGGGAGCGGGTTCTGCTTGCATTTTTGCAATCCAGTCAATACGGCTTTGTTGTTTTGTTCTTCGTGCTTTTGCACCTTTTTGCAGCCATGCTAATTCTTGACGTAATTTATTGCGTAAATGGTCGGCTGCTGCTTCCTCCGCCACAATCATTGCTTCTTTGCGCTCAAGATATTTTTCAAAATTTCCGGGATAACTGTATAAAGTGTTGCGATCTAATTCAATAATTTTATTGGTGACAGCATCAAGAAAATAGCGGTCATGGGTAACAAGAAGTAATCCTTTTTGAGATTGTTGGAGATAATCTTGCAGCCATTGCACTGAGCCCGCGTCAAGATGATTGGTTGGCTCATCAAGAATTAACAAATCGGGGTCGGAGAGCAGTGATCTTGCAAGTGCAACTCTTTTTCTTTGTCCGCCGGATAAATTCATGACATCGGCATCAAATAATTCCATGCCTAAACGAGAGAGTATGGATTTTGCTTGACTGTCAAGTGCCCAACCGTTTTTCTCATCAATGAGTTGATGAAGTTTGTGGAGTTCTTGTTCTTCTTCGGCAGTGAGTTGTGATTTTTTACATAAATCTTCATGGCGCATCAGTGCGTGTGCTATATCGGGTTTGCCGCTCATAGCCGCTTCCAAGACTATGGTATGTCGGTCAAAACGCGGTAATTGTTCTAAGTATTCGAACCGAGCTTCCTTGTTGAAAGCAACGATTCCCGTGTCCGGCGTATCAATACCGGCGATGACTCGCAAAAAGGTCGTTTTTCCGGCACCATTGCGCCCTATTATACCAACACGGTCGGTGTCGTCCATACCAAAAAACACATTCTCGAAGAGCATTTTATCATGGATGGATTTAGAAATATCGGAAGCGGAAAATATAGTCATACGGTGAAATTGTCATGTTTTGAGAAAGACAGGAGCCACAATATTTGAGAATTGGGCATAACTTGATGTCTGAACATTATGCGAAAATAGTGTATTATTTAGTCTTGCCCTTTATTGTCTCTTGTACTTGTTGCCGGAGCTATAGTTTTTTGAAGAATGATTTTGACATCATTTTTGCTGAATTGTGTGCCTATGATATTGAATCCATGCTTTATATTCAGTATCAGCATTGATTTGTACCGATTGCGGGTTCGCGTTTCTACCTTGGGATAACCCATTTCTGCGATACGTGTATGTTGGTGGCGCATTAAAGCCGATGCTATGCCGTGACCACGATATGTGGGCAAAACACCGCCAAGCCAACTATAAAAGAGGGTTTCAGTATCTTCATAACCAATTTTGAAGCCGACAGGAGTGCGATTATCCTGTGTGTAAGCAATAAGAATCAGCAAAGAGTTTTTATGACGTAACCGTTTGTTGATACGTATGTTACCGGTTGTCACATCAAATATTTCGTCGGATAATCGGGCTACTGTTCTTATGCACTCTTCATTGTCAAGAGTTGTATATTCTTCAATAAAAAATGAGTTCATCGGCATATCAACCTTATGGTAAATGGAAAGTTTGCAAAAATACGATATGGCTGTATTGTTGTTCACATGGCAAGTTCCTTGTAATTTCGCATTGATTTATCCGTTACATCATACCTTTTCGTTGTCTGATTAACGTTATTGACGTATGAAATATGATCCGAAAATTTCTCCACGGATGTTTGAAAGCGATTTCATTGAGTGGTTTTCACATATCCATCCGGCAACACCGGTTGTGTTCTGGTTGCCTGTGATAGGCGTGGTGCTCTACAATGCTTTTGTAGCTTGTAGTGTGGGTGCGGTTCTCTTGCAAATAGTCAGTGGGGTCGTGCTATGGACATTGACAGAGTACTCATTGCATCGGTGGGTTTTCCATTATGAGCCGCGCTCAACATGGGGCAAACGTCTTCATTTTTTGATGCATGGCGTTCATCATGATTACCCTCGTGATGCCACACGTTTGGTGATGCCCTTGGCTATCAGCATACCCATCGGGATAGTGTTCTATACATTGTTCGGGGTATTGTTGCCAATCAGTCACTTTGGTCTATTTGCGGGTTTTGCTTTGGGGTATCTGTCCTATGACATGATTCACTATGCGACCCATCATTTTGCCATGACAAGTAAAGTGGGGCGATACTTGAAAATTTATCACATGCGCCATCATTTTAATGATTCGCATAGTGGTTACGGAGTTTCCAATCCTTTGTGGGATATAGTGTTCAGGACTATGCCGACAAACAATCAAGGAAAAAAAGAATAATTAGTTACGTTATTATAAAAACGGTATGTTTTACCTATTTATTACACACTATGGCAGTTGATAAAGACACCATTCTCAATGTATTGCACCCAATATGCGGTGAAGTACAAACAATTGAACATCATGGTCAGCTCAGTATCATGATCTCTCCCGATCATATACTTGAAGTTATGGAAGAATTAAAAACGAATCCTTCCACTCAATTCACATTTCTTGTGGACATTACCGCCATTGATTGGTATCGCAAAAAAGATCGTTATGAAGTCGTGTATTTCCTTCAATCCCTCCCATTGGGTGGCAGAGTACGTGTGAAGGTGGCATTGCCGGAGCGCAATCCTCATGTTGCGTCAGTATGCTCGCTGTGGGAAGGTGCAAATTGGTTCGAACGGGAAACGTATGACATGTACGGTATTCACTTTGACGGGCATCCAGACTTACGTCGCTTCTATATGCCGGAAGATTTTGCCGACCCGGAAACAAATGAACCGATTTATCCGCTTCGTAAGGATTTTCCATTGATGGGCATACCGGGCTCCATGCCATTACCTCCTATGCCGGAACGATTGTAAGATTCTATACTCTATGGTACAAAGCCGCCCGATACTAATGTCGGGCGGCGTTTTTTATGATTGTTTTATTATGATGACAAACCCATGAATTCATTGTCACTGCATTGCAGAACATCATTTTTTTATTATGGCATTATAATGCTTATTGTGAGCAGTATAGGGCTGTCGGGATGTTTATTTGTGCGTATTGATGATGAAGAACCGCCTCCAACACCCGTCATTGTAAGTCCTCAACCGGAAATTCCGATTTCTGAAGAAATGGTACATTCCCGCGACGGTGACATGCTTGCATTTTTACCTGTGGGCTGGGATTTTATCAATGCGGAAGGTATGATGTCAAGTGATGTATTTGCTATTGCTGCCAATAAAGATATGAATATTGCTCTTGTATTTCGTCGCTTGAAAAAATTGCCTCAAACGGATTCGGTGATAGCAAAACAAGGAGTATATGCACTGACAAGGGCGGCTATGAGTTATCATCAACAAAAAACGGCAGGTGCTGCGAAACAAACGGGCAAATATGGACTGATAACTATCGGTTCACGAGAATTTGGTACTTTCGATTTTACCAATGCAACAAGAAGTTCGCGCAACCGCTGCGCTGTTTTTATGTCTTCATTCGGTAATTATTATGAAATAGCTCTCGTGCCGCTCAATATTAATGATAATCCTTTGCCTTCCGAAGAAACGATACTTAAACTGTTTAGGTCTGTATTGGCGACCGTACAGTATTAATACATGAAGTATCTATACAAAAAAGTGTTTTTGAACTATGTCACACTATTTCACGATATAATCCTTAAAAGAGATTGCCCCCTTGTCATGAATATGTGTTCGATAATTTCTGAATAATGTAATACTATGGCTCATAAAGAAACACCGCTTATGCGGCAATATCATCAAATAAAGAAAAAACATGCCGATGCAATATTATTTTTTCGCATGGGTGATTTTTTCGAAACATTTGAAGAAGATGCTGTTATCACGGCACGTGTGTGTGGTATTACTTTAACAAAAAGAAATAATGGCGAAGCAGGAGAAGTGCCGCTTGCGGGATTTCCCCATCATCAACTTGATGCATATTTACCAAAACTTGTGCGTGCGGGATATAGAGTGGCTGTTTGCGAACAATTGGAAGATCCCAAACAAGCACGCGGTATTGTACGGCGCGATGTGGTGGAAGTCGTCACTCCGGGCGTGGCAATGTATGATAAATTGCTTGATGTAAAACGCAATAATTATGTGGGAGCAGCCTTTATTTTTATTGAGCGTGGTACAGCAAAAGTAGGTTTAAGTTGTGCCGATATTTCCACCGGGGAATTTTTTACGATGGAAGTGTTATTAAGCGATTTGAGGGCAACACTCGAAACGGTTATGGCAGCGGAATTAATTATTCCCAAAGGACAATATGCCGACTTACAACAATGTATAAAAGCAATGGAACATCCGCCATCATTAACACGATTGGAGGATTGGTTATTTGAAATAAGTTTTGCCCGCGAAACTTTATTGCGTCATTTTAAAACTCCTTCATTAAAAGGATTCGGCATTGAAGAAATGACAGGTGGACAAATTGCAGCAGGTGCAGTGCTTCATTATATACTTGAAACACAAAAAACATCGGCATCGCAGATAACAAAAGTTCGTTATTATGACCCGTCGGAATATATGGTGCTGGATTATGCAACACGTCGTAATTTGGAACTGACATTTTCCTTGCATGATAATAATGACGCAACATTGATTGCCCATTTAGATAAAACCCAATCTCCGATGGGCGGGCGATTATTCAAACAATGGCTTACAAGACCATTGCGCAAACTTACTGTTATTCAACGACGTTTAGCTGCTGTCAAAGCATTAAAATATCAAAGAAATATTTTAGCGGATATTCGCCATGATTTGAGCGAAACGGGTGATTTAGAGAGATTAATTGCAAAAATTTGTGCTCATCGTTGCTCACCGCGTGATATTATTGCCTTAAAACGCGGATTACAAAAAATACCTCTTTTACGTGCTTCCATTGCTGTCATTGCCGACGATTCTTTGTCCTTGCTTGCAGAAAAAATGCCTTTATTGGATGAATTAATCACATATATCGGTGCAACTATCATTGATGACCCCTCGGCATCTTTGGGAACAGGATCAGTTTTTAGACCGGGAGTTTCCGCTGAATTAGATGAAGTCTGTGCTGCGATGCTTCACGGAAAAACATGGGTACATTCCTATCAAGAACGTTTAAGACAGGAAACGGGAATATCTACATTAAAAGTCGGTTTTAATAATGTTTTCGGTTATTATATCGAAGTTACGAATGTCCATAAAACAAAAACGCCGGATGCATGGATACGTAAACAAACCATGACTAATGCCGAACGTTATATTACCCCCGAATTAAAAGATATTGAAGATAAAATTCTCAATGCCGAACAACATATCGGTACAATAGAACAACGATTATTTGAAGAATTGCTTTATCGGATAACACAAAGTACTGAACAAATACAGATGACAGCCGCAGCCGTCGCTGCTTTGGATTGTTTACAAAGTTTTGCTACTATCGCCCATGAATATAATTATTGCGAACCGATAGTGGATGAAAGTGATATTCTGGATATTAAAGACGGTCGCCATCCTGTGGTGGAGCGATTATTACCCGTCGGGCATAATTTTGTTGCTAATTCTGTGCGCTTAGATTGCGGCTCTCAACAAATACATATTATTACCGGTCCTAATATGTCCGGTAAATCATGCTATTTGCGTCAAACTGCTCTTATTGTATTATTATCTCATGTGGGAAGTTTTGTGCCTGCCACCTCGGCTCATTGCGGCATGACAGACCGAATATTTACACGTGTGGGGGCGCAAGATAATTTAGCCGCCGGTGAAAGTACCTTTTTGGTGGAAATGCAAGAAGCCGCAAATATTCTTAATAATGCAACACAACGCAGTCTGATTTTATTGGATGAAGTGGGGCGAGGTACTGCCACTTTTGACGGTATTTCCATAGCGTGGTCTCTTGCCGAATATCTTCATGAATATATTGGTGCAAAAACATTATTTGCCACACATTATCATGAATTAAATGAATTAGCCGATTCCTTCCCGCGCATTCATAATTATCAAGTCGAAGTGCGTGAAGTCGGTGATTCTATACTGTTCACACATCGTGTGGTAACGGGGTCCACCGATCACTCTTTTGGTATTCATGTGGCACAAATGGCAGGGCTGCCACAACAAGTTGTTACACGGGCACATGATATATTATTAACACTTGAAGGTAAAAAAAGGGAAATACCGACAATACCAATTCCCGAAGTCGAAAAAAGAACAAATCAGCCGAAAGACGATGGACAATTATCCATTTTTGAATTTCGGGATGATACAATTCGTGATGCAATTATGGCAGTAAATATTAATTCTTTAACACCATTGCAAGCATTACAGGCATTGGCTGATTTGCAAAAAAAAGTGACTGATAGTTGATGAGATGATGAAGATTTCCATAAAATACGGTATCATTATAGCATCTGTCATTATCGGCACATTATTGTGCTATTGGTTTGTAGATATTCCGATTGCGTGGTTTTTTCATCATGAAGACCAATCGTCGGTTCGTGTTATGGCTGACCGTATCACGGAAGCAGGAAATTCGGCGTGGATTCTTGTGCCTTCATTGGTGCTATGGATTGTTTTATGGCGTAAATGGCGAGATCATGCAAAAAAATGGATGGTGCTGTTTTTAAGTGTTGCTGTCTCCGGAATTCTTGCCAATATTATAAAAGTTATTGTGTGTCGTACAAGACCACCTTTATTATTTGATCAGGGCATATATGATATTGATATGTTCGGTTTTGTCATAGATTTTCTGCATAATTCTTTTCCGAGTGGTCATGCGACAACAGCCATGAGTGCTGCAACGGTCGGAGCAATTATGTATCCGGCTTTGCGCATACCTCTGTATATTGCCGGTGGAATAGTGGCATTTTCACGTGTTATGGTCGGTGTCCATTATTTCAGCGATGTTATTGTTGGGACATTCATAGGTGTGGCAACAGCTTTGTTTTTTACATATAAATTTTTGCGGTAATTTTTTATTTTCATAGTGAATCTGATGTTCTTTTTGCTTCGACATAGTATTCTGACAATATGTATCATCCTCATAGGAATGGTGTGTTGTACTTATACATCAGAAGCGAAATCAAAACCAAAGCCAAAAAAATCAGTGGCACGCACAGCTAAAAAAACGAAAAAAGTTGCCAAAACTTCAACAAAACGGTCAAAGAAAAAAAGAAAATCTGCTCCTGTACGCGAGGAAGTATTTCCACAATTAACAGTCGTGTGGGATACGGTATTTTCACCCGGTATGAGAACTAAAATATATTCTTATGGTAGATCCAATGTTTTGGCACATGTTGTCGAAGTGAATAATAATGACCCCACATTACGTTTGGGAATTATTAAAGGACAAAGCTATATTTCCGGCTTAGAGCGTTTGGGTGATATGATGTTTCGTATGGATTCAACGCAATCGGACAGTGTTCTTTGTGCTGTCAATGCGAATTTTTGGAGTGCATATCGCAATGTGCCCATAGGTCCTTTGGTTATTGATGGTGAAGTGGCGCAAATGACTCATCATAAAAAATGGTCAAGTGCTTTTTTTGATGAACGCAACAGAATGATTATTGATACCTTCCGTTTAACAGGAACAATAACATTGCCGCGCAAAAAAAAATATATGCTCAGCGATGTCAATATTCGTCGTGATACAACAGGAATCGTTTTATATAATACCTATGCAGGAAAAACAGTCCCGTATGTGCATGAAACGAGCATAGAAAAAGCTGTACAAGAATTTGTTGAAAATCATAAATATGCTGCGGAAGATTCTACGGAATCAGAATTAGACATAAATGAATTGCGCGAAGCACAAGCAGAAGCGCGCCGTGCCCGCGATAAAGAATTTCCAATGTGGAAAGTGAAAGTGCGCCATTTACGTTTACCGAGAATAAATTTACCGACACCATGTTTGGTATTGGGTGTTCATGATTCCGGCACGGTAAGTATGCCTTTGCGGGGCAGTGTTATCAGTTTCGATAAATCATTTTCTCTTGATGATTTGCCCAAAGTCGGCGACACCGTCTATTATCAATTTACAACGACTCCTTTTCCTACACGACGATTTGCCAATGCGGTATCGGGGACGCCGCGTTTAGTGCGTAATGGTATTGCAAAACATGAGGCGATGGAAGAAGGTGCGCGGGCTGTCCGTTTTCGTAATCATGGCTTGGCAAGAACGGCAATAGGACAAAGTCGCGATGGAAAAACTACGTATATCGTGATGGTGGAGCCACCCACAAAAGGAAAAAATAATAATGGTGCAACCTTACAAACACTTGCTAATTTGATGCGCGATATAGGTGCGTGGAATGCCATGAATTTGGATGGCGGCGGCTCTTCGATGATGACAATTTGTAATACGAATGTTTGTACAAATACCACGATTCCTTCGGGACGACGTATTTCGGCGGCATTAGCATTATTCAGACGATCAAAATTATTTAAACCTCATCTGATAAAACATCGTGAGCAAGAAGAATAAAGTATCCTGAAAAATATCAGGGAATATGTATTTCATATAAATACCGAGAATATTTATTGTCGCCCCAATGTGCATATCTGTATGCTTCTCTGTAGCGATATTCCCATAGTTGTTCGCTGCCTTCCGCAATAAAATCTTCTTTCATGGCAAGTAATACTTCAAGCTTCCTTTTCCAATGATTTCTTCCGGATTCGGATAAATCAATACAAGAAAAAGGGAGAGAGAGTGTATGAAGAACTCCTGCTAATGCTGTATTATTATAGTGAAGTCTTTCTGCGTACTGCTCATCCATAATCCATTGCGAAAAATATGCATAAATGCGAGCATCGGGCTTTAATAATGCACGTGCTTGGCTTAGTGTTCTCTGTATATTGGTTGAATAATACAGCGTGTCAAGAAAAAGAATTGCGTCATAGAGTTCCGAACTGTGCAAATCATTGATATTACCAATCTCAAAATGTAATAATGGATTATTCTTTGTTCTTTGATTGGCAAGCCGAATGCCTTCCTCAGAAATATCAATTCCAACGCAGGAAGTGTGTATTGTTTGAGAAATCCATTCTGTTATTTTCCCATTACCGCAGCCTATATCTAATATTTTTTGAGCACTATTCTTTTTGAGAAGCTCAAGTAAAAAAGAAAGCTCATGCTGATCAATTAAGCCATGTTGTGATAAATCCAATCCATACACTTTTTCACAGAATGCTGAATGAGCTTTGCTTTGTTGATCCATGTGAAAATAATTATCATATTCATATTTGTAGAAAGGCGTTTCTGCATCTATGTTGTTTTTTACCGCAAGCCCGTATTCCGTTAAGCTATATCCATTAGGTGTGAGTTCAATAATATGCTTATCGGAAAGACTTATAAATGTATCTGTCCAATCTTCTTTAAAATCCCCTATCCATGCTCTGCCGAATTGTTCTATGCTTTTTTTATCAGCATTTCTGTCAAGAGATAAACCCATAAATAAGGCATAGCGACTTCGGAACCATCCTAATGTGGTGATGAGCTGCTTTTCTGCTTTCGTATAGCTTGGAGTTGTCATTCTATTGTCCTCAGATAAAATATCCATCATACATACACTCATTCAAAATTACGATTTTTTTCACTCAGAATTTTGTTGTGCTATTATGCAATCAATGTGTGGTGAAACATTCCCATATACCTTTCGGTGATTATGTTCGGAATAGGTTTTCAAACGACAAATCTCTGTAATTGTAGGATTTGCGTAATTTTGAAACTATGATAGTTACAATGTATCAATTCTTCGAGGTATGATTATGAATCGTCGCCTTTTTACCCTTATTCTTTCTTTGCTCTGCGCCATGCATTTGGTGGCAGCAGCTTCTGAAGAATGTATGCTCTTTCCGGTTTCTCTCCAAGAACGCTGCGCTCAATCCACTGCCATTGTCGAAGGCAAGGTCATTGCCCGACAAAGTTTCTTTAACTCCGACAAATCAATGATTTATACGGCATATCGTATTGAACCGTATCGAGTGTGGAAAGGTGCGGTGAAGGATGAATTTGAGCTTATCGTCAAAGGCGGGATTGTGGGCAATCAGGCGGTGCATGTATCGCCGGGTATTGAATTGAATCTGCCGATGAACGGTATATTTTTCTTACAATCGAGTCCCGTTCATAATCCTCACATAAGCCAACAAAGCCCCATCAAACCCTTCGATGCTTATGCCGGTGTGCAAGGTATTATCACCTATTCCGAGGATAATATCTCGGCACGCGACCCCTTTGCAACTTATCAGCGGCTTACTCTCTATGCAACCATCGAATCACTTGTGGGTAAAATGTCGGTGGTATATAAAAATCTTGATATTGCCACATCATCAAAATACAGAGAAGAACAAACACTTAATGCCTCCATCAGTTCCATCAATCCTACCACATTGACGGCAGGGAATGATGCCGTTTTGACTATTAACGGCAGCGGTTTTGGTGCATCCTATACAGGTAATGCCAAAGTAGAATTCAAAAGTGCCGATGATGGCGGTGCAACGTGGGTTTCGGCTCTGGCATCACATATTGTATCATGGTCAAATACACAAATTCAAGTCGAAGTACGCACCTCCGCAGGCACAGGTCAGGTGCGTGTAACGGGTGTGGATGGCACGCAAGCCACATCAAGCCAAACATTAACAATTTCGTATAATTTACTCAATGTCACTTCAAGCAATATCCAATATAAAACATGGTTGCAAAATCAGGATGCCACAGGAGGAATGACCTTTACCTTCAATACCAATTTCAATAATAATACCGATGCAGCCAATGCTTTCAAACGAGCATTACAATCATGGCGATGCGGTACTTTTGTCAATCTTAAAATTGCCACAGGCACAACGTCCGTGAACTCGGAAAGCGGCAGCGATGGCGTGAATGTTATCGCATTTAATGATGCCGGTTTACCCTCGGGAGTTTTGGGTGTGACCTATAATTATTGGACATCATGCGGAACGGGAGTCTGGTATCCGACAGCAATTGATATGATTTTCCGTAATTCACCCTCTCCTTCGGGATGGAATTTTGGACCTCAAGCAACCACCGGCAATAGATATGATTTTGAATCAGTTTGCCTTCATGAATTAGGTCATGCCCATCAATTAGGTCATGTCATTAATTCTGCCATCATCATGCACTATGCCATCGGTCCCAATTCCGATAAACGCAATCTCAATACTTCCTCCGATATTGCCGGTGGGGCTGATGTGGTGGCATACAGTACCACCTCAAAATCATGCGGACCTTCTATTATGACAGCATTGAATGCCTCCAATTGTCAGGTAAGTTTACCGCCTGTGGCACAATTCACTGCCTCAGTAACCGCAGGTTGCGCACCGCTTACTGTCAACTTTACCGATCAAAGCAGCAATACTCCCACACAATGGGCATGGGATATTGACAATAATGGCTCAACAGATTATACAACTCAAAACCCAACACATACTTATACCTCACCGGGCACATATTCCGTCAAACTCACCGCCACCAATGGCAATGGAGCCAATACACTTACCAGAACAAATTATATTACCGTGAACTCAACGCCCACGGCACGCTCCGGCGGTATAAAAAGACCATGCTTTGGCGCAGTCGTAACATTAGGGGCAACTCCCGCAGCATCAGGCGGGCAGCCACCCTATACATACTCATGGTCGCCGACAAATAATCTGAGTAATCCGACCATAGCCAATCCGATAATAAGTGCCTACACTTTCAATGAAACAAGAGTCTATACACTCACTGTCACCGATGCCAATAATTGCGTTTCCACTTCACGCGATACCATTATTCCCTATCCGCAGCTTTCTGTGGATGCCGGAGTAAATCGCAATGCATGCGTCGGAAGTTCTATCACCTTGGGCGGTACACCCACTGTCAGCAATGGCACAGGTCCTTACAATTATTCATGGACACCGACAATAGGCATAGTTAACCCGACATCTTCCAATCCATCACTCACCGTCACGGCAGCAACAAAATATTATGTGACCGTCACCGATGCCAATGGATGCAGCAATATTGACTCTGTGACCATCAGCCTTTTTCCCCAGCCCAGAGCAAATGTCGGTGAAAAAAATAAAATTATATGCTCCGGCAGCAGCACAACCATCGGCAGTGGTGTTGCCACCAATGGCACTGCTCCTTATACATACTCATGGTCGCCGACAACAGGGTTAAATAATCCGGCATTACCGGCACCGACGGCATCACCCACACAAACCACGCTCTATATCCTCACCATCACCGATGCCAATAATTGTACTGTCCGCGATACCGTCACGGTCACGGTCAATCCCTTACCCCAACCCATCATCACAGCCGAGGGGTCTTTATCGCTTTGCGATGGTGATACACTCACATTAACCACAGGACAATTCACAGGTTATGAATGGTCGAATGGCGCAACAACACGCTCCATCAAAGTGACCACAGGCGGTATCTATACCGTCAAAGCAACCAATCAATTCAATTGCAGTGCCCTATCACCCGCAGTCACCGTGACCATATTGCCCAAGCCGACGCCGTCCATCACACCATTACGCCCCGCCGTTTTCTGCGAAGGCGACAGCACCGTCCTTGATGCCGGAACCGGTTTTGCTACCTATCTGTGGTCGAATGGGGCAAACTCGCGCACCATCACCGCCAAACAATCCGGCACATATACCGTAACCGTGACCAATCAGCAAAATTGCAAAGCCCAATCAGCACCCATACAAGTCACCGCAAAACCCTATCCCGATAAAGTCATCACTGGACCAAACTCACTGTGCGAGAATGCCGGCGCAACATATAATGTCAAAGCAAGTGACAATACATCCACAACATGGCAAGTCATCAATGGCGATATCATCGAAGGGCAAAGCACTAACTCCATCAAAGTACAATGGAAACAACAAAGCGGCTCCGTCAGTGTTGTCCGTGACCGATTAGGATGCGTCTCCGTGCAAACTTATTCCGTCACCATCAGCAGCACACTCAAACCCGTTATCTCACGCACGAATGGCATACCTTGCACGGGCAATACCGTCACACTCGCCGCCCCACAGGGATACAAAACCTATCTATGGTCGAATGGCGCAACAACACAAACCATTGCCATCACAGAAAATGGAACATTTACCGTCAAAGTCACCGATGATAATACATGTGAGGGAACATCCGAACCATTTACCATCACTTTTGCCGAAAAACCGCCCATACCAACAATTAATCGCATAGGCGATACGCTCTTCAGCTCTCCCGCCTCGGCATATCAATGGTATCGCAATGCACAAACAATACCCGGCGCAACCGAACAACGCTTTACGCTCAAACAATCCGGTGATTATACCGTAGAAATTACGGATCTCGCATCATGCAGTGCCCAATCCGCTCAATTCAGCGTGGGTGTTTTAGATATTCAAGAACTTAATAATCCCAACTCATTGATAATCACACCCAATCCCGTCAATGAAAGAGTATATTTTCATCATCCATACCCACATCATAATCAAACGGTTATACTCTATTCCATGCTGGGCACGGTCGTCTTTTCTGCATATAACACCGACATCTCAACCATAGACATGAGCGCATTACCCGCAGGCATATATCTTTTTAGTGTTGAGGTTCACAATACACGCTATACCACAACTCTCATCAAACAATAATAACTATGCACTGTTTTCTGCCCATTTCACAGCAAGGGATGGGCAGAACATAAAAGGAGTGTGCGTGATGGAAATAATCCATAGATGAGGGGAATTTTTGAAGGTTAACTGCGTATTAAATCCCGCAGGGATTGCACGTTTGTAGAATTTGTGTTGATGTACTTGGCGAATTGCCTTAAACCTATAAAGTTTTGAAAATTATAGGTTTGGAGACTGAATCCACCCCGTCAGACTGCGTCTGCCACCGAGGAATGAGAAACCACCCCGTCCTGCGTACACCCCTCCGGCGGATGGGAATTTTTGAAACGCAACAATACATAAATCCCGAATGGATTAAACGTTTATAGAACAATGGGGTTGATGCGATGGGCGATGTTCCGTAAACCTATAAGATTTTGAAAATTATAGGTTTGGAGACTGAATCCACCCCGTCAGACTGCGTCTGCCACCCCTCAATGAGGGGAATTTTTTGCCCCGCGCTTGGGTCAATCTCATTGTGCTTGCTGACCCGTTGGGGATGGATGATGAAAATGTAACAGTTGGTCAAATTTGGATATTATATTGGAAAAGGAACAGAGAAAAGAATGAGAAAATCAATAAGAAGAATAATAAGAGATCATACAGAACAACTTTTAGAAGCGTCATATCTTCCAGCTGCTAATACCGAAGAGGCATATATGTTGGAATATTTATTGATGAGATTAGTGGATGACGCACCGCTATCTCATAAACAAACATCAACTTTGTATAATAAAATTTGGTCACCGGGAAGACTTATATATAAATCACGAACAAAAGGGTTTTAAAAATGGAAATATCAAGTAATAGAGTCTATGTTAAAGAAAGATTTGGTTTTACTACCATTGTATTTGATACGCGCAATACAGAAATGTATATAGATTATATAAAACAAAGTGGAATCAAAAATATCATTGTAAATACCAGTACAACTTACTTGTGTCAAGACTTGTCACCATTAATGCCTGTGTGCGATATTTTGGAGTCACTTGAGATTTATGGTGAAGACTTTAATTATGATAAAATTAAATATTTTTCAAATCTAAAAATTTTGTCAATTTCATACAATAAAAAAGAGGTTATTGATTTAAAAAATTTTCCTAATCTCGAAGATTTAAACTGTGTTTTTACAAAAAAAATTGTCAATCTGTCATCTTGTGAAAATCTAAAATCTTTACGACTGTTGAATTACAATCCATCTACAAAAGATTTACATGAAATACCTGCTTTTCATAACTTGCTGAATTTAGGAATTTCATTTGCAAACATTCATACTCTTAGTGGTATCGAAAATCTTAGTTCATTGAAAAAATTTGAAATTTGGCGTGCCCCGAACTTACAGACCATTTCATCATTGATACCACTATCCCAAAGCATAGAAACACTTTTTATAGAATCATGTAAAAAAATTACCGACTATGAAATTTTAGGAAATTTAAAACTCCTAAAAAAATTAAGAATATCAGATTCAGGTGAAATACAAAATTTATCTTTTATCAAACAATTAAAAGATCTCGAATTTCTTAGTTTTTGGGGCACAAAAGTACTGGATGGGGACATCTCTCATTGTGAGGGAATTAAATTTGTTGGTTTCGATGATAAGAGACATTATAACCGCAAATCTAAAGACTTTGAAGATACAAATATTAATTACCCTCCCGTTCTTTGAAAACTATGAGGCATTTCGATTAGCCCCATCTTGATTTCCCGGCGGGGAAAGCGAAAAAGAGGGACGGAGTTACGATTAAATACCCAATTATTTATGGAAAGGCTAAAAATGGGTAAATTATCAATAAAAAAAAAGAAATAATTATGAAAAATGTAATTTTGTTTTTACTGTCTTTTATGACTATAGCTATAATATCTGTTAGTATGTTTTACGGATGTAATAAAACAGAGATTAAGCAATTATATAATATGAAACCTTATAAAGGTGATGACTTTTTAGAAATGTATTTAATTTATAATCCTCCTAACAACGATGATGATTTAGAAAAAATGTTACTTGATTTCAATAAAGATATGGATACAATTAAGCAAATTGGCAGACGAGTTTTCTTACGCGAAGACACAGGTTGGGATCCTTATGATTATGAAAGAAACGGTTGTTATGAAATTAATAGCTCAAGTGTTCTCATGTATGTAACGAAGTATCCGGACGGTAGTGTAGATTATCATTATTTAGGTCTATGAGGCACTTCGATTAGCTCCATCCCGATTCCCCACGGGGAAGGCAAAAAAGCGGGGCGGAGTTACGATTAAATACCCAATTATTTATGGAAAGGCTAAAAACGGGTAAATTACCAAAAAAAAAGAAATAATTATGAAAAATGTAATTTTGTTTTTACTGTCTTTTATGACTATAGCTATAATATCTGTTAGTATGTTTTACGGATGTAATAAAACAGAGATTAAGCAATTATATAATATGAAACCTTATAAAGGTGATGACTTTTTAGAAATGTATTTAATTTATAATCCTCCTAACAACGATGATGATTTAGAAAAAATGTTACTTGATTTCAATAAAGATATGGATACAATTAAGCAAATTGGCAGACGAGTTTTTTTACGTAAGGACACAGGTTGGGATCCTTATGATTATGAAAGAAACGGTTGTTATGAAATTAATCACTCAAGTGTACTCATGCGTGTAACGAAGTATCCGAACGGTAGAGTCAGTTATCATTATTTAGGTCTATGAGGCATTTCGGGTTTTTAGCCCCATCCCAATTCCCCGATGGGGAAGGCGAAAAAAGCGGGGCGGAGTTTTTGGTACATAATCCACCCCGTCAGACTGCGTCTGCCACCGAGGAATGAGAAACCACCCCGTCCTTTGGACACCCCTCCGTTGGAGGGGAATTTTGAAATTCAGCGGCGGATAAATCCCGCAGGGATGGAACGTTTATAGAATAATGGGGTTGATGCGATGGGCGATGTTCCATAAACCTATAAGGTTTCAAAAAACCTTATAGGTTTGGATACGGAATCCACCTCGTCCTTCCCCAACAGGCAAGACGATAGAATAATCCCGCAGTATATCACAACGAATCGTTTGTACCGAAAACATGGCTTTTTACCTCAACTTTCCTCCTTTTTTGCCAAAAAACGCCATTTTTTTGCCAATTGAAGCGATTACGAGGGGTCTTGAAGCGACTACGAGGGGTCTTGAAGCGACTACGAGGGGTCTTGAAGCGACTACGAGGGGTCTTGAAGCGATTACGAGGGGTCTTGAAGCAACTACGAGGGGTCTTGAAGCGACTACGAGGGGTCTTGAAGCGACTACGAGGGGTC
>ERZ761610.144-NODE-144-length-65070-cov-96.403122_pt1 | contig 65070 bp, 48 predicted proteins | sample MGYA00512164_ERZ761610 | MGnify/ENA primary metagenome ERZ761610 (study PRJEB28899, sample SAMN02850038) | bioreactor sludge metagenome | biome: EBPR Sludge; feature: EBPR Bioreactor; material: flocular biomat | place: Australia: Thorneside Wastwater Treatment...
AAATACGGGCTAAACTGCGCGCAGAAGAAGAAGTGGAGGCCATCTTCGCTCAGCAAGAGGCAGACAAGGCGTACTACAAGCGAACGGCTGAAGAGGAACGTCGGCAGAAGGAAGAGGCAAAAGCACGGGAAGAAGAGGCAAAAGCACGAGAAGGAGAAGAACGCCTGCAGAAGGAACAAGCACTTGAGCAAGCGCGTGAAGCCCGGATCAAATTAGCCCGCCTGCTGCTGCGCACGGGCATGTCCGTCAAAGATGTGGCGCTTGAAACGGGGTTGTCGGAAGAGGAACTGAGGGCGTTGGAGTAAGCCATCTCCCGCCTGCACACAGTCTCCTCTCATCCCAAAAACACAATCGCAGGTAGCTACTCTCATATCGCCTGTATCACATCAAACTGCGTCAGAATATGCCACTGTCCGGCCGTATCTTTAGCCAATACTGCCGGGGTTGACTGGCTGAAATACTTGCTCAACATGCTGAACGGCAGCCCTTCCTCCACTTGCGGAAACGGCGCTCCCATGATACTCAGCACCTGTTTTTCACTGTTTTGAAGCGGGTTCTCCAACAGGCTGCTTAGTACGACGCTCTCGGTCAATGAACCGGCTATTTCCTGCCCGGCCATGACAGGCAACTGAGATATATTGTTCGTTTTCATCAGGTTGAAAGCATCCCGCACCGAATCGGTGGTTTGCACCGTGATGAAACTTTTGTCTTTTTTCAAAGCTACGAGGTCTTTCACGCGCAATTCGGTATCCAAAAAACCCCGCTCGCGCATCCAGTCGTCGTTGAAAATCTTGCCCACATAGCGGCTCCCGTGATCGTGTACCACCACCACCACCACATCGCCGGCCTTGAGCTGGTCTTTGAGTTGCAGCAGCCCAGCCACCGCCGATCCGGCCGAGTAGCCCAGCAGCAGCCCCTCTTCGCGCGCCAGACGCCGGGCCATCAGCGCACCGTCTTTGTCGCTCACTTTTTCAAACAGATCAATCACCGTAAAATCCACATTTTCAGGCAGTATGTCTTCACCGATGCCCTCGGTGATGTAAGGGTAAATCTCATTGTTGTCGAAAATACCCGTCTCGTGGTATTTCTTAAACACCGAGCCATAAGTGTCTATACCCCAAACTTTTACATCCGGTTTTCGCTCCTTCAGGTAGCGCCCTGTACCCGATATGGTGCCGCCCGTGCCCACGCCCACCACCAAGTGCGTGATCTTTCCCTCGGTCTGCTTCCATATTTCCGGACCGGTTGACTCATAGTGCGCCGCCCGGTTCGAGAGGTTGTCGTACTGATTGCACCAATAAGAGTTGGGTATTTCGGTACTCAGGCGCTTGGCTACGGAATAGTACGACCGGGGATCGTCCGACTCCACATTGGTAGGGCACACGATCACCTCGCCGCCCACCGCCTTGAGCATATCCGTTTTTTCTTTCGACTGCTTATCGGTCGTGGTAAAGATACATTTGTACCCCTTCACCGCAGCGGCCAAAGCCAGCCCCATACCGGTATTGCCCGATGTACACTCTATGATGGTGCCGCCCGGCTTTATATCGCCGCGTTGCTCGGCGTCTTCCAGCATTTTCAGCGCCATGCGGTCTTTGATGGAATGTCCCGGATTGAAGGTCTCCATCTTGATGAGCACCGTAGCCGGCAAGTCCGCCGCAATGCGATTGAGCATTACCATCGGCGTATTTCCAATGGTTTCAAGGATGTTGTTGCAAAATTCCATGCCCGTATTTTTACTTTGTTTTTCTTCACACACTCACCCCTCACACACTCACCCCTACTTAAAATACCTTACCCTCGCAAAAAACCGGATATCCTGCGCGCCGAGTTGTTTGGCCGCCATCGGCGAGAGCACCACAATCACCTCCTTTTCATACACCGTATCCGGTATCCGGCCCATCACCTTCACATACACCACGCCGTTGTTCATCGGATTCGTCACCCGTATGATCGAATTGAGCGGCGCATCCCGGTGTAGTGCGTAGAGGTTCGAATCCTCCTTGCTGTTTTTTTGCCAGAAGGCTTTGCCCTGCTCATTGTACTCCTTTTTAGCAGCCGCTTCCAACTGATACAACTTGCCCAATGCGGCGCTGCCCCTGTCCAATGCCGAACCCGCGCTGCCCCTCAATTCCTCCGGCACACCCTTCACACTCATCCAGCCCACCAGCAGCATTTGGCCCTCCTTTAGCAAATCCGTACTCAGTTTGTTCCGCTGCTTGATGGTATCCGCCGGCATCCTGAAATGTACCTTCGAGATGCGGTACATGGTATCGCCTTTGCGCACCACATAATACACAGGGGCGTGTTCTTTGGCCACAAACCCCTTCTCTTTATAGCGCTTGATGGCCGCGTTGGGTACCGGCACCTGCACCATTTGCCCCGTTGAGACGGTTTTTTCTTTCAGCCCCGGATTGTAGAGGTATAGTTCCTCTACCGAAATGCCGTAGAATTTGGCCAGCGAGTACAAGGTCTGTTTCTGCGCCATGCGGTGCTCCACCATTTTTTCACCCGCCGCACCCACGCTCAGTATTACGGTGTCTTTGGCCGTCAGATAGCGCGTGCTGTCGCCTTTTTCCCAATCATTGGCATACGCCGGCAACGCCATCAAAGAGCCGGCCAGCGTTGCGCACCAAATAATTGCGGGGCAAAATGCTTTTCTCATAGTTTCAGCTTACATCTAATTCGGCGCAAAGGTAAGGAAAGCCCTCATTTTTCGAACAGTGTATTTTTGTGGCAGCCGCCCGCTCCCGTGAACACCCGCCGCGGGCGCCGGGTGTTCCGCTCTTATAGCCTCCTAAAGTCGGCTATACCGCTTCACCCCCTGCTGCAAAGGGCATCAAAAAATAAGGACTACTTCCCTCCAATATGATGGGGTTCCACAAATCAGCAGTACCTTTGCCCTGTCATTTTTAGCCAAATAAAATTCCAAATCATGTCAAATATCCTCATCATAGGCGCCGGTCGTTCTGCCGGATCGCTCATTCAATACATGCTCCATCAGGCCGCCGCACACCAATGGAACGTGACCGTCGCCGATGCCGACTTCCACACCGCCGAAGAAAAAATGAATGCGCACCCCAAAGGCCGGGCTGTGGCGCTCAACGTATTGAATGCAGATGAGCGCAAAGCACTGATTTCCAATGCAGATATAGTCATCTCACTGCTGCCTCCGCACTTGCACATTGAAGCCGCCCGCGATTGCGCAACACTGGGCAAACACCTCATCACGGCCTCTTATGTTTCCAAAGAAATTCAACAATTGGACGAAGCCGTGCGCGCCAAAGGCTTGTTGTTCATGGGCGAAATGGGCTTGGACCCCGGCATTGACCACATGTCGGCCATGCAGAGCATTCACCAAATTCAGTCGGGTGGGGGAGTGGTCACAGCCTTCCGCTCTTATACCGGCGGCCTCGTCGCTCCCGAAAGCGACACCAATCCCTGGCACTACAAAATAAGCTGGAACCCGCGCAATGTAGTACTGGCAGGGCAGGGCACAGCGCAGTACATGGAGAATGGGCAACTCAAATTCATTCCCTACAACCGGCTTTTCAAAGACCATCACCTCGTTTACATCCCCGGTATGGGGCCTTACGAGGCGTATGCCAATCGCGACTCGCTCTCCTACAGAAGTCTGTACGAAATGCCCGATATTCCTTCCATTTTGCGCGGTACCTTGCGCCACGTCGGCTTTTGCGAGGCTTGGAATGCGCTGGTTCAAATCGGCCTCACCGATGCCTCTTTTAACATTGCCGATTCCGCTCATCTGAGCTACCACCAACTTCTGGAGGGCTTTATGGACAAACACCATCCCGGCAAAAACCTGAAAGAACGGGTAGCGCATTTCCTCGGCCTGGAACCGGGGCATCCCGTGATGGAAAAATTGGACTGGCTGGGGCTGTTCAGCAACAAGAAAATCGGCATCCCCAACGCCGGCCCCGCAGTAATACTCGAAAACCTGCTGCTTGAAAAATGGCCGCTCCTTGAAAACGACAAGGATATGGTGATAATGCAGCATGAATTCGAGTACAATCTGGCGGGCAAAAAGCACCTGAAAACCGCCACTTTGGTAATGAAGGGCGAAAACAGGCAAGATACCGCCATGGCTAAAACAGTGGGCCTGCCGATGGGCATTTTGGCCAAGTTGGTACTGCTGGGAAAGATACCGCTGACCGGCGTTCACATCCCTGTGATGAAAGAAGTCTATGAGCCTGTTTTAGAGGAGCTTACCAACTACGGCGTCGTATTTGAAGAGCACGAACGCCTGTTAGATTGATGTGCATTTTACGCCAACTTCGCCCTCTGCTCCAACCATCGGATGTCAATGCTTTGCAGGCATTTCACGTCATGCGGCAGGCTGCGGTCATAATGACCTCGGTTGTTATGGCCAAAAGCGCCTTGAGTACCGACGACATCGGGCGTTGGGAAATGTTGCTGTATATTGGTTATACCCTGAGCTTTTTTTGGGTTTCCGGCCTGATTCAGGGCATGTTGACCATTGTACCCAAATTAGAACTCATAGATCGTAAAATATTCATTTTCAATACTTATTTGCTTTTTTTAAGCATTGGGATAATTATCGGAGGAACGCTGCTCTGGTTTCATCAGCCTGTCATCAATATGCTTACAAGTAGGGCCAATCTGCCTCATACAGCCTTGTTTGGCGTGTATTTGGCCTTGCATCTACCCGTATTTCTTCTGGAAAATTTGTACCTTTTGTGGCGCCAACCCAAAAACATTCTCTGGTTCGGCGCTTTTTCTGCGCTGGGACATTTGCTGAGCATCGGCATTCCGTTGTGGGCGGGCATGGGCATCGAGGGTGGGGTAGGGGGGCTGGCCCTATTTGCCGCCGCACGTCATCTGCTGTTGCTGTATTTCATTGTAAAACAAGGACTTCCAATCTTTCGCTGGTCCTGTTGGAGGCAGCTTTTGCATGTTTCCACGCCTTTGATGGGATACTCCATATTGGGCGGCCTGCAACTTACCCTGAGTGCCTGGTTTGTAGCCCGGTTTTTCCCCGGCGATGAGCATCAGTTTGCCATTTTTCGCTATGGCGCTATGGAACTGCCATTTACATTAGCGCTGACCAATGGTTTGGGTACTGCCGTTTTGCCCCTGTTGGCTGATAATCAAAAAGACGGTTTAAACCAATTGCGCGTACAGTCGAAACGATTGGCTCATTTACTTTTCCCCATTGCCATAATAATTATGTTAAGTAGTAACTGGCTGTTTCCCTGGGTTTTCCGAAATGCCTTCTCGGAGAGCGTGCCGATTTTTAACATTTTTTTGATGATATTAGTCACCAGAATAGTGTTTTCCCGCACTGTTTTGACAGGTTTGCAGGCCAATAGGGTAGTCTGGTGGATTTCTGTGGCGGAGATGTTCATTTTTGTTGCACTCAGCGCTGTTCTTGGCAATTGGCTGGGATTACAGGGCATAGCCTGGGCTACGCTCATTGCTTACGCTGCTGAAAAGATAATGATGAGCGTTTATCTGCATTTCAGATATAGCATCCGCCCCGAAGATTATTTAGAAATAAAAATCTTTTCAGTGTACTCAATAGGGCTGTTGGCGGCATATTTGGCGGTATCCCTATAAAAAAGGCACACTTATTTAACATAATATAAATTATGAGAATAAAAATACCGGAATTACAGAAACGCCACAACATCAAACCTTCGCTCACCTCATCAACGACGACTTTTCAAAACACGCTACGAGCGTCGCAAAATCCGCTTTGGTATTATAAACATGCGGCGCTACCCGAATGGCATCTCCACGAAACGAGACATATACTTTGTGTTCATGGAGCGCAGCTTGCAGCTTTTCCGCATCAAAAGCATCTCCCAAACGGACGCCAAACAAGTGAGCCGCACGCTGATGAGACGTGTCTATTCTTGCGCCCATTGCCACTATTTTACTTATAGCTTCTTCACTAATTTGCTTGCAGTACGATTGGACATTTTCTACGCCCCAGTCGAGTATCTGACGGATAGCTGTCAGCATCATCGGCACATGTATAAAATTGCTTTGTTCCCCAACGGCGTAACGCGCCGCAAAAGGCTTGTACTCCGGTTGATATTGAACCAATTTTTGAAAAATATGACTATCTAAGCGGTTGATCCAGTTTTCCTCTATCGGGCGCCCATTATCGAAGGCCGGCCCGTAATACGCCAATCCGATGGAATACGGCCCCAACAACCACTTGTAGCCGGCGCAAATAAGCGCGTCGGGCTGAATTTCCCGTACATCAAAAGGCAACGCGCCAACAGACTGAGTGCCGTCAATGACAAGGGCAGCACCCATTTTTCGGGCCTTCTCCCCTACCCTTTTCAGGTCAAAAACACTGCCGTCGGCCCAATGGACATGCGCCATTGCGACGACAGCCGTCTCATTATCAATACTTTGAAGGATTTTTTCGGTCCACGCCTCCCCTCTTTCGGGGGCTGACGGGGCGGAAATAATCTCAAGTCTCGCGCCTTTTTCCAAGGCCACCTTCTCCCAGATGTAATAATTGCTGGGAAACTGCTCCTGCATCAGCAGTATCTTTTGCCCTTTGGAAACAGGCAAATTCCGGGCGGCGTTGGCTATGCCGTAAGATACAGAAGGTATAACTGCAACTCTTTGATATTCAGTGGCATGAATCAGTTGAGCAAAAGCGACTTTTAAATCCTCCACTGGCTGAAAAAAGTCCTGAATACTGACCTGGTACGGTCGGTTTTTCATTCTAAGCCCCTGCAATCCGGCAGCTTCTACCGATTTCAACTGCGGCGACATGTAAGCGCCATTGAGATAAACGACCTCATCTTCGAGATCGAACAGGTGTTTTTGGCAATCGAGCACAGCCTTGATTATTTGATTTCTACGATCATTTCCACTTCCACACACATGCCCAAAGGCAGGGAGGACATCCCTACGGCAGAGCGTGCGTGTTTGCCTTTGTCGCCGAACACCGCCACCATCAGATCGGAAAAACCGTTGACTACCTGCGGATGCTGTGTGAAACCATCTCCGGCATTCACCATGCCCAATACCTTCACAATACGTTTGACCCGGCTCAAATCGCCGATTTCAGCCTTGAGCGCCGCCAATTGGTTGATGGCCGTCAGTCTGGCAGCCTCGTAGCCCTCCTGCACAGTCAGATCGCGCCCCACCTGCCCAGTGATGTACTTCCCATCGGGTTGCCGGGGGCCTTTGCCTGCCAGAAAGATCAGTTTGCCCGTTCGTACCGCATTGACGTAATTGGCGACCGGCGCTCCGGTTTCCGGCAAAGTAATGCCCAACTCCGCCAGTTTTGCTTCGGGCGTGCCTGCTTTTTGGGCAAACACAGACGGCGTACAAAGCAGTAGCAAGGCCGCTGTGAGGAAATGGGAAATGCGCATAATTGTCCGATTAATGTCTTTTCAAATAATCCAGCGCGAGATTGCAATACAACTTAACGCCGTGCAACATACCCGCCTCATTTATAATGAAATCGGGCGTATGATGAGGTGCTGCTGTAGTGGGGTCTTGGCCGGGTGTCATCCCCCCTACAAAGAGGAAAAGACCGGGCACTTCTTTGGCAAAAAAGGAGAAGTCTTCGGCGCCGGTGACGGCACGGGTCAGAATGATATTGTCGCGCCCCAGCGTTTCCACCAGAATGGGCAGCATTTCGTCCGTCAGTTTAGGATCATTGTAGGTCACGGGCACATATTTGAAAATCTCCACCTCGGCAGTGGCGCCCATGCTCTCGGCAATGTTGGTAGCTGTGCGGTGAATGTCGGCGTGGAGTTTGTCCTGCATACCGGTTTCCAGCGTACGGATGGTACCTTCCATTTCTACCTCTTCGGGAATGATGTTGTTGCGCACCCCGCCCTGAATGCGACCTACGCTGATGACCGCCGCTTCTTTGGTCAGTTCCGTTTGCCGGCTGACGATAAATTGCAGGCCCTGAATAATTTGCGAGGCTACGATGACGGGGTCAATGCCCGTCCAGGGGGTAGAACCATGCGTCTGTTTTCCTTTCACTTTGATAACAAAGCGGTCGGCAGCGGCCATGGTTCCACCCGGACGGTAGCGTATGGTACCCACTTCGGTTGCGGAATTGATGTGCAATCCGAAGACGGCATTTACCTTATTTTTGCTCAAAACACCTTCTTCTACCATCATTTTGGCTCCGCCGTTTTCGCCCGGAGGCGCGCCCTCCTCTGCCGGCTGAAAAATGAACACCACGGTACCGCGCAGTTCACTCTTCATTTGCGTCAGTACCTTGGCTGCGCCCATGAGCATGGCCACATGTGTGTCGTGGCCGCAAGCGTGCATTACGCCTACGTTTTGCCCTTGGTACACATCCTTTTCTTTGGAAGCAAAAGGCAGATTGACCCGCTCAATGACCGGCAAACCATCCATGTCGGCCCGAAGCGCCACCACAGGGCCGGGCTTGTTGGTTTTCAAAATGGCTACTACGCCGGTGTGCGCAATGCCGGTTTGTACTTCCAAACCCAACGATTTAAGGTATTTGGCCACATATTCCGCCGTTTTGAACTCCCTGTTCGACAATTCCGGATACTGATGCAGGTGACGTCGCCATTGAATGACTTCCGGTTCTACTTTTTTAGCCAATTCCTCCACACGGGGAACGAAGCCGTTTTGTGCCGGGAGCAAAAACGGGACAATGAACATCAAAGCCAAAAGATAAGTCGTGAGGTGCTGTTTGAGCATGGTTATTTTGATTTAAGCACGGCGTAATGACTGAAGAAATGTGGAATGGTTTCTATGCCTTTGTAGAAATTGAACAGGCCGTAATGCTCGTTCGGAGAGTGAATGGCATCGGAATTGAGACCAAAGCCCATGAGTACAGACTTGACGCCCAGCACGCTCTCAAACAAGGCTACAATGGGAATACTGCCGCCCTCGCGCATGGGAATGGGCGCCTTGCCAAAGGTGGCTTCCATCGCCTTGTGCGCCGCCTGATATTCCGGCGTATCGGTGGGCGTTACAACAGGAAAACCGCCGTGATGCGGGCGAACCTCCACGCTGACAGACGGCGGAGCAATACTTTGGAAATGCTTGGCAAACAGTTCGGTGATTTTGTCGGGATGCTGGTGCGGCACCAATCGCATACTGATTTTGGCGAAAGCCTTGGCCGGCAATACCGTTTTAGCGCCCTCTCCGATGTAGCCTCCCCAGATGCCGTTGACGTCCAAGGTGGGCCGAATGGAGGTGCGCTCGTGGGTCGTGAAGCCTGCTTCGCCCATCGTATCGCCGATGTTGAGCGCCGTTTTGTATGCGGCCTCGTTGTGGGGCGCTTTGCTCATCTCGGCGCGTTCTGCCTCGCTGATGATTTCTACATCGTCATAAAAACCTGGAATGGCAATGTGGCGATTCTCATCGTGCAGAGAGGAAATCATATCGCAGAGCACATTGACCGGGTTGGCCACTGCACCGCCGTAAATGCCGGAGTGAAGGTCTCTGTTCGGGCCGGTCACTTCCACTTCTACATAGCTGAGGCCACGCAATCCCACCGTCACGGAGGGCACGTCGTTGGCAATGATGCTGGTGTCGGAAATGAGCACCACGTCGCATTTAAGTTTGTCTTTGTTGGCTTCGCAATACTTACCGAGGTTGACGGACCCTACCTCCTCTTCCCCTTCGATCATAAACTTGACGTTACAGGGCAGCTCGCTGTTGGCAGACATGGCTTCAAACGCCTTGATATGCATAAATACCTGGCCTTTGTCGTCGCAGGAACCACGCGCAAAGATAGCGCCGTCGGGGTGCAACTCGGTTTTTTTAATGACCGGTTCAAACGGCCCCGACTCCCACAGTTCGAGCGGATCGGCCGGCTGCACATCGTAGTGACCATAGACTAAAACCGTAGGCAATTCGGGCGAAATGAGCTTTTCACCATACACAATCGGATGGCCCGCCGTAGGACATACCTCTACGTTTTCAGCGCCGGTAGCTCTGAGTTGGTCGGCCACAGCTTCGGCCATGCGTTGCACATCGCCTTTGAACTTCGGATCGGCACTCACGGAAGGAATCCTGAGCCAATCGAGCAATTCCGCGAGGAAACGCTCTCTGTTTTGTTGGATATACTGCTGAGTAGCTTGCATTGAAATCTGGTTTTATTAAAATGATAGCGCTAAAGTAGCCTTTTTTCAGGAAAAGTGTTCTCCGAGCTGTTTTCGCAGAGCTTCCTCGTCCAATTTCCGGTAGAGATTCCCCTCGAAAGCGACAGAAATATTACCGGTTTCCTCCGACACCACAAACGCAGCCACATTGGTGCGCTCGCTGATGCCGACCGCCGCCCTATGCCGAAGCCCCAGACTCTTGGGCAGGTCGGTTTTATCGGTCAGGGGCAGCACGCAGCCGGCAGCATGTATTTTGCCGTGGCTCATAATGACGGCGCCGTCGTGCAGCGGGCTTTCTTTTTGAAAAATACTTTGGAGGAGCACTTCACTGATCTCGGCATCCAGCACAACGCCCTGATTGATGATGCCGTCCAACTTGACATTGCCCGCAAAGACGATGAGCGCCCCGGTTTTTTTTCTGCTCATACTGAGCATGGCATTGCATAAGGCGTTGATTTGCTTTTCTTTAACATGCGATCCTTGAAAATTGGAATCCAATAAGGTGCCTAAAATACGGGCCTGCCGTTTGAAGGCCGTATTGCCCAGATAGAGCAATATCCGGCGTATTTCCTGCTGAAAAATGATGACCAAAATGATGACGCCCACATTGACAAACTGGTCGAGAATGGCCGACAACAAGTCCATTTTCAGACGGTCAACGAGCCACCAAACGACGTACAGCACCAGCAGGCCGGCAAAAATAGTGTAGGCAATGGTGCCTCTCAGTAGTTTATAAAGCTGATAGATGAGGAACCCGACGATGAGCACGTCAATGAGGTCCCATACTCTGACGGGTAAAAAGCCGATACGGGCTGCGAATAATATGTCTTCCGGATGGATCAACGCTATGCTTGATGAATTGAGGCACAAAAAAAGTAAATATTCGGCCCACGATGACAGAAAACAAGTAAATTTGCCCAAGAAGAAGCAAATTACACTGTAAACATTCAGTCTCGATTCCCAACAAAAAACCGAACATTTGATGAAACGCTCATGCTCATTTTTATCCTGCATTTGGGTTGCCGCGCTTGTAGTTGGGCTGCCACAAGTATCTGATGCTCAGGAAATTCGCACCAATGAAAAGGGTGAAAAGATTGTCGTTTACCCCGACGGCACCTGGCAGTATTTTACTGTTTTCGGCGGTTCTAAAGACGTGCTCTTCGACAGCAAAGATGCCCAAAAGCCGGAAGATGCCGAGCCGGAGTTCGGAGCAAAATACCCCGTCTTTAAAGGCGAAATTGCTCCAATGGACCTCGCATTTTCCATACCCGAAGAATATGCCCGCCGCATTGCCGTGAGAAAGTCTCAAATTGCATTGGAGGCGCGCGCTGTGGCTCAAAAAAGAGCAGCCGACGCTCAGGCTCAACGGGACAAATTAGAACAGGAAATGAACGCCTTGCGCCAGACTCCCAATGCGGATGAAGATGCTTTGCGCCGCATGGCCTACCGCTTCAACGCCGCCGGAAAAACCGCCAACGAAGCCCAACTCGAAGTGGTACAGGCCGAGCGCGCGGTGGCCTCTGCCGATGAGTTGACTAAAAAAGGTGTCTACCTAAAGCAATTGAAGGCTCAGCAAAAAAATCAACTGAAGGGTGCGAAGGCTGCTCCTTCTGTGGCGTCCTTACAATCGGCAGAATTCATCGCGGGGCTTGCTTTTGCCGACAATCCACTACTCACACCTTCGGAAGCTGTTGAGAATGTGCGTTTTGCGCCTTCGCCTGGTTGTAAGGTAGCGTATGAAGGCGTGGATGCCGATACCCGGCAGTTTCGGCGCGATGTGCAGAAGCAATTACTTTTCTCGCATACCGACGAGCGGCTCCGCATGGTGCTCAAAGATCAGGAATATTTGCGCTGCGAGGGCTTTGCTACTTCCATCGGGGGCTACCGCTTCATTACGCTGCAATACACCTTTGCCTACCCCAATGCCCGCGAGGCGTACGGTTTTATTGAAAAAGGCAGCATCCTGACGGTAAAAATGCTGGACGGTTCTTTTGTCAATCTTCGCTCCGGCAAAATGGACAAGGGCAGCTTCGACACCCTCACCAACGTATTGACCTACAACGTCCACTATCCTATTGATCGCAGCCAGATCAGCCTGTTGCGCAACAGCGAAGTGGACAGCATTCTGGTGTTCTGGAGCAGCGGCTACGAAGAATACGAAGTGTTTGAAATTGACTTTTTTATCAACCAACTTGCCTGTCTGGAGAAGTAATATGACAACCGAACAAGAACAACAATTAGAACAAGAACTGAAAAGCGTGCAAATGCTGGGGCTTCATTTGCCTACCGATCCTCGTTGGGTCAATCTGGCAGAAAAAGACCTCGAAGAAATCCTCACCGACCACGCTTATTGCGAGCAAAAAGCAGCTACCTCGTGTATATCGCTCATTCAGCAATACCCTGAAAAACAGGACATGGTGAAAGAATTGGCGCCCATTGTAACCGAAGAATGGGGGCATTTCCGGGCGGTGCTGTCGGAGATGGAAAAGCGCGGGCTGAAATTAGGGCGGCAGCGCAAAGACGAGTACGTCAACGAGTTGCTCAAATTTCAGAAAAAAGGCGGCAGCCGCGAGGAGGCGCTGTTGGAAAAACTGCTGGTTTGCGCACTGATTGAGGCGCGGAGTTGCGAACGCTTCCGCTTGCTTTCTCTGTACATCAACGATAAGGCGCTGAGGGGATTCTACCACAAGTTTATGATATCCGAGGCGGGGCATTATCGCCTTTTTATTGACCTGGCCAAGCAATACGCGGGCGAGGAAAAGGTAAAAATCCGTTGGCAGGAGTACCTCACCCGGGAAGCGGAAATCATGGAGGAACTGGAGTTGCGAGGAGATCGGATGCATTGAAGCGGTATGTTCGGTAGGCGGTGGCCGCGCCTGTGGCGCGGGGTGCTAAGCGCGGCTCCAACCCGAAACATTGAACCCGAAACAAGACCCGTTCCTACCGGAACGCCCAAATTTTTAACGCGAATCTTAGCGAAGGGCGCGAAATTTCGCGAACCACGCCTCCGTCGTGGCGCAGCGCGAGAGGAACGCGAAACCCGAAACCTTGAACCCGAAACCCGAAACAAACCTATTTCCTACCCGAAATCAAAAGCCCTGTTCCTACAAAAAACCTCAGCAGCGCCGTCACTGTGTGGGGGTGTTCGAACTCGCCGGCCAGCAGCATATCCAATACTTTTTCTATGGGCAAGAACACCAATGCCACCGCTTCTCCGTCATCTAAAGCAGGAGCTTGGCTGTATTGCACATCGCGCGCTACCCAGTGATGAATGTAGCTGTCCATGAACACCGGATTGGAAGGCACCTTGCCCAGATATTCCCAGTTTTCTGATGAGTATCCCGTTTCCTCTATCAGTTCACGGGCGGCGGCATCTTGCAGCTCCTCCCCTGCTTCCATCAGACCGCCGGGCAGTTCCAGTGTATCGGCGCCGATGCCGAAGCGAAACTGGCGAATGAGCAGCATCTGGTTGTCGGAAGTCAGAGCCACAACATTGGCAGAATCGCGGCCTTCGAGGATGACCATGCGCTCCTCGGCGCCGTTGCGGGGATTGCACATCCAATCATAACGCACCTGAAAGAGCTTGATATGCGGCCCGTTTTCAGAGCCTGTTTTTTCCCAATTGTAGGAGTCCATAAGCATTGTGTTACTTTTTAAAGCGGTATCGTCTCAAAGTTCCAAAACAAAAAACTATGAGACGGATTTACATTTTTTCTACTTTGTTGCTCGCCGTTTTAACGGCAAATTTATCAGCGCAGTGCAGTGCAGGCAATGGTACTCAATTCTCAGATTGCCTGACTTCCGGCAGCACGACGATCAACATAAGCGGCACCTTTACAGTAAACGGAAACGTTGACTTGTCCGGCAAGACCATCAATCTGGGGAGTGGAAACAAAGAACTCACCCTTACAGGAATCGTAACGATTAGCAGCACTACCGTTTTTTCAGGCAGCGGCAATGTGAAAGTCATCAATGGGGGCAACTCTGCGTGCGGCAACTCCGGTCAGTGTATCATCAACGTGGCTACGCTGAACTTCCGTATTGCGAGCGGTGGTTATGCAACTCTGGCGGACGCGCTGAGCGGTATTCTCCCCGTAGAACTGACTGCTTTCAAAGCCTTGCCCGGAACCTCCGGCATTGACCTGCTTTGGTCCACCGCTTCCGAACTCAACAATGCCCGCTTCCTCATTGAGCGCAGCGGCAGCGATGGGTACTTCCGCAGCATCGGCGAGGCAAAAGGCGCAGGCACTACCTCTACTCCTCAAGATTACCAATTTACCGACCGCGCTCCGTTGCCCGGCTCCAACTACTATCGCCTCCGGCAGGAGGATTACGACGGCAAGTTTGAGTACTCTCAAGTCATTGCCGTACAAAGCCGGGAGTCAAGTGCTGAAGCCATGAAGGTTGCCCCCAATCCGGTTGATGGCCGTCAAATCAGATTGGAAATGCCCTCGGCTGAAATGCCCGTCCGCATAGAACTCATGGATGCAGCCGGGAAGCGTACCTCACTCGTTTTCAGCGCAATGGAGCGAGCTATGGAGGCCGACTTGCCGCAAAACCTCTCCGCCGGCATGTATTATCTGACCGCTGTGTTTGCCGACAGGGTATTGGTGTCCCCCATTGTGGTGCGGTAAAATTATTTCCGCAACTTTTTTTCCAACTCCTGCTCGATGCCCTGATTTTGCAGCTCGTACAATAGGCTTCGGCAAAAAGCGACATAATCCTTCACCTCCAAACGGCTCTGATGAACGGCTTTCGTCAGGGCCGTTTTTTCGTTGGGTTGCAGGCTCGCTATCTGGATGGAATCCGGCAGTTGGGTTTGTAAAAAAAGCAGGGTACTGCGCTGCACATCAATGGCATTGTAGATGGATTCCGCCTCTGTGGGGCGAAGGTTGGCACGGGCGGCAGCGTAGTAGGCTTGGGTGCGTTGCAACTGAAGCGCCAGGTATTCCATCCGCTTATCAATAGGGTCGTTGAGTACCAGCACGGTATTGAGATAGACGCCGATGTCGTAAAAAGAAGGATCGGAGTGCAGGCGCTCGGCGCGCAGTTCGTATCCCTGGAGGGCAAGATCGGCTCTTTTTAGAATCGTTGCCACCGCAGCATCGGGCTTGGAGTTCAGTTGCTCGTCTATTCGTTTTCTAAACAACAGGCAAGCCGCGAGAATAGAATCTGTGCGGGTCTTTGTGAAAACCACCGGCAACACGTCATCTGCAAAAAGGAGGGGGATTTGTTCCAGCATTTGCCGTTCCAATTTCCGCGCTTTGCCTTCCGGCGAACTGCATCCCGACGACACCAGCAAGAGTACGCAGCTTATCATCCATCCATATTTCATCATGCCGGCTGTTTCATGGTTTCGTGGGCCAATTGCAAAGCCAGTTCCAACTGTTCCTGGCGATTCAGCAAAGTATTATCTATCACAATGGCGTCGTCGGCCTGCCTGAGCGGGCTGTCGGCGCGGGTGGAATCAATGCGGTCGCGTTCCAACAGGTTTTCCCGAACACTCTCCTCCGTAAGTTCCAATCCCTTGGCGGTCAGTTCTAATTGTCTGCGCCGTACGCGCTCGTCGGGGTCGGCGGTGAGGAAGATTTTAAGTTCGGCATCAGGAAAAACCACCGTACCGATGTCTCGGCCATCCATGACGATGCCGCCGGTTTGGCCCAGCGCTTTTTGTTGCTGCACCAAGGCGCGCCGTACTTCGGGAATGGCAGCCACGGGGCTGACGGCTGAGGAAACGCGCATATCGCGGATGTCGTCTTCCACATCCTGGCCATTGAGGAAAGTGCGGTTTTGGTGGTTGATGTTTCTAAACTCAATGCGAATGTGACGCAAGGCTTCGATAACGGCTGCGCGGTCGTCGTAGTCAATGCTATGATTGAGAAAATAAAGCGTAACGGCCCGGTACATGGCGCCGGAATCTACATATCCGAACCGAAGTGCCGAAGCCAAGTCGCGGGCCAGGGTGCTTTTACCGCAGGAAGAGTAGCCGTCTATGGCAATGATGATGTTTCTCACGAGGTGTTGGTTGATGAACTCAGCGGCAAAAATAGGTCTTATTTGACATTTATTTTTGCCCCGTTACCAATCCGAGCGTCATTTCCCAGAGCTTTTCGTAAGGAATGATTTCGAGGTCTTGCAACTGCCCTCTGTATCTGAACGGGTGCCGGTTAAATGCTTCCAGAAATTTATCACACCGTTTGCCGGAAGGCGGTCGGTATTCGTTTTTATGCAGCTCGTGCAAAAGGCCGATGAAGGCGCATTGGCGGGGATAGATGCCTTTTTTAGCCAGATTTTGGGCCAATTTGTGAAGCCACACTATCTGTCGCCCGGCGGCTGTGAGATTGCGCACATGAAAGAAAAACATGATCTGTGCCACGGCAATAAGAATGGTCTGGTTCTCCTTTTGCGGCAGATACGGCACCGGCGATTCCACAAACTCTTCCACCTTGAAGTCTTTCCGTTTCTGCGAAATCACAAACTGTTGCTGAAGCGGCCTCAATTCCATCAACAGGTGCATGTAGGGCGTAAAAATACGCCATTTATCCTGCTCTGTTTCCGGCGCGTGATGAAACTGCTTGTGTTCTATCGCCTCCCGATACACGGCAAATGCATGCAAAATGCTCTCGGTATGAATGCTGAGCAACAGATAAAACTCCATGAGCCGGAGGCGTTCGGGGTCGTGAGGACGTATGAGCCGGAAGGCGTTTTCGGCAAAAGACCGTCCTTTTTTAAAGTCCTTATCGTGCAGGGCTGCCCGCAATCTGCCGATGGCAAATAGTTTGAGTTTGTCGTCATCGTAATGCGTAGCCTGCTTTTTCAGGTAGTCTTCGGCCTGCTCGGCCACATCGGCGGCAGATGCAAAATCACCCTCCAACTCGAATCGAAGCATCCATGCCTCGAAAGCGTTAAAATTGATCAGCGGAGCAGTATGTTGCTCAGAGAGTTGCAGCAATTCATCGCATCGGGTACTGATTTCCGACAGTGTGGACGCATGCAGCGCTTCGCTTGATTGGTAGGCCAAGCGGATGAACTGTATGTACTTTTCAGACAGATGCTCGGCATTCCGCGCAGGCTCATAAGTTTCTATAAATTTGTCCTGTTTGGAATAATTTTTTTCATCGTTTTGTCCGGCATAAATCTCCCGGATGATGAGCGCCGAAGCGACGACCATGTCCGGGAAGCCGAAGCGGATGGCCATGTTTTGGATTTGCTGCGCTTCGCCGAGAGCGGTTTCTGTGGCCCCGTTGATGAGCAAAATGTGTACTAAAGCCAAATTGCGACGGCAGGAATAGAGCGCGGCGCTGCGTCCGGAGAGTTGCGCCAGACTGGGATCGAGAAAAAAGAAGGTATTGAGCAGCCTTTTTCTGAATCTGGATTTGAGCTGCCGGTAGCGGGCGTCGGTCGGAGTGGCCTGATACAATTCTTGTGCGGCCTGCTCGTCGGTCTCAAATTTTTCTTTGTACAAACCATTGTACATGCGCGCAAACAGGTTGTTGGGCTGCCTAAGGCTGTTTTGATCCAGAATCTCAATTTTGCTGATCTTCTTTTTGTCTAAAATCTGAGTGATTTCGAGCAGCTCTTTCATGTTTGCTTATTTAATTGGCAGGATAGTGAAGGAGTGACTAACCCAGGAAAGTCACTCGTAGTCGCCCCTTCACTACGCATTGAAATGATACCGGCAAAAAAAATGGTTTTACAGCAGGAAACTGTAAAACCATGATTCTTTTTTTAATGGCGGCAAAAGCCCCGCTGCGGAGTACCGCTGAAAATCAGTACTCGTCGTCGTTGAAGAGGAAGTCCTCTTTGCGCGGATAGTCGGGCCAGATGTCTTCAATGCCCTCGTAAATTTCGTCCTCGTCTTCCATTTCCTGAAGGTTTTCAATAACCTCAACAGGGGCGCCCGAACGGATGGCATAGTCAATAAGTTCATCGCGCGTTGCGGGCCAGGGAGCATCTTCCAAGTGATATGCCAGGTCCAATGTCCAGTACATGGTAATTAAGATTTTACAGTTACTTCTGATAGATGTTGTGAAAAAGTGTGCGAATAACGAAATTCCAAAGCAAACGTTACAAAACTTGTCTGCATTTTTTTAAAAAAAATTCAATGTACCTCATCAGAGGCGGGCGGCAATCACCACATAAGACTGATTTTCATAGCCTTGTGGCCAAACGCCTAATTCGGTTGATTGTACCGGGCCGGTGGGGTCGCATATTCCATATCGGCGGCCAAGATAAGTGACGGCGGCGCTTGAGTCCCAGTCCCCCCCTACCCCGATGGTAATGTGATCCTGAAAAGCAATGACGATGACAGGCAGTTGCAAGACCTCTTTCACCAGATAAGCAAACAATACCGCGCGATCTTCGCAATCTGAGTATCGGTAATGAAACACCTCGTCGGGGGTCATCGGGCGGCTCCTGCCATACGCTTTCATATCATCTTGATAATCAAATGAAGACCGCGTAAATGCCGCTATGATTTCCAATGCCTTTCGAGTAGATTTGCCCTCGGTGATGCGCCTGAGCTGCGGCAAAAGGGAAGCACTCAAAGTCCTTGAAACCGGCATATTGAAATAATCGGCCTCCGACAATACCGGTTGATGAGCCAGCGTGAGCACCCAGGCGAGATCGTACTGAACGGATAGTTGATACAGCGTGTCGCCGGTTCTGATGTCTAACTTCTTTTCGGCAAAAGCAGGTTTTAAAACGGGGGCCTCCTCCCAGCGAAACGACAATGACCTGCCGCCGGGCATAGCGTCGAAAGCAAGCAGGTAAACGCGCTCCGCCTCTACCGGATAACGAAGCGGAAAAGGAATGTGATAGTACGACTGCCGGCGACTCTCGATCATCGGCAAACCGAAAACCTCCTCTTCGGAACGCAAATACAAAAAGGCTTTTTCCTCATTGTAGCCCAAACGGGTATCAAAACCGGCATGAGACATCAGAAACCAGACCATCAGCTCCCGGTCAAACGCTCTTTGTTTTTCAAAAATGGCGTCCACACTGGAGCGCACAAGTGTATAAAACATCCAATCATTGAGGCGAAGGCTGTCTTTTTTGTCTTCCAAATCGCTCAGCAATACGGCATAATCGCTTTCCAATAAATGGTGGTAAGCATCCATGATTCCGGTTTCATCGGGCCGGGTAGGTGTAGCCTGCTTCATGCGCAAACTGTATTGGACCTCCAATGTGCCCATGCCGAACGGAACCGACGCAACCGATTGCATCTCCTCGCCGGCCATGCAGAAGACACGGTTCAGAAAAATCCAGAACAGCAGCAACAAGGAAGCTACTCTTTTCATAATGACTTACCAATGAGTTGTTTATCTCGAACAGCCGCGCAGCACATCCAATCCGTTGGCCCACAACATCAATGCAATGAGGATGAAAAATCCGATGGTACCGGCCCATTCCATGAACTTGTCGCTGGGCTTCCGACCGGTAACCATTTCAAACAGCAGAAACATGACATAACCGCCGTCAAGAGCTGGAATGGGCAGCAGGTTCATAAACGCCAGAATGATGGACAAGGCTGCCGTCATGCTCCAGAAGCGCTCCCACAGCCATTCAGAACCGAACATCTGGCCGATGGAAGCGAAACCGCCCAAGCTGTCGCTGGCTTTGATCTTGCCTTTGAACATCTGCCCGAATGCCTTGAGTTGCACCGTGAGGAAATCAACGCCTTTCACAAAACCGGCGGGCAGGGCCTGCAACAGCGAGTAGTCTTTTCTTTGCAGCTCGAAAAACTCGCCGGGGCCTTTGGGATAAATGCCGGCCTTGCCCTCCTCGGTGAGTTTCAGGGCAAAAGAAAGCGTGTCTGTTTTGTTGCGCAATACTTTGACGCTCACGTCTTTGTTCGGATTTTTGGACGCCAGCCGCTGGAAATCCTGAAAATAGGGCGTAGCAATGTCGTTGTATCCAATGATCTGATCGCCGACTTTGATGCCGACTTTTTCAGCAGGTGAGCCTTTGTGCAACTCGCCGGCTATAAAAGGCAAACGAACCCCAAACAAAACCTTGTCTTTATTCTCATGGGCGGCCAATTCCTTAGTGAAATCAGCCGGCACGTTGATAACCACATTCTGACCGGCTCTTTCCACCGTCAGCCGATCTACGTTTTCAATGATGATGGCGCGTTTGACGAGCGGTTCGCTGAATTTTACGAACGGCTGCTCGCCTACCATCAGTATTTTATCGCCGTCCTGAAGACCTATTTTCTGCCCCAGAGAATCCGCGTAAATGCCATATTCTACATTCTTGGCGGGCAGAAACTCCTCGCCCCAATAGGCCAGCACTCCGGCATAAATGAGGCCGCCGAGCAGGAAGTTGACGATGACGCCGCCGAGCATGATGATGAGGCGTTGCCAGGCCGGTTTGGTGCGAAATTCCCAGGGTTGCGGCGGCTGATCGAGGAAGGCCGTGTCGTTGCTTTCGTCAATCATACCGGCAATTTTTACATAGCCGCCCAGCGGAAACCAGCCGATGCCGTATTCTGTATCGCCGATTTTTTTCTTCCAAAGCGCAAAGTTGAGGACGTTGGCCAAGGGGAAAAGAAAGTCGAAAAAGAGGTAAAATTTCTCCACCCTGGTTTTGAACCAGCGAGCCGTCATAAAATGGCCCATTTCGTGCAGGGTAATAAGGATGGAAAGGCTGAGCAGCAACTGCCCGATCATAATCAATATCTTCATACGAATTTGTGCTTGTCGTTAAGGAGGGCAAAGGTACATTCATTTGTGCAATTCTGCGGCATTCTGCACCTTTGCGGCATGTATCTCTTTTATACCCATGATATTCGCGGGCAAATGGCCTTTCTCGATGAGGAAGAGGCCCGGCATTGCGCGCAGGTGCTGCGCCACAAGGTGGGCGATGTAGTGCATTGTACCGACGGGCAAGGCGCGCTCCTCGAAGGGCGGATTGTCGAGTTGAATAAAAAAGGCTGCACGCTCCACATCGAAAAAGAGAAAAAGACGCCATTGGAACGCTCCTGGCGACTACAGCTCGCTATGGCCCCCACCAAAAATGCCGACCGCACGGAATGGCTCATCGAAAAAGCCGTAGAAATTGGTTTAGACTCTTTTACGCCAATATGGTGCGAGCGCTCGGAGCGCAAAAATCTGCGCATGGACCGGCTGGAAAAAATCGCCCTCTCGGCCATGAAACAGTCGCTTTCCCTGTGGCTGCCGCGCTTAGAGACGCCACGGAGTTTTACCGATTTCACGGGGGCGCAAACCGGAGGCAGGGCGCAGTTGTTTATCGCCCATTGCATGGAAGATGCAGATAAGATGCTGCTGCAACACAAGTGCGCGCGCCAACGGGACGTTTGTATCCTCATTGGCCCGGAAGGCGATTTCAGCCCGGCAGAAGTGCAGGCAGCCCTGCAAGCCGGTTTCGAGCCGGTGAGCCTCGGCACGCAGCGACTTCGCACCGAAACGGCGGCACTGAGTTCTTGTCTGACCATTCATTTTATTAATAACCAATAAGTTATGATGCGCTATATCGCTCTGTTGTTCGTTTTTTTCTTTCTGTCTTTTGCCCCTGCACAGCGTCCGCCGGGCGGACTCAAACTGGCCCTGCTCAAGTACAATGGCGGCGGCGACTGGTATGCCGTGGTGGATGCGCTCCAGAATTTCGCCAAATTTTGTAATGACAATTTAGGCACCAATTTCGATACAGAATATGCCACGGTGGATGTGGGCAGCCCGGATATTTTCAATCATCCTTTCTTGTTTATGACAGGACACGGCAACATCGTTTTGTCTGATGCCGATGCTGAAAATTTGCGCACTTATCTGATGGGCGGCGGTTTCCTGTTTGTGGACGACGACTATGGAATGGAGCCGTATTTTAAGGTGGCGGCGAAAAAATTATTCCCCGACCGGGAGTTGGTCGAATTGCCTTTCGAGCATCCCATTTACCGGCAGAAATACGAATTTAAAAAGGGATTGCCCAAAATTCACGAACACGACGGCAAACCGCCGAGGGGCTATGGCATTTTTCACGAAGGCAGGTTGGTCTTGTTTTTCGGGGTTGAATCCAACATCAGCGACGGCTGGGAATCCAGAGAAGTACACCGTACACCGGAGGAACTGCGCCAACAATCGCTGCGCATGGGCGCCAATATTGTGCAGTTTGCGTTCAAGCAGTAAGTTTCACCAACTACTTCCAGACTACTTTCTCATTGTCCTTGATGTATCGCCGGACATTGAGCCAGAATGCTGCAAACAGGTAAACCAAAATAGGCGATCCCAAAGCCGCGAAGGTGAGATAAATAAAGTACATCCGCACTCTGGCTGAGGCAATCCCCATGCGCTCTCCGAGGTAGCTGCATACTCCGAAAGCCGAACGTTCCAACAGGTATTTAACGGAAGGCATAGGCCAGATTTTTTTGGGTTAAATTCCAGCACAACAACGGGCCGGCAGGTTTTGTTGTAAATTGTTCTGTATCGGACAGATAAAGGTCTTATGTAGTGATGCAGGCGTTCGCACTGTTCATCTCCATTGTGGCAGCCGAAGGTACTGGGGCGTTTGATGCGCAGCAGGCTATAGATGAATTACTCCAAAACGCTCAGTTCCTCCTCTGACAGCCCTGTTTCAAGCACAGCATCTTTGACGGACAGCACCTTGCGCGCCAGTTTGTCGTTGGACATCAGGTACTTAAAGGCGTGGTCGTATAGCGGATTGGCGATTTTCATCAGGCAAAGTTACTGTATTGTACGCGAAAAACAACGCGGCCGTCGCCAAAGTTGTAGGCTTCCGGCAAGTCGTTTTTGAACTCTAAGCCGCCGAGGTAGTGGCGTTTTTTTTCCTACGGGTAGCTCGCGGCGGAGATTGGAGCAGTGGTGGGTCGTCTCCAAACCATGAGCTGCTCAAAAGGAATTACACCACCTCCGCCACCACAAAAATACTTCCCCCCACAAAAATCAGGTCATCGGGAGTTGCATTTCGCTTGGCAGCACGCAGGGCATTTTTTACAGAGGAATACAAACGGCCCTGCAAGTTCATTTCGGCGGCTTTTTTTTGCAGTTCTCCGCTATCCAATCCTCTGGGTATGTTGGCTTTGCAAAAATAATAGCGGGCATCCGGCGGCAGCAATCCGAGCATGGTGCTGATGTCTTTGTCTTTGACTACGCCAAACACAATATGAAGCCGCTTATACTGCATTTTAGACAACTCCGCCACTACGCCTTTCAAGCCATGTTCGTTGTGGGCGCTGTCGCAGAGGACTAAGGGGTTTTGTCCGATGGCATCCCAGCGCCCGAGAAAACCTGTCAGAGATTTCAGCCGGCTCAACCCGGAGCGAACGTGTGTTTCCGTGATGGAGAATTGCGGAGCCAGTATTTCAACGGCCTGCAAGACAGTTTGAATATTCTTTGTTTGAAAATCACCGGAGAGCTGTACTTCCAATGCCAGGTAGAGCAGCTTTTGTTCTTGAAAAATATCAAAAACAGTGTGCAGCACATCGCCCGAACACCGAGCGGCTCGATACCTTTCATCGGCAAAAACGAGTTCAGAACCCTGATGCTCAGCGGTTTGCCTGAATACAGGTGCGGTTTCGGGGTGACTTTCTCCTATAACCACCGGAATGCCGGCTTTGATGATGCCCGCTTTTTCGGCAGCGATCAAGGGCAGGGTGTTTCCCAAAAACTCTGTGTGATCGAAGCCTATATTGGTAATGACCGAGAGTACAGGCTCTACGATATTGGTAGAATCCAGCCTGCCTCCCAAGCCGGTTTCTATGACGGCGACGTCCACCTTTTCGGAAGAAAAGTAGTCGAATGCCAGCGCCGTGGAGAGTTCAAAAAAAGAGGGCTGCACTGCATCTATGACAGGGCGAACGCGACGAACAAAATCCACCACAAAGGCTTTGGAGACGTACTGCCCGTTGATGCGCGCCCGCTCCCGAAAGTCCCGGTAGTGCGGCGACACGCAAAGCCCGGTTTTCAGTCCGGCTGCCTGTAGAATAGCGCTCAACATAAAAGATACGGAGCCTTTGCCGTTGGTACCGGCCACATGGATGAGTGGGTAGTTGCGCTGCGGATGCCCCAGCGCTTCGCACAGCGCTGTGATATTGGTAAGGTCTTTTTTGTAGGCCGGCGCCCCAATGCGTTGAAACATGGGTAATTGGCTGAATAAAAAATCCAGCGTTTCTTGGTAGGAAATCTTGCGCATGTGATGATCTGAAATAAAATTGAAGGCAAAAGAAGATATAAATCAAATCCGGTGACTAATTTCGTGCCTTGATTTCATCACAAAAACCAAAAAATCATGAAAAGATTACTTTTAACAGTCTCAGTCATTGCTGTAATGGCAGCCTTCGGTTCTCTTTATGGGCAGAGCTACAAGTCTGCTATAGGCGCTCGTTTGGGCGTGCCGTTTGCCGCATCGTACAAAACGTTTATCTCTGAGCCGGGAGCTATTGAAATTTTCGCTGGATTTCGGGGGTACTCCGGATATAGCTGGGTGAGCGCCAACGCAGCTTATCAGCACCATTTCCCCATAGGCAGCGTCGAAAACCTCTCTTGGTATGCCGGCGCCGGCGCCGGTGTTCAATTCTGGAATTGGAAGAATTCTGCATTGGATGATTCCAACACCAGCATCAGTATCATGGGCGTTATCGGATTGGACTACAAGTTCTCAGAAATTCCTCTCAACTTAAGCGTTGACTGGATGCCTACCTACTTTTTGGGAGGCTTCATTGGCGGATTTGGGGGTGGATATGGTTCACTTTCAGCTCGTTATGTTCTGAAGTAAATTCCAAATTTCATAACGCAATCAAAATGGCTTTAGCGCTTCATTGCGTTGGAGCCATTTTGTTTTTAGAGGATCACCTGTTTCTTCTTGCCTTGTTGTTTTTATAATCCATAAAAATGAAATCGCCCAGGCCATTGAGGCTGCTGTAAAAAGCCTTACCGTTGTTGGCGCGGGTAAACTGATCTACAAAATTCATCAGGTAGGGATCGCGGGCAATCATAAAGGTGGTGACCGGAATCTGGAGCTTGCGGCAGCGCATGGCTAAGCTGAGCGTGCGGTTGACGATGGTGCGGTCCAATCCAAAACTGTTCTGGTAATATTTCTTGCCTCGTTTGATACAGGTGGGCTTCCCATCGGTGATCATAAATATTTGCTTGTTGGGATTCTTGCGCTTTTTGAGGATATCCATCGCCAATTCCAAACCGGCGACGGTATTGGTGTGGTAAGGCCCTACCTCCAGATACGGCAGGTCTTTGATTTCGATCTGCCAGGCATCGTTGCCGAAAACGATCACATCCAGGGTGTCTTTGGGATAGCGGGTGGTGATGAGTTCCGACAAAGCCATAGCCACTTTTTTGGCTGGCGTAATGCGGTCTTCGCCGTAGAGAATCATGGAGTGCGAGATGTCAATCATCAGCACGGTGCTCATTTGGGCCTGATAGAAGGTTTCCTTTACTTCAAGGTCTTCCATGGAGAGCCTGAACTCGTCTATGCCGTGATTGATCTGTGCATTGCGCAGCGATTCGGAGACGGCCAAGTGTTCCAATGGATCGCCAAACTCAAATGGACGTAGTTCGGAGGTGTGTTCATCGCCGCGGCCGTACCTGCGGGTGTTGTGGTTACCGGATTTGGATTTTTTCAATTGGCCGAAAACGTCTTCCAATGCTTTGCGACGAAGCGCCAGTTCCAACTTGGAGGAAGGTACAAAACCCGGGAATCCCTCTACCCCACCCTCTTGTTGGATATAGCCCTTGTCTATCAAGTCTTGGATGAAATCGGCCATTCCATAATTGTCGTCCGTCAGGTTGTACTCTTTGTCCAATTCGGTGAGCCAAGCCAGCGCCTCCGACACACTGCCCGATGTATGAATCAGCAGTTCCTGAAACAACTTGAAAAGCCTGTCGAAGGTGCTTCCTTCTTCGTCGGGCGTGTAGGCCGAAAATTTCCATCCGATCATAGGCTGAATTGTTGCTCCCGATTCCTTACGTCATCGAGTTGTTTTTATACAATGCACTGATTATCAATAAAAAGCATGATTTAAATTATGCGTTTCAGTCACTAATAATGCGGATGAGCACTTGTTGGTTCACGACCTTAGAGGGATTTTTTGCTGTAATAACTTTTTCTTGTCAGAAATTTACGTCTGAGTAAAAGATTTTTATCTTTATTTTTTTGCACACATTGCAACTACCGCGCGTAGCACCCGTCGCCGGCACACGCGCGTTGCGTGAGGGGGCCGAAGGTAGTGACGACGAAGGAGGAGCGACTGAGGCGCCCGACGGTGGCGCAGCGGCCTGCCGGTACTGGGGAAGAGGCCGCCGGCGCTACCGGCACGCCCTGAAAATCGTTGGAATGCTAAAACTTATAGCACTTCACATCGCCATTGCCTCTCCTGCCTTTTCCAGATTTTTTTCCGGTAGTTTGGATTTTGAAGGGTTGAATTTTCAGGGCTGCGTAAATATCCGAGCCGCTCCAATTGGTTCGCCCCAAGACGCTGCCGATACGATCTGAGCCTATGGTAAGCCCGCCGATGCGCCCCGCAACGCCTACCTGTAAGCGGTTGCCATGATACAATGAAACGGGGACTGCCAACTCCAGCCAGCGTTTTTCAAACCTCGGAGTGAGCGAAACAAGCCCACCACGCCAAAGCGCTGCTCCGCCCATAGGGATGCCCTGCACCACTACGGCATTGAGGAAAAAGCCTGCCCCAAGATTGCGGTCTATCTGCACGCTGACGGCAGCCGGCAGCCACATCGCAAAGCGATCACCCGTGAAGGAAGCATCGGGGTTGCCCAGTAAGTCACTGCTGAAACGGGCCAGCATGTTTTCATAATCGCCGGGCATGACGAAATCATTATAGTTGTCGAAACCAATAATGGAGGAAGCATCAGGGGCGGCCCGGTGCAGGCGCGCATTCCTGTTGAACTGTAGCCTGCCGATGTCTAAAATACTGAAGCCGAAGCGCCAGGTATAATCCGTCTCCTCGCCGAGTATGTAAGTGAGCCCGATGTCGAAGGCCGCGCCGCCGCCGTTGGGTCGAATGGCAGGTTCATCGGCACTCAGATTGGTGCGGGTATGGCCGTATTCAAACACAATGGGGCCGCCGGAAAGCGAATCGCCGGGGAGCTTGGCCAATGGGAAGGCTGTTTGGCTGTGCAAATAAATGCCTTCATACGCCTGAAGGAGCCGCGCGTTGATACCGATACCAAGCGTGCCGGTAGCCGTTTCGGTGCGGAAGAGATAATTGAGGCCATACTCGCTCCACGCGGCCATGCTGACAGAGAATGGCGTGACCTCGAAGGGTACTTCAAAGGGCCTGTTGAAGTAGTCGTAATAGCTAAAATCATTGACCAAACCGCGTGCAGAGGCGAAAGCGCGGCCGCGTACAAAAGCGCCAATAGTATGATTGGGGCCGATGCGCACAAACAGACTTGGCCCCAAGGCCGAACTCATTCCCTGAGCGTAGCGTTTGCGGGCATTGGTGTAAAAATCGAGGACGACGCTACCAGATGGCGGAGGCGTTTCTTTATCGTAGTCTGGCCCAAAGGCGAACTCGATGTTGTCTCGATTGGCAGTGAGGTGAGACAGGCCGGTTTTGGACAAAAAGGCGTAGTTGTTGTCGAAAAAGAAGGCGCCCTCCAGCAGGTTGAGTTCCCAGTTGAAAGGTGTGGTAGTATGAGAGGAAGGGTTGAGCGCCCAACCGTTGATGCCGGCGAAATTACCCGTGCGGAGTCCGATCTGCTCCTGTGCACAAAGCTGGGAAAAACTGAAAATGAACGCAATAGAAAATGTGGCGACGAGTTTCATCAGATAGCTGCTTTCGTTTTTGGGAAAAATCAGGCGCAAGCCTTACGAACGATTAACGTGTCAATATCCACATTTTCGTGCAAGGGGCTTGGGCTTAGTTAGAAAACGGATTCATCCGGCGAGGAAACGGAAAATGCGGGGTAAAAATATAATGCCTCCCACGACTGCGGCCGTAAAAGCGGCGAGCATGACAGCGGCAGCGGCTGCGTCTTTGGCTTTGCCGGCAAGCGGGTGCTGATGGGGCGAAACTAAGTCTGTAAGGTATTCGAGGGCGGTATTGAAGGCTTCGGAGCAGAGCACCAGCCCTATGACCAAGATGAGCGCGAGCCATTCTCCGGCAGATACATTGAGCAGCCATGCAAGGGGAAGGACTACAGCCGTGGCGGCGAGGTGGATGCGCATGTTGGCCTGGGTGCGAATCGCGTCGGCGAGGCCCTGGAAGGCGTAGCGAAAACTCTGGATTCTTTTGTGGCACTTCATAACAACACGATTCATTTAATCTGAAAAGTGCGTATCAGCACCGCACCGCTTTCTTTGAGATTGGAACACAAAACGATGGTTTGTTCCTTCACTCCGTCAAACACGGATACGGCAATGGTATTGGGCGGCACCGAACCGAGGCTCTCGGCGTGCAGTACAAGCACATTATTCTCGGCAGACAGCTTTACCGGGATGCTGTATTTGGATTTCATCACTTTGTAGCGGCCCAGAATCTTCTTGCCATTGAGAAAGAGCGTGGCCATATCGCCGTCCACAACGCCGTTGTCCCAGATTTGAATCCTGATTTCCGAACGGGCTACCTCCAGGACGTGGTTGACGTTGATCTGCCGGCCTTGTTCTGTTTTGTATTGTTCTGCCTGCTCTTGGGATGCGATGGCAACGGTGTCGGGCAGGATCGGTTGTTCCAAAAAAACCGTTCCCGGAGCGCAGGCGCCTTTGGCTGTAAGATGACCTTCGAGCATCCCCGACCAATCGCCCTCCAACACCCAACGCAGGGCTTCCCGGCGAAGCAGCAGACGGGCATTTTTGATGCACCATTTCCATTTAGGGTCGGTTTTTTCCAACACTTCGCGCTCCGAAATCTGTATCGTGCCGGTGCTGTCTTGTTGCCAGGTCAGTTGGTGCCGGGCACTGCCGCCGCTGCCTTCTGAGACGATATAAGAAGTGCCTGTTCCATCGGCCTGCAACTCCATTTGATAAAAAAAGCCGTAGCTGCGGTCGGATTGCGAGAGGTGGCCGGTCCATTGCCCGATGAGCGGAGCGCGTTCTTTTTGATCATTTCGGATGGCCATGCGAATGTTTCCGGGGCGGCATCGGTCGGCAGTCCAAACGCCTTCTAAAACGAGGGAGTCGGGCCGTGTGAGCAGTTGCAGCCGGGCCATTTTCAGGCACCAGCGGGGTTGTGCGGGGGATGTTTGTTCAAATTCCTGCAACATCAATTGCCCGTTTTGCCAGACGGCGGCTATGCTGAACCGGGCGCTGTGTTGGCCGTCGGGCGAGCGCGATATGGCTGTTCCGCTGAGTTTGCCGGCTTGTTCCGACAACTGAATTTCATAATAAAATGCCCCGCTCACACCTTCCTGTGTGGACCAGCCGACCCATTTTTCGTTCCCGTTTTGAGCAGCAGCAAGTACCTGAAAGCCAAGCAAAACGAACATTATTCCGGCTCTGATATTCATACCTGACATTTATCAATGATGCAATTGATATTCATCACTCTATAACAACGAAATGGAGGATATATTTGAGTAATTGAAAACCTAAACGAGCAGATTATGATGTATATTCAGGTTCATGCAAATTTCCATGTCAGCGAACATTTGCAACAACTGATCGAGGAGAAAGTGAACAAACTCGCCACCTTCCACGACCGAATCACCGGCGCCGATATTTTTCTCAAATCGGAGGAAAAACGCCACGAACAAGCATTGGAACAAACGGTAGAACTCAATATTCAGTTGCCCGGCCAGGTGCTGCATTCGGAAGATCATGCCGATACTTACGAAAAGTCACTACAAGGCGCTGTGGATAAAATGCGCAAACAACTGCTCAAACATAAGGAACAGTTGCATCCACACATTTAGTTATCAACGACCTGTAAAAGCTGCTTTTCGCTTTTCCAGAAATGCCGAGGCTCCTTCCCGGAAATCTTCTGTGCCTGCCGTTAGACCAAATTCTCTGACTTCGCGGTCAAAGCCGTCTTCGTCGTGTTGGTAATAGGCATTTACCGAGGCAATGACTCCGGCAATGGCCAAGGGGGCTTTGGCTGCAATTTTCTGCAACATGGCCATAGCAGCCTTTACCTCCTCGCCGGCCGGAACAACGGCATTGACCAAACCCAGCCGATGGGCTTCCTGCGCGTCTATCATATCGGCGGTCATCAGCAGTTCCAGCGCTTTGGTTTTACCAACGTATTGTACCAAACGCTGCGTGCCGCCATAGCCCGGAATGAGGCCCAGATTGACTTCCGGCTGCCCGAAACGCGCTTTTTCGCCCGCTATGCGCAGATGACAGGCCATCGCCAATTCGCAGCCGCCGCCCAGCGCAAAACCATTGACGGCGGCGATGACGGGCTTTGGAAATCGCTCGATGAGGAAGAATATATCCTGTCCGCGACGGGCCATTTCCGCACCGCGAGCAGCATCCATACCCAGGAACTCGCTGATGTCGGCGCCGGCCACAAAAGAGCGCTCGCCCGCACCGGTGAGGATCAGGCCCGCGATGTGCGAACGCTGTGGCGCATCGGAACCAAACAAATGCTGCAACTCCAGCATGGTAGCCGTGTTGAGCGCGTTGAGGGCTTTTTCCCGATTGATCGTAACGATCAGGATGTTGTCTTTTTCTTCCAGAAGGAGATGTTGGTATTGCATGATAAGTACTTTATTTCCAGCCCGTTTTCTGCATAAGCGCGTCGGCGGCTTCGTATTGATCACAAACTTCGTTAAGCGATTTTTTGATCTCGTAAAAACCGCCGATCTCATCAAACAGGTCATGCGGCAGCGACATGGGATTGATGGGCAAATCAATGGTAGCGCCCACTAAAGCCGGTTGCTGCTCGGCCGCGGTGAGAAATTCCAGCAACATAACTGCGAAATCCCGATGCGGGGCATTTTTCAACAAACCTGCCCCCGATGTGTAAAAGACAGAGGTTTTATCGGGTTGCGTGAGGTAAATGAACCCTACCTGCGCCGCCGGCGTGGTGTATTCGGGATTGCCGCTTGCCTTCATTTGCAGCAGCACATTGGAGGGCACGACGGCCATATCGGCTTTGCCGGCAGCCAGCGCTTTGATGAGATCGAAATTGTTGGCAGCTTCCACGCCCGTTGCTCTGTTGGCGATGATGGCCTGTAGCCATTTTTCCGTAGCGGCTTCACCGTTCAGGGCAATCAAGCCTGCTACCAGACCGCGATTGGCCGCCAGTCCCGGATTGCCCAGCAACAATTTCCCGCGATATGCCGGGGAAGTGATGTCGTTGTAAACATACAATTTGCGCAGGTCCACGCGCCCCTCGGCGTAAGCCAGCCCCACGGCGCCCCGGTCTAAGGCCGTCCAATGCCCGGCGTTGTCCCGATAGCGGGTAGGCACATTTCTGTCCATTTTTTCGGTAGAAAAAGGTTGTAACAGGCCCGCCTTCCGAGCTTGTTCGAGGTACCAGGCATCGGAAGCAATGAAGATGTCGGCCTGCGGTTGTGCGGCCTCCGATTGCATTTTTTCCAACAGGGCTTCATCGCTGTCTTTCACTACTTCCACCTTGATTCCGGTAGCGGTAGTAAATTGGTTAAACAACTGTTGGTCAATGGTATAGTAGCGATGGGTATAAACGCGCACTATATTGGTGTTGGCGGAAGTCTGGCCTGTGTCGGCACTGGTTTTATCGGATTTGCAAGACGCAAAGACAGTTGCGAAAGCAAGCAAAAAAAGGATTCTACGGATCATGTTCTGACGGAATTGATTGAGCGGGCAAAGTTGCGGATTTTTGAATGATACCCGATGAAAATTCATTTCGACTTTCTTTTTCGCTCTCTGTTTTCCATATAATCCAACACGGCGGCTTTGGTAGTCAGCCAGTTGCGCCCTTCTTTGAAGGCATCAATTTTGCCCTGCCGAACCAATAAACCGACATATTCCTGCCCATAAGGGAAATCCGGCTCATTGACGATGGAGGAAATGGGCTGATAGTCTTCGTAAGAATTGGTCAGGTGGCTCAGGTAGATGTCCAAACTGCGCTCCAATGCCTGCATGACCATGAGCAGCAATTTGCCATAGTCGCCGTTGTTGGCCTTGTTGAGCGCGTCGTAGTATTTTTTGCGGTCGTTTTTGAGAATGATGGCCGGCGGATATCCATCGCTCATCAGCAGCAAGTTGAACAACAGGCGCGCCGTTCGGCCATTTCCGTCGAAAAACGGGTGAATCCACACAAAGCGATGGTGAAAAACAGCAGCCCGGACAACAGCGGGAAGCAGGCGCCCCTCGCCATTGGCCCAGTCCAACAATTCGCTCATCAGGGCTTCTACTTTGAGGGCGTTGGGCGGCACAAAATTGGCCCCGGAGATGCGCACGCCGAGATGCCAGTACCTGCCGGCGTAGTCTTTTTCAATTTTTTGCAGCACCATACCATGCACAGTCAGCACGTCCTGATGCGAGAGCGCATACCCCGGCAGGGCCAGCGTTTCGATGTATTCCACGGCTTCCTGGTGGTTGACCGCCTCGAAGTGTTCGCGCAGAGATTTGCCTTTGATGGTGATTCCGTCTTCGATCACCATCTTGGTTTCCTGCAAGGTGAGGGTGTTGCCCTCTATGCCGTTGGAGTGGTGCGTCCATTCTAATGCCAGGCTGTCGCGGATGTTTTGCACGGCAATAGCGGGCAGGGGCCTGAGCTGGTCTAAGCGGCCTTTTTTTTCGGCAATGCGGTTCCATTGTTTTTCCCAGCTTTCCGATTCGTAAGGATAGTTTTTCCATTCCATGCTGCAAAAATAGGGTGTTTTGCATTGGGATGCAAGTATTTTTGAGGCTATCCGATATTAAGGGGTGAGGGGTGGTCAGGGGTGAGTGTGTGAGGGGTGAGTGTGAGGAAAACCCGCCTGCGCCAAGGCTTCGGCGGATGAAAACCCGCCTGCGCCAAGGCTTCGGCGGATGAAAATTACGGGGGCGGGTTGTTTGTTTCGATTTTTCGTCGTACCTTAGCCGAAACATAGAACAAACGCTAAAATCCGCTTCTATGACTCCAAAAGAACTCTCTATTCAGATGCTGATCCGGCTGGTATCATCGCCGTATCATTATTCGCGCCGGGATTTGGAACAATTGTACGGCATCAGCAAAGACACCGTTGAGGACTACCTTCGGGCTTTTCGCAATGTGGGCCTCCACTTGGACATCAACGACAAATACCGGTACGCCGTGATTCCCGACGGGCATTTCAAAGAACTGAAATACCTGCAACCCCTCAGCGACGCCGACAAAGCGCACATCGGCCGCGCTCTCGACTACCTGCCGGCCAAAGATAAATTGTACCTCAAAAACAAGTTGGACAGCCTCTACGACTTCCAACAATTGGGGCTCCGCTCCCTCACGCGCCCGGCTCTGGAACGCTTGGACCGCCTGCACAAAGCCCAGCGCCAAAAACGCCGCGTTGTACTCGAAAACTACCGCAGCCGCAGCAACGACACCCGCAACCGAACCGTAGAACCTTTTAAAATAGATGCCGAAAAGGACACGCTCCAGGCTTTCGACACAGAAGCCAAAGACTCCCGCCATTTCCGCCTCTCGCGCATCGAGCGCGTGACCATCACGGATGAAGCCTGGGAATACGAAAGCCATCACCGGGAAAAAATCACGGATGTGTTTCGCATTGCCGACAACGATCAGGTGCAGGTGCAACTCACGGTGGATGCTTTTGCCTATAATTCTTTGGTGGAGGAGTTTCCGCTCACTTTGTCGTACCTGCAACCGGACAGCAGCCCCAATTCCTGGTTTTTCCAATGCGCCGTCAACCGCGATTTTAAAGGGATTCTGAATTTCATCATGGCCAATGCCGGGCATGTGAAAATACACGCGCCGGATGAGCTTCGCAGCCGCGCCTGCGCCGAAGCAGAAAATATTTTGAAAAAATTTCAGTAACTCCAGGGGGGGTGCGGCGATTTTGGCCCTCTACCCCACCCTATTTTTGTACCATCTTTATTTATTCAACTCAATCGTATGCGCATCTATTTGCATTTGACGCCCAATACCGAACCGGTGCCCTTCAACTACCAACGGGCATTGGTGGGCACGTTTCACCGCTGGCTCGGCGAAAATGAGCTGCATGATGATATTTCGCTGTATTCGCTGTCGTGGCTACAGGGCGGACGCACTATGAAGGACGGCATTTCTTTTCCAGAGGGTGCTACCTTTTTCATCAGTTCGCCGCTGCCGGAACTGAACCAGACCTTAGTGACGGGCATATTAGATGCGGGACACGTTCGCTGGGGGATGCACGTCAAAGAGGCGACGATAGCCCCTGCGCCCAAGTTCGGGACGGAAGAGCGTTTCGTGGCGCAAAGCCCTATCCTAATCAAACGCAAACGCCCCAATGGAGACGGGCAGCAGTATTACTTCCCCGGCGACGAAATGGCAGACACCTATCTGACGGAAACGCTGCACGCGAAATTGATCCGCGCCGGACTCGATACGGCAGGCGTAACGGTACGGTTCGACGAGAACTACACCTCGCCCAAAACGAAATTAGTCAGCTACCGCGACCTGAAAATAAAGGCCACCTTCTGCCCCGTCATCATCACTGGCAGCCCCGAAGCCATCGCATTTGCATGGCAAGTGGGTGTGGGAAACTCGACGGGGATTGGTTTTGGGGCACTAAGGTGATTGAGAACTAAATAAACTGAATAAAGATGATAAAACAACTGACAGAATTTGCCCGGCGTGTTCAGGATGAAGACATGCTGGCGTTGCGGCAGCCGCTGAAGGGGCTGCATATTAAAATGAGATTAATGGCCGATACGGAAGGCCGAGTGACGCTGGACGAACATAATGCGGAGGTGGTCTATTGGAATGGCAAGAAAGAACCCGATGACTTTATTATATGGACTATGAATGTCATAGCCGATGCTTGGATGGTGGGAACGAACAAGTGTTTAGATCTTCCAGAAAAAGGCATTCATTCCGCATCGCCTTACTGCGTAAGTATGAAGCGCGACTCTTTGGAAGGAGGGGATAAGTTTTCCAAAGACAAAGTAAAAATTACAGCGCGGTACCAACGCTACTTTAGCAATTCATTGATTTTTTTGGACGAGGAGACACTTCCCGAGTTGGGTGTTTGGACGCGCTTTTTCACGGAAGAAGGGCATGTGATGACATTTTTGGAGCGGTTTAAGGAATTGTACGAGAGCGTGGATATGAGCGAATACGTCACTTTTTACTTAGATCGCCCCATGGAGGAGTATAGCTTGCCTCATCAGCGTTACCTTGCAGATAAACTGTTCAACACCAATGAATCCAAAACACAAAACCCAGACAACCCGTTAGAGATAATGGGTACGAGCGACTTCTTCAATGGGTTTAATTCCAAAAAGCCTTACTTGGAGCATAAGTCCGCCACCTTTGCCATCAGCGGACGGATTACAGAAGCCGAAGCGCACTTGTTGCGCCGATTTCAGCAGTTGATGGGTTACAGGATACTGCCCAATCCGCTGCCCATATTTGTAAGTACCCAGGAAGCTGAAGCATTGCAGCAGGAACTGTTCAGGGTTGCAAAAATTCAATTTGATGGGGAGCATAGACCCAGCCACAAATCTGTCATTCAGGCTTTATTGGAAAATAGACAACGTGAAGGCTTGGGCAACTACTATCTACTCTACCATGCCCAAGGGGAAAAAATATTAGATTTTGACTTCGTGCCTAAATTTGAATACAAGTTGCAGCGTGAAAATGGGCAGCCGTGGATGCTGTATCATTCTTTGTTCACGTCTAAAGTAGCTGATGAAAGCATATCTAATGTTTTCGATTTTCAGGATTCGGTATTGCCTGTCTTGTTCAATAACGCATTGGTTGTCAAGAGAAAAGACAAACCTTCACTCTATAATTGGTTCGGAGATTTAGGTACAAAGGACAGTAGTACGCTGTTTTTGGTGCAAACATACCGACAGACATTCTACGATTTTATCTACAAAAGCAGGCGTTCAGCCATTACGTTCACGGTGTTCTACCGCATCATGCGAAAAAGTATTTTTTCTGACTTGAAAGCGGATAAAATAGAAAAGGGATATCATACACATGAGCGATTCATCTTGGAAAAGCTCAATATCTGGTTCAGCTTTTATCATTCATTTTCTTCATCACCACAACATACAACGGATATGGTTAATCATCTTCAATCTTTGCGTGCGTTCACTGTCGAATTGGTAAAAAAAGACAGCCCTGTGTTCATCGAACAACCCGCGCAGTTCGCTTTTGTGAGCGGACAGATTATTCGGTACATTTTTCAACAGATTAGCTCCGAAAAGCAACCGCATGAAAAACTGGAACGCTTCCTCCGTGCCAAATCGGGCGACCAATTGAAAAGTGAAATCACGAAACTATATACCCAATACCGCCACATCAAAGTGAGCGGCCGCTTCGAACGGGCCATGGGGCAATTGATGGCCTGTTCGGACGAACAGTTGAATGCAGACGCGCTGCCCTTTATGTTGGCGGGGTACTTCTCAGATAATACACTTTTTGCCGACAAGGTAAAAAAAGAGGAAATACCAAACGAAGACAACTAATTTTCAAAACTTTATAAACACATTTGAATATGTCAACTCCATTTAACAAACGCGCCTTTGGCTGCGCCATCGTCAAAGCCATCAACGCCAACTACAACGCGGACTTCACGCACCAACCTCGCACGCTGCCCGACGGAACGGCCTACGCTACCGATAAAGCCTTGAAATATTTGGTGCGCAATTATTGGGTCAACCACATCAAGGGAGAGCATGTGCTGTATTACAAACGGTTTAATGCAGAATTGAAACCATTTGACCTGGACGAAGCCTACACTGCCCAGTTCGGTGAGATTAAAAAAGAAAAGGATGCAAAGCTGAAGGTGCTGCGCAACCTACTTTCTTGTCTGGATGTCAGAACGTTTGGAGCTACATTTGCTAATAAAAAAGGGGACAAAATGGCTATTTCCATCCACGGCCCCTTGCAATTCACTCATGGTGTTAACCGCTTTCCCGATTCCGAAATTATTACGGAGCAAATCATGTCCCCATTTCGGGATGACAAGGCAGGAAAAGATGCATCGGATGCCTCCACCCTTGGCACGCAACACAAGCTGGCCGAAGGGCATTTTGTACACCACTTTTCATTGAACCCCAACAACCTAACTGCGCACTTGCCCGCCGGAGCTACGGATTTTCCGAGCATCACGGAGGCAGATGTGGTGAGCATCAAGCAAGGACTACGCTACGGCGCTACCTACTACGACAGTGCAGCCAAGGCGGGAATTGAAAATGAGCTCCTGTTGTGGATTACCCTGCGGGAGGGGTCGCAAGTGGTATTGCCTTCGTTTGTCCATTTGGTAGAAATCGGTGCTGACCGCACGATTGATCTCAAAAAAATCACCGATTTGTTAGATCGCGACCGTATCGAACAGGAAGTGGAAAGCATCGAAATTTACTACGATCACGGATTGACCCAAGTAGTCAATATTCCCGCCGGCGCCAAGCATTATGAAATTTCGTAGCTATGCAGACACTGATCTCATTTGACGTGGCGGGAGATTTTGGCTTCTTCCGCAAGCCGGACACCAACGACGGCATCCAACTGAGTTACAACCTCATCCACAAGCCTTCGGTATTGGGTATTTTGGGGGCCATTGCAGGTTTGGCGGGTTACAGACAGGCAGGCGTCTGGCCACAATATTACGAGTGCCTCAAACACCTTCGCATCGGGATAGAACCCCTCGGCGAACATGAGCGCGGCAATTTCGGTAAAGTGGTCATCACATACACGAACACAGTGGGGTACGCCAATGACCGGAGCAACCTCATCGTGCGCGAAAGTACCCTGCTTAATCCGGGCTACCGTCTATACTTGTTATTGGATACCGATAATCCGTTGGAAGCACAATTACTGGAATACATCCAAACAGGAAAGGCTGTTTACTTGCCCTATTTTGGCAAGAACGAATGCCCGTTGTATTGGTCTGTTGATGATGTAAAAACCTATGAGTATAGCGATTTCAAACCCGAATCGGGTTTTAAAATTCGTACGGCATTCGTTAAAAACAAAAGAGCAGCCGCAGCACAGCGAAAAGCGGAGGGAGCCTTTGCACGGATATTGGAGCCTGGTAGTTTCGCCTATTTCGAGGAAATTCCCATCGGATTTTGGGAGGAATTGCATCAGTATGATATGGCAGAAGTTGCCTATAGCAACTGGATGTTATCACCGAATACCGATTTAGAAGGTCTTTATGAAGTAGTCCATCATGGCGACCGTTTCATTATCCAACTATTCTAATCATGCGGACGATAGCCCAAATATTTGCAGACGCACCCAGCATACAAAACATCTTGCCTCAGCACGATCACTATTTTGCTCACAGCACAGACGGCAAGGCGCACAAACGAGATGAATGGTTCTATGAACATGTAGAACTGGTCAATACATTTGTGGAAAGGTTGTGCCACGCGCATGGATTGGATGCAGTGATAGATGCAATGATAGGGGCTGTCGTCCGTTCCGTATCTGCATTGGAAGAAGTGGATGGAGATGCCATCAAAGAGCGGTTTGCTTATAGTTTTCTGTTCCATGACTTTGGAAAAATCAACCCCAATTTCCAACGGGAGAAGATGAAAAAATGGGACTTGTTCCCCCATAAAGCCACCGTTCCTTTTCTGCCGGATACGGGACACTCTGAATTGAGCGCGTATTGTTATCTGCGCTATTATGCACCGAAGGATTCGTCTGATAAATCCTGGATTTTGTTTTATCTTACGTTGTTGCTGTCGTATCCGATTATTCGTCACCATGCGCCCAACCTGTGGGAAATAGGGGCATACTTTAAGGATCGAAAAATCGTATGGAATGACAAAGCTGCCGCGTTCGAGCAACTCAGACAAACTTATACGCTGGAAGACGGCGGCGATGCAAATTTATTTCAGTGCTGGTTGCAAAAATTTGAAGATATTCAGGCAATAGGCGAGCAATTGACAAAGGATTGTGCGATGGAACTGCACAGCTTAATCAAACTGAATTTTTCCTTATTGACAGCATCCGATTTTTTGGCCACCAGTGTCTATGCCAACGACAAAGACTATACACTTTACGGCGTGATGGATGCGGCTGCGAAGGCACGAGTAGTTGTATCCGCCCAGCAATCAACACCCTACAACAAGGCGATATTTGCGGCAGCGGACGACAACAACTTCGTGTTTGATAATCCTACCCTGCCGGGCAACGAAGCGCTCAATCAATTGCGGTTGGAGATGGGGGTGCAGGTTGTACGCCGGCTCCGCAACCATGCCGACCGGCGCGTATTCTCCATAGAAGCACCTACTGGAGGGGGAAAAACCAACCTGTCCATGCTGGCAACTGCGGAACTGCTTCACATAAAGCCGGAACTGAATAAAGTCATCTATGTATTCCCTTTCACGACATTAGTGACGCAGACCCACAAGGCGGTGTTGCGGACATTGGGCTTGTCGGAAGATGAAGTGACGCAATTGCACTCCAAGGCAGGGTATAGGCAAATGAATGCAGAGGGAGATAGTGATGGTCGTTATGGCGATGAAAAACAAGACTATTTGACCTACCTGTTCAACCACTTTCCTGTAACACTTTGCACCCATGTCCGTTTTTTTGATTGGCTGACAACCCCACAAAAGGAATCCAACTATGGATATCATCGTTTAGCCAACAGCATTGTCGTCATTGATGAATTGCAAGCCTACTCGCCTAAACATTGGGATAAGGTCATATTGTTTGTGGCACATTTCGCCAAATATTTTAATACCCACTTTATTATCATGTCGGCGACGCTGCCCAAACTGGAGACGTTGCTGCCCCGGCTAGGGGGGATGGACGTGGCGATGTGTGCGCTGCTCCCTGATGCCAAAGAACAGTATTTTCGCAACCCCAACTTCCGGCACCGGGTACATTTTGTAAGCGATTACCTGTCAGAAAACATGACGACAGAGCGGCTGGCTGAACTTGTAGTATTGGAAGCGCGGCAGTATGCCGATGACCATGACGGCAGCGTCTATTGTATTGTAGAGTGTATCTTCAAACGGACCGCAACCGAGTTGTTTATGTGCATTTCAGACCTGCCGCTATTCTTTGACCATGTATGGGTATTGAGCGGCACCATTTTGGAACACCGCCGGCGGCTCATTATCAACCGATTGAAAAACAAGGCATATCGCCAAAAACGCATCTTGCTCATTACTACCCAAGTTGTGGAAGCGGGTGTGGACATTGATATGGATATCGGCTTCAAAGACCAATCTATTCTAGATAGCGATGAGCAGTTAGCCGGGCGTATCAATAGAAATGTGAATAAGCCCACATGCAAGTTATTCCTGTTCCGAAAAGACAGGGCCAGTATCTTGTACAAAAACGACCTTCGTTATCAAATCAGCAGAGACGAATTGCGCCCCAGCGAAATTACCCGGATTCTACAAGAAAAAGATTTTGATGCCCTGTACAATCCAGTTATTGACCGCATCGTACGTGGCAACGAAAGCACACTCAATCCGGGACACAAAGCATACCTGTATGAATTAGAAAAGTTGGACTTTCAAAAAATACAGCGTGAATTTCGCCTCATTGAGAACGATAACCTCAGTTTGTTTGTGCCGTTGTGCCTGCCCTTGTGTGTGGAAGATGAACAGGGACAAATGAATGATGTACTGATATCGGAGGCAGACGCTGTCTTCCTGCGAAGGCACGGAATAGCAGTAACGAATATGGTGAATGGCGAGGACGTGTTTGATCTGTTTCTGCGAATGGTCAATAAACAAATGCCGGATGAGGGCTATATCCGCAACAAAACCGATTTCATACGACTGCGCGGTGTAATGTCGAAATTCATTTTTTCGATGTTTGCATCCGATAAGTTTCAAAACAAGATTATGCCATTTTTAGATATGGAAAAAAGCGAGAACGGCTACCTGTATCTATCGCAATGGCAGGATATTTATGACGAAAAGACGGGCCTGTCTGATGCTGCATTGGATGATGTTACACACCAAATCATTGGCTGATGAACCTACCTACCGCTACTCAAATCAACCTGTACCACGTCTGCCACCGGCAGCTCTGGCTACACAGCCACGAAATACGCATGGAGCAAGAGTCTGACATGGTCTATGAAGGAAAACTCATTGGCGAGAACACCTATGCACGCCGATCTAACCAATGGCGGGAAGTTGACTTGGGGCATATCAAGATTGACCATTACGATCCGCGCAACAAAATCGTAAAGGAAGTAAAGAAGAGCAACAAATTAGAAGCGGCCTACATAGCTCAGGTCAAATATTACATTTACTACCTCGAACGCAACGGGGAACAAGATGTGACAGGACTGATTGAGTACCCGAAATTGCGCAGAACAGTGGAAGTAGAGTTGACGGATGACGACCGCCATCTGATCCCATTGTGGCAAGATGAAATCAGGAAAATATTGGATTCAGATGAATGCCCAACTCTCGTTCGGAAAAACTACTGCAAAACCTGCTCTTACCACGATTTTTGTTACGCACAATAAACGACGGACATGAAGAAAGCCTACTATCTGTTCAACCCTGGCCGCGCCGAACGACGCGACCACACCATCCGGTTCATACCCATGAGCGAGGATGGCGTAGAGGACAAGCCCCGCTATCTGCCTGTGGAGGGGGTAAGTGCATTGTATATATTTGGGAATATTGATGCAAACAGCGCATTTTACAATTACATGGGACAGCAGCACATACCTGTGCATTTTTTCGATTACCATGAGCATTACACCGGGTCATTTTCGCCACGGGAGTACTTATTAGCCGGCAAATTACTGGTAGCGCAAGCCCAATGCTACCTAAAGCCCAAGCGGAGGCTGCACATCGCGCAAGCACTGGTGGATGCCGCGTGCTTCAACATGCTCAAAAATCTGCGCTACTACGGCAACAGAGGGCGCGACATGGAAACCATCATCGCACGCCTTGAGCAGTTGCGTGCACAGATACCCCTGACGCACAACGTTCCCGAGCTGTTGGGCATAGAAGGGAATAGCAGGCAGACGTACTATTCCGCTTTTGGACAAATTATAACGACATTCGCTATGGAGGGCCGCAGCAAACGTCCGCCCAAAGACGAGGTGAATGCCCTGATTTCCTTTGGCAACGCTATGTGCTACACATTAGCACTGGATGCCATCTATCATTCGCAACTGAACCCCACCATCAGCTACCTACACGAACCGGGTGCGCGTCGGTACAGCCTGGCACTAGATATTGCCGAGGTGTTCAAGCCTATTTTGGTGGATCGGCTCATCTTTCGGCTGTGCAACAAACGTGAGTTGCAGTCGTCCCATTTCGAGGACTTGAATGGGACGTTTCTGCTCAAGGATAAAGGACGAAAGATATTTCTGAATGCTTGGGAGGAGAAGCTCAACGAGACGATAGCCCATCGCCATCTCGATAAGCAGGTGAGTTACCGGCGACTGGTTAAGCTAGAGTGTTACAAACTCGTAAAATATATTCTGGATATGGAAAATCAATACGAAGGTTTCAAAATCTGGTGGTGATGTATGTGATCTTGGTATATGACATGGGGGAACGGCGGGTAGCCAAAATGTTGAAGCTCTGCCGCCGCTATCTCAATTGGATACAGAATTCAGTGTTTGAGGGTGAGTTGACCCAAGTGAAGCTACAGGAACTCATTGGCGAAGCCCGTGCTATCATGGATGAGTACGAAGATAGTCTGATTATCTTCACCAATCGGGATGCGCGCTGGTTGAACAAGCAGGTAATAGGAGTGGAAAAAGCGTCGTTGGATACTTTCCTTTAGTCGTCGGTGATCCGCCGCCGCTGCGCCACCGACCATATGTTCTTTGACATAACGGAATTATGACACTGGCTATCAGCCACTTAAACAAGTCGTCGCTGACTGGGGGTAAAATACCTTACCGGGCAGCGACGACAAAAACGCATCAAAATGGGCATTTTTGCAAGCAAATTGCACCTGATAATCAGGAGAATATATACATTTGCTTTCGCTCTTTTAATCGCACCTATTTGGAATTGAAACATGACCTCATCAAACCAGTTTAGCTCCGTACGCGTACTTTTAATCGCACCTATTTGGAATTGAAACTTTTCGCATCGTTTAACCACGCATCAACCCTGTTGCTTTTAATCGCACCTATTTGGAATTGAAACCATTTTTCACATCCTTCCCTACTATTGCCATAGTCTCTTTTAATCGCACCTATTTGGAATTGAAACGCAATCGGCAGCGACGGACGGTATTACTCTTGCCACTTTTAATCGCACCTATTTGGAATTGAAACATGATGAAACAACAATTTGAAGCAGCGCTCAATGACTTTTAATCGCACCTATTTGGAATTGAAACCCCCAGTGTAAAGCGCCGAAATACCGCCTACATTTGCTTTTAATCGCACCTATTTGGAATTGAAACCGGGTAAGTATAGGCTGCTCATTGTTCGCAATTTAGCTTTTAATCGCACCTATTTGGAATTGAAACTTTTTTGCCTGCTGTTGGGCTACTGCCTCGGCAGGCCTTTTAATCGCACCTATTTGGAATTGAAACTCAGGTATTTTGCCATATATGCTTCAATGTCTTTCACTTTTAATCGCACCTATTTGGAATTGAAACGTTGCAAAATAACAGGTAAGAGGTTGTCCGGTAGGTCTTTTAATCGCACCTATTTGGAATTGAAACTGGGTTTCGCCCAAACGTTGCCGCCGAGATCGGTCCCTTTTAATCGCACCTATTTGGAATTGAAACCCCCCACGCCCTCGAATACATATTCGAGCCGGACACCTTTTAATCGCACCTATTTGGAATTGAAACTCTTTAAAAGATTTTTTGGTTTTTAAAAAAAATGGGCTTTTAATCGCACCTATTTGGAATTGAAACGGCATTGACAATGTACCCCTCCACGAGGTTGTAGCACTTTTAATCGCACCTATTTGGAATTGAAACCAAATTGCCAAAACCCATGTTCGTACAAAGTGCCCTCTTTTAATCGCACCTATTTGGAATTGAAACTAGCTTATAAAAGGTTGTATGTGATAAAAAAGCCGACTTTTAATCGCACCTATTTGGAATTGAAACTCGCAGTCATTGCGGCATTGGCCATCGGCGGTATCCTTTTAATCGCACCTATTTGGAATTGAAACTTGGCCGAAAATTTGGCTTTGTGCATGGTGGCTACCACTTTTAATCGCACCTATTTGGAATTGAAACCTCTTTAACTGCAACTGACATGTTACTACTCGCAGCTTTTAATCGCACCTATTTGGAATTGAAACACGTACAAAACGGCTATGCAGGCTCGTCGGTAGCTGCTTTTAATCGCACCTATTTGGAATTGAAACTTGAGGCTGGCGCGCCCTTCCATTCCGTCCAGAACGCTTTTAATCGCACCTATTTGGAATTGAAACATGTAGGCACTACCTTCAAAGAGATCACCTGGGGGCTTTTAATCGCACCTATTTGGAATTGAAACAGTGTGCTGCCTGAGCTTGTAAAGTCGCTGCCTATGCTTTTAATCGCACCTATTTGGAATTGAAACACGCATTGAGCGACTGCCAGCGCCGGGCGAGGTAGCCTTTTAATCGCACCTATTTGGAATTGAAACGATAGTTCCTGCTCAAGCCTGTGCAGTTCGGCAAGACTTTTAATCGCACCTATTTGGAATTGAAACACGCTTTCGAGGAAAAGGAAATTGAGTACAAAACTCCCTTTTAATCGCACCTATTTGGAATTGAAACTCCCGACGCATTTTTCGCGAAGCACCCCGGCGCGAATCTTTTAATCGCACCTATTTGGAATTGAAACCCTCCCGGTAAACCCCTGCCAGCACGCGCTTAATTTCTTTTAATCGCACCTATTTGGAATTGAAACTCGGCCTGTACGATGACGGATTGTACCGGGAAGCAAGCTTTTAATCGCACCTATTTGGAATTGAAACTAAGTGCAATGTTTGGAAATTGTACGCCTTGATAACTTTTAATCGCACCTATTTGGAATTGAAACACGTCGGCAATGATTGCAGCGGCTTTAATGTACAGTCTTTTAATCGCACCTATTTGGAATTGAAACTATCTTGTTTTTTTTACATTTCACATTTGAAAAACCCTTTTAATCGCACCTATTTGGAATTGAAACATGATGAAAGTATCAATACAGTGCAGGCGCTTAAGCCTTTTAATCGCACCTATTTGGAATTGAAACTTTTCACAACTTGCCACACTTGCCCCCTTGCTGCCTCTTTTAATCGCACCTATTTGGAATTGAAACATTTTTTGGATGGTATCATTCAGCCCGTCCAGTTGGCTTTTAATCGCACCTATTTGGAATTGAAACAAAACGACGGTAGCGGTAAATGGGCAGCGAACTCCTCTTTTAATCGCACCTATTTGGAATTGAAACTGTTCTTGTCGGCGGTAAGAAATTACCTGCAAGGCTCTTTTAATCGCACCTATTTGGAATTGAAACGTTGCTTACGGAGGTGGTTTATTCGTCGCAGTGGCACTTTTAATCGCACCTATTTGGAATTGAAACTTTTTTTGTGAACAATAGCAGGCACAAATATAAAGGCTTTTAATCGCACCTATTTGGAATTGAAACTTTCAGCCAACACATACTATTGGAAGCCAGCCATGACTTTTAATCGCACCTATTTGGAATTGAAACATACCGTCTTTGTCCGGCCCTGTTGCCCCAAGCAACTTTTAATCGCACCTATTTGGAATTGAAACGCAGCGGAGACCATGCCCGAAAAAGCGGCATCTGCCTTTTAATCGCACCTATTTGGAATTGAAACTCATCTCAAAGACCTCTTCCCGCGTGGTCGCTGTGCTTTTAATCGCACCTATTTGGAATTGAAACATGTCGCGCGCTATTTGCTCGTCGGCTACCTGTACTTTTAATCGCACCTATTTGGAATTGAAACATGGTTTGCAGCTTTGAGGCGGACGACAACAGCGACTTTTAATCGCACCTATTTGGAATTGAAACTCCGCGCTAATGGCAAAACGCCTCTTTGATCTGCGCTTTTAATCGCACCTATTTGGAATTGAAACATTTCGAGGGCGCGACGAAAATCGAAGCGACCTTCCTTTTAATCGCACCTATTTGGAATTGAAACATCGTTTTCATAAAGGAGCAATTGGGAGATGATGCACTTTTAATCGCACCTATTTGGAATTGAAACTTGCGAGGCCCGCCGCCACAAGTGTGAGATTCAGGGCTTTTAATCGCACCTATTTGGAATTGAAACGTAGTTCCATTTTGTGTGTTTTTAGAAGTTTTAAAACTTTTAATCGCACCTATTTGGAATTGAAACATTTCACGCCTGCGTAATGTTCGGAGCGCCCTTTTGCTTTTAATCGCACCTATTTGGAATTGAAACTCGAAGACCACGCCGGCGGAGCCGCGACAGGGAAGCTTTTAATCGCACCTATTTGGAATTGAAACATCGCCGCCTGAATGCGCTCGAAGGCAGCGTTAGATCTTTTAATCGCACCTATTTGGAATTGAAACTTTTTGGAGTAACGCCTAAAGTGTTGCGATACGTCCCTTTTAATCGCACCTATTTGGAATTGAAACAGCAGGGTATCTGGGTCAATCAGGCCCGCAATTATTCTTTTAATCGCACCTATTTGGAATTGAAACATTACTTCCTCTGCTTTTGCAGGCTTTCCAAGCGGCCTTTTAATCGCACCTATTTGGAATTGAAACTTTCGTTGGCATTTCGATTGGTTCCTCCTTCGTCCCCTTTTAATCGCACCTATTTGGAATTGAAACTCGTATTCTATCCACCAATCGGACACCTCTGGAAATCTTTTAATCGCACCTATTTGGAATTGAAACCCGCTTATCCATCTGCGTGGCGTTTCGCGAAACAGGCTTTTAATCGCACCTATTTGGAATTGAAACCATTTTTCACATCCTTCCCTACTATTGCCATAGTCTTTTAATCGCACCTATTTGGAATTGAAACACCATTGCGTCCGATACAGCCGGGACGGAAAATAGGCTTTTAATCGCACCTATTTGGAATTGAAACGTTTAAGCATCTCGTTACCTTCCGATGGTAAGAACCCTTTTAATCGCACCTATTTGGAATTGAAACCCGGAGAAGCCCGCATCACCGACCTCACCACCGACCCCTTTTAATCGCACCTATTTGGAATTGAAACCGGAAGTTGCCAAACAGGATAGCGTGAAGCGCACTCCTTTTAATCGCACCTATTTGGAATTGAAACCCCACACCGAACTGCAAGAAGGCCAACTCCCCGGCAGCTTTTAATCGCACCTATTTGGAATTGAAACCTCGCTTACCAGCAAGCAGAATGACGGAGGCAATAGCTTTTAATCGCACCTATTTGGAATTGAAACTCTTTCCTGCGTTGTTGGCCCGGTCGCGTGCCGGGGCTTTTAATCGCACCTATTTGGAATTGAAACTTTGTTTTTTTTTTAAAAAGGCCCGGCCTGATACCCCTTTTAATCGCACCTATTTGGAATTGAAACCTACATACGCCCGGAGCCTATCCAGACGTGCGTTGACTTTTAATCGCACCTATTTGGAATTGAAACATTTCTACCTCAGCATCTTTTTGCAGGCTCCACGCCTTTTAATCGCACCTATTTGGAATTGAAACGGCGTACAAAAGGAACTGAAAAAGACCGAGGATGTTCTTTTAATCGCACCTATTTGGAATTGAAACATATCCAGAAAAGGGAAGCGGCTTTTGACGTTGTTACTTTTAATCGCACCTATTTGGAATTGAAACTCGAGGAAGACGGCAGCAACCACCCCGCAGGCCGTGCTTTTAATCGCACCTATTTGGAATTGAAACTATTAGTATATTCGTTGAATTGAGATGGTGTACCTGCTTTTAATCGCACCTATTTGGAATTGAAACTCAGGTACGCCTGAACGCCCCGACAACGACACGCCCCTTTTAATCGCACCTATTTGGAATTGAAACATCACTATCACCGCAGGGGCCGCCCCTTCGCGAATACTTTTAATCGCACCTATTTGGAATTGAAACCGGCGTAAAGTTTAAAAAATACATTACCCATGTAAACTTTTAATCGCACCTATTTGGAATTGAAACACGGCGTGATCGGCGCGCCTACATCCAGCAGCACCCTTTTAATCGCACCTATTTGGAATTGAAACAAAATTCGGAAAGTATATCAGGCCCCAACACTGCACTTTTAATCGCACCTATTTGGAATTGAAACCTTCTACTTCCGGCGCTGCCGGGGGGCTGAATAAGTCTTTTAATCGCACCTATTTGGAATTGAAACTTTTTATGTTTGTTGTGAGAAAGGCCAGCGGCTAACACTTTTAATCGCACCTATTTGGAATTGAAACACATCTACAAATTGGCTCCGAGGTTGAACGCTTACAACTTTTAATCGCACCTATTTGGAATTGAAACTTATCAAATACGTCCTCCTTCTCAAATGGACAATCCCTTTTAATCGCACCTATTTGGAATTGAAACAACTCGCCTTCCTGCCAGTTCGGGAACACCACCCCCTTTTAATCGCACCTATTTGGAATTGAAACTCCGATGTAAAAACCGCATTTTTCCACCTGCGATTACTTTTAATCGCACCTATTTGGAATTGAAACACGTTTAGCCGCAAGCCTACCGACCACGTTTACGAGCTTTTAATCGCACCTATTTGGAATTGAAACTTTCATCTGGCGCAAATGGTTCGACGGGCACACCCGCTTTTAATCGCACCTATTTGGAATTGAAACTCCGCGAGGCCAATGCCAATGCAGAGCGGCTGGCACCTTTTAATCGCACCTATTTGGAATTGAAACTACTTCCCACTATCCCACTCTAATGTGCGCTTTCCACTTTTAATCGCACCTATTTGGAATTGAAACACGACGGCAGTATCAGTACTGTGCAGGCGCTTAAACTTTTAATCGCACCTATTTGGAATTGAAACTACAGCGCCCATCGCTCAATGCCGACCATAACAAACTTTTAATCGCACCTATTTGGAATTGAAACTGGCTTTTTGTTTTTCACGGTCGCAAGAAACATCTTCTTTTAATCGCACCTATTTGGAATTGAAACAGCGCAAGCTCGCGCAAGGCTCCAACGCCCTGATTTCTTTTAATCGCACCTATTTGGAATTGAAACTCCGCTCAGCTTCAGCGCCGAAGCTACCACCGGCGCTTTTAATCGCACCTATTTGGAATTGAAACATGCAGCCGTTGCCGAATTGGCTGAACTTCGTACTCTTTTAATCGCACCTATTTGGAATTGAAACCTGTTGAGGCCGCGCCCATCACCTGGTACGTCCTGCTTTTAATCGCACCTATTTGGAATTGAAACATACTGATGGTGTGTGCCATAGTGTTTCTCGATTAGTCTTTTAATCGCACCTATTTGGAATTGAAACGCGCAAAAGTGTTCAAGGCGCTGGCCGAGGATGGTACTTTTAATCGCACCTATTTGGAATTGAAACACGACCTGATGCTTTTTTTCCTGCTCTATCAGGAAGCTTTTAATCGCACCTATTTGGAATTGAAACACGCTACGCCCGAACCGCCCAAAGACGGCCACGGCTTTTAATCGCACCTATTTGGAATTGAAACAGCCCAGCTCGATGCGCAAGGCTTCAAGCTCTGCCCTTTTAATCGCACCTATTTGGAATTGAAACTTGTAGCGATGGCCTACACCTTGCAGCGTGCAGGCCTTTTAATCGCACCTATTTGGAATTGAAACATCCTGACGTCGTAAGTGTCGTTGGTGCTCCCTGCTTTTAATCGCACCTATTTGGAATTGAAACTCTGCTGGCATTTGCGCCCACCCCGGCACATCCAGCTTTTAATCGCACCTATTTGGAATTGAAACACAAGGTTTTCAAGCTCTTGCCTTTTGGCTCTGAACCTTTTAATCGCACCTATTTGGAATTGAAACTTTTGTTCCGCCGCAACACGCTCCGTCCACGTCGTCCTTTTAATCGCACCTATTTGGAATTGAAACTTACCTGTTCGGCCTCATACGCCACCGCTACAAACCTTTTAATCGCACCTATTTGGAATTGAAACGCCAAAAATCCGTACACGTTTAGCGCAGGTTCACACTTTTAATCGCACCTATTTGGAATTGAAACTTTCAGCAAACACATACTATTGGAAGCCAGCTATGCTTTTAATCGCACCTATTTGGAATTGAAACACAACACCGGCGGCTTCAACTCGTTTTCCTCCTGCTTTTAATCGCACCTATTTGGAATTGAAACACACTTGCAACTACCTGTATTTTGCCGCGCTGTTTGCTTTTAATCGCACCTATTTGGAATTGAAACGGCGTTTTTCCCGGTTCAGGCGAAAACAACATTTGTCTTTTAATCGCACCTATTTGGAATTGAAACATAGGTATCTCCGTCGCTTCGCCCTTGCTCACCGGCTTTTAATCGCACCTATTTGGAATTGAAACTCGGTTCTTTGTCCATGTTCCCCACCAACGATATGCCCTTTTAATCGCACCTATTTGGAATTGAAACTACTCGCATGGGGTGATGTGCATCGGAAAGTTAACCCTTTTAATCGCACCTATTTGGAATTGAAACATCAAGGCAAACGGAGGCCATTGACAGCATTAGAAACTTTTAATCGCACCTATTTGGAATTGAAACGGACTTGTCATAACGCGATTGGTACCTTCTGTCGCCTTTTAATCGCACCTATTTGGAATTGAAACACGTCGGCAATGATTGCAGCGGCTTTAATGTACAGCTTTTAATCGCACCTATTTGGAATTGAAACTGCCGTCGGCAGCGCCGGAGATAAACAACAACCCCCTTTTAATCGCACCTATTTGGAATTGAAACATGCCTTTGGCGGCTTGTTCCGCTTCGGCGACTGCCCTTTTAATCGCACCTATTTGGAATTGAAACCCTCATGGTTGACCCGTGGCGCGAAGTGAAATTGTGCTTTTAATCGCACCTATTTGGAATTGAAACACCGCAAGGTCTGTGTCAAAGCGCTTTGCGTATTCACTTTTAATCGCACCTATTTGGAATTGAAACATTGACAAAAAAAAAAGAGACGCGCAGGCCGAAAGCTTTTAATCGCACCTATTTGGAATTGAAACAGCAGTACGCCGCCGGGTATTTTTACTGGGGCCTGCTTTTAATCGCACCTATTTGGAATTGAAACAACTCTCGATGTCCGCTTCGTCGGTGTCGTCGGCCTTTTAATCGCACCTATTTGGAATTGAAACGCCCGTCGCCCGTCGTCTGTCGGCCAAGTACGATCTCTTTTAATCGCACCTATTTGGAATTGAAACTACTTTGAGATTAGTATCTCGATTGGGTCTGCATTCTTTTAATCGCACCTATTTGGAATTGAAACGCATGGAGGGTGGGGGAAGTGACGACGCGCCTGCATCTTTTAATCGCACCTATTTGGAATTGAAACACGTAGAAGGAGACCGGGAACAGAAACGCGACACACCTTTTAATCGCACCTATTTGGAATTGAAACATTTCTGCCCACTGCATTGCTCCAATCCATTCCGGCTTTTAATCGCACCTATTTGGAATTGAAACCCTGATCGCCGCCGATATAGATGTACGGAACTTCAGCTTTTAATCGCACCTATTTGGAATTGAAACTTTTAAAAAGGTGCCGAAAATGAAATTCCTTACCTTCTTTTAATCGCACCTATTTGGAATTGAAACTCTTCCAAATGCACTGCCACTAACAAAGCATTCCCGCTTTTAATCGCACCTATTTGGAATTGAAACAACTTTGCCTTTACCCCATTACACAGGTGATTGCCCCTTTTAATCGCACCTATTTGGAATTGAAACAAGACGGTCACGCAAAATTCGGCCTTGACAGAGAAGCCTTTTAATCGCACCTTTTGGAATTGAAACGTCTAAGGTTTGACCGGCGATTTCGGCGTAGATCACTTTTAATCGCACCTTTTGGAATTGAAACTGCACAGTAAAATATTCGTATGCACTTGCGAACAGTGCTTTTAATCGCACCTTTTGGAATTGAAACGTACCTTGCGCGAAGACTTACGGAGGCAATTTCTACTTTTAATCGCACCTTTTGGAATTGAAACATCGCGTTATGACAAGCCCCGATGGTATTACATGGACTTTTAATCGCACCTTTTGGAATTGAAACTAAAAGTGATGGACAACAACGGCACCGGGCAAATACCCCTTTTAATCGCACCTTTTGGAATTGAAACTACAATTACAATACTATTGATGAACTTCTCACTAATCCTTTTAATCGCACCTTTTGGAATTGAAACTGTGGTACGCTTCACATCAAACCAAGCCTCGCGGCCTTTTAATCGCACCTTTTGGAATTGAAACATGTCATGCTTTCCTGCCTGCCGGTGGGCAAAAGAACTTTTAATCGCACCTTTTGGAATTGAAACCCATAAGCCACTGAAGTCCATCCATCTGATTCTACTGCTTTTAATCGCACCTTTTGGAATTGAAACAAAGCTCGTCTGAAACAGTGTCTAAGTTGTGATAAACTTTTAATCGCACCTTTTGGAATTGAAACTTTACGCAGCGATACACGAATGAATTTATTCTTCACTTTTAATCGCACCTTTTGGAATTGAAACGCGTTACCCTGACGTGGAACCTGAGCGCTTACGCTCCTTTTAATCGCACCTTTTGGAATTGAAACTCCTTGATCCAGTTGCGAACAAGCCCTGCAAAGGCCTTTTAATCGCACCTTTTGGAATTGAAACTTTTAGGCGTGACCTTGAAATCCTCGGATACCGGCTTTTAATCGCACCTTTTGGAATTGAAACAAAAAAACTGGTAAGCCATGAAAAAGAGATTTGGAGCTTTTAATCGCACCTTTTGGAATTGAAACGTACAGACTTCGGCCCGCACATTACCGCCTCACCTCACCAAACTCAGTTCCCCCTTCAGCGCAATCACCTCTCCGTAAGCCGTTTCCACTTCCGCCATAAAGACGTACATGCCGGATGGACAATCTCTTCCGTCAAACGTGCCGTCCCAACCGGAGGTAATATCGCCGGGTATCAGGTCTTTGCCGTCGTACATCATTCCGCCCCAGCGGTTGAAGACTTTTAAAGAAATGATGCGCGTCAGATCGCCCGGCGTGGCAAACAAGGTAAAGCGGTCATTCACGGCGTCGCCATTGGGCGTAAAACCCGTGGGAGCATACACCGGCACTCTGGTATCTACTAAAATCCTGACGGTTTGGCGTGCTGTGCAGCCGAAGAACTCCGCGTCCATTTCGTAAGTGGTAGAGTACAGCGGCGTGGTTTCCGGCTGGGTACAATCGTCGCAACTCAGACCGGCCGGCGGCGACCAGCGAATCCAATCGGGCACAAAACTGAAGCCATAGCCCAACTGCACCGTCTGCCCGCGCCTGATTTCCACTACCGTATCCCTGCTGATATTGAAAAGCGGATTGTCGGGAATCGTGACGCCTTCTCTGTACAAGCATCCGAAATGGTCTCGGAAGGTAAGCTGGTACGGGCCTGCCGCCAGGTTGTTGATGATGTACGGAAAATCGTTGATGGCCGCAAACGAAGCACCGTCTAAGGCAACCGCATAAGGCGCCGTGCCTCCTTCGATGGAGAAAAAGGTGATCTGCCCCCGTTCCTGCGGAGAGCAATTGGCCGCCCGCAGCCGTATGGTGAGAATGAGCGAATCAATGGTGAGGCGAACGTGTACGATGGAGTCGCAGCCATTGGCCGCAGCCCCCCTGAACACCTCCGTGCCGGTGGTTTTGTTCTCGCCGTAAACCCTGCCGTTGATGACGATTTCGGTACCGGGGCAAATCGTTGCCTCAAAGGTAGTTTCGGGCACCGGTAGTACAAAAAGGTCAATGACCACCGTGCTGTCGCAACCATTCACCGAGACGCCGCGCAATATTTCGGTACCGCTCAGGCGGTTGGGGCCATACATCACGCCGTTGACAATCACCGACTCGCCGGGGCAAATGCCGTGCCTGAGCGTTGAGCCGGCAGGGCTGAAAAAGCTGATGCTCACGGTGAACGTACTGTCGCAACCGTTGACCGAAGCACCCGGCAGCAACTCTACGCCGCCCGGATTGGACTGACTGTAAACCGTGCCGTTGACGGTGATGGATTCGCCGGGGCAGATCGTGGTTTGGAAACTGCCCGTTGCCGGCGGGAAGAAATTGACCTGCACGCTCAGAATGCTGTCGCAGCCATTGGCCGCCGCGCCTGCCAGAATTTCCGTGCCGGTTCGATTCATTTCGTTGTAAACCGTGCCGTTGATCGTGATGGATGTGCCGGGACAAAGCGTGATTTGGAAACTGCCCGTTGCCAATGGATAAAAATTGACCTGCACACTCAGAATACTGTCGCAACCATGCGCCGCCGCTCCCACAAGGACTTCCGTACCTGTGCGGTTCATTTCATTGTAAATCGTGCCGTTGACAGTGATGGATGCACCGGGACAAAGCGTGGTTTGGAAACTGCCCGTCGCCAATGGATAAAAATTGACCTGCACGCTCAGAATACTGTCGCAACCATTGAGCGCCGCACCTGTCAGAATTTCCGTACCTGTGCGGTTCATTTCGTTGTAAATCGTGCCGTTGACGGTGATGGACGCGCCGGGACAAAGCGTAGTTTGGAAACTGCCCGTCGCCGGAGAATAAAAATTGACCTGCACGCTCAAAATGCTGTCGCAACCATTGGCCGCCGCGCCTGTCAGAATTTCCGTGCCGGTTCGATTCATTTCGTTGTAAATCGTGCCATTGACGGTAATGGACGCGCCGGGGCAAAGCGTGGTTTGGAAACTGCCCGTCGCCTGTGGGTAGTAATTGACCTGCACGCTCAGAATACTGTCGCAGCCATTGGCCGCCGCGTCTGCCAGGACTTCTGTGCCACTGAGATTCATTTCGTTGTAAACCGTGCCATTGACGGTGATGGACGCGCCGGGGCAGAGCGTGGTTTGGAAACTGCCGGTTGCCTGTGGGTAATAAGTTACAGTCGTGGTATCGGGTTCAGAACGGCAAAAGCCCTGTTGCACGGTGAGCATGTATTCGCCGGGGGACAAAACGCCGCTTATCCGGGCGCTGTCGGATGTAAATCCACCCGGCCCGCTCCATTCAAAAGCAATGCCTGTATCGGCGGGAATGGACGTGCCGATGAGCTGCGCCTCCTCGCCTGGACAGGCCGTGCCGCTGTTGTCGGCTACAGCCTGAGGCAGGGGCCGAACGATGGAACAAAGCGAAAACTCGGAAGTGCTGCCGGCCAGATTGGTAGCCGTAGCGGTAATGGTATCGCCGATGCTGAAAAAGCCGGAAACACTCCAGGAGCCGTCCACGCCGGCGATGGTTCCGGCCAGAAAAGTTCGTCCCTGACAGGAGGGCGCCGTGCTGCAATCCGCATGGTTGTGCCGGAACACTTCTATCAGATCAAAAGGTCCGGCCATGCCCGTGATGCGCGAGGGTGCAACGCAGATTTCCATCGGCGGCATCATATCGTCGTTGGCGCCCGCAGTGAGGTCTATGCCGGCTATCTGATTGCAATAAATGCTGTTTCCGCTGATGGTGCAGGAGGTAGAATTTTCGCTCACCACTACCCCACCCTGCTGATTGTGCGCGATGACATTGCCGGCGCCCAGATTGCCGATGAGAATGCCTTCCGACATGGCGTTGACGGTGATGCCGGGGCCGCCGTTGCCCAATGCAAACAGCCCGGCCTGATCGGTGCCTATCGCATTGTCTTCCAAAATAATATCTGCCGAGTTGCTGATGAGCACACCGCCGCTGCCGTTGGAGGCTATGACGTTTAAACCATCCACGATGACGTTGGCGCAATTTACAAGCGCCAGGCCATAGCGGGCATTGCCGAGCGGCTGTGAGGGAACAACACTGTAATTGCCGATATAATTGTGGCTGATGACTCCATTGGCGGAGGCTCGGTCGGGCAGCATTTGCACCCAGATGCCATGTTGAAGATTGGTAGAAATACTGTTGTCTTCTATCACAAAGTTGTCGCAATTGCTGAGCGAGATGCCGTCGCGGCCATTGCCTCCCGTTAGGCCGGCAGAAACCAGCAGACCGATGAGGTTTTGGCGGATGACCAGCCCCCCTGACTGGACGGCCTCCAATCCACTCAACACATTGGAAGACAATATATTTTCATGAATAAAAGTGCCTGGCGCATCCGACAAAAAGATGCCGTTTCCTGCATTGGGGCGGGCTATTTGCCCCGAACGGTCGGCCCCTATCCGATTGCCTTGCACCCTGGCGCCGCCGGAAGCGATGCCCGTGAGATTGATGCCGTTGATGCCGTTGCCGGAAATGGTATTGTGCCCGCCGGCGAGGTTGCCGATGGTGCAGGAGGAGGAGTTGGTAACCGCCACCCCGTTGCGCCCGTTGGGCAGGGCCGCAGTTTCAGCAGCATTCAGTCCGATGATGTTGCCGAACACAGACAGCCCGGAAACGCCGCGCGCAAAGATACCTTCCGATCTGTTGCCCGAAATGATGTTTCTTTCACCGGGGTTGGCGCCACCGACCGTAGTATTTGGCACCGCGCCGAACAACTGTCCGTCGAGGAAAATGCCGTGTTCATTGGGGTCGGCGCCGGTTCCGTTGGGAAACATGCCGATCAGATTGCCCTCAATAACCATGCCCGGCGAATTGCCCATGACCGTAATGCCGCCCAATGTATTCCCCCCGATGATATTTCCTTTTCCTGCCGCCCCGATACGGGCATTGGAGCCCCCAAAAACAATAATGCCACTTGGAAACCGGCGGATATGAAGTCCATAAATCGCACAATTCGCGCCTGCAATTTCCAAGCCGTCAACAGGAGTAGCGCTGCCGTTTCCGACCAGCACAATCGCTCCCGGAAAGTAGCCCGGTTGAGTACTGCCGTCTATGACGGTACCTGCGCCGGTGATGGTGGGCAGGCTGGTAATGGGTGCAATGACATGCGGGCCGGGGCCGGTAATATTGAAAACGATGGTGTCGGGGCCGGGGTTTTGGTTGGCTGCTCTGATGGCCTCCCGCAGACTGCAATGGGTTGCATTGCAGACGCCGTCGTTGGTGTCGTCTGTGGTATTGACAATTCTCAACTGCGCCGCAGCCGTTGTCAGGGTCAACAGACCTGTGAAAAGCGTAGCAATGAAGTGTAAAATGTGTGCTCTGTTCATACAATGACTCTATTCTTTCTGAGTGCGATTCAGACGCAGCAAGAAGCTGTGAGTTGCAAAACCCAGCGCAAAAATACAGCTATCTGATGGGAGGAAAGAATAATACTTGTTGCGCAGGCCGCGTTGATAACGCCGGGCCGCAAAAATTCATACTTTTGCGGCGGAAAAAGCAAACTTTTCCGGCTAAGTCAGGAGCTCGCTTCAAAGTTGGTTCCTGACTTGCCAAGACGATTTATCACAACTCTGTTTCATGTCGGTATCCGTACAGCAATTGACAAAAATTTACGGCGAGCAGCACGCCGTACACGAGGTGAGTTTTGAGGCGCACAGCGGCCAGGTACTCGGTTTTCTGGGGCCGAACGGCGCGGGCAAATCCACCACCATGAAGATCATTACGGGCTTCCTGCCGCCCAGTTCGGGTACGGCCAGCGTATGCGGCTACAACGTGGAAACCGCCCCAATGGAGGCCCGCCGCCGCATAGGCTACCTGCCTGAAAACAACCCCCTGTACAAAGAAATGTATGTGCGGGAATACCTCCACTTCACCGGCAAGCTGCACAAAGTGCCCCGGCTGAAGCAGCGCGTAGAGGAAATGATAGAGGCTACGGGCTTAGGCCGTGAGTGTCACAAGCTCATCGGCGCCCTCTCGAAAGGCTACCGGCAGCGCGTAGGACTGGCGCAGGCCATGCTGCACGACCCCGAAGTGCTCATTTTAGACGAACCGACTTCGGGCTTAGATCCCAACCAATTGGTAGAAATCAGAGCGCTGATACGCCAATTGGGCCAACAAAAAACGGTCATTTTTTCTACGCACATCATGCAGGAGGTGCAAGCGGTGTGCGACCGCGTCATCATCATCAATCGGGGGAAGATAGTGGCCGACGACCCGATAGAACGCCTGCAGGAGCGCATCGCCGGAGAATCGGTGCTGACCATTGAGTTCCGGCAGGCGGTGAAAAAGGAAGCCCTGCTGGCCATTCCCGGTGTGAAACAGGCCAAAAATACAGGCGGCAACCGTTGGCAACTGAGCGCTGCCGCCGATGCAGACGTTCGCCCGCAGGTGGCCGATTTTGTAAAGCGCCACGAGTTGGACATCATTGAGATGCACCGCGAGGCCATCAGTGTGGAAGAGGTGTTTAAAAAACTGACCAGCCATGCTTAAATATTATTTCATTGTCTTCCAGTTGTTTGCAGTTTGTCTCAACGCCCAAACCGACAGCGTATTGGTGACGAAAAACTTCAAGTTCAACGACGGGGTGTATCTCAGTTTTGCCGACTGGCGCAACAACCGGCCCAACTGGACCTGGGACAGCCTCGACGTGGTGTCGGCTACCAATCCGAACACCTTCCTTACGCAGGTAGAATCCATTCGTTTTGCCGATGGGCGCCCGATGAATTTGGACAGCATTTGGGGTTTGGTCATCAGCGGTATTCCGTATGTGCGTTTGCCGAAAGGCGCGGTGCCCAAAACGCTCACTTCCTTTGCCGGGCTGCGGGTGCGCGGGCGCATTGCGTACTACAACTACGAGGTGACCGAGGAGGAAATGGTGGAAATACGCGCCTACAATCCGGTGACGGGCGTGCCGTTCAGGAAGGGCAAGGTGAAGAAGCAGTCGAAGGCGCTGCGGGAGTTTATGATTCATTTTGAGCGTGGCGAAACGGCGGCCTTTACTCGCGAAAACCTGATGGCCTGGATCGCCGACGACGAACGTTTGGTAGAAGCCGTGGCGGCCCTGCCGGAGGAAGATTTGGAAGAAAAATTGTTCAAAGCATTGCTGATCTATGTGGATCGGTATCCTGTTTACACTCAAAAATAAGACCCGATATGTGGAGCATTTTCGTGAAAGAAATTGCAGGTTTTTTCAGTTCGCTCATCGGTTATGTGGTCGTGGGGCTGTTTTTGTTGTTTCTGGGCTTGGGGCTTTTTGTGTGGCCCAACAGCAGCATTTTAGACAACAACTACGCCACGCTGAATGAGTTTTTTCAAACCGTGCCTACTGTGTTTGCCTTTTTGATTCCGGCCATTACGATGCGCTCTTTGGCGGAGGAAAACCAAAGCGGCACCATAGAACTGCTGGCTACCCGCCCCATTCGCGATGGAGAAATTGTGCTGGGCAAGTTTTTGGCCGCGCTGGCGCTCACCTGTATTGCCCTGCTGCCCACGCTCTTGTACTACTTTACGGTGTATCAGTTGGGCGACCCCAAAGGCAATCTGGACGCGGGCGCGGTGGCGGGTTCGTACATCGGGCTGTTGCTGCTGGCGGCGGCCTTTACGGCGGTGGGACTGCTGGCCTCGGCGCTGAACAACAACCAAATCGTGGCATTTCTCATGGCGGTATTGTTGTGCGGACTCTTGTTTTGGGGGTTCGATCTCATCAGCAGCCTGCCTGTGTTTGCCGGCCGGGGCGACGACGTAGTGCAGCAAATCGGCATGAGCGCGCACTATGCGTCCATCAGTCAGGGCGTGATAGACAGCCGCGATGTGGTTTATTTTTCATCCATCATCCTTTTGTTTCTGGCGTTTACGGCAGCGGCTGTGAACAGCAGAAAGTGGTAGTTTAGTGAAGGGGTGACTACCTGGTATTGCCTCGCAAGTCACCCCTTCACTAAACCCTAAACAATTCATGCTATGTCCAAGATATTTCGCAATAAAGTTCAAACGCTCCTGCAACTCGGCCTCCTCACCGTAGTTGTCATCTTAGTCAATATTTTGGCCAATGCCCGCTTCGGCGATAAGGCCATGTACGGACACATAGACCTCACAGAGGAGAAGCGCTTCACCCTCACATCGGGCAGCAAACAACTGTTGCGCGAGGTGGACGATGTGGTCTTTGTGCGCGTGCTGCTCGACGGCGAGTTTCCGTCCGGTTTCAAACGCCTGCAAAATGCTACCCGCGACATGCTGGCCAAATTCCGCAGCGAAAACAGCCTCGTGGAGTACGAGTTTGAAGACCCCGCCGCCGGCACCAACGACGAGGTCAGCGATCGCCGCAAGCAATTGGCCGAAGATGGCATCCGCCCCATCAATCTGCGCCTCAAAGACCGACAGGGCACTTCCGAAAGGCTCATTTACCCGTATGCCGTTTTTTATTACAAAGGGCGCAACATTGTGGTGAATCTGCTGGAAAACGAGGTACCGGGCGTGCCGCCGGAAGTCATTCTCAACAATGCGGTGGAGCTGTTGGAATACAAATTTGCCAACGCCATCCAGAAACTGCGCATCACGGCCAAACCCATCATCGTGTTCAGTACCGGCAACGGCGAACTGGAACCCTTGGAAACCGCCGATCTGGAAAAATCGCTGCGGCCTTATTACGATACCGGTCGCCTCAACTTGGACAGCATGTCGTCCATTCCCCAGGAGGTGGCAGCTTTGGTGATCGCCAAGCCGCGCTATCCGTTTTCTGAAAAAAGCAAGTTCAAACTCGATCAGTACGTGATGAACGGCGGCAAGGTGCTTTGGCTCATTGACGCCCTGAGGATTGACATGGACAGCCTGCGCACCCGCGAGCGCTATTTGGCCACTGAATATACGCTCAACTTAGACGACCTGCTCTTTCAATACGGCGCCCGCCTGAAAACGAATCTGGTACTCGATTATCGGTCCACAGGCATACAGTTGGTAACCGGCATCGTGGGCAATGCGCCGCAATTCGATTATTTCAAATATCCTTATCATGTGGTGGCGCTGCCCAGTGTCAACCATCCTATTGTGAAGAGCCTCGACGGCGTGAACCTGCAATATGTGGGCGCCATAGATACCATCAAAACCAAAACGCCGGTGAAAAAAACGGTACTGTTGGAGTCCTCGCAGCGCAGTATGTTGCAGTATTCGCCCGTGACGATGGATTTTGAGTTTTTGCGTTACGATCTGGATTCCAGCAAGTTCAACAAACAAAACCTGCCGATGGCGCTCTTGCTGGAAGGCACATTCTCTTCGCTGTACGAAAACCGCATGGAGCAGGACATGCTGAATATGTTGCAGCAGATCGGCAAGCCATACCGCGCCGAGAGCCTTCCGACCCGCATGATCGTGGTAGCCGACGGCGACGTGGCCAAAAACAAAATCAACATCGAGAAGCAGTCTTACAGCCCGCTGGGATACAATGAGGTGGACCGCTATCTGTTTGCCAATAAAGGATTCGTTATCAATTCATTGGAATACCTCTTGGACGAGCAGGGCGTGGCCGAGGCGCGCGGCCGTGAGGTCAAACTCCGCATGTTGGACACGGTGCAGGCGCAGGAGGAAAAAACGAAATGGCGTCTGATCAACATTGCGTTGCCTTTGGCGCTGCTGGCGCTGTTCGGGTGGGTGTTTCAGTGGTGGAGGAAGCGGAGGTGGAGCTGAGTCGGCTGGCGGGAACGGCTACAGGCTGCAAGCTACAAGCCGTATAGGAAGCGTATAAAAAGCGCTATGAAGCTGTAGCGCAGGGTTCATTCATCACATTAGAAGATTTGAAAAAAGAATCTCAGACATGGCTAAAAGGCACCCAGGCTACTCAGTAGTAATCTGAAGGAAGTCCGGGTAATAGACATTATGAGAAGCGGCAGAGGCCCTGAATACATGAAAAAACTTAAAAACCGCATGTAAAATGAATCCTAAAATAACTTTAAACCCTGTTGTTTCGACATTAACTATAGGTTTAATGGCCATCATAAGTTTGGGCCTGTATGCCCGAACGGAGCAAGACTTATTCATCTATGTCGGCGGAGGATTATTTTTGTTATCCATGTTTATAGCCCACTCTCATGTAAAGAAGAACCTCTGAGTTTGCCGAGGGCACCCCTTCACCGCTTCTTCACCAACATCCTCAGCCAAAACAGCGGATTGGCCAATTTCAGGCGCAGTTCAAAATCGGTGTACATTTTTGATAAAGACTGAATGAGCGGGGCATTGCCCGTGATGATGTTGGCCAGCAGGGTAGCAACTACCGGGTAGGTCAACATCCGTTGCAGTTTGTAACTCAGCTTCATCTCCGAGCCGAGCACCCGCGCCACCCGCACATCGTAGGCTTTCATAAATTCGGCAGAAAAGTCGTTGGCTTCCAAGCATTTCTGTGCCAACTGCCCGGCGATGATGCCGCTGTAAAACGCATTGCCGATGCCCTCGCCGGTGAAGGGATCAATCAAATGCCCCGCATCGCCCAGCAACATGTACCCATCGCCGGAAAGGCGCCGCTCTTTCGACCCCAGCGGCAGCCCGTAACCTTCTATGTCTCCTTCTATTGCAGCATGTTCAAACCGCCCCCTTATGTCCGGCTCTTCCTCAATCAGCCGCAGCAATTCCTTGCGCAAGTTGATGCGCTTCCGGCTTACAATATCGCTGCGAATGCCCAGTCCCACGTTCGCGCCTCCGTCGGGCAGTGGGAAAATCCAAAGGTAGCCCGGCAACACAGATTTCAAGAAATGCAGTTCGATGAAATTGCCCTCCCGGAAGCCCGTCACGCCCCGGTAGTAGGCCCTCACGGCGGCGGCATGGTGGGCCGGGTCTTTTTCCAAACCCGCGTATTTGCGACTGAAGGCAGAGTGCGCGCCGTTGGCCGCCAGCAACAAACGGCAATCAATGCGCAGGCTTCCCCCCGCGTCCGAAAGGGTGAAACCGCTGTCCGTTTTTTCAAAATGAGTGATTTCCGTACCTTCCAAAAAAACGATGTTGTCGCGGCGTTTCAACTCTTCGATCAAAAACTGATCAAAATCCATCCTCCGGCACACATAGCCCGGCGAAGTGGCTTGGTCGTTGCGCTCGCTGTTGTAAAAAGGGATGTCCAAAATTTTTCGGTTCGGCCCCACAAAACGGATGCCCCAGACTCCTACATGCCGGTTGCTCAGCGCATCAAACCGGGCCAGAATATCGGGATCGAGGCGGCGCAACAAGGTGGGAATTTTGCCGCTGATGGCATCCCCGCAGATTTTGTCTCGCGGAAAGCGCGCTTTGTCGGCCACGATACACGGGATTCCTAAGTAACTGAGTTGCAAGGCCGCCGCCACGCCTCCGGGGCCGGCCCCGACGATGCAGATGTCGGTTTGGTATGTGTTCATTCGATTTTTGCCCCCATGAAAAATAACGGAGATGCCACAAAAATACTACTTTTGACAACCCTAACAGGCCGTTTTTCATTCTTACAATAATGATCAGATCACTACTACCGGCAGCCTTCTTTTGGATGATGTTTACAGCCGCCACCTGTGAGCGCCCTGTTGATTTGGAAATACTCCTGCCCGAACCTGAATTGGTCATCATCAGCACGTTTTCACCGCAGCAACCCTTCCGCGCCACCGTCAGCAGTACTCGCCCGGCTTTGCCCCCCACGCCGACTACCTACATCGCCAATGCCCGGGTAGAACTTTTCCAAAGCGACAACTTTCTTCAAAATCTACAGCCCGCTCCCGGCACTCTGGCGCCTTATTACGAAGCCTTGGAAGCCGTACCTTCGGAGGAACAAACCTACACTTTACGCGTATCGGCGCCCGGCTACAGGGATGTCGTTGCCCAGGATGTGGTTCCGCGCGGGGTGGCCATTCGCAACATCGAATCCATTCCCCTCGGCTTCTCTCCCGGCCCCGGCACAGACGAGATTGTGTATCATTACAGCATCCGCATTACATTCGACGATCCGGCTGCTTTCCGCAATTATTACCACCTCCGTTTCCAGCAGGAAGTGCTCAGGATATTTATTTCCGAAGCCGGCGACACGCTCGTTACCGGTCAACGAAGGGAGCAAATCGGGTTCGGCTCGGCCATCAACAACAATACCATCACGGCATATTTGGACGACGGGGTTTTATTTGAAGACAATACTTTTAATGGCCGCAGGGTCACGTTTTCTTTTCCTTTTGAAACCAATATCCTGCTGAACAGAGAAATGCCGGGCCACCTGTTTGTGGAATTGAGGGCAGTTTCAGAGGCGTATCATCGCTTTTACAGCACCGTCGGGCGACAACAGAACAGCCCCGGCGCACCGTATTCCGAACCTGTCATCGTTTTCAGCAATGTGGAGGGTGGCAAGGGTATTTTTGCGGGTTTTAGCGCGGCTATGGATTCTATTTGGGTTCCGAGGTAGCTCATGCCCCTCTACGAGCAGCGGAAATCATAAAAACCATAAAGATCAGCGTCAAAAAAAACAGCAGGCCTCCGACGCTGAAAGACACCGATTCTTATGATCGTCATGCCCAATGCCCCTCTACGAGTAGCGGAAATCATAAAAACCATAAAGATCAGCGTCAAAAAAACAGCAGGCCTCCGACGCCGAAAGACACTGATTCTTATGATCGTCATGCCCCTCTACGAGTAGCGGAAATCATAAAAACCATAAAGATCAGCGTCAAAAAAAACAGCAGGCCTCCGACGCTGAAAGACACCGATTCTTATGATCGTCATGCCCAATGCCCCTCTACGAGCAGCGGAAATCATAAAAACCATAAAGATCAGCGTCAAAAAAACAGCAGGCCTCCGACGCCGAAAGACACTGATTCTTATGATCGTCATGCCCCTGTACGAGTAGCGGAAATCATAAAAACCATAAAGATCAGCGTCAAAAAAAACAGCAGGCCTCCGACGCTGAAAGACACCGATTCTTATGATCGTCATGCCCAATGCCCCTCTACGAGCAGCGGAAATCATAAAAACCATAAAGATCAGCGTCAAAAAAACAGCAGGCCTCCGACGCCGAAAGACACTGATTCTTATGATCGTCATGCCCCTGTACGAGTAGCGGAAATCATAAAAACCATAACAATGGTTCGTGATATACTCACGCCGCCCAGGCGGCGTAATAATTAGAAAAT
>ERZ761610.147-NODE-147-length-64528-cov-42.379415_pt1 | contig 64528 bp, 83 predicted proteins | sample MGYA00512164_ERZ761610 | MGnify/ENA primary metagenome ERZ761610 (study PRJEB28899, sample SAMN02850038) | bioreactor sludge metagenome | biome: EBPR Sludge; feature: EBPR Bioreactor; material: flocular biomat | place: Australia: Thorneside Wastwater Treatment...
GTCATTGGTCCCACTCCGGTTCGGTTTCCGCCAGCTCGAGGCGGTCTTTCTGTTGGTCGGTCAGCCAGACCCACTCGTCATAGCTGTAGATCGCCCGGATCGATGCGGGCAGTGCCGCGTATCGGGCCTCAGCCGTGGCTGCCATCGGCCGCCCCCTTGCCGCTGCGGTGCGTGCGCCCGTTCGACCAGCGGTAGCCGGGCTCTTGGCTCTTCGGCGCAGTGATGCCGGCCTCGGCTTCGGCTTCCCCCACCACGTCGGACCACAACCGCTTCGAGGTGCGGACCTTGCGGTCGGCCGGCAGCGGCGTGTTCGGGTCAAAGCTCATGATGGTTTCCTCGTGCCCTGCTCGAAGGCTTCACGGTCGTCAGCGCTGTTGTGCAGCCACAGCCCGGGCTCCTCGTCGTCTTCGACGGGGTCGCACCAGCAGCTCGGCGCGGTCTCGTGCTCGCGGACATCGCCTCGCGGGACCACATGCCATTCGATTGCGTCTTCCATGTCACAGCCCGTCCGCGTAGATCTCGGGCTCCAGCGCCCTCTCATCGACGATCACCGGCGGCTGCGGGTCCATGTCGTAGATCCGGCTCATCGCGTCGAGAACGTCGTCGTGTACAGCGTACGGATAGACGAGGTACTCCGTCAGGAACTCCTTGTTCAGCGAGTACAGGTCGCCCTTGTGGTCGCGCGCCTTCGTAGGGGTGAAGATCCGGAACGCCTGCCCGGCTTCCCGCACGCGAGCCTGAGCGGCCGTCTCACTCGAGACCACCGCCGGGAGCATGAACCGGCCATTCTTGAAGTCAGGCTCCAGGCGCTGGATGCGATCGAACTTCGAGCCGCCACCCTCGCGCGGCCAGGCGAGCTCCTTGATCTCCCAAACGTCGCCCTCGCGCTTCATCTCGGACTCGAAGTGCTCGATGTCCGACTGCATGCCGTAGCGCTCGTAACCGACCTCGACGCGCTGCACGGCGGGCGTGCGACGCCACTTGCGGCGCAGCGCTTTCAGGTTGTCCCAGCGCTCGGCCAGGCTCATCTTGTGGCGCCGGCCGTCCAGCAGCCACTTGTTGCCCGCGGCGTCGATGCCGATCACCACCATCGCTGTGTAGTCGCTGGTCTTCTTTTTCGAGCCGGCCGGGTCGCAAATCAGATAGACGTTGAGTGTGGCCGGGCGCACCTCGGCGAAGCGCAGCCAGTCCTTTCGGAACATCGCCTGCGCGCCGGCGGCCGGATTCTGCAGCATCTGGGCAGCTAACACGCTGGCGATCTGGTTGCGCTTCTTCTCGGCCCACGCCTCGGGCGACAGGAACACCGGCTTACCCGAGGGCAGCCCGTTGTCCGTTGCGGCGTAGATCCGGGGCTTGACAGCGCCCATCTCCATCATCGTGTGGTAGCTGTCGGCGTACGAGTAGCGCGTGCCGATGTGCCACTTGCGGATCTTGCCGTTCTTGCCCCGGGCGCCCAGGTTGTCCGACAGCGACCAGGCGGCGGTCGTCTTGGCCACCTGCTCGGGCGTGCCCACCGAGTCGAGCGTCACCACGTCGTCATACACGAGGAGCTGGAAGTGCGAGCCGGTCGGCTGGCCATCGACGAGGCCATGCGCCTCGATCGTCGCTTCCTTGGGGTTGCTGCGCCGGCGCACCACGAGGCCCTTCTCTTCCGACCACTTCGAGCTCTGCCGTTCGGGGATCTCGAAGAACACGTCGGGGTAGAGCTGGATCAGCTCCTCGTTGCTCTCGAATTCCTGCTTGATCTGCAGCAGGAACTTGCGCGCGGTCGGCTTGGTGTGGCTGAAGATGCCGATCGTGATCTCGGGGTCGCGGATGACCTCCTGAATGATCCCCGCATAGGTGATGATCGTGCTCTTGTAGTGCTCGCGCGCCCAGAGATCGAGGTATCCGTCCGGGTCCTTCTCGACCTCGCGCATCCGCTCATAGAGCCACGGGTGCAGCGCGTCCGGCCGGTGCAGCAGGACCACCAGGAGGTAGTACCGATCGTTGCGGCCCAGCCAGCGCTTGCCCTCGTTGCCGTGCAGCTCGACGATGAGCCGCCAAGCCTCCACGATCTTTTCGTAGGGGCAGGCCCAGAGGTGGCGGCGCAGCGTGGGGTTGAGCTTCACAGCCGGACCACGCCTCAGACGATGCGCCAGTCGTCGGCGAGGGCGTCGCTGCCGCTCGGCGCCCACGTCGCAATGTCGCCCTGGGCGGTCTTCAGCGCGAGGTAGGCACGGTACGGGATGAGGGCTCCCTCACCGAAAGCGCGTTTGGCTGCCCCGGTCTGGGCCGGGTATGCGCCTGCGGGAACCAGATACACGAACTGCCCTGCCGCGTTCCACCCCTCTCGAGCGACGCACTTGCCGATCTTCAGCGCCTCGAGGGCCTCCCCGAACGTTAACCCGGTCGTAGGTCTGTACGCCCGCTCGAACACATCGCGAGGGCTCCAGCTGATGTAGCCGGCGTGCCTCGGGTCGTTGGGAGCTCCTCCGTCGACGTACTCGACCAGGAATCCAAGGTCGCTGCCGTTTTCGTTCTCCGGCAGCTTCCACCCACGGTAGTCGTTGTATGCCTGGCGAGTCATCTGCCGTGCCATCACAACTTTGGTGCCAAAGTACGTCGCCATCGAGGTCATGGTTTGCTCCAGTAAAATTGCCACAGTCACAGGAAGGCCGGGTCGTCGAGATCCGAAGGTGTAGCCGCTTCGACGGTATCGTCAGCCTCATCCGAGGGAGCTGCACTCACCTCGTCGGCCGGCTCGAGCGCCTCGACCTGCTCCAGGCCCAGCGTGGCGCGCAGCTTGTTCTCGAGCTCCAGCATGCGCGCGTGCTCGAGCGCACCCGGCCCGACGCCCACCACCGTGGTGTTATTCACCTGCACCCCGTCGATCAGCTTGCCCAGACTCTTGAGCAGCGTATCGGTGGCCCGCCCTTTGTCCCAGAACTTGAGCTTGTGCGTGATCGTGGGCGGCTCGTCGCCGCGGCCCGGCTTGGTGACCACCTCGAGGGACGCCACGGCACGCGCGGTGTCCTCGTCGAGTTCCTGGAGCTGCTTCATCGAGCCGTCGTCGTTCATCGCGCGGCGCGGGTCTGCGGTGGCGATGCGCAGCACCTCCTCGAGGATCCGAGTGGCGCTCACGACGTTGTGCGCCTCCATCCGCTTGATGCCCTTCTCGATGGCGGCACGGACGTGCGGCTTGCGCAGGAAATAGACCGAGTTCTGGTTCGCCGTGTGGGGTGACCAGCCGCACCGCATGAGCGCGGCGGTGGCGTTGAAGTCGACGAGGTACTCCCCGACGAAACGGCGCTCCGCTGGTGTCAGCTCTTTCGGTTTGGGTGCGTTCATAGGTGTGCCAGATGCAACGAAGTTGCGCCGAAACCTAGCACAACGCGGCGCACCGCGGGTCTAGCGCCTGTTCAGCCTCCGGACCATGGCCCCACTATGGCCGGTGGATCCTCTCACCCTTTTCGACCGGCTCCACCCTCCCTGCCCAAGGTGCGCCCAGCTTGCCAACCTTCCGACCGGTTTTGACGCCGCACCGCCAACTCGCTGATTTTTCGAGTGTTTTGCAACGCCGCCAAGGCTCCCCACCTGCCCCACCCTCCCCCTACTCCTCGCCCTACCTCGCTTTTTTCTCCCTAAGTCCTTGTTTCTACTCTCTTTTATTTATTTATATATAATAATAGTAGGGGAGTAGGGGAGAATATAGAGAAATATCTACTGGGGAGAAAAATAGGGAGTAGAAAAAAGACCACCACGAGAACCACGCGGGAGAAATTTCTGGCGCGGGGAAGTATACGGGGTCGCCCCCCTCTCCCCCACCTTATGCGTCCCGCATCATCAACTTCCAGCATTGGCGCGGGTTTGCGGGCCGTAGGGGGTGGTAGGTGGGGCAAAAACCTCGAAAACTCCCCCACTCCTGCCCAAAAATACCGCTGATTTATTTTTCCACTTTTCTGGAAAAAACTACTTGACGAGGTGAGCGGGACTCACTATCATGGGAACCGTTGAGAGACAGAACAGCGCCTCGAAACCGGTAGCCCAGACCGTAAGAAGGGAATGCCGAGACGGAGCTGCAATCCGTCGGACCCCAAGACCCACCGAAGATACAGGTGGATAGGCGACAGAGGCACCGAGTCGATAACGGACTCGCACCAGAGGGGAGCGGCACTCCCCTCGGTTGAGAAGAGCGACTTCCCACGAGGTCGCTGCTCCAACCAACCAGCTGGAGAACGACATGACCAACATCAAGCTCCCGACTCGCCGCACCCACGGCGCAGTGTTCCCGATCGAAGGCGTGCAACCCTGCGACCTCCGCGGCGCACCGCTCGAACTCGACGCGTTCGAGAAAGCCGAGCAGTGGAGCAACGGCGACATCTTCCTGATCGAGCGGGACTTCACCCCTCGTGTTGATCCGCGCACCGTCCAGTTCGTCGCCAAGTCCTGAGACTTCAGCCGCCTGCCCCGATCAGGGCAGTCGAGTGCAGCCTCTACCCACCCCGCGCACTCCTACGCGCAAAAACGGAGAACCACCATGAAGATCACCAAGAAGCTGATTGACCGCGCCCTGGAGCTCCAGGCCCTCATCGCCCCGCTCGCCGCCGAGTTCGACGCGATCAAAGAAGCCGTCAAGGCTGAAGGCGATGGCCTCTACGCCGGGCGCGTCGCCGAGATCGAGGTCACCACGACCGAGACCTGCTCGCTCGACACCAAGAAGGTGAAGGCGCTGCTCACGCCGGCCCAGATCACCGCCTGCAGCCGCGAGGGCACCCGGACCACCCTGAAGGTGCGCGAGCGTCAGGTGGCGCTGAAGGCGGCAGCGTGAAGCGCCGCGAGACCCTCGGCGAGTCGCTGATCGGCGCCGCCATCTTCTTCGCCCTGGTCGGCACGCTGGTTGTGCTGCCCTGGCTTTTCGTCTGATCAAAAGGGGAGCAGCGCTCCCCTTCTTCTGGAGATCATCATGGCCACCACCACCACCCGCGCCACGCTGACCACCTTCGACTGCTGCGCGATGATCGAAGGCTTCGACGGGGAAGAGCACACCGAGGATGAGATCCTCGAGGCCTTCCAGCACCTCATCGACACCGGCGCCGCCTGGACGCTTCAAGGCTGGTACGGCAGGACCGCCGCGTCTCTCATCGAGCAAGGGCTTTGCCGGCCGGCAACCACGCACTGAGGAGACCACCATGACCACGATCCACGAAGCCCTCGCCCTGGCCGCACAAGAGAAACGCGAGGGCAACATCGCCGCCTACGGCACCGAGCGAAACAGCGACGGCGAGCCGGTCGTGTGGGCTGAGTCGCCCGACGGCGGCTTCTACACCTGGTGGTCGCCTGACGACGAACCGAACCGAACTGAGGAGACCTGAAATGTCGATGACGTCTCGAACCTGCTGCCACTGCGGCCACCACTACGAGTGGTACCAAGTCGCGAACACGGTGCCGAACTGCCCGAGCTGCGGCGCGGATGCGGTCACTCACCGGCCGATGACCGCCGACGAGTTCTACAAGGGTCTCGGGGTGCCGAAGAAAGGCGGTCCGGGTCAGCTGCCGCCGTGCCCCCATGGACTTGGGCTCAACTGCTTGAAGTGCTACCCCGTCCAGTACGGCCGCACGAACGCGAGGGTGCCGCGATGACCTGCACCGACGCCCTCGTCGTCTCCCTGATTGGCCTCGTGGTGGGTTACCTCGTGACCGAGATCGTCCGCCGCTGAGACTCCAGCCGCCTGCCCACCCGGGCAGCCGAGTGCAGTTTCCCCCAGGCGCACCTGTACGCCTCACAACCAGGAGAATCACCATGATCCGCTACGCATCCGCCGCCGCTTCCGGTTCCATCATCCGCCGCGACCGCCCCCTGACCAACGACGAGATCCTGCGCGCCGCGCCGAGTGTGTTCGCCCAGGAAGCCCACGAGAGCCGCGGCGACCGCTACGGATTCATCCCTACCAGCTCGGTGCTGGCCGGGCTGCGCGACGCCGGCTTCGAGCCGTTCGAGGCCCGCCAGACCCGGGTGCGCGACCAAGGCAAGCGCGAGCACACTCGCCACCTGCTGCGGCTACGCCATGCCAACAGCGCGATGGTCGAAGGCATCACGCCGGAGATCCTGCTGCTGAACAGCCACGACGGCTCGAGCTCGTACCGCCTGATGACCGGCTTCTTCCGCATGATCTGCGACAACGGCCTGGTCGCCGGTGACATCTGCGACGACACCAAGGTGCTGCACCGCGGACGCCAGAACCTGGTCGACGACGTGATCGACGGCTGCATCCGCACGCTGGACAACATCGAGGCCGCCACCACCCGGATCCAGGCCTACCGCAGCATCTCGCTGTCCGACCACCAGCAGCGCGCCCTGGCCGAGGCGGCGCTTACCCTGAAGTATGACGACCCGGCCAAGGCGCCGATCCTGGCCAGCTCGCTGCTGGAAGCCCGCCGCTTCGAGGACCGCAAGAACGACCTCTTCACGACGTTCAACCGGATCCAGGAGAACCTGATCAAGGGTGGGCTGCGCGGGCGCTCGAGCAACGGCCGACGCACCACCACCCGCGCAGTGACCGGCGTGGATCAGGACGTGAAACTGAACCGCGCGCTCTGGACGCTGGCCGATCGCCTCGCCCAGGTTGTCGCCCCGGCCGGCTGGTTCGAGTCGGACGAGCGCACCGCCGACGAAGCGCACGCCCTCGAGCTGGCGCACTGATCGACCTGAAGGGGAGCCGGGCTCCCCTTCTTCAACCGGAGACCACACCATGAAGCCGATCCGAATTCACGAAGACAACGCCGTCGCCATTGAGGCGGCCCTGCACAAAGCCAACGGAGCTGCCCTGACCCACACCTTCAACTGCTACAGCGACATCGAGGCCGAAGCTGACCTCGCTTCCTCGCGGCTTGGCGAACTGGGGCTGCCGGTCAAGCTCTGGAAAGGCGCCCGGTTCCACACCTGGTCAGGTGGGCGCGTGGCGAAGTACTACAAGTACAGCCGCCAAGCAACGATGGTCACCCTCGAGCGTCGCGCGAAGGGTTGGTTCCTCGTCGATGTGCAGCAGACCGCGGTCTGGGAAAAGCCGCCCGAACCGCAGCTGTGCGTCACCCGCTACCAAGCGGACGAGGCGCAACGTCGCTTCGCAGAGCGCTACACCATCCTCTGAGGAGAACGAGATGCAACTCCACACCCCTTACGACGACGTGCCGCCCTGGCCGGAGGATTGAACCATGCCCGCCTTCGACCCGAGCCAACTCTCCTTCACCGCCGCCGCATGCGGTTACAGGCTGACCTACCGAGGTCAGCCAATCGGCGGCGCCGGGTTGGCCCACCGAGACCGGATCCACTGGCGCTACGCCCACGCCAACCGTGAAATGTTCACATCCGATGCGCGGCGCGACATCGAACACCTCAAGCGTGGCGCGGGCCAACCCCGTTACCTCGAGGTGATCCGCAAGATCGACACGCAACTGGAGACCACACGATGACGACCCGCACCCGCATGCTGCCTCACCCGCGCTACGCCAGCGGCCACGCCGATGAGGAGTTTGACCAGATCCAGGCGCTGCGCCGGCTGGTCGGCGGCCCGATCACCACGCGCCCCTACTGGAGCATGGACGACTACCGGGTCCGCATCCTGGAGAGCCTGCGCGCTCAAGGCCTGGCCACCGTGTCCGAGACGCCGGACAGCGTGCCGAAATACTCGACGCGCACCTACACAGCCACCGACCTCGCACTGCGGATCGCCGCCGAGGACGAAGCCGCCCGCCGGCCGATGGGTGAAGTGCTCGCCGCGGATCCGAACTGGCGCGCGAAGGTGCAGAACGTGATGCGCCGCCTGCGCACCGCGGCCCGAGCGCCGGCACAGCGCGCCTTCCCGGACGCCGAGTGGATGCGCCACCAGGTGCTGATCGCGATGCAGTCGCCGCTCTGGTACTCGGCCAAGGACGAAGAGACCGGGGAGCTGGTGTTCTCGTCGCCGGAACTCACCCGGACCTACGTGGCCCAGTTCGAAGAGTTGAACCACCTGAAGAGGAGTGCAGCATGAAGAGCATCACCACCGCGCAGCGCCGACAGATTGAATCGGCGCGTGAGCGCTACCTCCGACAGGCCGAGCAGGATCGCGCGCAAGACGAGATCCGCAGCGCAAAGGCTTTTCAACGACAGACCGGCTGCACCTGGACTGAAGCACTCCGGGCGGCCCACAGGAGCGCAGCATGAGCCACAAGATCACCGACGAACTGGATGACGACCACCCGCTGTGGCTCGTCAATGAGCAGATCAAGGGCCTCCTCGAGGGAGAAGGCGCGAGTGAGGATCACGAAGACGTGCTGGCTTTCCTGCGAAACACTGGCCTACCTGAAGGTACGGTCACTCGCATGCACCGCGCGTTGGTCTGCGCAGAACAGCGGTTCGCGGTGCGGACCGGGCTTGTGTCCGTCTTGCGCGAAATCATCGGCCAGGAAAACCCGAACCAGTGGGGTTACGACGCGGCGCGCGTCGCGCTGGATGACGACTGGCGGGCGAGAGCGCGCGCCGCCTACGCCCGCGCCACAGGACAGGAGCGCTAAGCATGGCCGTCTGCCAACCCCACTTCTTCCCCAAGGGCTGGCCGGCCGGCCCGTGGGGTGTCAATTCCATCGGCAAGGCCTGGTACGTGTGCCACGCCCACACCGGACGCGCCAAGCACATCGGCCGGGTCGGCGCCCGCGGCCGGATCAACTACTTCGACCAGGCCATGGAAGAGGCGGCCCGGCGCAACCAGAAGGAAATGACACGATGATCAAAACCATCAAAGCCTGGTGGCACAAACACCGTTCGCAACGTCGCCAGTGGCAGTACGAATCCGGATATAGGTGGGCCGCCGGAGAGCTGCTGGCTACCAACTTCACGCCCGATGAACTCCTGGATTACATCAACCCCGAGGCCAGCTACCACCCGTTCGATGAAGGGGCACGGCAGGCGGTCTGGGACTGGAAGGAGCATCTGAAATGACCTCCGCATTCCGCATCTACACCCCGACCCGCGACGGCACCAACGAAACCCGCGACGTGGTCGGCCACCGTTTCCGCGTCACCGTCGACAACACGCAGTTCTGGTTCGGCGTCCACGAGGCGCACGACACGATCGGCCTCTACCGGATCACCGACCTGCGCAGCGGGCGCAAGGTGTTGGACATCCCGCACGCCGTCCTGGCGGCCAACCGGGGCAGCCTGCCGGCCGCCGCGAAGGCCGCCTGGAAGAAGTTCATGTCCGGCCGCAACGAGAAGAGCGTGCGCGCGGTTATCGAGGCGGCGCCGGCGCTGGAGGACGCAACCGCCTGAGCTACTTCGTAGCGCCAAGGGAGCCAACCCTTGGCGGTGCGTGAAGCATCAAAGGCAGTTCGTAGACTAGGCGAGGCCCGGCGCGGCGGGGTCCGGTGGGGCTAGGTGACGCGCATGTAGCGGGTAGGCACTTCTCAAGAGGTGCCCTCCCGGTGCGTGAAGCGCCGAGCAGTTCATAGACACGGCGGGGCTGGGTGTGGCGTGGCGGGGTTTGACAGGACATGGCGCATGTAGCGGGTAGGCACTTCTCAAGAGGTGCCCTCCCAGTGCATGGAGCACTACTCAGACAAGGAGAAGGACATGGCAACGAAGAAGACGGAAACGGCAGCACCTGAGGTGCTGAAGATCGAAACGCAGGAGCTGAACCTCTGCATCATCGGAAACAGCCCCCTCATCCACAACGCAATCAGCGAACGATCGATGCGCGAGCTGTTGTTCCCGGCGCCGAAAAAGAACGCAGCCGAGAAGGCCTCGAGTCTGAAGCACGACCCGATCGCCGAGTTCAGGTCGTCCGCCCATCGCGTAAAAGGCGGCCCGACACTGGTCGGCATCCCGGCCACGGCGTTTAAGGGTGCGCTGATGACCGCAGCGCTGGACCTGCCGGGAATTTCGAAGGCCTCGATTGGCCGCCTTGTGTTCGTGGCCGGAGACCTGATCCCGGTCTGGGGCGTGCCCGAGGTCTTGAGCACGACCGTTCGCTCGGCAGACATGGCCAAGACCCCTGACGTGCGAACCCGCGCGATCATGAGGGAGTGGGCGACGAAGATCCGCGTCAAGTTCGTGTCGCCGCTGCTCAAGCAGCCGCCGATGATCAACCTCGTCTCGGCAGCAGGCATCACGATCGGCGTCGGAGACTGGCGCCCTGAGAAGGGCAAGGGATCCTACGGGCAATTCAGCATCTGCAACCCGGACGACCCTGACTTCCTGCGCATCATTCAGTCCGGCGGTCGAGACGCACAGCAGGCCGCGTTCGACAACCCGGTGGCTTATGACCTGACCACCGAGGAACTACTCGACTGGTTCAACCGCACGGCCGCAGCGCGCGGGTTCAAGGTGGCAGCATGACCAACAGCCGAGAAGACCTACTGCGCGCCAGAATCAAGGCGCTGGAAGCTACAGACCCCAACGGTGTCGTAACGCCCCGCAAGCTGTGGGAAAGCGCCCTAGACCCGGCCGACCCCCTTCACGAGTTCTTTGAGTGGGACGACCAAGAAGCTGCAGCGTCCTGGCGAGACCACCAAGCCCGCAACTACATCTCCAGCGTCCGGGTGACTATCGTGACCGAGACGGTTGAGATCCGAGTGCCCGAATACGTGCGAGACCAGCAACAACCGCCTGATCGACAAGGCTACGTCTCGCTCCAGCGGGTCAAGACCTCAGAGGATCGGTCCCGGGAGACGGTACTGGCTGAGTTCAGGCGAGCAGACGCGTGCCTGACTCGGGCTCGGGCGGTGGCTGCAGCGCTCCAGCTTGAGGAAGAGATCGACAAGATCCGGAACCCACTTCACCGGCTACTCCAAGCATTGGAGCCGGCAGCAGATTCGCACTGAAAGGGAGCGCACCTCACATGAACCTCCTCTCCCAACTCCAAGCCGCCAACCAGCCCCCGCCCCAGCCACCCAGCGCGGGCAAGCACACCGTCCGGGCCGAGCGCATCGTGCCCGGCTCCAGCAGCGAGCAGATCCTGGCGCTGCTGGCCGATGGCCGCGTCTGGTCCTCAATCGCGGTGGCCGATCAGCTCAACATGAACCGCTGCACCGCCCGCAGCGCGATGGACCGACTGGTGCGGTTCGGGCACCTGGACTGCGTCGGTCGGGTCGAGTCCGACCGCGGCAGCCCAACACCTTTGAAGCTCTACCGGAGAAAGATATGAAACCCCTCGTCATCTACCACGCGAACTGCACGGACGGGTTCGGTGCGGCCTTCGCAGCATGGCTCAAGCTCGGTGATGAGGCCGAGTATCTGCCGATGGATTACGGCAAGGACTACAGCAAGTCCGAAAACACGTTCGAGATCAATGAACGGGACATCTACGTCCTTGATTTCTCGTTTCCACGCGAGGTCATGGATCTGCTCCTCAGTCGCGCCAAGCGCGTCGTCTGGCTCGATCACCACAAGACGGCGTTCGAGATGTGGTGTGGTGGCTATCGTCGAGGGGATCGCTACCAAGCAATCCCGTTGGGCGGGGAAGACCCGCTGAAGCACTACGTCGTTCTGGACGACAATTTTTCAGGGGCATATCTCGCCTGGGAATACTTCCACCCCGGAACCGAAGTGCCAATGCTGATCCAACACATCGACGACCGCGACCGCTGGCAGTTCAAGCTGGACGGCACCAAGGAATTCCACGCCGCGCTGCGCAGTTATGAGCCGTGGAGCTTCGAGCAGTGGAAAGAACTGAATCAGCAACTCGAAATGTGGGATGAGTTCAACGTCGGTCCGCATTTCATCTTCAAAGAAGGCATCGCCATCCTCCGCGCCCATAACCAAAACGTCCAGGCGGCGTTGAAACAGGCGAAGAAGTGCGAAGTATTCAAGTGGGCGCCCTTCGCCAACGCACCAGGAGTGGTGATTGATGGGTTTACCCGCTATTCGCTCTTCGGCCTCGCGGCCAACGCTCCGTCGTTCCTCGCGTCTGATCTGGGCCACGAACTCGCCAACAAGTCCGGCACGTTCGGCCTCGTGTGGTCGATGGCGGGTGACGGCCAAATCCACTGCTCGCTGCGCAGCAACGGCGACTACGACGTGAGCGCAATCGCCAAGGCGTTCGGCGGTGGTGGGCATCGCAACGCGGCCGGGTTTTCGACGGACACCGACACGCTGATGGGGTGGCTGAAATGAACAAGGACGACATCGATCTGCTGACCGACACCTTCCGGGCGCGCAGCGAAGCCTTCGTGGTGGAGCATGGCCCGGCCGGCTCTCTGGCGCTTGAGCTCGCCCAGCTGATGGACCTGACCGCGAAGCTGTCCAAGCCGCAGCAAGATCCCATCCTGCGCAAGCTGCTGGGTTACGCCTGCGCGAAGACGGTGTTCGACATGTGCCAGATACTGGAAGGCGAAGGCCTTGCCCGGCTGACCGAGCTGACCCTCGAGGCGTTGAGCGCACGCACGGATATGTACCGTGCAGCCGACCAGCACGACGAGACCTTCAACGCAGCATTGGCCGCGATACAGAAGGCCGCAGCCGGCCCGGATCTTCCATAGAGTGTGAGTAGCACTCCCACCTGACAAGGAGTTTGCCATGAACCTGAATCCGTTCCCGGAATGGGCTCAGCACGACCGTCGGCTGCAGCACAGGCTGCGGGCCTTCTGTGACAACGTGGCGACCCTTGTCACGGCGGGCCATATCTCGCCGGAGACTGCAGGCCGGCGCCTTGAGCGCCTCGGCGTGCCGTTCGAAGACCAATGCCGCATCGTGCGCGAGGCGCTTCTGGTGCGGGAGCTGTGCCCCGAGCCGGAGGAGTTCCTCGAGCTGGAGGCGACGGTGTGCTCCCGAACCTCGCCCGCCAGCTGGCCGCCGCCGCGCCGCGCCCGGACCTGATCGAAGTCGCCGGCACGGTGCCGGGCCGCACCAAACCCCGCGTGCTGCTGCGCGCAACCACCTGATCAACGCCCCGCCGCACCCTCGACAACCTCAATCCGATAGGAGATGTCCGTTGTGGGTCATGGAACACCTGGTGCCGGTGGGGCACCTATTTTCTGGAGAAATCGAAATGCCCAAACCCCAAGCCCTTGAGCTGCTGGATCGCTTGGTCGATGCCATGGACCAACTGCGCAAAGAGGTGCTCGAATGCCCCGCCCAATGACCCACCGCTGGGGCCGCCGCATCAACCCGGTGCTGACCGGCGCCCTGCTCGACCAGGCCGCGATCGGCCGCATCCTCACGCCGCTGCACATGAGCGTCAAGCTGCTGCCGCTGGGCCTCTTCACCAAGGCCCACGCCGAGCACATCGCGAAGATCGTGAACCTCGTCGCGGCGGACAGCGCCGGCCGGGGTGACGGCGCCTGGCAGGTCGCCGATCGCGTCGGCACCGTCCTGGTCGCAATGAAGGCGCGCGCCGATGCCGGCAAAGCCTGGAACTGCACCACAGAGGAGCGCGAGATCCTGATCGAGAACATCACGAAGATGGACCGCTACCTGCGCGCTTGGACGAACCGGCGCTTCACCCAAGCCGCGATGACCGTTGATCGGATCAACGCCGAGGCGCGTGCCGCCGGTGGCAAGTTCATGGAGCGCGTCGAGATACCCACGAAGGTGCCCGCATGACCCTGACACCCCACCCGTGCCACACTTGCGGCCACGTCGAGCACCTCGTCGTCTGGGCCAAGGGCGCCAAGGCGCCGATCAAGCGCCGCCACGAGAGCTGCATCCACCCTGAAGGGCCACACGAGATGAACGAGTTTTGCGCGTGGCACACCACGAAACGGGAGGCTAAGTGATGGACCTCGCACTGGTTATTCTGGCTGCTGCCTCGCCCTTTATCGCCCTCGCATGGTGGGCGAACAGCGAAGACAAGCGCCAGCACGAACGGAAAATGAAGGAGCTTGAGATCGAGCGGCTGCGGCAAGAGGCCCGGAACTCAACCTGGAGGACGATGGAGGAGTTGGCGAAATGACCGTAAAGACTACCGGCACCGAGCTCAAGCGCTTCTATTTTGATGAAGCCTTCTGGCCTGACGGCGCGTGGCACGAGGACGAAGAGATTGAGGTCTATGGCTCGCCGCTTTCTGAAGACATTGGCATCGAAGACGTTCCCGACAATGCCGTGGTGAAGATCACCGGCGGCGTCGTTCTCGGACTGCCGGACTGGGAGGATGACGGTCCTTCGTTTGAGGCCCACTTCAAGCGCTGGCGCAAGGCGCAGAACGCGGTGTCGTTCGTGGTCGAGTGCGCCAAAGATAAGGAAGAGGCGGTTCGTGCCGCCATTCGTGCGACAGGAGGTCGAATTACATGACCAAGTTGCTTTCAGGTAGAGCAACACCGCAAAGCGAGTGCGAAAGGCCTCGAAGCGAGCAAAACAACTGGAGAACACACCGTGCCTCTGACGGCAGAACGATTCCGCGCTTGGCGCGAACACATGGGCGTTTCGCAGAAGCAGCTTGGGGATTGGCTGGGCACCTCCGCCCGGACGGTCAAGAACTACGAGACTGGCCGCGCCACGATTCCACAGGCAGTCACCCTGGCCTGCGCCGCCTTGTCTCTGGGGTTCCGGGACTTCAACGGGGTGGGCGACACACCGGGAGGTACCTAACCAACTAGCAGCCCCGCGCCGCGGCGAACCGCGGCGCGCAGCACCCTCACCTTCTCCCCTGGCAGCGTTCTGTTGCCGTTACGATAGTGCGGCAGCGAGGGCGCCGAGATCCCGATGAGCTCAGCCAGCGCTGCATCACCCAGCAGCTGGGTCGCGATTCGCACGAGGAACACACTCTCCTCGGCCACCGGCCCCGCCCCGCCCCCCGTCGGCACTCGCCCGACGAGCTCCCCGTCCTTGTTCTTCACGAACACCACCGCCGGCTGTTCGCAACGACCGACCTGCAGCATGCGCGCCTTATGCACCGGGTTGCAGTCCTGGCACGGCAACACGCTTGGCGTGCTACTCCGGCACCACAGCAGATAGGCCGCCTCTGACGGGAAACACCTCACCTCAGCATCTCCTTCTGAAACGCCAGCGCAGCCATCAGGTCTTCCTCGAGGGCACCGCGCTCCATGCGCCGCTCGATCATCCCCTCCTCGACCGTGCCGCGCGCCACGATCGAGTAGTTCACAACCGGCTCGGTGCGCCCAGACCGGTGTAGCCGCTTGATGCCCTGGTTCCAGTGTTCGGCGTTCTCCGTGATCCCGAACCAACACATCGCCGAGCCTGGGCAGTCCTGCAGGTTGGCTCCATAGGCCAGCGAATCCGGGTGGGCGATCAGGTGCCGGATCTCGCCGGCGTTCCAGCGCGCCTCCAGGTTCTTCACCTTGTTCGCCTCGAGCGCCTTGGGGAAGAGCCGTTTGATCCGCGCGACGTCCGGGTTGAACCGGGTCCAGATCAGCAGCGGCGCGTCGTGCACCTCGTCGAGCTCGGCCAGCGCGTCGAGCTTCACCTGGTGGATCTCGTGCACGACCTTCTCGGTGTCGAACACGATGCCGCACGCGATCTGGGCCAATTTTCCGTAGAGCACGCCGGCATTGACCGCCAGCGCCTGGGCATCACCACCGAGCTCGAGCAGCAGCTCGCGCGCCATTCGCCGGTACTCACCCATCGGAATGTCGACGAAGACCGGGTTCTGGATCATCGGCGGCAGGGTCAACCAGTCCTCCTCGCGCAGCGCCACGATCCGGCCGCGGCAACGTTCGATCACAGCCGCCAGCGCCCCCTCGCGCACCTTCCAGCTGAAGACCTTGCCGCGGCTGCGGTCGATCTTGTTCGGCTCCATGTAGCTCATGCGAAACCGGCCGACGTCGGTACCCAGCGCGGCGCCACCGTCGAGCAGGCACACCTGCGCCCAGAGCTTCTCGAGCTTGTTGCCGATCGGCGTGCCGTTCAACTCGACCAGCCGATCAACCAGCGGGCGCACGGCCAGGGCCGCCCGGTAGCGGCCGGATTCCAGGTCCGAGAAGCTGCCCGACTCGTCGAGCACCAGCAGGTCGTAGGGAAACGTCTTGCCCAGCGCGAGCACGAAGTTGTAGATGTTGTCACGGCTCACGAGGTGGATCAGGGCCGGGTCGCGCAGCACCTCGTCGCGCAGCGCCGCGGCGTCGGCCGGGCGCAGTTTCTGGCCGACCACCTCGCCGGCTACGACCCGCTCCTGTCGCTCGTAGCCAAAGTCCTCTGCACCCCAGTAGCGGTACGTCAGGCGTGCGAACGGCGCCCACTTGCGGATCTCGTTTGGCCAGGTGTCCGAGGCCACCACCTTCGGCGCCACAACCAGCACGCGGCTGAACTCGCACCGGTCGAAGATACCCTGCGCAATGGCGTCGAGCGCCGCGGCCGTTTTGCCCAGGCCCGGCCGGGCCGCCAACAGGACGTCGTCTTCCAGGATCGCCTGGGTCATCCGGGTCTGGTATGGGCGCGGGGTGTAGGGCTTCACGGCTTGAAGCCCCAGAGCGCGTCTATCCGACCCAGCCGCCCGACCCTCGCGAGGTCTTCAACGAAGAGCGCGATGTCCGCATCGGTCCGCACGACCCGGGCGAAAAAGCCCATGTCGCACAGGGCCTGCAGCTCCTCCTTCTGCGGCCCGGACAGCCGCCCTGCCTTGCCGTTCTTGAGCTCCACGAAGGCGATGAACGGGCCGGGCAACATCACCACCCGGTCGAACGCCCCGCGGCGTCCTTCCCACCTTCCCTTGCGGATCCGGGCGGCCGGGAAGCGCTTCTGTACGGCGCGCGTGAAGCGGGTCTCCAGATCTGCTTCCACCTCGCGCTCGAGCGCGGCGAATGGGTCGTTCATTCAAAGGCCTCCTCGATTGCCCGATCGAACCTCGCAGGTGGCACCTCCCACCGATCTGTGCCGGCGGTCCGGCCGCACGGGGCGCCGAGCAGAAGACGAAGCGCCTTCCCGGCCTCGCGCGACTGCGGGTTAGTCGGCGTCTTGATGCCGAGTCGGTTGCGCAGCACCTCGGACGCACTCATCCGTTGCCACTCTCCGCGCGGTGCGCCAAGCTCCAGCACGTCGGCCAGCATCTCGTAGATCGAACTCTTGACGGTGTGGTCCTCGTTGCGCTGCTCGAGGCGGACCTCCTCTTCCTTGGTCAGCCACCAGGATTCGCCCGCTTCGTAGAGGCTGGCGGCCTGAGCCCAGAGCTGCTGCAAGTCGATGCTGTGCTGGAAATCCACTGCGGTGACCGGGATCGTCCACCACCGCACGTTGCCGGTCTCGTCGCGCAGGAACTCCTCGGGGTTCACCGACGCGAAGAACACGGTGCGCCGTTTGAACTCGGAATCGACTCTCGCGTAGGGGAGCCGGATCTTGTCCGTGCGCTGGCTGATGAAGGCCTTCAACATCGCCACGTCGGACCGGTTCATGGTGGAATCGACCTCGCCCAGCTCGACGATCCAGTGGCTAACGGCCGTCTTGATCGAGTCACGGCTGCCTGGGTCTAGGTGCATGCCCAGCAGCACGTACTGGTCCAAGGTCTGGGGTACCAAGTGGGCCACCCACGGGGTCTTGCCGATGGATTGTGGCCCCTGCAGCACCAGCACGCCCTTCGAGTAGAACCGGTAGCTGGTGTTGAGCGTAGCGCCCACGGCCGAGATCAACCAGCGCCGGACGATCGTGTCGCGCAACGCGAGCGGGAAACCCGGCTTCACGGTGAGGGTGTTGCACAGCTTGCTGATCCGGTCCTTGTCATCCCAAGGCGCCGACTTGATCCAGCCGGCGATGATGTTGCGCGGTCGCTGGCTGGCCGTGGTGAGCGCGAACTCGACCGTGCGGTCCGCGGCCATCTCGTTGAGGGAGGCCAGCGAGGCGATCCAGGACAGGGCGGCAGGGTCCGCCTGATCCGGACTCACCGACAAACCCGGCACGTTGATCACAGCCTTCTTGCGCACCTCGTCGTAGTAGGCGGTGATCCCGTAGGCGGACAGGAGGCGCTGCGTGTTCTCGATCGTGGTCCGCACGATCACGGCTGTGTCGGTCGCGATGTGGTGCGGGAAGGTGGCCGGGTTGAGAGCCGGCACCGCCATATCGAAGGGGATGTAGTCGGTCAGATCGACTTCGGCCGGGCGGTTGAAGATCGGATTTGTCGGCGCCAACATGCGCCTGATCGCCGCGATGCCCATCCGACGATGCAGCTGCGTCATTCGCGAGGCCACCGCGTTGGCAAGCTGCTCACGCTGGGCGTGGGTCAGATCGGCCGTCCGAATCTCCGCAGCGATCGTACCTTCAATCGTGGCCTGATCGGCTTCTGCGATACGAGCAAACCAGTTGCGATCGGTCACCACCGCTGCCGCTTGTTCCGCCAGGCGCTGCGCCCGATACGCGGCCCAGTTGTCCAACCCGACCCAGTCCTTCAGCGACCCGACCGTGACCAGCCCGCCGGTGCGCTGCTCGTGCGCGTTTTCCCAGATCGCAGCGACCACGCCGGTCACGTACTTCACCGACTTCGACGACCACCCATCGACGATCTCGAGCGCCTCGAGCTCCTCCTCGGTGCCGTGGAACTGGTGGTGCGCCGCGAAGATCACGTTGCGCCACGAGTCGCGATCGTCGCAGTAGTCCTGCGGCAGCTGCTCGAGCATCCAGCGCAGCGCTTCGAGGTCGACGTCGTCGTGGCGGTTCTTTATCGCCTCGAAGGGGTCGTCGTCCCAGGCGGCGCCGGCGGTGGCCGAGCCCTTCACGGTCCAGTCCGACGGGATCAGCGCGGGCAGCTCCTCGCGCACCCAGGCGGCCACCGCGTCCAGGTCGATCGAGGGCAGCATCCACAGCTCCTGGTCCTCCAGGCTGCCGTTCAGCCACTGGTAGGGCTTGTGGGTGTCCGGGTGGATGCCATAGGCGACGAACTGCTGGCCGATGCCGAGCACCTCGACCTTGTTTTCCTTCTCGCCCTCCTCCGGGTTTGGCCGGATCCAGGACGCCGAGTTGATCTTCGTGCGCGGCTCCAGCGCGGCATACACCAACAGCCGCTTCGGCGCGCGGCCGATGCGGCATGGCGCCTCGCCGAAGCGCGCGACGAAGGCCTCATACACCCGGGCGGCGACCGCCGGGTCGTAGAGGTCCAGATCCACCGCGGCGAGGGTGCCGGTGCGCAGGCCGACGTTCAGGTGGCCTTTCCCGTTCCGCGCCCAGATTGCAACTTGGTCGCGGTGCAGCGTGACGTCTGACCAGCGGTCGACGGCCGGCGCCTTGCCGGCGACAGGGATGGGTTCGAAGCCCTGCGCGAGCAGCTTCGGGCCGAGAGATGTGAAGGTCATCCACGACCTCCCTTACCGAAGCGGACAGCTCGAGCAGCATTCGCAGATTGACGGAGCATGCTGCGCCAACCAGCTACGTCGAAAAATTCCACCAGACCTTTGTTGGGTTGCACCGGCCCCGCCAAACCCATCTCAAGCGGGTGGCCTCCTCCGACGGGGGTATTGACGTCACAAGCCCAACACCCATAGGCGATGCCTACCTCCTCAAGGGGGCCACAGCGGGGCATACCGTCCGAGTCTTCCCCGTCGCCTCTCACAAACGATAGCAAGGAGCTAATACTTCCCAACCTAGCCAAACTACCGCACCGGGGACACGCGTGAGTCTCAGGCTCTTCGCCCAGTACATCTGTCGGGTCTCCGCTGAGTAGAGCCGCCTGTGTCGTGTCGGCTCGCGCATCGATTGCACACTTGAACGCCGAGAACTTCATGTCAGACGTCACTCCCTGCGGCTTCACTTCGTACCAGGTGACCATCCCCTGCGGGCTGGTCACCCGGAAGTCCGGCAGATACCATCCTGCCTCGCCCAAGTCGAACCCCTCTGGCTCGTACTCCCACTTGACGCCTAGCGTGTCGAAGAACACCGCCCAGCGCGCCTCGAGGCGGCTGCGGAACCGGTAGCCTTTGTATTGCGTCTCGATCGGTTTGATCATGCTGCCCTCCGCACGTCTTGCGCGTTCTTGATCCAGCGGTAATCGGCGAAGGTCAGGCGCTTCGCCGCCCGGGTGATGGCGGTGTAGATCCAGCGGCGCGCGGTGTTGCCCGACGGATCCACCTTGCCCAGCACGAAGCGCTCATCGACCACACAGCAGTCGTCCCACTCGCTGCCCTGCGCCTTGTGGGCGGTGATGCAGTAGCCGTAGGAGAACGACAGGCCCTGATCCAGCACCTTGCCGGCCTTGACGATGTGTTCCATCTTGGCGACCGGATAGGACTCCTCCGGCAGGTCGGACAGGAACTTGCCCATGTTGAGGTCGAGCGTGTGCGTCCGGCCCTCTTCGTCCGAGCACACCAGCTTGCCCAGCAGATCCGGCATCTTCCAGGCGAACTGGATCACCTCGACCTCGGTGCCGTTGAGGATCGCGCTGTCGTGGTTGTCGTTGCACACCAGCCGATCGCCCGGCTTCGGGAGCACACCCTCGAAGCCCAGCACGCGCCGCGCGATCAGGTTGATCTGCCGACGGTGCGCGTTGGTGAAGGCGATGATCTTCTTGTCGGCGGCGAGCCACTGGTGGAACTGGTCGCGCGGTGCCAAGTTGCGCACGAGTGCGTCCGGGAAGCGCCCGTTGCGGATGTGGGTGGCCAGATCGAGGATGGGCGAGCCCTCCCCTTGCCGCATCACGGTGGTGAGCTCGACGTGCGGCCGGGCCGTCACGAAGTAGCCGTCCGGGTTGATCTGGTCGTTCACCGGCGGCAGCTGGTGCGGATCACCCACCAGGATGAGGGTGTTGCACATCCGGCGCAGGTGCTGCAGCAGCCAGGTCTGGAGCATCGAAGCCTCATCGAGCACGATCGTGTCGGCGAAGTCGCGCTTGCCCTCGCTGAAGTTCGACAGCTGGTAGTTGGGCAGGAAGCGAACCCGGCCGCCACTCGACTTGCGACCCTCGGCCTCGTCCTCAGGCGTGAAGAAGACCGAGTAGAGTGTCGATGCCGGCACCCCCTTCGAGCGCAGCACCTTGGCCGCCTTGTTCGTCGGGGTCACCACCTCGATGTCGGCCCCGGGCAGATCCGCCAGCAGCTGGCGGATCAACGTCGTCTTGCCGGTGCCGGCCGGACCGGCGAACCGGATCTCCTTGGCCCCGTCCTCGCGCAGCTCCTGGATCTGGATCAGCGCGCGTTCCTGCTCGTCAGTGAGCTTCATGGTTTTCTCCGTGCAGCGCTTTCACGTTGAAGCCGCGAGGCCGAAGCGCAGGAAGCACCCGGCGGCAGAGGGGCGCCCTACTCACCTTCGAGTGAAACGGCTCCGGTATTCCTGTTCGGTCTTGCAATCCACGCAGAGCATCGAACCGGAGGCCACGACGCGCGCCTTGGGCACCTCGGCGCCACAATCCGGGCAGGTGCCGTCCCAGTCGGGCGGGATCGCGGGCTGGGCAAGCTCGCGTCGAATGCGGTCCTGCTCTTCTTCGGCCAGCGCGGAGGTCAGGCGCTCAGCCTGCTCGAGGTAGCGTTCGTCCATTTCAGAGCACCGCCTTCAAAACTCTGCGCAAATCGTTTTCAGGTGCCATCAGTCCGCTTCCACCAGAGTTGCAGCAGCGGTGCGGGAGGCCGGTTCGATCCGGTCGAAGCCGCGAACCATGTCGGGGCGGAGCACGGCGACTGAGTAGGGGGTGCCGTCGGAGCGCAGGACACGCTTCAGACGCGCCATCTCTTCGATGCGGACGACATGCTCAGGCGGCACGCACTTCCAGTGGCTCACCGCCTGGCTCGTGACATCACAAGCGCGGGCGACCACCTTGGCTCCGCCGAGTGCGCGGATGAGGTTGCGGAGTTCAGAGGGTTTCATGGTAGAGGAGAGGGTGAGTAGAACTCACATCGTACCGGGCGCAGCACCTGGGAGCAAGACTCCCGTTGCCGAGCGCTTTTTGTTCTTGCACAGTTTCGGCGATTAACAAGGGGGCACCCGCACTGGTGCTGTAAAAATTTTCGGCGCAGGGCCTTGCGCTAGCCCCGCGAGTGAGGCAGACTCACATCCGTCGGACCAGTGCAGAGCGCTCCGGCGAGGTTGGTTGCCCTGTCTCCTCTCCCTGATTGCCTCGTCGTTGAGCGCTCTGCACTGGTCCGATAGGGGAGTCCTTCTCCCTGTGATATTTCGACATCGGAGCCAATCGACATGGAAGCAAAGCTCGCTGCCGCCAAGGCGTATCTTGGCGAGGCGTGGGTTCTTCACCCGCGCTACGACTCGAGTGCCCACCTGTGGCATCAGAGCAACCGCCCCCACGTTCTGGTCTCCATCCAGCTGGCCGCCAAGGCTGCCGGACGGATCTGACTTCAACCACAAAGGGAGCGCGTCTCCCACTCGAGGAACCCATGAGCATCGAAAACACCCTGGAACGCATCGCCGACTCGCTCGAGCGCCTGGTCGATCTGCAAGCCGGTCGCAATCTCCTGTTGGAGTCCGCTGCATTGGCCCGGGCCGCCGCGGCTGAAGAGGCTGAGACCGCCGCGGCGGAAGTTGCCGAGGCGGCCGTCGAAAAGGCTGCGACCCGCGGCCGTGGCCGCCCCCGCAAGAACGCGGAGGAGCCGAAGGCTGAAGCGGTCGCCGCCCCCGTGCCGACGGAAGAGGTGAAAACCAAGGAGGCTGTGGTTGCGGCACAGCCGGAACCGGTGCCTGCAGCCCCTGCCCCTGCCGCCAACGCGCCGACCGTCGAGCAACTGCAGCTGCGTGCCCCGAAGCTGGCACAGAAGTTCGGCAAGGAAGCCGTGACCGGCCTGATCAAGAAGATCAACCCGGCAGCCGGCAACATCTCAGGTATGGACGATGCCCAGCGCGTCGCATTCTGGGCTGCCCTCGATGCCCTCGAGGCCGGCGCCACCACGGATGCGGAGTTCGGCTGATGACCGAGCACGCCACGCCTGATCACGGCGAGCGCGCACATGCGGTCTTGTCCGCGTCGGGTGCCGACCGGTGGCTCAACTGCCCCGGCTCGGTGGCCTTGACGCGCGACATGCCCGACACGTCGAGCAGCTACGCCGAGTGGGGCACCACCTGCCACGAGCTGGGCGAGCTCGCGCTGCGCAACCGACTCCTCGGGGAGAAGGTCGTCCTCGAGTCGGACAAGTACGACGCCGAGATGTACGCCGCAGTCGCCGCCTACCGCAACTTCGCAGAGGGCATCCTCGCCGAGCACGACGAGGAGCCGCTGATCTGGATCGAGGAGCGCCTCGACTTCAGCCGCTGGGTGCCGGGTGGCTTCGGCACGGCCGACCTGGTGCTGGTGTTCCCCCGCGCGAAGAAGGCCTACATGGTCGATCTGAAGGGCGGCCAGGGCATCAAGGTCTTCGCTGCGGACAACCCGCAGCTGAAGCTCTACGGCGCCGGCGTGCTGGATCTGCTGGACTGCATCGTCGAGATCCAGTCGATCGAGCTTTGCATCGTGCAGCCCCGGATCGCGCACTTCGACCGGTGGGAAATCAGCGCCGAAGAGCTGCTTGTCTGGCTCGAGGACATCAAGCCGATCGCGCACGACGCCTACAAGGGGAGCGCAACTCTCCGCGCGGGCGACCACTGCACGTTCTGCAAGGTGAGGGCGACCTGTCCGGAGCGGGCGCGCGAGGCGGTCTCGACCTTCGAAGAGCACGACGCGATCCCGGGCCTGTTGAGCTTCGAGCAGATCGCTGCACTACTGCCGAAGCTCGACCGGATCATCAACTGGGCGAAGAACATCCAAGACTTCGCCTACGTCCAGGCGCGGGACCACGGCGGCAAGATCCCCGGCTACAAGCTGGTCGCCGGCCGCTCGAATCGCAGGTGGACGGATGAGGCGCGCGTCGCCGAGGTGCTGAAGCAGGACGGCTTCAACGACGACGACATCTGGACCAAGAAACTGCTCGGCATCACCGATGCTGAGAAGCTGGTGGGCAAGAAGCATCGCGTCTTCGAGCTCGCCCAGAAGGCCGAGGGCAAGCCCACCCTCGTGCCCGAGTCGGACCCCCGGGCTGAATGGCACAGCGCCGAAGCTACGCTGGCCGCATTTGACGACTGACAGCAGGAGCCATCATGGCCATCAAAGATCTGAGTGTGAAAGTGAAATCCGCCGTCGAGTTCCGCACCGGCAAGGTGCGTCTCTCCTACCCCCACCTGTTCAAGCCGCAGCCGAAGAAAGACGAGAAAGGCAACGTCGTCGTCGACAGCACCAGCGGCCAGCCGGTGACCCAATACAGCACCGCCCTGATCATCCCCAAGACCGAAGTCGAGACGGTCGAGACGCTGAAGAAGGCGATGCAAGCCGCCGCCCTCGAGAAGTTCGGCCAGGGCAAGGTTCCGCCGAAGTGGGCCAAGGGTCTGCGCGACGGCGACACCGACGAGGCCGCGCTGCTCGACCCGCTGGACCCCGCCAAGGGCCGCAAGCCTGAGCTGGTCGGCTGCTACTGGATCAACCTCTCCAGCAAGCAAAAGCCCCAGGTGCTCGGCAACGAGAAGGACGAGTTCGCCGGCGGCTGGAAGGTGCTGACCGAGTCCGACATCAAGGCGGGCGACTGGGTGCGCGTGCAGATGCGCTGCTACGGCTTCGATCAGCCGCAGAACAAGGGCGTCGCGTTCTCGTTCTCCGGTATCCAGCTCGTCGAGGAAGGCGAGGCGCTGGCGTCCGGTGGCTTCGACGCCAACCTCTTCGAGGACGACGAAGAGCTGGCCGGCGCGTTCAACTAATTGACCAGAAGGGGAGTCCGCCTCCCCTTCTTTCAAGGAAAACACCCATGGACGACATGATCCACGAAGTGCCCCCGACTCGCCCCGACGAGGCGCCGCTGACCCTCGCCGAGCTGCTGGCCGCCCGCTCCCAACTCGAGGAGGAAATCGCTGGGCTGCGCGCCGAGACGATCGAGAACGTGAAGCGCTACATCGTAGAGTTCAACATCTCGTCGGCCGAGTTGTTTGGCAAGGTCCGCAAGGCCCTGCCGCCGAAGTACAAGGATCCGGCCACTGGCAAGACCTGGACCGGTAAAGGCAAGCCCCCGGCCTGGATCAAGGATCTGGACGAAGTGCAGCGTGACGCGCTGAGAATCTGAGGAGCACAGCACTGTGAAACTGATCAAATCCGCGTCCGTCTATCAGGCGCATCTGCCTCAGAGCATCAACGCCCTCGAGGAGCACTTGTCGGCCAAGCCCTTCGTCGAGCTGGGTGCCACCGATTTCGCCGGCGCAGGCTTCGTGCCACCTGTCGAAGTCACAGGAGCCCTTGCGGTGTCGTTCGAAGGTGGCTATGCCTTCGCCGTTCGCTACGACGAGAAGATCGTGCCGGCCAGTGTCACATCGGCCGAGGCCAAGAAACGCATCACCGCCGAAGAAGAGGAGTGCGGCTTTCGGCTGGGCAAGAAGCGCCGCCAGGAGATCCGGGAGTACACGTTCCACGACCTCCTGACCCGCGCGCTGACCCGCACCAAGGTCGTGCAGTGCTATTTCGTGCCGACCAGCAACCTGCTGATCGTGCCGACCACCTCGAAAAAGCTGGCCGACACCATCACCGGCGAGCTGGTCAAAGTGATGGGCTCGCTCAAGGCCACCACGATCTACGTGTCAGAAGCCAAGGCCAGCCTGACCACGCGCCTGTCGAGCTACCTGGCGCATGACTACGAAGACCAGCCTTTCGGCGACTTCGAAGTCGGCAGCAAGTGCAAGCTCCGCTCGTCGGACGGCCGCCGCTTCAGCTTTGACCTGTCGGCCGATCTGATCGAGGCAAACGACGGCATCCAGGAAGCAGTGCGCGGCGGCGGCCTGATCGAGGAGATCGAGCTGCTCGGCGGCGACATGTCGTTCCGCCTCACCTCTGATTTCAAGCTCAAGGGTATCGACCCCGGTGTTGAGCCTGCGAAGGCTGGGGATTTTGACGACGCTCTTGATCTCTGGCAGCACGAGGCGTCGATTCAGGTCGCGGCTGTCGATCGTGTCGTGCGCGCCGTGTGCGAGTTGCTCGACTACAAGGAGCCGGAGCAACAGGAGGCACCCGAGACGGCTTTTGCCTGATCAGAAGGGGAGCCCATCTCCCCTTCGTGTGCGCCGCCCGGGGCGCAGAAGAAGTTCCGGGCATCCACACGCATGCGCTTGGATAGAGAGGCCGCACCCTCAAATCCCGTGCGGGGATCCCGTCAGCCGGTGTGCTGCCGGGACCGAGCGCAGCCGTGTGGAACCGACGAGACAACGACAATGCGACCCCGATCCGAATCCCCGAACCTGACGATCCTGCTGGCGGCCCTGCGCCGCGGCGAGCAGCACAGCTTCCACTCAGCCGCCACGCTGCTGGGCCTGACCACCCGCAACGCGCGCCCCTTCATCACCCTGGCGCGCGAAGCCGAGGGCGTCTATGTGGCGCGATGGGCGCGCGACCGGCAGGGTCCGCCCTACCCGGTGCTGGCTTGGTCGATGGCCGATCGCGAGGATGCGGTGCGGCCGGACTCCGCAGCGCGCCAGCGGGCGAACCGGCTACGGCGCGAGATGGCCAAGAAGGGCTTCGGTGGGTTGGTTGTGGCGACGCTGGGGGTGGGGGCGTGAAATTCATTTCCGTGTGCAGCGGCATCGAGGCCGCCAGCGTCGCGTTCCACCCTCTGGGTTGGTCGGCGGTCGCGTTCAGCGAGATCGAGCCTTTCCCGTCGGCGGTGCTGGCCCATCACTACCCCGGCGTGCCGAACTTCGGCGACATGAACGACTACCCCTGGTGGCCCGATGAGGTTTTCCTCGAGGCCGATGCCGTCGTGGGCGGCCCGCCGTGCCAGGCCTTCTCCGTCGCCGGCCTGCGCGCCGGACTTCACGACGATCGCGGCAACCTCACCCTGACCTATGCGGAACTGATCAACCATGCAGACGGTGTGCGAACTCGAGCTGGAAAGCCTCCCGTCGTTGTCCTCTACGAGAACGTCCCGGGACTCCTCTCCGACAAAACGAACGCCTTCGGCTGCCTACTTGCTGGCCTTGCCGGCGAAGACGAACCGCTGGTCCCGACAGGGAAGCGGTGGCCGAACGCAGGTTATGTGCTTGGACCCCAAAGAGCAGTCGCGTGGCGGATTCTTGATGCCCAATACTTCGGACTGGCCCAACGACGCCGCCGTGTGTTCGTTGTCGCAAGTGCTCGAGACGGGTTCGATCCCGCAACGGTACTTTTTGAGTGGGAAGGCGTGCGCCGGGATTCTGCGCCGCGCCGAGGTGAGGGGTCGGGCGTTGCCGTCGGCACTCTTGGAGGCACTTCGCCGGGCGGCGGATGGCGCTTCGGCGCCGACGAAGGCGCCGCAGGCCAACTCATTCCAGTAGCCTACGGAGGCAACAACACCGCCGGCCCGATCGACGTGGCCACAGCTCGCAACGCATGCGCCAGCGCCAGCGGCCGGATGGACTTCGAGACGGAAACGTTCCTTGTGCAGCCTGCGCGGCCCGTCGGATTCAACGCCCGCCAAGACCCCGACCACTGGTACGACCGCACCGGGCCGCTCGATACGGATGGCGGGACGCAGGCGGTGGCGTTCGCCGAGAACAGCCGCGCCGAAGTCCGGCTAGAGGGCGGTGATGGCTCGCGCTGCGGCGCGATCAGCACAGGAGGCGGCAAACCCGGACAAGGCGTGCCGATGATCGCTCACACGATGCAGGTCCGCCGACTCACGCCGCGTGAGTGCGAGCGTTTGCAGGGGTTCCCGGACGACTACACCCGTATCCCGTGGAAGCTCGGCTACTGGCCAGCCGACAAGCACTCCGCCGACGTGCGAGATGCCATCGCGGAGCAGTGCCCGGACGGCCCGCGCTACAAGGCGCTCGGTAATTCATGGGCGGTGCCGGTGGTGCGTTGGATCGGATCTCGGATCTCAGCACACATCAAAGGTGAGTTGACCTCCCCTGACGAGGCGTTCCTGTGAGCACCCTCTTCATCGACTGCGAGACCTTCAGCGAGCTCGACCTCAAGGTGGTCGGTGCGCACCGCTACGCCGAGCACTCAAGCACCGAGCTGCTGCTGGTGACCTACGCGCTGGGAGCCGGCGCGGTGCATACCTGGTCACCGGCCGAGGGGGAGCGGATCCCGGGTCTTTTGCTGGACGCCCTGCTGCGACAGGACGATCTCAAGACCGCCCACAACAGCGCGTTCGATCGCAACGTGATCCCGCGTGCCCTGTTCCGCATGGGTATCCTGACCGCCGCCCAGTGCGACCGGCTTCTTGACCCGCGCCAGTGGCGCTGCACGATGGTGAAGGCCCTCGCCCATGCGCTGCCCGGCGACCTAGACACGCTGGGCAAGGTGTTGGGTCTGGGTGCCGACCAGGCGAAGATCGCCGAGGGCAAGAAGCTGATTCAGCGCTTCTGCAAGCCGGCGCCGGCCAACCACAAGCGCCGCCGCTACGACCACACCTCGCATCCCGAACTGTGGGCGAAGTTCCGCACCTACGCCGAGACCGACATCGTCGCGATGCGTGAGTGCGATCGGCGCATGCCGGAGTGGAACCTGGGGCCGCGCGAACTCGAGCTGTGGTTCCTGGACCAGAAGATCAACGACCGCGGCTTCTACTGCGACCGCGAGCTGGTCGACGCTGCGGTGCGCTCCACCACCGAGGAGAAGGCGCACCTCGCGCGCCGCTTCGTCGAGCTCACCGGCGGCCAAGTGGCCCGCGCATCGCAACGCGAGCAGTTCCGCACCTACCTTGCCGAGCGCCACGGCCTTGAGCTGGAGAACACCCAGGCCGAGACCCTGCGCACAGTGCGCCGACAGGTGCCCGAGGGCTCCGTGGTGGCCGAGCTGATCGACATCGCGCTGGCCGCGAACAAGAACAGCACCAGCAAGTACGCGCGAATCCAGCCGGCGATTGGCCCGGATGGGCGCTTCCGCGGTGGGCTGCAGTTCGCCGGCGCGGGGCGCACGCGGCGCTGGAGCGGGCGCAACTTTCAGCCGCACAACCTGCCCAGCCGCGGCTTGCCGAAGGCTGACCTGGTCGATGCCTACATCGAAGCGTTGAAGGCCAACGCACACGTCGAGGTGTTTGGATGAGTCACAGCCTCATGGCTTACGGATCAGCCGCACTGCGCGGCGTCGTCACGGCGCCGCCGGGACGCCACATCGTCGCCGCCGACCTGTCGAACATCGAGGGCCGCAAACTGGCCTGGGTCGCGGGTGAAGAGTGGAAGCTCGAGGCGTTCCGCGCCTATGACGCAGGCATCGGGCCGGACCTCTACAACATCACCGCCAACATGATCATCGGCATCGACCCGTGGAACGTGCCGAAGAAGGTCCGCAACGTCTTCGGAAAAGTGCCGGATCTCGCGTCAGGATATGCCGGTGGGGTATCTGGATACCAGACCTTCGCCCACGCGTATGGCGTTCGGATGGCCGACCACTGGGACACGATCCAGCAGTCGATCGAGCCGGCGATCATCCTCAAGGCCAAGAAGAACCTGAACAAGGTCTGGGCGAAGGCACAGATCGCCGAACTGGGGATTAGCGAGCTCGAGTGGCTCGCGTCCGAGGCTTGCAAGCTGGCGTGGCGTGCGCGTCACCCGGCGACCGTCTCGTTCTGGTACGCGCTGCAGGAAGCGGCCATCGCGGCGGTCGATTTCCCGGGCTCCGTGCACCAAGTCACCCGCCTGAAGTTGAGCTGCCGTGACCACGCAGGCCACCGGTGGTTGCAGATCCTGCTGCCCAGTGGCAACCGGCTCACCTACTTCCACCCCGAGGTTGTTAGCACCGTCGAGCGTGACGAAGAGACCGGGGAGGAGCGGGTCCGCAAGTCCCTCGCCTACTGGTCGCTGGCCACTGACGAAGGCGGGCCGCGCATCTGGCAGCGCACCTTCACGCACGGCGGGAAGTTGACGGGGAACGTCTGTCAGACCCTGGCGCGTGACGTCCTGGCCCACAACATGCCCGCCATCGAAGCGGCGGGCTACGAGATTGTCCTCACCGTCCACGATGAAGTGGTCGCGGAAGCCCCTGTTTCCCTGGACGAGACTCGAATGGTTGAGCTCCTCGCCACCAACCCGCCCTGGGCCGACGGGCTGCCGCTCGCCGCCGCAGGGTTCCACCACGACCGCTACCAGAAGGAAGACTGACCATGTCTCGCCGATACGGCCGCAACCAGAAGCGCGCACACAGGCAACGCATCGTTGAACTTGAAGAGGCCTACACCCGGGAGCGGCACCTCCTGGCGTATCTCCGGAACCAACTCGATGGGCTACGCGCGGAGATTGAGGACGCCAAACGTGAATTGGGCGCTAACTTCATCGCATTTCGACCGCAGACGGTGCGCGACCCAGGCGTGCAGTATGGGTCTTTTCGTATGGACTACCTTGCGGACCCACGGCGCTGTCTGGATGTCGATCTCAGCAAGTTGTCGCTGACCAGTCTTGTGTTCCACGTACTGGAACTGAACGCCGTGCGCGAGCGCTCGGCTGCCGCCCATGACCGGCTTCACATCAACGTCGCCCTCGCGGATGGGCGCGTCCGATATTCCATTACCGAGTCAGCCCTGGCAGCCATATCAGATGAGAGGCTTGTCCGTGAATTGACCAAATCCCTTGCGCAGCAGCTCACCGTCGAGTTGCGGCGTCTCTACCCCCGGAGGAAATAACCATGAACGACCAGCAACTCGAGCAAGAACTCCAAGCCCGCGGCCTGACCGCCCCACGCATCACGCCGGCCGACATCGACGCGCTCCTCCAGAAGAGCCAGGTCGGCTTCTGGCAACCGGAAGGCACCACCCTGACGATCTGCGTGATCCAACTGCCGAACGGCTTCTGCGTCACCGGCGAGTCGGCTGCGGCCAGCCCGGAGAACTTCCAAGAGGACATCGGCCAGAAGCTCGCCTTCGAGAAGGCGCGCGACAAGGTGTGGGAGCTGGAAGGCTACCGGCTGAAGTCGGAGCTGTACGCGATGGAGGTGGCCACCTTTTCAGTGGAGCCGGAGAGCACCACCGCCGAACAGCTGCGTGGTGGCTTCCAACCCGTCGATCCTGACGGCCCGGTAGGTGAACTCCTCCCTGGTGAGGTTGGCATGGTGGATTGCGGGATTACGTTCATCACCGATCCGCAAGCGGGTGAAGCATGAGCAAGCCCGAATGCTTCGGTGGCTACCTCTCCGGCAACATCGCGGCAGAGCGCGACTGCGGTCGCTGCTTCTGGGATGGAGCGTGCTGCGCTGAGACAGGTCTCCGCCGTCTGAAACCGGGTCCGCTGTCCGTCGAACGCGACCCCGCCGGCCTTCCTCCGCACGCCCCCGGCGCCAAGCTGGACGGCGAGAAGGTGATGGCCGAGCTCACTCTCGACGGCTTCAGCCGCGCGCTGCTGGCCGTTGCCGAGGTCTCCACCTATGGCGCCAAGAAGTACAGCCCCGGCGGCTGGCAGCACGTCGATGACGGCCAGACCCGCTACCGCCGCGCCGGCGATCGGCACCGGCTGTTCCGCGGCCACGAGCAACTCGATCGCGATTCCGGCCTGTTGCACTTGGCGCACGAGGCCTGGAACCGGCTGGCCGAGCTGGAGCTGATGCTGCGGGAGCGATCGGCCAAAGTAACGTCACCTGCCGGGCGCCACACCGGCGCACCGGATGCCGCCCCGGAGCAGGCGGCCACGGAGGAAAACCGTGCTGCGGGGAAGCCGGCAGGTGACACCTCTTGGGTGGTCTGGCGCTACGAGCGCCCAAACGACCCGAACTACCAATACCAGGTGTTTGCATCAACACCCGACGAAGCCATCGCGGCCTATGAGGTGTATCGAGGGGCTCCGGTGAACCGTCGTGAGTACGGTGTCTGCCCTGCAGACACTTGGTATCGGGTACGGAGGGAGGTTCACCGTGCTGAGTAAATGGGACGCCCGCCACCTCCACATGGCGCACGAGGTCGCCAAGTGGTCGAAGGATCCCTCCACCCAGGTCGGCGCCCGGATCACCCGCGGCAAGATCCTGGTGTCGGAGGGCTTCAACGGCCCGCCGGCCGGGATGCAGGACGATCCCTCGATCGACCGCGAGACGAAGCTGCGCCGCACGCTGCACGCGGAGCAGAACGCCATCCTCTACGCCCAGCGCGACCTCACCGGCTGCACGATGTACGTGACGCACCACCCGTGTGCCCGGTGCGCCGCGCAGATCGCCCAGGCCGGCATCAAGCGCGTGGTGTGCAACGCCCCGGATCCGGCCTTCGCGGTGCGCTGGGCCGAGGACATCGCCGAGGCGCAGCTGATCCTCTCGCACGCCGGTGTCGAGCTGGTGAGCCTGGAGGTGTGACTATGGACTCCCTTGAACAAGATCTCCTGCGGTCGTTGCAGGACGCCGCGAGGTATCGCGCAATCAAGAAGCACCACCTGGGTCGGGTGGAGTTGAGTTTCTACGACGGCGAAAACGGGTTGTCTCATGTGCTACCCGTGGAGGAGTGGGACGGAGCGTTGGACGACCTGATGCTGCACGATCCCCTCAGTCTATGATCCTCGACGCCGCCCAGCTGGAGGAGCTCACCGGCCGCGTGCGCCCGTCGGCGCAGCGGCGTATCCTTGCTCATCTCAAGGCGAGTCGGCCCCTCCCACTCACTGAATCTGGGTCGAGATTCGCATCGCGATCTGGTTCTGCACCGCCTTGATCCGATCGATCTGGGTGCGCTTCTCTGCCGCTGACAAGGTCGTGCTGCGCTCGATCGCCCGCATGTTCTCGTTCAGCTTGGCCAGCGTCTGCTTCGCTCGAGTCACCAGCGGATTGAGGCGGATCTTGTCTCCGTCTTCCGCCAGCAGCTCGGTCGCCCGCGCCTGATCACCCTGGCGCAGCGCGAAGCGGTACGAGGCGTAGGCCGACTCGATCGCTTTCGACTGGTCGTAGAGCGCGGTGACGTAGCGGCTGCTGTTGGCCGGCAGCCCCTCCGCGAAGTTGCCCGCGAAGAACACGTCCCGCAGCTGCATCTCCGGGCGCACCGGGCGATCGGCCACGAGGCGCACGCCCTCGTCGACGATGCGGGTCGCCGAGACGCCCAGCCAGCTGAAATAGCCGCGGATGAGGGCATCGATCTGCACCGGCGACAAGGCCTGGTACTGGCCTGACATCAGGCGGCCCGGCTCCGGCAGCCCCAACTGACCCAGCCACTTCGCGACCTCGGAGGTCTGGCCGGTGAAGCGGTCCTGCGGCTGCAGGCGCTCCATCCCCATCGTCTCAATCGGGCGCTGCGTGAAGCTGTCCTCGTTCGCATAGACGTCGAGCAGCGGCTTGACCATCTGCGGGATCGGGTTCAGCGCGAAGGTCGAGCTCACCATGTGGCCCAGGCGCTGCAGGAAGCGCTCGCCCGTCAGGTCGTCAGTCATGAAGAGCTCGGCGGTGCGCTCGGCGATCGTGCCGATGGCGCCCACTTCGAACGGCTTCGGGATCCGGAACGCGGTGTCGCCGATCTTGAACCACCAGTAGGTGTCCCGATCCCAGTCCTCGCGCTTCTTCCAGTCCTCGTCGTCGGCGTAGGCGGCCATCAGCGCGATGCTGGCCATGGCCACCGCACCGGTCACGGCGCCGAAGCGCTTGGCGATCTGCTTGTCGGTCGCGTCGCCCCCTCCGAAGAGCACGCGCCCCGTCGGCACCACCCCGTCGCGGCCCAGCTTGTAGAGGCCCTGCAGGCGGGCGTTCAGGAACGGCACCACCTGGGTCAGGAACCGCACCGCGCGCCACTGGCCCTGCATCGAGAAGTCCATCAGGTCGCGCGCCTGGTACGCAGCCAGCAGCGGGTCTTCGCCCTTGGCGATGAGCTGCTTGTAGAGCGCCATCCGGTTCGTCGATTCCGAGATGTCGCCCACCGCCAGCCACTTGTCGAGCGCCTTGGTGAAGAACATCTCGACCTTCTCGCGCGTGTCGAGGATCGTGCTGTCGGCCACGCCCATCTTGATGAGCTTGCGGGTGTGGTCGGCGCGGTTGCCCTCGAGCAGCGAGTTGAACCGGATCAGGCCGCCCGAGGCGAGCGCGTTGATGTAGTCCTGATCCTTGGACAGCTGGCTGGCGATGCCCTGCTTCACGTTGGCCAGCGGGTTGGTGTCGATCTTGGTGATGGCCACCGACTGGATCGCGTCGCGCATCAGCGAGCGCAACTGGAAGGCCGGGTTGATCGTCACGCCCACGGTCAGCCAGTGCTTGAACTTCGACAGCACCTTCTCGAGGCCCACCACTTTCACCGACTCGAGGCTGGTGATGGCATCGTAGATGAACGGGTCGTCGATCAGGTAGTGCTGCTCCCGGCCGCCGTCGAGGAAGCGCACCGCGCCCTTCGTGCCGCTCGGCACCCGGTGCGCCACGCCGGCGCTCTCGGCCGCGCGCAGGGAGGCAGCCGCCGCCTGGTTCTTGCTGGCCGCGGAGAGCAGGTGCGCCATGTTCTGCAGCGTGTTGGCCAGCAGATCCTCGTTGAGTTGGCGGCTCGAGCCCTTCAGCTTCTTGAACGCGTACTGATTCACCAGCCCGGACTTCACCGACGGGCCGGTCGTGCCGTCTTCCATGTTGCGGTAGAACGGCACGTAGAACCCGTCGCGCCACACCTGCCGGCTCTCGGCGTCGATCAGGCCCCGGGCCTCTGCGATGGCCAGCACCGAGTCCTGGAACGCGTTGAACTCGCGCAGCACCCGGGCGTACTCGATGGCCCGGCCGCGGCCGTCCGCCATCTGGCCTTGGTTCAGCCCCTTGAGCTCGCGGATCTGCTCCGGCGTGAAGAGGAACTCGCGCCCCTCGGCGGTGAGCTGCTCGGCGCGGTTGGCCGCGATCCAGGCGAGGAACCGATCCTGCTCTCCGCTCAACGTCGAGAGCACTTCCATCAGCCCGCCCGGCGCCGTGTCGATCTCGACCGTGTCGCCGGCGATCTGCGGGCGGCCGTAGTAGAGCATCGCCTCGAAGGTGCCGTCGGTGCCCTTGCTCATGCGCGCCAGCACGTAGGAGCGGAAGTCGAGCTCCTTGAGCGGCGCGTACTGATCGACCACGCCCTGCGTCAGACGATTGGCCAGGTTGTCGGTCAGCTCGGCGAAGCGCTCGCGAATCGTCTTCGGCTCGCGCAGCAAGCCGACCGCTCGCAGCGCGTCTTCCTGGGCCTGGGTCATGTCGCCGAAGTTGGCGCGCGGGGCCGAGCGGGTGATGTCCGGGTCGGCCGGATCGAAGGCGCCACTGTTGCCGGTGGCAGACTTGATCTGCGCAGGCGAGAAGACCACACCGAGAAGATCCCCGCGATGTTGGAACAAGACCCCGTCGTGGCCGCCCTCTTGCGCGATCGAGACGATGTTGCGACGGTTGTCGTCGAAGTAGTCCGTAATCGAGATGCCCTGCTCGTCGATCTCATAGGCTGGCGTCGAGTCGAAGTAGTCGGTGTAGGCCTCCAGCGTGAGTGGGTTCTGCAGGGATAGGTAGGCGGGGATGATGTTGGCCCCTTCTTCCGGCTCCCGCGTCGGCCGCATCCCGGCCTGTGCGAAGGCAGATTCGGGGTCCGCGTAGCTGGCCGCCTTGATGGGGGAACTGGTGAAGAAAAAGCCCACCTCGTCCAAGCCGAAGTTGCGGCCGACGGCGTCGGGGTCAAACGCGGCGATGTCAGCACGAGTGCCGTGATACACCACCCGCGGCTGTCCGGCGGCGTCCACCACCTTGCTGTCACCAAACCAGCGCTTGAACTCGGGCGTCTCGGTCTGGGCGCGACGGGCCGACAGCATCGTCTCCGGCGTGCCTTCCAGCTCCGACCGGGTGATGATCTTGACGGGCGCCTTCGCAAGTGAGAAAATCTCACCTATGCTCTTCGGCCCGCCCGGTAACCAACCCGCGCCCTCCGAACGAGATAGAGGCCCAAGGAAACCGGGGATTGCTCCCGTCATCCCTTGGGCTTCGGCTTTCTGGAGCCGGTCATCCCAGTAGCGCAGCGCGCCCTTCTTCACCCAGTCGGCAATCTGACCCATCTGCACCGGGAAAATCGTCGCCGAGAAGTTGGTCTTCTTCGACGCGCCGTCCATGGTGTAGCCCGGCTTGATAGCGGCCACGAAGAAGCCGCGGCTGTCCGCACCGAGCACCTTGAAGGAGTTCGGGTCTTCTCCGGCCTCCGTCGATTGGAACACAGCCAGCGGATCGGCGATCAGGTACGGCAGGCGCTGCACTGCCGACTCGTCCACCGGGCGGCCGTGGTTCGAGCCCTTGAACTTGTTCTGCGACTTCAAGTAGATCGTCGCCCCGGTGCCCACCACCGAGTCGCTCTGGCGGAACGGGCGACTGTTGGCCTTGGCGCGCTCATAGACGGAGCGCAGCACCGGCGGCGTCCGCATCACCAGGATCGGTTGGTGGTAGCCCTCCTTGTACGAGGTCTCGCTCTTGCCGTTGAGCTTGCCGACGGCGCGGGCGAGGTCACGCTGGAAGTCGCGGTGCGTCTCCGGCTCGAAGCGGGTGCGTGCCGCCGAGAACAGCGGCAGCCCATCGCCCGTGACCGTCTCGCGCATCGCCGGGGTGATGTCGAAACCGAGTTGATCCCCGACACCCGTGACACGCACCGGTGCAACCTTGCCGCCACCCAACTTCCTGAGCACGTCGTTGGCAACCTGCGGCACGATGTGGTCGTAGAAAGCCTTCATGCCGTCGCCGCCTACCTCGATGTCCTCTCCGGAGAGCAGGTGTTTCCCCATCATCGGCTGGGTGTCGAGCAGCCGCTGCGCCACCTCCTTGCCTATGTACTCAGGCAGCTGAGAGGGTGCGACGCCGCTTTCACTGAGCACCTCGCGGCGCATCTTGTCGTGTCCGAGGAGCGTCTGTGTCTTCGGGTCGTACCCGATCGACTCGATCTGCTTGCGCAAGCTGTACCGATCCGCGGACTGCTGACCGTTCACCATGGCCACCACGTCGTAGCCACCTTCCGCCGCCAGCGTGATGACGCGCTTCAGCGCCAGACCGACCCAGGACTTGGTGTCCGTCACGAACGGCGCCGCCGGGACCGAGGCGCTCAGTGTGACACCTGAGTTGCGAGCCATCTCCAGCAGCGTCTCACGATCCAGACCGTCGGTGTCCGCGTTGGGGTCATTCTCTTCGACAGCGGCGCGGATCTGGGCGTCCGTCCAGTTGGCAACGTCTCCGAACCCGGCATCCCGTCCGGCTTGGCCCCAGTCGCTCTGAATCTCTTCGACGAACAACACGCGGCGCCCGTCCGTCGTGGTGCGGTCGTTCAGGCGCATGTGGGCAAGGACGTTCTGCTCATCCCAGTGCCCAGACTTGAACGTGCGCCCGCCGGTGTGCGCAATGGCGACCTGCGCCCAGTCGGCCAGTGCTTCATCTGCAGTGGCTCCGGTGCCCATGCCGATGCCGTCGCCGGCCGGATTGACGATCTGCCAGCCCCAGGGTGCCCTGCGCACGGTGTAGCCGGCCTTCTTCGCGGCCGCGGCCCGGTCGGGTTCCGGCAGTGTCAGCAGCACCTCTCGATAGTTCTCACCACCGGGTAGCACGAGGTTGTTGTGCCCGTACTTGGTATCCACGAGGGCGCCGCTGTCATCCACGAGGCCCTCCTCCGTGAGGTACAGCTCGATACGCGCCTTGGCCGCAGCGAGGGAGTCCATGCCGTACGTATTGCGCAGGCCCGGCCCTTCCGGCCAATATTTCCGGTTGGAGTAGCCAATCGAATAGTCGCCAAACGCCCACAGCGAACCACCGTCTCCGTCGTCGGTTTCTTCCCAGCGCGGCCCCGGGCGAGCGCCTTTCTGCACTTCTTCGATCTGCACCCCGCCCTGCTCGAGGTACTGCACCACCTCGTCCTTGGTCACCTTGCGGGCGCCTTGCAGGTCGAGCCACTCGTTGAGGCCGGACCACTGCACCTCGTCAGCCTTCACACCCAGCTTGCCAGCGTTGGCCGAGAGCCACATCTTCCACTGGCCGGCGGGCTGCGTCTGGAACTTGGCACCCTCGACGGCGCGCGAGAGCTGGGAGTAGAAGCCCAGGGTGTTGCGGCGGGCCGAGCGAGAGATGTCGCCATCCCGGGTCAGGTAGCTCCCCTTCTCACCCATCACGTAACGGGGCTTCGGCTTCTCGACGAAGAAGAGCTCCCCCTCGTTGAAGCGGTCGACGAAGCGGGCGGCAGCATCCGCGTAGTCCGCGGCTTCGGCCTTCGAGTCGCCGACGCCGAAGGACTTGTACAGATCCTTCTCGTGGTACCAGAGCACCGCCTGGATGTCGGCAACCGAGATATTCACGCCGGTCTTGCGGCGGATCGCCTTCTGGGCCTGCTCCACCGTGGTCTGCTGGAAGTACCGCTCTCGGTCGGTGCGCGGGATCTCGGTCGCCTCTTCGCGGTTCTCGAGGAGGTTCTTCGCCGCCTGCCGCAAAGGCGTCACCGCCTCTTCGCGGATCTCCTTGTACTCGGCCTCACGCTTGAGGTGCGTCTCCCGGGCGAAGGTCAGCATTGACTCCGGATCCGCCGCCCAGGCATCGATCTCGGCTTGCGAGGTGCCGACCAGATCGCGGCCAACGCCGGTGCGGGCCTCTTCCACCATGGCCCGGTACAGCTTGACGTACTGGTCATTCTCCTTGCCGGCCTTGTGATTGAAGACGTAGCCCAGCATCCGGTTCCACGTCCGGGAGAACCACAGGTCGGCGGTGAGCGTCGAGTAGTCGCCGTGCAGGTTGTTGATGAAGGAGCCGATCTTCGGGCCGAACACCATCCAGCCCGACACCGTCTGCTCGGCCGCCCCATCGATCTTCAGCGGCTTGCCGTTCGGGCCGAACAGGGTTTCGTCCTTGCGCAGGATCGCGTTGAGCTCGCCGACGGTGGCCGTCGTATTGAAGAACTCCCGCATGCGGTCGTAGCCGTTCGTGTCGAGCAGGTGCTCGAGCTTGGCGTAGTTCTTCTCGATGGCGACGGTCTGCTTGCCGAAGGTGCCGGACAGGGCCTTCGTCGCCTGGCCCAGTGTCATCCCCTCGCGGGTGATCAGGTGGTACATCCGGCCGGCGAAGACGGCGTTGCTGTGCACGTCGTTGCCCTGGCTGGCGATGCCCAGAATCGCGTCAAACAGCATCTCGCGATCCTTGTCCTGGCGCAGCTCGGGAAAGACCTGTTCGTAGGTCTCCTTGGCCTTCTTGAGCGCGGCGTCGTACCAACCTACTGCGTTCTTGCCGGACTCCTTCCCGAGGTTGTAGATCACCTCGTCGGCGATGGCGTCGGCGATAATCTTGCGTGCCTCCGGCGAATAGTCGCCTGGCTCGATGAAGCCGACCTCCGCGGTGCGGGCCTGCAGCGCCCACAGCAGGTCGTTCTTCGTGACACCCCGTTCCTTGGTGCGGGTGTTGTTGCGCGGCGGCTCGAGCTTCTCGGCGCCGGTGACAATCGGCACCGTGCTCAGCGCCTTGCCCGACTTCGGGCGCAGCGCTGCGCGGATGTACGAGACCTCGCCTTCGGTCAGTCCGAAGCGGCGGCCGTATCGCTCTGGGGAGAAACGATAGCCTTCTGCTCCGACGGCTTTTGCGTACGGGACAAGAATTGAATCGACGGCCCTTCGGAATAGATCGGATGGTCCGCCGCTGCCGGCTTGATCCCGTTCTTCGCGAAGAAGGCTTCCCACTCCGCTTTCGAGATACGTTTCTGCGTCATTCAGGTTGCTCCTGACATAGAAGTCGGTGAGCTCCTTCAAGCCCGCCGCCTTGCGAATTTCATCGACTGCTGCGCGCAGCGTGAGGTAGCCATCCTGGTCACCGAAGTGCAGGAACTTGGCGCCGCGCCCATCTACAGTTGTACTGTAGTCGAGGCCGGCAGCTCGCGCTGCATCCGACAAGGCCTTGACCTGCTCGGCCGACATCGCCTTGCCCTGGCTGATCAGGATCGCCGGGATCTGATCATCCGCATCCTCAAACCACGGCTGGGCCGCCACGGTCGCATCCTGCGCCATGAGGAAGCCCAACACCTTTGAGACTTCGTTGGCCTGCTCGAAGCTCATCTCGCCCGACAGCACGAAGCTGGGCTCCGGCTTACCCTCCCACGAACCCGCAATCTGCGACACGCCGGCAACCTTGGCGCCGGTGAGCGCCTCGAGCGTGTCGCGCGCCGGCTTGGCCGCCAAGACCTTGCGCACCGACTCCCCGAGTACCTCGAGGTTCGGACGCTGCTGCGTCGGTCCGACGAAGGGCGGCACCTCCTTGCCGATCAGCTTGGCCGGATCGACGGCCGGCTCCTGCTGCGCCGCGGCCAGTTTCGCCGCCGGCGACCAGCCGAACTCGCCCGGCTTGCCGCCAACGGTGACCGAGACCGGGTTCTCCTTGTCGAGGGTGCGCGTCGGGCTGCGCATCACCTCGGCCTCCACCGGTGTGGCCCGCACGCCGATGCTCGCCTCGCCCAGCAGCACCGCGGCGCCTTGGTTGCCGAAGGCGTCACGCACGTAGTAGCCGTCGAAGCCCTCGTCCAGGATCGCCGACTCTACCGCGTTCAAGTCGCCCTGGTGCTTGCGGATGAGCTTGAGCGGATCCGCCGCGAAGTCGTAGAGGTTCGAGAGCTCGACGGTGTGCGGGTACGACCCGACACCGGCCTCGGGCTTCACGCCCTTGCCCTCGTTCACGTAGGCATACACCCGCGACAGCAGGCGGCGGTCCGACGCACCTTGCAGCCGTCGGCCTTCCGCCCCTTTCAGCCCGGTGCCGTAGTAGCTGCCGCTCAGTGCGGTGCGCGGCTGCCGGCTGAAATGGATACCGGTGAGGCTTACTCGGCCGTCGGCGTCGGTTCGTACTCGGCTTTCGACAGCAAGGGGAGCCCGGCTTTGACGCGCTGCCGATTCACTTCCGCCAGCGGCGCGTTGTCGTACATCTGGCGCAGCATCGCGCGATCCACGGCGCTCTGCATCCGGTACTGCTCTTGCAGCTCTTCCTCGGTCGGCCTGTCCTTGTCCTTCATTCGTCGCTCCTGTGCGAGTCAGGTAGAAGCCGTCGGCCGCCTGCTCGAGTGCGTACCGGGCGCCCTCTTTCTTGGCGAGCCAGTCCTTGTTCATGTTGGCCATGCCCTCGGTCGGGTACGGTCCGATCCGATCACGGCTCCCGGAGCGTACCACGTCGCCTGCGGCGCGTGAGCCGCGCTCACTTTTCTGTTGCGTGTTTGCTGCACTCAGCAGTGTGCGCGCCGCGATGCGCTGCACGGCGTCGAGGTCGCGGATGTACTGGTCGGTGTTGAAGCCGCGGATCTTGCCGGCCTGGCTCTTCAGGTAGCTGATGACCTGCTTGATCGAGTCGCGGATCTTCACCAGCAGCGTGCGGTCCTGAGCCTTGAGTTCGGTGAAGACCTTCTCCCAGAAACCAGTGTCCTTCATCCGGTTGCCGAAGATGTCCGCGTCGAACTCCTCCCGCAGCTTGGCACGATCTAGGCTGGCCACGCCGTCCTGCTGCGCTTGTGCGATGACCGACTCGATCACCTCGGTCGGCGACACCCCGGCCTGCACCAGCTGCAGCGCCTTGGCCTGGTAGCGCCCCCCGGTGTAGTCGGACAGGAACGACAGCAGCGCGGTGTCGGACGCGTCGACGAACGGCTCGATTGCTGCGGAGAAGCGGGCGCGCTCGGCCGGCGTGAAGGTGTGGTAGGTCTCGTGCCCAGCTACGACGAGCGGCGCAGCATCGCCTTCAACTGCTCGTACATAGGCAACGCCGGGTCGGCGCCCGCGGAGCACGAACCCGTCGCCCCGGGTTGCGGCGTTGGGGGAGTCATAGAATCGATACTGCGTTCCAAAGATTCGGCCCAGTCCTTCGATGACAGCGGCGGCAGACCGCGTGAGGCCCGCTCCTCGTTGATTTCCAGAAGGACCGTCAGGCAAATCTTGCGAGGAGAAGACTCGGACATTGGCAGGCTCGTCACCGTTGGCGAAAGCCACATCCTGAACTGCCTCCTCGCGTGCGGCAACCGACACCGGGTCGGTCGCCGTGGCCAGCGACACGGTCTGACCCTCGAACGGATCCGGGCCGTTGAGCAGCGCGGCTTCCGACTGGGAGAGCAGCTTACCTTGGGCGCGCTTGCGCTGCGCCGCGAGGAACTGATCCTGCGTCGAGGGGCGATCGATCTCGAGCTGTGCGGCCGGATCGGGCAGCGGCTCGCCGGCAATGGCGATGCGCGGATCCGCCCAGCGACCGCCTTGCTCCCCGACCGTCGGCGCCGGGCCGGCGTAGGGCGGCTGGGTGAAGGGCAGACCTTGTTCCGCTTGCACTTGCTCGGTGGCGGTGGCCATTGTGGATTGCTGCGATGCAGGTTGGCGTCCGTCGAGGCGATCGAGGTAGGTCGGATCGACGGCTGCCCGTTCTGCTTCCTGTCGGGCACGCGCCTCTTGGAGCTCCGTGTTGCGCTGCTGCAGGTTGAGCGTGCCAGTCGGATCCTGTCCAGGTACCGAGTCGCCCATCTGCATGGTCGCCTCGCCAGAGAGCTGACCCGGAGCCGGCAGCGCGCCGATCGCCTGTTGTTCCTGTGCCTTGATCGCGGCGCGGCTGATCGGCCCGGCGTTCGGGTCGATGTAGGGTGTCATGGCGCCGACTACGCCACCCGGGCCGGTGCTGGCCAGCGCCTCGGTGGTGCCCTGCCCGGTGACACCCGTCCAGGTGTCGCCGCCGAAGCCGCCGCGCTGCGCGGCGATGTTTGCGGCGAGGCGCTCCTGACCGCCTTGGATGCCTTCCGGCACAGCTTCGGTCACGGCACCCGCGGCGGTCCGGCCCAGCACGTTCTTGATCGCAGAGGCGCCGCCGCCCAGCAGTCGCTCGACGCCGGTGCCGCCCGCCAGCGCACCCAGGCCTGCGCCGAGGGCAATCTGGTCGAGGTTGTCGCCTCGGTAGGCCTGGGCAGCGGTGGCTGCTGCTGCTGCCTGCTCCGGCGTCTGGCCAGCTTTCAATGCATCCTGCTCGACGCGCTCCGCCACCGACTGCTTCACTGCGCCGGCGCCCATGCCTGCACCGAGGGTCAGCGCCGCGGGTGCTCCGCCAACCACCGAGGCGGCAGCGGTCGGCACCAGGCTACCCAGTGCCGACGCGAAGAAGGAAAGCGGCGACTCGAGCACGTTCTGCCCGGCGGCCTTGGCCTCTTCCCACGCGCTGCCGGTCGCTTCGGCCGCCTGCATCCGCTCCGCTTGGGCGCGGCGTTCGGCTTGGCGCTGCTCCGACTGGAGCTCAGTAGCGTAGCGCGCGATCTCGCCGGCGCCCTTGGCCGCCAAGTTGTCTGCGCCAAAAGCGGATGCGCCGGCGGCCAGAGCCCCCACACCGCCTTGACCGAAGTCCAACAGCAGATCGGCACCTTGGCGCAGCAGGCCAGGTACCTCCGGCTCGGGATCCGGTACGAAGCCGGCCAAGTCCGCCGCCGGCGCCGGGGTGTCGGGTTTGAACTGCGACCAGTCGATTTCGTTTGCCATGAAGCGTTCTCAGTCAGGAATGAATTGGCCGTTGCGGATCACACCCCGCACACCATTGAGGGTGCCGCGGGTGCCGTCCGCCGGCGGGGCGACCGGGGCAGCCGCAGGGGCTTGGCCACCCAGCATCTGCAGCAAGGGGCCGACGCCCTGCAGCACCTGACCGATCGGGACGCCACTGCCAGGCAAGGCTGTGGCTTGGCCAGTGGTGTAGGCCTTGAGGATCTCGAGGAGCGCCTCCGTCTGAGGCGTCTTCTGGCTCTTGCCCTGCAGCGCTTGCAGTTGCTTGAGCGCCTCCTGATCACCGCCGATTGCCTTGCGCGTCAGCTCCAGCATCAGCTGTGACTGCTGGTTCTGGAGCTGCTGCCCTTCTGAGGACGGCTTACCTTGGGCCAGCGTTGCACGCTCAAGGGCTCCTTGCTGTTGCAATGCCGCGGCTTCCTGTGTCAAGGCTCGGTCCCTCAGTTGCGTATCCGCAGTCAGTTGATCCCGTTTCAGGCCTTGCCCTGCCACATTTTCATAAGACCGCTGTGCGGCCTCGACCAGTGCGGCATCCCGCTTGCCGAGCTTTCCGATGGAAGCTTTGAAGAGCGCGCTATCGGCACCCCACCGCGCGAACATCTCGTTGCGGGCTTGCGCGTCTTGGTCTGCCCCAGACCGAATTGCTCCTCCGGCGGGCACACCCCCACTCGGAAGACTATCGACGTCCTCCCCCTGGCTTGCTGCGGCTTGCCGCGCATCGCCGAGGGCAGCCGAGAGCGACGCCGGAAGTTGGTTGAACGACGAGGCAGGCACGGTGTTCACCGTTCCTCCGCCCGACGCGGTTGACGGTGCGAGAGGGGCCTGCGCCGGCGCTTGAGGTTGTGGCTGGCTTCGCCCGAACTGGCGAGCCAGTTCATCTGGAGTGATCAGGTTTTCTCCGGTCACCTGAAGACCCATGTTAGGTGACCGAAGCTGTGCGAAACGCTGGATTACCCTGTCAGACACCGGTGCCTGGGAGCCCGGCCCGCCTTGGGCCAGACGAGATATCGGGCCTGCGGTAGCCGGTACTGTCGGCGCTGGCAGGCCCGCCGGAGTAGCCATCCCTCGCAACTGCTGGTCCATCTTGGCGGAGGTGGCTCGGGAGGCTGCGGACGGGCTGGTCTGGAAAGGTTGTGCCAGACCCGCATTGGCGGCGGAGTAGAGTCCGCCACGGGGTTCCTTGTCTGTGGTGCCGAGGGCCATCGGGCGCTCCAGAGGATGATCGTGTAAGTGTGATCCTACCCTTGTAGCGCCCCGACAGCGGCAAGAGGCTGTTCAGCCTCAATCCGTCTCGCCTACCGCAGACACGCTGGCAGACGCATGCACCGCGTTGTAAGCGGCAGCGCTCATGTCGCCTAGTGCGCGCATCTGCTGCTGAAGCGTGTTCGCTACGTCTTGTCTGGCACGCTGCCCAATATCCACCATCTTAAGAGCCGTGTCGATTTTCGTGCCTGTGAATTTGAAAATTTGATCGGCGTAATACTCTTCAACACCACGCTCCTCGTCGTAAATTTCTTTCTGCAACCCCCACAACTGCACTGTTTTTTCAAGAATGAGCTTCTCGATTTCTTGCTCACTGTTTGTGACCATTAAATACGACTTCAGATAGTCGCCAATCAACGCCACGCCGGATTGCTGAATTTGCACCAGTTTTTCGACGCCGATACGCGCGTTATCCAGCAGAAGTTCAGCCTGCTTGATCGCCACGTCACGAGACTGCGCTGCGATTTTTCCATGCAACTCTGCATCGAAAAGGCGAATCACATGTGCGGCGGCGCCAGGAGGTAGCGGGAATCCTCTTGCGGCAAACGTCGCCATAAAATCTCCGCGACTCCGTTGCGCATCGGCCAACAACCGTTCCCGGTCTCGCTGCCAAACTGCAGCCTCCATTGCCGGGGCGAGAATCCGCCCCTCTGCGAGAGTAAGTGCAACGTCGTAGGCTTTGACCGCCGCGTTTCCAACAGGCAAATACGTGGCTGAGAATGTAGCAATAGCTTTACTGATCTCGTCCTGCTTATCCACCTTGCCTTGGGCTACCGAGGCCCGGAGCAAATCCACGCCGAGATCAAGAGTGTTTGCCTTCCACTGCGAAAGTCGATTAAGCTTTGTACGAATCGGTTTGAGATTGTCATTCAGCGTCTTGTTGAATGTGTCAACATCCCCGGCAAGCAAGGCTTCTTTCAGGCTGATGTCAACCAGCATCTCGTACAACTGATCCTCGACGGTCTTAGCGACCTTGTTCATTTCATCTTTAAGGCCCTCGCCCAGTTGTATGGACTTGGCCATGATGTTATCCACAAATGCAGACGCATTGATTGCCATGATTAAATTCTCCGTTTAACCGGCAAAACCGCAAACTCAACAGATGCCAACTCAAAGTTGTCGCCGTCCTGGTTGTACAGCTCAAACTCCAATTGATTCACCCGCAACCCACGCCCTGTGTCGAACCGTTGCGTCCTCAAGCGCTCGTCCGAGGCGCGCGCCACATAGTCATAGGACTCCCCTTCAGCGATCACCCGCAGGACGAGCTTGCCTGTTGAACTCACACCTATGTATGCGTTACTGATGTGCTTAAAAGCAGAGGTGCCAAAATCCTGCTTGCCGAAGCTCAACATTGCCTGAATCGCGTTTCCACTGTCCGTATCACCTTCGAGCAGATACACTCCGTCAGCTTTGCACCCGTAGTACGCACCGTTTAGACTCGCAAAACTGTTGAAGTCATAGTTCTCATATCGCGTGGAGCCGCCGTTCTCCACGTTAAGCGCCCAGGTCGCGAAGGCGTCAAACAGTGGGATACCATCCGTCACGACGGCACGTTGAAGCAGTGCGGTACCCAGCACCCCAGCGAGAGTCGGTGTCAAATGCGCGATCAGGCTCTCCGACAAGGACACGTTCAGTGCCCCGCCGCCAAACCGCAAGAGGGAAGCGACAGCCCCGTTGGCTGAGAAGACAACGAGTGTCTCACCGAACAGGGTAGCCCGCTGTTTGGTAACGCCAGCGAACGTGGCCTGGGCTTCGTCCCGGAAACCCTCTTTACCGAACGCGACCACCGGGCGTATGACACCCGTACCGGCCGCGTATGGGTCTTGGGATGCTAGTCCAAGTACGGCAGGCAAGAGCGCTTCGCCGCGCCCACCTTCGACGGTGTATCCAGAGCCATAGCCAATCACTGGAAACAATGCACCGTCGCCAATCGAAAATTCCGGGGCGAGTTCATCTGCGGACGCATACCCCGTGACCGGGAGAAGAATGCCTTCACCAAACGAATAGGCATAATCAGAACCTACACCTATTGCCGGAAGAAGCCGCCCAACACCTGCCGAGCGAATAGGACTCACCCCGTCCGCTGCAAGTGCGATGCCGCCAGCACCAATCACTGCAGGGAGAACACCGTAACCCCGCGCAGCGTTGTTTTCCGCGCCAAAGCCAAACACCGGAAGCATGCGACCACTCCCGTCGCTGACGTCAAGCCCTTCCAGTACCGGAGAATCCACATAGTCGCCAGCCACATACAACGCAGCATCCAAGTGCAGAAGCCCTACCGAGCCGTTGGTTGTCTGGTAAACAAGGACGTCATCCACGTAATACTGAGCCGCACTACCGACGACATCGACGCGCAGTTCATTCAAAATAGTGACTGGCCCAAAGACCAGGCGAACCGTTCCTTGCTCGATGACGCGAGCTATGCCGCTTGCTACATACCACGCCCACTGAATATCTTGATACCCGATCTCGTGATATTCCGTGTTTAGGCCAACCACCACTCCTTGCGCCTGTTTCGGCACTCTGAACTTGCACCTTGCACTGCCGTACACCGACGCGATTGACCTTGCTCGTCCGGTCCAACCAACTTGATAGTCAATAAGCGTCTGTGATGGCGTACGGCGAATAGATTTGCGTGGTGGGATATAGGGTTGTTCCGGGTACGTGACGGCAACTCGTCGTGTCGTGCAAACATACGAGTACGACGCTCGCCCCGATATCGACGAACCGGTTCCGCCACTTTGTGCGCTCCCGTCAATTCGAGTAATTGAGTCGGGAGCATACCCGCAGGTAGTCCGATCCTCGAAGACGGTGCGGGCCGGTTTATACGGCTGCCCGGGGGATTCAGGTGCCGCTGGCGTTCCCGGCACGTAAGTGCGCTTGTCTGTTTTGTAGAGCGTATTTCTCATCATCACTCCAAAGTTCTACGCCCATCGCTGATCCACGGGGCTCCAGGTGTGAGGCTGGCGGGAGCACTCGCGTCTGCTTGAATCCAAGAGACGTGCTGGAACGAATACATTTCGTTTGCATCGGGCTCGTCTGGTGCTGGCGCCTTTTCGCGGATTTTGCTTGCCACCTCCCACGTCTCCCCGAAATCTCGGGTCGTGTAGAACCGATACGCTGAAACCAGCTTTTCACCTTCCAGCTCTTCCGTGTATGCGGTTATGCCGAATTCTTCCGGGCTAATGACAGTGATGTCTCCGCAGCGGTACGCAAGAAACGGCAGGTCTCGAACTACGAAACTGAGCCCTTCTTTTTCCCATACAACCAAACGAGGTGGAAGGTCCGGTCGCCCAAGTACGGGAATAAGTTTCATGATAGGTGTCTCCCCTACCAAGTGTAGTGGCCTCGGTAGTCCTTCAATCTCCCCGTCGCCTACTTCGATATTGTCTCTACGTGAAAAGTTACCTGACCCGTGGCTGATAAAGGTGGCAAGTCGACGCATCCGGTTCCCGGGTGCTACAGGGTCGTAGTGCCGGGCGGGAGCAACCGCCAAGACCTCTCCGTTGGACAAGCGCGTCATCACGATCGTCGATAGTGCGGTCGCAATCCGGAAATTGAACGTGTCTTTCGAGGCTCCTCCAGACACCTCGATGTCGTCCGGAAAATCCGTTAAGTCGAAATCTAAAAGATCACCACCCGCAAGGTCGGAAACCGTGCCTTCTAATACATCCACTTCCACCAAATAGGACAGCCGTGCGCTTCCGTTAACATCCACCTCAAGGCTCGTGGCGTCGAGTTGATCCACGACATAGACCGGGACGCACGCCCACAGAACCCCTGGCGCAACCAACTGATAAGACGCCGCCCCTTGATATCGAAACGGTTTACCAAAGGTGAGTAGTGTCCAATCCGTTTTGCCGTTGTACGACACATACCCAGCGGGTTGAATCGCGTCGTTGTACCGACCGACACCCATCACCATGAAAGACCGCCTAAACCCGTCCAGGGAATCTACAACCCGTTTTCCTGCACTGAGAATGCGCGCTGTTGCGGTGTACCGCTCAACGCCGAGACCTTTCAATTCCAGCCGCGTGTGCCATACACCCCCTCGCATAGAAGCCTGTAGTTCGACATCGAACGCGGCAATGAAGAAAGACTCCACGGCCAGCTTCTTGATGGACATTCTCCATCCTGAGATCGACCCCATAGGTACGACCTCTCTTTTTCGTCTTGCATACCACGGAGCTGTGACGTACTGAAGTTCGAAGGTGTAATCCAGGTCTTCGACTTTGCGAAAGGGCTTGTCGAATGCGGGAGAGGTTACGACGGTAACTACCCCGTCGTTTTCTACCCCGTGACTGCCGTCACTCTGCAGCCCGTCCTCGTAGCCCATGCAGAACCACGCTCCTTCCTTGCCGAACTTTATGTTCGACAGCTTCCCCTGTTTTTCAGCGACCCAACCATCCCCGGACGCGCGAAGCCACGGCGTGTTGTGCTTCTTGAGGATTCTCACCTTGGCTTCGGCGACGGGGTGCCCTCCAACCGGCCAAGATTTTGGGTACTTGCTCATGGAGTCTCGAAGCTGTTGACAAACGCCGTCCAGAACTCCGGCGTGATAGGTGGTGCGCACGGCGGGAAAGGATCAATAAGCGCTGCATTCGGTACAGCGATCAGGCCATCGACCATGGCTGTCGGAAAAATCTCAGCCACAACCTGCCCTACTCCATCTCCTGTGCAGTCTTGGAGGATCTGCACCACAGACGGAATAGAGTCGTAGTCATTGGAACCAGCGATAAACAAAAACGACCCGGGGTTGTTCTGCCCAACTTTTTCGTTGAACCAAATTGTCCAGTCCGTTACAGAAGGGTGCGCCTCCAGCCGCATTGTCATCGGGTTAAGAACTGCCGCTCCGTTTTCCACATAGACGTCCATGAACATGAACACCGCGCCGGGGGTGATGAAGCTGCCGAATGACGAGAACGCCCCCGCTTTGTACGTGCGGCCTATCCGAAGGCCCAGCCGTGCCATGTCGATTCCTTACGCAGTCGGCAGTGCAAGAACGTAATATTCGATCAGGCGAGTCTGCCCTGCAACGAATGCCGGATTCATGTTCAGATCCGCACCGATCTGTGCTACCGAGCCTTGAACCCTCAAGGCCGTGATCGATTCGGTGCCGTCATCCCCTGCCGCGACATGTCGATAGAACGTGGCGGTGCCGGTACTCGCATTGACACCACTCCACGTCTCGCTCGGCGTCTTCGACAAGACACCATCCACTGCTGCGCTGTCGAAGGTCAGGCCGGTCGCCCCGCTGTTGAGGGTGTAGGTGCACAGCAACGTCGCGGTGCCGATCGACGCATCCGCAGAGCCAGGGACCGGCCCCGCATAGACATGGATACGCCCGCCATCGAGTCCCGACTTGAGCGAACCCGTCGCCATCATGCGGTTGCGCAGACCGGTGGAAAGTTTCACTGTCATGGTGTTGCTCCTTCTTTATGCGGATTGAAGATCAATGACCGCCAGTACCCGGAGCGTGAATTCCGGATCAGGCGTTTTCGGGGAGGATAGGCGCACCGCCGACAGTAGCGTTCCGAGAGGGGAGCCCTTATTTGGAACACTCACAAGGGCGAGACCGCGAACCGTCACTTCCGCTTCGAAATTAAACTCGGCGCGATTCGCGTCGTTCGACACCACACCGCCTACCGCATTCGCGGTGTTGATCCGCACCCGCGTCGATCCGGCGTAGTTGGTCAACTCACCCGCCGTAGTGGGTAGCGTAGCTGCAGTGTCGGAATCTTGAGGCTCGTAGTCGTTGCCATACGGCAGCAAATACCAGTTTTGGGTCTGGGTCATACCGTTGAGCGCGACATCCAACATGTGATTACGCCCTTGTTCCGGCATGATGTTGTGTACGACCTCCTGCTCAACTACCTCCCCCGTTTTCCGATTCACCGTCTCGACGGTGTAGACGAACCCGGGCGTATAGTGCTCTTTCACAGCATGGTCTCCTTGCGGACAAGCTCCGCTTCGAAATAGCTAGAGGCGGCGGCGCTTGTCGCCTCCGAACCCGACAGAGAAGAGACAACCTGCCTCATCCCGTCCTGCTCCCGGTATAGCGTCGCCGCCCGGGCAGCATGCTCCGTTATCGTAGTGGCCTCTTGCAGGTTTTTTACTTGCCCGTCCTGCGACCCGACGACTAAGCCGCGCGGCGAATACCAAACCACCCCGAGGGTGTTGTTCAATCGCGCACTCGACCCAGCTACCGCCCCGTACGGTAATACTTCGGAGAGGTTGGTCTCTCCGGATATGTCGGCCCCTGAGAGCCAATACGTTCGATCCTTCGTTGCAATAAATACCCCGGTCTTCATGGGTTCGACCAAGGTAATTCCAGCCAGCGGAATGTACCCTCTTAGCGGGTTATGCCACGTCGGTGCATACGGCTCCGAGTAATACAGCCCGAACTTATCTGCGACCAGCAACCGTGCGTTGTATATCCGGACGGTGTGCCCGGGTGGCATAGGTCGAAACCCGAGCGTTGGCAGTTGCTCCCTGAGTGCTGGGGGGCTGGAGATCTGGTAGCTCACCGCAGTCGTCGTGGCTGCAAGGAAGAGCAGTTCTCCGTTGGGCGATGTCAAGTAGATATTCTTCCTGCCAGATGGCATGCCTGAGATGTTCAAAGATCCTTGGGTGTTGATAGGGATCTGCACAGCAACAGGCCAGGTAGCCCCTGACTGCTCTCTGTCTTCCGCCACTTGCGTGATGGATACCTGATACCTCCCGGCCGGCAAAGCCCCTATCGACTCAACGCGAACCACAGGTGTGGAATCCGGGGTAGGCAGACCTGCCGGCGCGCTCACCCCGTCTCGTATCCGCTCGAGTACAACACTGTTGGTCCAGTAGACGTCGCCGTTCGGGAAGCGGCTGAAGCTAACCGGGCGACCCGGCGTCAGTCCGGACCGCACCACTGCGCCTGCTGGGAAGGTCTTTAAGTTCGACCCATCCACGAAGTAAGCGCCCTGCTCATCCGACCATAGGCTGTGGCAGTCCGCACCCGCAAGCGTGAGTGTCACTCCCTTCCGGCGCTGCAGTGTGCCTGCGTTGGTGAGATCCACATTGACCGCGTTGCGCAGGTAGTCACCGGCCTTCTGCCCACGCTCGACGAGGCCGAGTTGGTGGTCAGGGAGGCGGTTGTTCATGCCTGCGAACGGGCCGAGGGGTGTGGTTTCGGTGCTCATGTGCTTGATCCAGAAGGGCCAGTTCAGTGTAGGGGATGAAGGGCCACTCGTCTGGCTTCGGTTGTTCAACACACGAGGGGTTGCGTGGTCACACGACGCGCGTGAAGTAATCCACCCTCGGCAGCACTACGACTGTCTCGACGTCCCTCACTTGGGCAAAAGCCGCTTGGTGTTCCACTCGTACGAAGATCGATCGGCGTACCAAGTCCGAGACCTCGTAGGGGATGACGATCTCCGCTCTTCCGGCGAAAAAGCCCAGGCCACACGCCAACGTGACGCCGGCCGCTACCTCGTTGCGTACGGCGCTTACCGACCCGGGCAACAGGTTGGAGGCAGCGGAGACAGCCGCCCCGCTGGCAGAGACGGAAACGCCTCCTGTCGCAACTCCCGCGCTGAGGTAGGTCGCTGTCTGCAATGCCGCTGCCGGCGCATCTGCGCTGATGAACGCGCTGCCGGGAATCAGCTCAATGCTGACCGACGTAAGCATCCCCGACACGACGGCTGCGAATCCACCAGACGCGCCGCCCGAGACAAACTCGGCGCTTATCGGCAGCGTCTTGCCAGCTATTGTTGCGTTGCGTATCGCCGAGGGCTCGCCCGTCAATAGCTGCGCGCGGGTGCTGAGTTCCACACCGACTGCGGTAGCCGCTGTCGTACCAGAAGCTGCTCCGGCCGTGAAGCTTGCGGTCGTCTGCAGCGCTGCCGCCCCTGGGGCCGTCGCCGCTCCGGCGGCTAAACCTGCGCTGAACACCGCCGTGGTGGCGGTCGAGGCGCCCAAGGCGGCAGCGTTGCGCACTGCCACGGCGGTTCCGGCCTCGAGTGCGGCAGCAGTGCTGACCGTCACCCCAGTTACGGAGGTGTCTCCTACTCCGGTTGCTGCGCCGGACAGGAAACCGGTCGCTGTCGTCGCCGTCGCGCCCGGTGCAGTTGCGTTACGCACGCCTGCGGCGGCACCAACGAGTAGCGCGGTCTGAGTGGATCCAGTTACGCCTTGAACCGTAGCTGAAGCACTCGCCAGGCCCCCCGTCAGGGTGGTGGAGATTGACGCCGTCGCCCCCGTCGCTGTTGCGCTGCCTTGCCCTGCAGCGGACCCAGCCGCCAGACTCGTCGCGGTGCTGACTGTCGCCGCGTTGGCCGTTCCGTTACGCACACCCGAGGCGCTGCCTGCCGTCAGGGCCGTTGCCGTCTGGATCAGCGCGCCGATGGCGGTAGCGGTTGGGCCCCCCGCCGCTGTGCCGGGGAGCAGTGATGCTGCTGTGGAGACTGCTGCTGCAGACGCTTGGGCTGTGCCGCCGGCAGTCGCTGCCGTAAGCGTCCTGGCAGTCGATACAACAGCCCCTTGCGCCGTCGCAGCCGCCGAGGGGGCCGCGCCCGTGAGGGAAGCGACGGTGGAGACCGTTGACGCGGCGGCCGTCCCGCTGCTCTGACCTTGGGCGGCTCCGGCACTGAGCTCCACTGCAGCCAAGACTACCGAACCGGCGGCGGCCGAGTTGATCTGCCCTTGGGCTGTGCCGGCGACGAGGGCCGCCTCGATCGAATGGGTCACCCCTTGTGCTGTGGTGTTACGCACGCCGGATGCAAGACCGGCGGTAAGCGCGACGGTCATGGTGGTCGAGATGCCGGCCGCCGTCGCGTTACGCACTCCGGATGCAGCCCCCGCTGAGACTGTGGCCACCGCCGAGAGTGTCGAGCCGGCCACCGTCGCCTGTCCGGAAACCGCGCCTTGGTTGAAGGCGGTGGCGGTTGGCACCGTCACCCCTTGCGCCGTCACGTTAGTCTGCGCCTGCGCCGCACCGGATACGAAAGCCGTCGCCGTCCCGACCAGCGCCCCTGCGGCGGATGCACTCCGTATGCCCGAGGCGCTGCCGGGAATAACCACCGCGACGGACGGTAGGACGACTCCGTTCGCAGTCGCATCAAGCCCGGCACTACCGCTGACCGCAGAGGTGCCGAGCGGGAGCGTACCGAGTGGAGCCGCGCCCAGAATCACAGCGGCCAACCCCCGGCTACGTTGTAGGAGGCAACGGCTTCGAAGGTTGCAAGAGCGTCGATCTCATCCCGCTTGCGTCCGTCCGTACCTGCGATGGCTGCGCGAGTGGCTTGAAACTGCGCTGCGTTGCTCTCGATCTTGGATACAAGGTCGCCCACATCGATCCCGCGGATGAACGCCTCGGTTTGAATCGCAGGCCCAACAACTCCCGAGGTGCGGTAGTCCGCGGCCTCGCTCAACAGGATCGGCCAGCCAGCCATCTCGGCGGCACTGATGCCTGCGGTCACAAGGTTGTATTTTTGGCGCGCAACGGCCGACACCTCGCGACGCTTTTCCGTCTTGGCTTGCGCGAGCGTGTAGCCGTCGATGATTGCCTGCACTGCGGTGTCGTCGCTGCTGATCCAGACACCGTCGCGCTGTTCGAGCCAGTGCCCGGCATCGGCGACCGCGCGGTGAAGGCCGGCGCCTTTTTCAATGTAGTCGATCATGCCTGCACCATCGCGATCATGGGGTCGGTCTGCGCGCGGTCTTCCCCGTTATCCACACCGGCCCGCACCATTGCGTCGGTGATGCTCGTCCAGCCTGCGCTGACGTTGTTCGACGAGCCGCCACGCGGGAACAGATTGCCTCCGAACTGCAGCACGTACGGGTCCATCAGCCCAGCATGCGCAGCCAGGATGTTCGGCGTCCCGTCGCACAACACGCCGATGTAATAGCGCGCGAGCGGCATCGGCACGGGCGCCGCAAACGTCGCCGTCTTGATGCCTGACGTGTTCGTCGGAATATCCCCGGTCTGCGCGATAATTCGGGACGTCGTGACCGGGTCGCCCGGCTCGACGATCGCAATGCGCATTTTTGTGCCCCCCGCGCTGAAGAGGTTCAATCGCACTCCGGTCGTAAACCGATCGATTCCGGACGGCCAGACAAACGGGAACCACATCAGGCGGTTTGCAGCGAACGGGGTGTAGCCGGAGTTGTCCGGGTTGCCGGACAGTTTCACCATATGCGCCGACAACACCGTAGCTTTGGTACGGTCGAGCGAGCCGCCCCCTGCGCCGATGCCGTTCGTGGCCGCATGTGCAGTGCAGAACACATCGCTCGTTCCCGCCAGCGACAGCCGGGTCGTCGGGTTCTTGGTGTAGGTGCCGCTCTCGAATTTCGCGGTGACTGCAGACCTCTCAAGCGTGTTCCCCGCAGCCAGACGGCCGACGCCCCACTCCCAGTTTTCACCGGACTTGATCGCGTAGTCGACGAACGTGCCGGTGCCCAGTACCTGTGAAAACCGAGGGAAACCAGCGACCGCGGACAGTGCCACGGTGCCGGTTCCGACGGTGGTTGTGGTCTCCTTGACCCCGTTAGCGAGCATTCATTCTCTCCACATATTCAACCAACGCCCCCGGCGCCATTCCGCGTGCCGTCGATTCCGGTAGCCCCAGCATCAGCGCACACAGTTCGGAGCACAGAAAGCCTGGGTCATCGACTGGCAAGCGTAGAACATGCTGGGCCAGGAGGTCGCCGTATCCGTACGGCTCCCCCTCATAGAGGCCCCACATTCGTAATGCCGCCGCGGGATCTCGCCATGCGATCGGAATCACGCGCCAGTGCGGTTGGTCGAGGTCAATACGCTTACTGCGCACGCCACCGTCGCGCATGCTCGACGAGTAACACAAGCCGTCGATCACGACCTCAACATGTGAGTACGGAGAGCGCGTCCACCAGCAGATCGCCCAACCGCCGATATCCGACCAGCGATGGGGGGTGTAGGCGGCAAGGGCGATCATGGCGGTCGGGAGGGTTACGGGTTGGTCTTGCGGTAGGTCGATGCGTTCAACGTGAACGTGCCGTTGGTACTCGTCACGTCGCTGCCGAAGTCATTCACCGCCACCAGCTCGTCGGCCGTCGCGGCGCCGCCCCGCGACTTGTAATAGACCGCATAGCGCGCGGTGATCGTGCTGTTGGCCCAGCTCGCACCGCCCAGGGTAATCTCCACGCGGTCGTTGACGGTGTCCACTGCGCCCACGGTGACCGTCGCCAATGCACCACCGGCCGTGTAGCCCGTGCCGACGACTTCATTGGTCACGCTCGACCGCTTGGACCAAATGTCCTTGTCGGGCGTCGCCGCCGAGGTCAGCAGCATGACCTTGAAGGTGTCCGTGTCGTAATCGATGTTGCCGATCGCTTCGTCGCGCAGGGCCGAGTTGAAAACGAAAGATGCCATTTTGATTTACTCCGTAGTGGTGGTTTCAGGCAGCACGGTCAGGGCCGAATCTGCGGCGCAGATCGCGTCGATACCGCCGCCCGTGCGCAGCAGCTCGATGTCAAAAACGTAATTATTGGCGGGCAGCATCAGCGATTGCTCAACGGTTGGCTCAAACCAAACGGCAGAGAGCGCAGAGTCCAGACGCAGCCCGTTGCCAAGTGTGAAACTCGCCAGCACGTCGCCGCCTACCTTCGACTTCACGTCCATTCGCACCCCATTGTAGGGTGCGAGGTCAAGCGGGGTGCGGTAGGCGAGTTGCCCGCCGCTGGTGTAGGCGCGAAACGCGGCGCCGTTGATCGCGTTGAACTCGACCGTGTTTACGTCGACAAGCGTGATTCGTCGCAGCTCGCTGTCTTTTGGTGGGTTGTTCGTCGCGGCGAATTCCCCCACGCTTTTCACGTTCATGATCGCCGCGCGCCAACCGTCCGGGAGCCCGTGCGTTGGTGCCGTGATCCGCAGCGGAGCACTTTGCGCAACGGCCGTGATGTTGGCGTAGCCCCACATTGAAGATTCGATGCGGACCGGAACGATGTTCGTCGCGCCGCGGCGGATGGAGAGGTTCAGTTTCTGAAGCGCCACGTCACACCCCGAAGCAGGTCCGCAGCATCACGCGCGGCCAGACGAACGTCAGCGTGATCCATGCGTTGAGGTTCGCGCGCATGGTGGCCTCGACCGCCTGACTCCAGCGGCAGTAGTCGATCACCGTCGGGCGGGAGTGCGCCGCCTTCCAGCGGGCAATGTCAGTGACTGGTGCGAGCATCCTTGATCTCCTGGAAGTTCGGGTGGCGCGGCCGCATCCATTCGCAGCCCTCGCGCATCGGCTTGCCCTTGAGGCACTCGTGAGTCCAGTCCATCTGGACAGACTTGCTTTCGCGGTCGGCGCAGCGCCGGCAGGACATCGGGAGCTCCTGGTAGCTCATCGCAGCTTTCTCCGCGCGTCGTCCCAACGCGCATAGACGGCCAGAGCGACGCCGGCCAGGGTGGTGATGGGTGACAGGTACTGCAGCAGTGCTCCGCCGAGGAACGGCGCCAGCGCGCCTGCGACAAGGGTCACGTCCTCGGCGGTGATCGGCAGCCCTGCGGCAACCCCTTGCGCACTGGTAGCAACGTCCGGCGCTCCGGTGGCTGCGCCGACCGCCACGCCCGCGGCAGCGATGACGGCGCCCGCGACGGTGCGAGACTTCACCAGCGGCTTCTTGGTCGGCTCGAAGCCGGCCATCACCGCGGCGCGCTCGTAGGCGTCGGCCGGATACCACTCCTTGCGGCCGTAGATCGTCGGCTCGCCGTTCTCGTGGCGAACAATCGCCTGAGTCAGCGCGACGTTGACCTCGCGATCAAGGAAGTCCAGCGGCTCATCCGGGTCGAAGCCGGTCAGGCGGGAGACGTGCTGCACGTAGGCCGAGCTGTTGTTCTCGCCCGGCGGCGCCCAGCGGTTGATCGCCTCACGCATCGTCTTGATGCCGTGGCGCTCCTGGTAGTTGATGAGGATCCGCATCAACGCGCGGATGCCAGCCTCGGGGGTGTCGAACACCAGGAAGCGCCCGTCGGCCGACTGGTCGGCGCTCATGCCGAGCCAGCGATCCTTGCCGCGCTCGACGTTGCCGGGGTTGTTGTTGCGGATACCTCTTGGAAGCGGCTTGGTCATGGCAAAATCCCCACCTTCTTGGCGACGAACATCACGGCGGCGCCGGCTGTGGCCCACAACATCGTCGTCACCCAGGCGCTTGTCTGCTGCTGCTGCGGCTGCAAACGCTCCAACGACACAAGCCGCTGCTCGACACCAGTCAGCTTCAGCTCGACCTTGTCGATCTGCTTGAACGCCCGTGAGAGCGCTTCGTTGGTCTGCGACTGCCGTTCTTCAACCAGGGCGAGGCGGGTCACTGCCGTCGCAATCTGGCGAAGCGTCTCTTTGAGTTCGCCCACGTCGTCCGAGAGGAGCCCGAGGCGCGTGATGACCACGTTGATGTCAGAATCGGGCATCAGAACACCCCCTCGAGCGCGGCGGCCTCGTAGTTCTCGCGGATCCACACCTCGTCGATGGCCGCGGACTTCTTGCCGAACTCAGCCTCGAACTCGGCCTCGTGGTAGGCGGCCCGGCGCTGATCCTCAGCATCCGCGTCTGGCTTCTGGAAGAGGCGCTTGCACGCGCCGTGCAGCAGTGCGCCGTGGTAGCGGGTCGGGATCTCCGGCCGGTCGCTGTCCACCTCGAGCGGCGCCAGCGGCTCGCGCACCACGGTCAGTCGCACTTCGATCGGCATGATGCCATCAGCCGCCGGGAAGAGGCGCACCGCCATCGTCTCGGCGTCCACCACGTAGTGTGTCGGCTCGCCCACCTCGTCTTCCCAACCTGGGCGCTTCTCGTCGAGATCCTTGATCGATGCGCGACGCAGCGGCCGGCTCGCGCCGGTGACGATGGCGCGGCGGATGAAGATCACCCGCTCGTCCAGCGGTACCGAGCTCGGGCCGTCGAAGCTCAGAGTGAAGGTGCTGGCGTCGACGATCAGCCGCCCCCTCCGGCACGCATCGACCAGGGCTCCGTTGATCGCGCGCCGGATCTGGTCGTCGGACCACAGGTACGGTTTCGCGGTGTCCAGGAGCCAATCCTCCCGGGCCACCTGGATCATCTCGGCCAGGTTCATCGCTTACTCGAAGGATCCGTCGGTCTCGCCCAGCTGGGCAGCCAGTTGATCTTCGACGGCGTCGACTGCCGCCGGTGCGGGCGCCGGTGCGGGCGCCGGTGCGGGCTCCTCCGACTCCTTGGCCTTGCCGCGACCCTTGCTGGCCGGCTTGGCCTGCTTCTCGGCTTGCACGACGGCCTTCACGCGAAGGACACGCGTCTTCTTGCCGTCCTCGTCTTCCACCGTGACGGGTTCGACTTCGATCTCGTCCTCGGAGGCGTTGAAGAACTTGCCGTCCTGTTCGAAGCGGGCCGGGTGGTCGCCCCACACTTCGCCGAAGGGTTTGCTGCGGTCGAGTTTGCTCATGGTGCTCACTTGTTGATCGGGTTCATCGAGCGGCCCTGGTCCCAGGCGTCGCTCTTGGTGGCGCCGCCCAGCTTGCCGTGGGAGTTGGTGGCGCCCTGATCCAGCGAGGCGCCGTAGGTGTCACCGTTCATGCCGGTGCGCGTGCCGCGATCGGGCATCGCCTTGGTGTCGCCCTGCAGCTCGCCGCTGGGCTTGTAGTTGCATTCCTTCATGGTTCGCTCCTTCAGCGTTCCCAGCCGTGCGGGCGCCCCAGCGCGCCGCCGAACGTGGCGCGGTCGCCGACGTAGGTATCACCGTTCTCGTCGGACATCCCGCCCATCGGCTGGTGGATCTTCTTGAAGCCGCGGCGCATCTCGTCCTTCGAGGCGCCGAAGCCTTCGTGGCCTGCGTCGGACAGGGGCAGATCGGGCATTTCGTCGGGTCGCATTGCGGTCTCCTGTGTCCGCGGGAAGAAGGGGAGCCTGGCTCCCCTTCGTCACGCATTAAGCCGGCTTGGAGCCCCACTTCACGATGCGCGCGTTCTTCGAACCGTCGCTGTCGTCACGCGGATGCACGATGCCGAAGCCGCCCAGGTAGTACCAGGCCACACCACGGCTGCGGCCGTAGTCGGTCGGGATCTTGCCGCGCATCTCTTCGGGCACCGCAATCGCCTCCGCCACCGTGTCGGCGCCGAAGAAGAAGGCCCAGTTCGACAGGCCCGCTGCGAAGTTGGTGGTGTCCTTCGCGATGTTGGTCTGCTCGACGAAGCGCACCGACTCGTAGCGGCCGATCTCGCCGTTGAGGATCATCTGGAAGCCGGTATCGACGTACAGATGGATCGCCTCGAGGTCGTTCTTGAGCTTGCGGAAGGTGCTCGGGTGGCCCATCGAGATGTAGTCGTCATTCACGTAGGCCGGGATGTTCCGTTCCTTCATGATGTCGACGATCGCCTTGATGTGGTCCTTGCCCAGCGCGACCCCGTTCACCGTCGGTGCGACACCGTCGGTGGCCAGCGAGACCGCGGAGGTCGAGTTGCCGCCCGTGGGCGAGACGACCAGCGGGGTGGCGTTGAACTGGGCATAGACCGCCGCGTCGAAGGCCTTCTTCGCGTCGTTCTTGAGCACCTTGTTGATGATCTCGGTCACCGGGTGCTCGGACAGGTCATCCAGCTTGCCGGTGTAGGGAACCGAGTTGCCCATCTCGGTGATGGTCAGCGAGCGCTGGGCGATCGTGAAGTTGGTCTCGGGCATCGCGGTCGCTTCGGCCAGGGTGGTGCCCTGGGTCGCGACGTCCGAATACACGTTCCACTGGTAGCTGTCGCCCTTGTTCTTGCCTTGACCCGCGGCATCCTTGATGTCGGCGAACTGGCGGAACTTCACCAGCGGCTGCAGGGCGAAGCGCAGAACGCGCGACAGCTTCTCGGAACTCATGTAGCCGCCGAGGGTGTTGGTGCTCCAAAGTTGTCCAGCCATGATTCTGATTCCTTATGCAGATTGGTTAGCGTCGTGCCTGCTGACCGTTCCATCGACCACGCATCCGGGCCTCCTGCATCTGCTTGATGACGTCGGAGGGTGACGGCGGCGCTTCCTGGGTCGAAGCGGTGCTGGCACTGCGACCACGGACCGGGTCCGCAGCCTTCTTGCGTTCCACGCGTTCAGTCTGCGACGGGGTGGCCGGGGGCGTTTCCTGGGTTGCCGCCGCGGGCGTCTTCAGGCCGGTCTTGGTGTAGAGCTCTTCGCCGATCGACATGAGGGCCTGGGAGAACGGCTCACCTTGGGCGAGACGTCGGGCCAGCTTCATGTCGGCGAGGGCTGCAAGATCGGTGTCCTTCAGCACTTCCGGGTAGGCAGAGGCAAACTGCTTCAGCGCACTGCGACGCTCCAAGGAGGCTTCGACCTGGGCGGCCAGCTCTTCCGGGTCCGGTGCCCGGGTAGCCGTCTCCTGGGGAGGTGGGCTTTCCGGCATCAGGCCTGCGAGGATCTGGGTCGCTCGGTCCTCGTCACCGTGGAACATGGCTTCGAGGAACTCCTTGGCTTTCTGTTCGCGATCCTGCCGCACCTTGTCGGAGCTGTCAGGTTTCGCTTGTTCAGGGGCTTGCGCGGCCGGCGCCGGCTGTGCTTGCTGCGGCGCTTCAGCTTCTCGGCGCTTGGCCTCGGCTTCCTGCAGCAGACGCGTGGCCTCGGCCAGGCGCTTGTCGGCCGCCTCGTGCTTCTGGGCGGTACGGACCAGCTCAGCCAGCGGCACTTCGCGCTCGACGCCGTCGACCTTGATCTTGACCAGCGTCTGGTCGAGGTCTTCCACCAGCTTGGGCTTCGGGGCCGCCTGCTCCGCTTGAAGCTCGCGCTGCAGCGCGTCGTCGTCGCCTTCCTCGCCCGCCGAGGGAGCTGGACTCCCCTCTTCCGGGACGGGCAGGCCCTGCGACTTCAGATCCTGGCGGTGCTGCTCGAGTTCGGCAGCCTCGGCCGCCTTGCGCGAGGCGATGACCTGCTCCATCGCGAGTTCGCGGGGCGAGCGTACCGGCTCGCTGGTCTCGGCGGCCGGCGCCTCGTTGGTGACCTGGTCCTGGTTCAGTTCGTCGTCCATCGTGGGCTCCTTCAGTCCGTTTGATCGAGCTGGCGCATCCGCTCCTGGGCCTCTTGCCCAAGGATGATCGCGTCGGCCAGCCACTGCATCGCGGCATCCGCGACGGCTACCCGCGATTGAAGACGTGAGATGGTCTCACCGTCAAACGGACTACAGGAAATAAGTTCCTCAATTGCGGAAGTTCTTTCCGCTTCGGCCTTTTCGGCGATGAATTTTCCCAGGTCGGAGCTGAGAAAATCCTCGGCCGAGAAGCCCAGTGCGATCAGGCGCTGCATCTCGTCGCGTTCGTTGAGCATCACAGCACCCCGTCATTGCGTTGCGTCTCGATGCCGGCCGCCTGCCCTGTGTTGGGCGACGGCGCGGTCATCGGGTCGGTGTTGGGTTGGCCCGACGGGTTGAACTCGATGCCGGTGCGCCGGTTGCGGATGTCACCCTGCACCAGCCCGGCAACCGGTCCGGCCGGCTGCGGGAAGTTGGGGTCGGCGCCGCCGGCGTCCTGGTAGCCCGCGCCGGCCAGGATCTCGTCGGCGATCGGCGCCACCGCAGGCGCCGCGGCGATGACCTGCCCTGCCTGCATCGCGGAGTAGGCTGCCTGGACCCCGGTCTGCACCTTGTCGGCCAGCACCTTCTCGGTCTCGGCGACGAGCTTCTGCACCTGGGCAGCGATGAGCTCGGGCGACTGCTTGACGGAGAGCGCCTGCTGCAGCTCCTCGACCTGCGATTGCAGCGCCTGCACCGTCGGGTCGTCGGCGCGCGAGAAGAAGCGCGAGCCGTCCCGGTAGCCGATGCCCGCGAAAACCTCCTTGATCACCGTGCCGGCGTCCAGTCCGAACTTCAGCAGCGTGCCGTCGGCCAGCGCTTCCTTGATCGCCCGCAGCGCGGTCAGCAGCATGTTGATCCGCTCGGTCGGGTTGGTCGCGCTCATGCCGACGTTCACGTTCAGCATCACGTCGCCCTCGAGCAGCATGTAGAGCACGTCGGGGTTGGCCAGCTCGGCGGGCAGGTTCGCCTGCACTGCGGCGCGCCTCATCAACACGTTGTCGGTCTCGAAGGCACGCTCGAGCTTGAGGATCTGGCGCATCACCGGCTCGACCCAGCTCTCGACGAAGGTGCGCAGCCGGTAGTTGGTCACCTTGTCCGAGTTGCCGGTCAGGATGTTCATGCCTCCGACGGTCTCGTTCAGGCGCCGGTTCGATTGCACGCTCGAGCCCGAGAAGACGCCGGCCACCTCGTCGAAGTCCAGGTTCAGGCGGTCCTGCTCCTGGTAGCTCGAGCTGGTCACATCCGCAGTCTCGGCCACCTTCACGTCGCCATCCGGGTCGTCCATCAGGGTGGCCGAGCCCGGCACGTTGCGGGTGAGGCTGCGCAGATCGACCTGCTTGCCGCGCTTCACGAAGTAGCGCTTGTTCAGCACGAAGTTGATGTTGTCGCGGCGCAGGTTGGCAAGGTCGTTAGCCTCGGCCTGGGCGTCGCGGGTGAGCTTGGGCAGGCCCGACGGATAGACCTTGTGCGCCTCCACGATCGAGGAGCCGACCACGAAGGGGCGGCCTTGCGGGTACTTCACCTCGAGGGGCACCGGGTCGGAGAGCAGGATCGTGGTGCCCAGGGTGTAGTAGATCCAATCCTGCCCGTCCTCCTCGATGATGTTCTCATGCACCCACACGATCGAGTAGTCGGTCACCGCCACGGTGTTGTCCGTCGCCTCGGCCCGGTCTCCGGTGCGCGCCGAGCGGATCGAGTCGAGCTGACGTGATGCGCTGGCCTGGATCTCGGACTCGGCCACCGGCAGCCAGGTGCCTTGCTTGACGCGCGCCTTCACGTCCTTGATGTACATCGGCAGGAGATGCACGAGGTAGGGACTGGTGCCCACCGGGTCCATCCAGTTCGCCGCCGGGTCGAAGCGGAAATTCTCCACCGGCACCAGCTCGACGTCGGGGCGATCGATGCCTCGGCGCTCATCCAGCATCCAGGACTGTTTGGACACCACGATGCCGGCCACGGTGGCGTCCTGGAACGCGCCCATCGCTACCATGAACCACGGGATCGAGCTGGTGAGCCGAATCTGCAGCAGGTGCTTGGCGAAGCTGGCCGCCTCGACCTGCAGCGGGTCGTCCTTGTCCAGCGCCTGCACGTCCACTACGTCGTAGCTTGAGAACAGCGCCTCGGCGGCGGTGGCTTCGTACTTCGTCACCGCGGACCGTGTCTTCGGCCGGAAACCCCTGGCACGGCCCCGGTACGCGTCGGACAGGTACTTCGAACCGACGGGGTGCTCGCTGTTGAACTGGCGCAGCGCCGCCTCGAGTTCCGCGCGCACGTTCGCGTCGAAGTAGTCGGTGCTCGCCGAATAGGCCGCATCCGCCCGCCCCAGCCAGTCGATCTCCGGGTAGGCGGCGCCAGGCTCGTCGTCGGCCAGCAGAGGCGTGTTGATCTCGGCCAGGCCTGCCTCAGCCTGCATCTCGTCGGTGTCTTGCATGGTCAGCTCTTGTCGGCCAGCAGGTTGCCGGCGATGTCGGTCTTGATGTCGTGATACTGGGCGTCGCTGAAGGCGCCGCGACTGAGCCGGTAGCGCTCAAGGAGCTCGCCGCCGGCGCGCACGATCGCCTTGTCGAAGGCGCTGATCGAGTATTGCTGTCCGACCTTGATCACGAAGGCCCACTGGCCCGACAGGTACAGGTTGCGCACCGTGGCCAGGCCGTTCTCACACGTCACCGCCCACAAATGCCCCGGGTAGTGCTTGTGCAGCAGCTCGGCCATGTTCTTCGCCAGCACCATGTCGCTCGCGGCGACCTGCGGCTGGTCGGTCATCAGGATGTCGCTCATGCCACGCTCCTCGCGGCCGTCTCGGCGTCCCGCTGAAACGCAGCGATTCGCTCGCCCAGGATCTCCGAGTAGCGGGCCATGTAGTGCGCCTGCAAGTTCATGCGCGCCTGCTCGGCACTGGTCAGCCGCGGAAACAGCGGTCCGTCCTGAAACGCGTGCAGGGCGTCCAGCTTCTGGTCGAGTTCGGCCTTTTCATCCACCACGCGCTGCTGATACGGCAACAGGGTCTCGGTCATTGGTCCCACTCCGGTTCGGTTTCCGCCAGCTCGAGGCGGTCTTTCTGTTG
>ERZ761610.148-NODE-148-length-63607-cov-19.000582_pt1 | contig 63607 bp, 67 predicted proteins | sample MGYA00512164_ERZ761610 | MGnify/ENA primary metagenome ERZ761610 (study PRJEB28899, sample SAMN02850038) | bioreactor sludge metagenome | biome: EBPR Sludge; feature: EBPR Bioreactor; material: flocular biomat | place: Australia: Thorneside Wastwater Treatment...
GTTTTCACGAGCGACATACCAGAGAAGAAGCCTGCGGTTGTTGATTTCCGTCCGGGCTTTAACGTTATCTCTGGCCCATCCGATACCGGCAAGACGCTGATTTTTGAGTGCTTGAATTATATATTAGGTGGCACGAATCCGCCAAAAGACCCGCCAGAAGCAAAGGGATATACAAACCTTTTTCTTACAGTTACCGCAGGAGGTGCTGATTTTACGCTTGAGCGCAGTGTGCTTTCGCATGATATGAAGGTTTATCAAACTGACTTCGATAGCATTACGGCAGAAACTGAAAATACTGTGCTGTCCGGCTCGGCAATCGCCAAAAAAGAGAACATATCGCACTATCTTTTGGATTTAGTCGGGCTTACTGAGAAAAGGCTAAAGCGGAATGACCACAATGAAACGGTCAGTCTGACCTTCAATATTCTGCGCAATCTGCTTTTGGTAAATGAGATTAAAATTCAAGAGAATATTTCGCCTATTTTCACAGGCGAAGCCACCGCTAAAACACAGGAAAAGGCTCTATTCCGCTTCATGCTCACCGGCATCGACTATAGCGGCATCATCGTGCAACAGCGGCCAGAAATTCGCAAAGCCGACGCCGCAGCGCGCATCAATCTGTTGCAGCAGCTCATCGGCGGGATGGATGTTAAAAAAGATACCACGAAGGAAGAGCTGGAAGAGCAACTGGAAAAATTGAACCTGACGATCGAGGGCGATACCAACAAGATTTTCCAGAACCAAAAAGAAATGGAAGATTTGCGCGAGGAACGTAAAGCCGCATACGATACCGCGATCGGCGCAGAATCGAAAATTGACCAGCTAACCGAGATTCTAAGCCGCTTCACGCTGTTGGCGCAGCATTATCAAACCGATTTGGACAGGCTGGATGCTATCATAGAAACAGGCAATGGCCTTAGCCTTGCAAACGATGTGAATTGCCCGGTATGCGGGTCAGAGCCTGCCTATCACCAACCGGAATGTGTGATAAGCGAAAAGGAAATTTCAGAAATCAAGGCATCGTGTGAGCGTGAGAAAAAGAAAATCAACTCGCAAAAGAATGACCTCGCCAAAACGATTGCCCAGGTTAGCACCGAGCTTGGCGATTTCGTTAAGCTCAAGGAGTTGAACGAAGCGGAATATAAGCGCATCGACGGTGTAGTGGGCAAACAGCTTGAGCCTCAGCTTTCAGTGTTAAGAAATAATCTGCGGCAGCTCTTTGAAACAAAAAAGAATGTCGAAATTATGATTGGCACGATGGAGCAAATTAAGGTGATGGAAGATCTGAAAATCACCGCAGAAAAAGACTTAAAAAATCCGCCAAAGACTGCGCCTGCCATAACTGGCCTCCAAGCATCCGAAGCAGGCGAGCTGATGAAAATAATTGAGAAAACCCTTACAGATTGGGCATATCCTAACCTTGGGCGCGTTGCATTCAGCGAAGTGAATCAGGACATTATCATCGGCGATAAGAACCGCTCTGAACAAGGCAAAGGCTATAGGGCAATTACTCACGCAGCGTTCATTATCTCGCTGATGGAATTTTGTGTTAGCAAAAAAATGCCGCATCCAGGCTTTGTCGTGTTGGATTCTCCGCTAGTAACATACCGTGGCGCTGACAAAAATGTGACGAAGAATGAAGCCATTACAGACGACATGAAGGAAAAGTTTTACACGAAGCTCTGCGATTTGCCGCAGGGTATGCAAGTCATCGTTTTAGAGAACGACGATCCGCCGGCAGCGGTGACGAGCAAAATGAATTATATACCCTTTACGAAAGATGCTGCGCTTGGCAGAGCTGGCTTCATTCCCGCGCCGGAGCCTATTGCATAGGCGGCAGAGCGCGTAGCCATTCTTCCAGCTTGCGCGTCCCCACCACGTCATCGAAATTGTAAGTGAGAATATTGCGCTTGAGCCGTTCGCGGTCATCTTTGCGGATTTCGCCAAGATAATTCACATATTGCACCACTGACCATTGCGAGCCGGAATCGGAATCATCCCATTGGAAATTTACCAGCTTGGGGTGTTTGCAAATATATTTCAGGCCGTAGCTTGCCACCGGCAGCACGAGGCAATCCCTTATCGGCTCCAGCAAGTCAAAGAGCGGCGTGTTATCACCCAGCAACCATTCGACGATCGGATGCGCCTGCATACTGTAGCGTTCGGCATACTGTTTAATTTTTTGCACCTCGTAACCAGAGAAATGCGCCAGCACGAGGTCGGGATAGATTGCGCGGTATTCAGCGATTTTCGCTAAGAACGCTTCCCAGCCTTCGCGGTCTTGCTTTTCCGAATCCGTCCAGATGTAATCGAAGGCATGGCCGGTATAGGGTGGCTTCAACAGCCCCCAGAGGTACACGTTATCACCGCCGTTTTCTGCCAGCGGGTTTGCTTCCACGTCAAAATGAATCCAAGTGCCATTAGGAAGCGTTATAGGCTTCAACTGGTGGATACTGTCATCAAAGTAAGACTTGGCCTGCAAAACGGCTCTATAACGCTTCTCGTAGCCTTTCAGATATGGCACATCGTCGATCTTGGCAGGGTCGGCATCAGCCAGCTTCCTAATCGTGTCGATGCCCTGTTTTTCTAATCCGGGTGCTGCGCGGGAATCAATACCGTACAGCAAGGTTAATTCACCCTTGGCAATAAACGTGGCTTTACAGTGGTCGTAATACCCGCAGGCGCGGCATTTGCTTTCGCTATAGCGCACCTGTGGCATGGTTGCCTGCGCACGGATTGCGCGCATACTGTGGATGAACTTTTCAACCTCGCCATCAGCTTCGTCGCCGATTTCCACCACGTCGCCTGTGCCAAGGAAAACGAGTGCCTTGAGATTATTGCCCAGCAGCTTGCGATAAATGCCAAGCTGGATTTGGATTTCCTTTTTTTCTTCGCTTCGCGCCAACTTCGCATCTGCCGCCTGATATTGGCCGGATTCATGCCGAATGAGGAAATCAGGCTTGCCGACAATATCACCTTCCGAAAGCTGACCTTGGTAGATGACTTGGCATCCGGCTTCCATCAGCGCGCGGGTGTGTTCTTCGGAAACGGCTTCGACAAACTGAAATTTACGCTCCAGCTCACGCTTGATATTCCACTCGTGGCCGAGGCCCATGCGGATGATGAGCTGGTCAAATTCGCTGGGCTCAACGGCTTCCTGTCCGGCAGGCGGATTTTTATCCAGCCATACCCGACCGAGGCAATGGAGCCATGACGTTGAATCGCTTGCTGCTATCGTTTGTTTCATAATCTCGTTTTGTTTTCAGGGTGATAGGTTATCAGGAATTGCCTATATTCGGCCATAAAAAAAAGCCCCGCATGATAGCGGGGCGAATGGCTATAGCTGCAATAGCAGCTAGGGAGGGATGATAGGATTGCTCAGAACGGGGCGACAAGCTCGCTGGGCGGTTCGGATTTCTGGTAGGTGGCGCATGGTATCCTCAATTATTAAAATGTTTCATCATTAGGTTAATATTTGTCGTTGGCCCGCCGCCCGTCACCACGCCCTGTATCCAGCATTCCGAAATTTGGAGGTTCTTGGGTTTGATGGGGGCATTAAGCGTATAGCCATCTAAATCGAACCAGTTGGCTTTATCCGGGCTGATGATGAGCTTTACTGTCGCACCGGCGAATATGCCCCAGCAATACACAGTGGCTAAACCTCCCGCGTAAACTACCGGCTCGCCGACCTCATCTTGCTTTGCGTTTTCAAGAATTTTCACGGCTCACCTGCTTACGAAAGAAATAGGATTGCCTCTGCCGCCCGGCGACGGATTAAGCCGCGAGATGGCTTCTTGCTGACACGATGCCAGCGCAGGATTTCCTCTGGCACGTTGTCGTAATCGGCCGCGTTGAGCTTTTTGAGCAAGGTGCTTTCAGCAAGGTTGCCTTCGCCCAGGTTGAAAACCCAGCAGACAATCGCGCTATAGCGGTTTTCAGAAAGCGTCACACGCAGATAACGGCGCAATGATGCCTCTGCCACGGCAATATCTTTTTGCAGCAATTCCACCGCCTGCGCCTGTGTGAGCGTGGTAAATTTCTCACCCGGCTTGATTAAATGGCCGTAGCCGATCGTAAGTTTCCCGCCTTGGTCTTTATAGGGCGTAGGGCGGAATCCCTCGTACTCTTTCAAAAGTGCGAGGCCAGCTTGATTAAGTTTCATAATGGCTTCCTTTTATTTTATGCCGCGCACGCGGCGTTCTTCACGGATGAATGAATCCATGTCGGAGCGCGTTTCTTTCATGCTCATCACCAGCTCGCGCAGAAGCTGGGTCTGAATGTCGAGATTGTTGGTGAGTTTTTCGATGGCGTTTTCCAGCGAGCGGCGCAGATACCAGATTTTCACACCGTCCTCGTCAGTGACCGCGTGCCACTCGTGCAGCTCCTGAATCTGCTTTGCCATGATGTCGATCACGGTGTTATTTTGCGCTCGTACTTTTTCTTTCAAAAAGCCGAACACTTCGCGCAGAATCAGCAAGGCAAATAGCCCGCCGGCTCCAATTTGTAGGAGTTGGTCTTCCATCGTCTTCCTCTTGATTTTGGTGATTAAGCAAAGTCGGCATCGAAGCCGAGAATGTTGTCCGTGGTGACAATCACATGGTCTTTAACTGTGCCGCCCGTGTAACCGTTTACGCGCACATACGCACCGTTCGCAGAATAAGACGTGCCGCCGCCAACAATGGCCGAAGCCGAGCCAGTTTTTGCGCCCACGCTGATATGCTGAATTGCCGGAGTTGTGGTTTGTAGCGCACCTGTCGGGGCAACGCGCATTTCCACCGGGAAAATAACAGCCAGGTCAATTTCCGTGGTGGAATTGAACGCACCTTGCAGCCCTTTGCCGAGCTTTTGCCAGAAGCGTTTGCATTTTGAGCGGGTGATCGGTACAGGCTCTTGCTCGAATTGCGTGGCAAAAGCACCAAGCTCAAACTGGAATTGGCGGATAAGGAAATCCTTGGTCGTGATGGCGCCGCAAGCCATTTGCAGCTCAATCTCAATGCCGTTGCTGGGGTCGCCCATCGAGATATTCTCGAATTTGACAGGCGATTCGCTATTGTTTGGAACGCTGATTGCGCTCGAAGTGGCAATGACCGTGGTTGCAGAGAAGTTATCTAAGGCGTTGGCTTTGCGCACGATAACCGTGCAGTTCATAGCCGAGCCGATATTTTGATATAGTGAGCAAGAAAAAGATGCGGTCTGGTTGACAAAGATTTCCGCATCTTTCGCTTCAATGCGATGGCGAAGTTTTAATACGCCGCTGCCCGTCATGGTGACGGTTTCAAACTTTACATATTCCTTACCGGAAAATGCGCTCTGCGTGAGCTTGCCTGCGCTGACCGCTGTGCCGCTTGCTTGGCCTTGGAAGCGGTCTGTTTTGCCGTATGCCCAGGTATTATTGACCAGCGTGAAATCATTGCGCTCGGCAACCACGCAGTTGCCATTAATGATATAGTTTTTGTGGTTGATGGGCGAATATTCTGAAATCAGCGGCTCTTTCATGAAGTTGGTCACACCGCTATTGCGGATTTTCCAAGCTATAAAGTAGTTCGTGCCGTCCGATGTTTTTAGGGTGAATTCATTATCACCCAGCAAGCCCAGCTCGGCATAGGTGGTGAAGTTCTGTTGGAAGATCAGCTCAAGGTTTTGGCCTGCCGTCGCCTTGTTCATTTGCAGGAAGAACCCCGCGCTGCCGTTGATTAGGCAGGATGGCCCGAACAAGTTAATGATGTGCGTGGCATGAGGCGAAGTGCCAAGGCCGATGCGCGAAAACTGCGGTGTGGAAAGCGCCTCAATGGTGCTTACCCATGCTGTTCCATTATGGGAATAGAGCTTGTCTTCGTCTTTAATCCAAAGGGTTAAGCCCTCTTTTGGTACGAGGAACCGCCAGCCGGAATCGTACCAAGCAATCTGATTATCCTTGCCAGCCCATGCGCCGGTCGCACCAGAAGCCGGAATATAGACATCACCTGCCACAGGCGAACCCGGCGGCGCGGTCAAATCTTTATCAATTACGCCTGTGTTAAGAATCGAATCGAGAAGTTTGATGGCATCGTTTACCGTCACTTCTTTTTGCGATTGGCTTTGCTCGACAAGCGTGATGCCGAGATTGTTGGTTGCGGTCATAATTTCTTCCGGTTAGGTGCAAAAAGCGTGTTGCAAAAATGTCGATTTGCCGGGTTTTTTTCGTTTTGCTGTCACCTAGCACAGTTAGGCATCAACGATGGTTGCCCCTCGTGTTTCTGCTTGAGGCCGTATTTGCTGGCGGTATGCTCAAAGAAACAAAAGGGAGGCACTTATGAATAATCAGAAACACCTATTTGGCCTTGGTAAGGACGCAGACGGCGATTTGGTGCTTTACGGCGACTTTCCACAGGAATCGGAAGCCGAACGCGCGGAAAGAAAAAGCATCGGCGCGCGGTGCGGCCATGTAAAACGCCGCATCCTCGCAAAAGAACCTCTGACGGGCAAAGTGCTAGAGTTTGCCCTTGATGTTCTTGGTGATGAGAGCTTTGCGAGCAAAGGCGAAATCAGCACCGCCGAAAAGCTAAAGGCTGGTCAGCCACTTAACGATTACGAATCGCACATCATGGTGGACGTTTTATTGCTGCATACGAAGTTGGGTGCTGGGCAGAAAATCCCCCAGCTTTAGGAGATTGTTGCCTGCCCAGGCACACCGCGTCCAATAATGGCCGAGATCTGATAGACCTTAACGACGAAGCTGCTTTGCACCGCGCCGAAGTCAGCAATTTGCTGGGCGGCGGTATAAATCAGCGAGGGCGTGGTGATGCCCTCCACCGTGCGCACAACGGTTAAGCCGTTCATGATTTGCACATGGTAAAGCTCGCTTTGCTCTGAAAGCGGCACATCAACACCATCCCGCCATTCGCCGCCAAGCCGGGTGCGGCGAACCCACGTTATCGTCCAGTCGTTCGTTGCCGGAACATTCCGTGTTCCTTTGATATTTACGGGCGACCAAGGCCGCAGAGTTTTGCCGTTATAGGTGAAAACCTGCTCGGCAGTGGTGGCAAGGCTTCCGCCGACCGACACCGGCTTGTAATGCCGCGGCAAACCTATAAGGCTATTTTGCACGGCAACCCGTACCAGATTGGAAGCCAGCAATACAAAGCGTTCGGCGGTGGCATGAGTGCCAACCTCATGCTCAGTGCCAAGCCTACCGCGCAAGAGCTTTGACAGGCGGTATTTTTTATCCGCCAGCAACTGCGCATTCTGAAACTGGATGATTTCGTTGCCTAACACAGCAACATTGCCACCGTTCAGCACTCCGATTTCCGTGATACTGGCAAGCGAGCCAAATTGTAATTGCACGTCAACAGTATTACCATAGTCCCAGGCATTATCCGAAAATGGGGCAAGTACGGTAAGTGCGCCGCCAACAGAATGTTCAATATCCGTTGATGACATGACTGCAAACGTGTTGCCACCAGCTTGCCCGCCATCATCTGAGCGATAGATGACTACGCCTTGCCAGTTTTCGCCTTGGGCAACCGTTGCAGCGCGGAGGATGCCGATGCCTTCGGTATCGCTTGGCAAAGCCGGAAGGTCGAGCAATTCAAGCCGCGTGTTAGGAACGATAGTACCGGGCTGCGAGATCGGCGGAGTTACACCGGGAGGTGTGTAAAAGTCATAAGTAGAAACATCTTCCGCTACCGCGTTTACTTCCATCAAGCCTGTACGTTCAGTCTTGGTGGTGCTGATGCGCATATCGTAATTCACGCCATCAATTACCAGGGTGATAATATCGGTGGGCTCAATGCGACAGTATTTTGCAGGTACGGTGAATTTGAAGCCAACGCGAGATACCCAGGCATTATAGAGCGTAATATCCGCAATGGTCTTGGCGTACTGGTCAGTCGAAACTACCGGCACATTCACACCTACCACGTCAACCGCCTTAACAGTTTGGCGCTGTGACATCTGCGTTCCGGGGTCATAATTTGCAGTGCGACTGATATAGGTGATGTTTACCTGTTGGGGTAAATCCAGCTCCTGCTTGCGCGTGATTTCCACTTGGTCGCGCACGCCGTTATTGCCGTTTCCGGTCACTAGTTCGTCTTGCGTAATGGTAGCGATCGACTGCCCACCCCGCGGCACAAATTTAATAATGCCGTCCGTTTCAACGGCATCAAAATTGAACATGGCTTGCAGTTGCTCGATGCGCTCCCGGCAACTAAGCACTTGCAAAATAACATAACCGTCAAGCTGTTGTGTCAGACGGGTAACGTCGAAATCGGTATCTTGCAGCCCTGCCTTTTTCAGTAAAACAGCGATAACCGCGCCTAAAGTGGACGTACCTAGCTTGCCGTTGACCCAATGGCCTGTTTTCCAAAGCTGCCAATCAGCCCAGAAATTCGATAAATCCGGCCAGAAAGGAAATGGCCGCGCATCCCATGTCCAGATAAAGCGCCGTTCTACAAGGTTTGCATTGCCAGTAAGCAAGCGCCTTGCTTCGAGGAAATCCAGAGAGGCATTAAGCGCGGTGCGCTGCGCCATGAAGTCAACCCGGCCTTTTGATGCGCGCGGGTAGAAAGATTCGCTTGATGATGGGTCATAGAAAACGTTGGGCTGGTTAGTGCAGCCATCGACGCTTGGAAAGCCCATCTCAGTAAACCAGATAGGCTTCATTTTTGCCGTCCATGCTGTAGTTACAGCATTTGGATTGGTGTGTGTATTTTTCCACCAGTATTCGACGTTTTTCCAGGCATAGACCGGGCTGCCATAATTGGTTTGCCCTGTACGCGCGACGGAATCCGTAAAGTAATAATCCCAGCCTTCACCTTTTTCCCAGTATTGCTTCACCACGTCTTCGGTGATCTGCGTTTGCGGTAAATCGGGCGTGAGCGGGAAATAGCAATCAATACCGACAAAATCTATGTTCGGTGATGACCAAAGCGGGTCAAGGTGAAACCAACCGCCGAGCGAATGGTATTCGCTCCAATCCGCAGCATAGCCAACTTTTACGCCTGCACCTACGGCGGTTTTTACGCTTGCCGCAAGGCTCACTAATTGCGTGACCGCAGGATAGCTGCCAGCAGACGGTGTGAAGCTGGTCATGCCGATCAGCTCGGAGCCGATAAGGAAAGCGTCGATATTGTTCTTCAGGTAAACGCCGCCAATATTGAGATTGGCGTACCAGTTGATGAACGCATTATAGCCGTTGGTTTTTGTAAACCAGTTATTGCAATCGGTAGTGTTCGCAGGAATAAGCCGCCCGCGCCACGGCTTCGGGTCTGGCGTAATTTGGTCAACGAAAATCATGGGGTAGAGCATGACTTTGATGCCCATCGCCTTGAGCTTCACGCACAAACCCAGTACAGATTTATCCGAAGGAGTGCCGCCGTAAGTCGGAGTTCCATCGCCGAATTGCAACACCAGTTGCGCCGTTGAGCGCGTTAAGCCAGCAACCGCCCAATCCACGGGCGTAAAGTAAGTAGTGCTGGCTGGATTCTCGACTTTCGGAATGACGGTGCAGGTTCCAGCATCGGTAGAGGTAGCAAACCAGCTTACGACAAGCGCAACCCATTCCAGATTTGGAAAGGTTTTCTTGAGCTGGTCAACCGCCACATTTACGTTCGCTGTGGCATCGAAATTGTGCATATTCAGCGGGATTTGCGGCCCGCTTGGTATAACATCAAAGCCAACGCGCTCGGTGTTTTGCTTGTAGATGATGTCCGGCGAATAGACAAACTCGCCTGCACCGGGAATTAGCACCATGTCTTTGATTTTATCTTCGACAGCAGGCACAAAGCGAACGTCGCGTTTCACTTCAAAGGTAAAATTCGGGATGCGATTTCCGAAAGCGGCCAGCGGGAAATCCTGCACAACGATATAGGCTGTTCCTCGGTAGGCAGGCACATCGCCTGCGCCTTCAAACCCTTCCATGATAGGGTCTGGAAGTTGGGTTTCTGTGCCGAGATAGACGTTATACTTGCCTTGGCTGGCTTGCAGCAAACTATCATCGAGAATCTTAGCATCGGCAAAGAGCCGCACCACTTCGTCAATCGGCCCTTCGCATATGGAAATGGCAAGGGTGGCGTAATATTCATAGGAAACTTGAGTTTGCGAAGTCGAACCGCCACCGCCTCCACCGCCACCTTTACCGCCACGCTGGGAAGTTGTGGTGGTGGTTTCAACGCGCACTTCTTTTATCGGCCGTGCCCATATAACGTTTCCAGCCAGCCGCGCCCGCCCGTACACTTCGGGCACGACTTTGCCGTAATTGGAAGTTTGGACACGAAGATCAGAAAGCCGTGGCCCTTCGACAGTCGGCAGGCGCACAGATTGCCCGCCGCCGAACATTCCGCCAAGGGATGCACCCAGGCTAAAGCCAATGACCGCGCCTTGCGGCCCGCCGACGATGAAACCACCTACCGCGCCGATGACAGGTAAAACGCCGCTCATTGTGCTTGATAAGGGATTAGATGTTCAGGTTTGAAACGGTAGGCTTGCACCAACATAGAGAGCCAACCTTCGTTAAGACGATGTTCCACGACAAATTCCGAGTTGGAATAGCAATGGATGATGCCCAGCGTTCCATCAGGACGATCAGCTATAAAGCCAACGTGCTGGGGCTGTTGCTGAAAGCGGAATAACGCAATATCACCCGGCGCAAGCTCACTAAGCATGATGTGCTGCAGGTGTTGGTCGAGCATAGCTTTAAGCCTCACGCCATCCGGCACCACAGAATAATTCGTTTCGTCATGCGCGCTTAACCGCCCGCCATTGCCATCGGAAAGATTGAGATTGTCGATAACGCCGACCACCAGGCCGATGCAATCCACGCCCGCACCTTTGACGCGGCCTTGGTGATGAAAGGGCGTGCGAATCCAGCTCCGCGCTTCGCGGAGTACGTCTTGTTCGGTAATGGGCATGGGTTACATCGTTCCTGAGGTTTTCATAATTGCGTCAGTGCCGGGAACATGAGGTTCACCGCGAAAATTATTGACGTTGTTGAACTTCGTTTTACAGGTTGCAAAAATCTTGTCGCATCCAGCCACAGCCTTGAAAGTATCGCCCACCTGCAAGGCGTAGGGCATAGGAAGAACCAGCACAATTTGCTTATTCGAGAATTCCTTAATTTCACGACGCAATCCGGCATTCGCGCCAGTCAGCCATTGCACTTCGCCGCCTGTGAAATAGCCCGCTGCTTGCGTCAGTGCATTACCAGTAAAAACAAGGCCACTGGTAATCACATTAACGGTGGCATTAAATGAAAAACTGGTGAGGTTTATTTTACAGCGCGCATCACCCAGCACCGCTCGGCATGAAGGACTGCAAAGCTGGCCTTGGTGTTGCTGTAAGGCTTCTGAAATCCCACGAAGTTCGGCAATGAAGGTATCTTTTTGCAGCCTCACTTCGCCCAGCTTGCCGCGCTTTAGCCACATCCGGCCTTGGGTAATATCCATGTAATTAACGAGGAAAATCTCAACTTCGGCATAATCATAGAGTCCGGCCATCAGATCCGGCGCAGTGATAAAACCCGTTTCCAGCACCCCTTGCACATCGAGATTATCAACGGAAAAATCGTCTTTCGATTCAACGCTGGAAGGTGTGAACCCGACGATGCTGATATAGGTATTGCCGGAAAATACTATGTCCTTGTCACAATCCGTATAGGTTTTGACCACGCCATCGGTGCGAATGATTTTCCAGCACGTCGCAAGCGTGGTAACATCGCCCTGCAAATGCAGGTTAAAATTGGGACTGACGCTGCGCATTATTTTAATTCGATAAGGGTGATGCTTTCCCAGCTCCGAGTGCCAAAGTCATCAATACTGGGGTCGAGATAGTCGGTATCAAAGCGCACAGGCACATCGAATTCAAAGTCTGCGGTAACGATAACGGTATTGCCCGGCGCCGAGGTGAAGGTGATAATGCCGGTGGTGTAATCAAGCGTAAAACCGCTGCTTTGCAAAACGCCGTTAAGATAGACTTTGAACGTGCCATTATTTACAGGCTTGGTGATGGTGCGCACTTCCGTCACCGCGCCGCTAGTGTATTTTTTCACCAGTTGAAATTGCGTGAGAACGCCATTGCCTGTGCCAAGGTTCTGCCCGGAGGCTTGGTAATCCGTCCAGTCCTTGAACCTGAAACCGTGAGCTTTACCACGGCGCGCGCGGAAGAATGCTATGAGTTCATCGAGCTGCACAGGCGTTTTCACACCATGAGCAACGCTGTATCTGGCGCGGGCTTGGCTCCAGTTGCTATTGCGCTGCTCTTTACCACTTACCAGCTCGGTAACGTCGGTGGAATATTCAGGCCCGCCGCGTGAGCCGTAAGAAATATCGCTGGGAAATTGCACCTCTATAAAACTCATAGATTCCTCTTTGCTCGATTGATTGCTCGTGCAGCATCTGACGCAATTTGGCCTTGGCTGCGACGGAACGAAGCAGCATCTTGCGTGGTGATGTTCATTTGCACGGTGATATTGTCGCCTCCACCGGAGGCGTTATTATCATTGCTTGATGAGCCGCCATTTTTCGGAATGAACAGCTCACGGCCGCGTTCGCCGCCTGCATAACTCATGCCGGCAATGACCGAACCGCCATCTGCCCGGAAGCCGCCAAATTTGCCTGCGAGCATGAGCGTCACAATATCTTGCGACATATCACGCGGCAGATTGTCATTGGCTGCATCAAAGGCTTTCTGGAATACATCATTGCTGATGATCTGGCCGTTGACGGGAGGGATAAACAGTTCGGGCCCGCGCTCACCTACAACGATTGGCCTACGCGCATCAACCGCGCCGCCATCAGCGAAGAACCCGCCGAAAAGACTAAGCCCAGTGCTGATGAGTGACATGATGCCACCGCCACCACCGCCGCCGCCGAACAAGCCGGAAAATAGCCCGCCAACGCCGGAGAAGATGCCGGATAAGCCAGAAGTCAGCGAAGAAAATAAGCCGCCCAGGTTACTCAGGAATCCGCCGCCTGCGCCCGAAGGTGAAAACAGGTTGCCCAGCATACCAAGGAAGCCGCTACTGCCAGCGGTTTCCTGACTGAAAGTATCAGCGAGAGCCGCACCTTGATTCTGACCGAAGTTGGATTTATCAGGGTCGAGCCACGGTAAGGCTTGCTGCTTTTGCTGCTGCCCGCCGCCGAACAAACCGCTTACCAAATTAAGGATTCCGCCAAATCCGCCACCCGATCCGCCACCGCCGCCAAAAATCCCGCCGATGATGCTGAATAAATTATTAAACACACCGGATAAGCCGGAAGTGAGCGAGGAAAATAACCCGCCCAGTCTGCTCATGAATCCACCGCCAGCAGCGCCGGAAGGTGAAAACAGATTGGAGAGCATACCGAGGAATCCGCCACTCCCCGCGCTTTGCTGACCGAAAGCATCCGCGAATGCGCCGCCTTGCTCCTGGCCGAAATTGTCATTGGCTGGAGTGTTCAACCACGGCAGTTGCGATTGTTGTTGCTGGGGTTTGTTATCCAGCAAGCCACCGCCGCCGCCAAAAACCTGCTTCATGAAATCGCCAAGCAACCCGCCGCTGCGCCCGCCGTAAGGAGTTGTTTTCTGCCCCAGCAACGCATCCAGAATCGGACGAGAAGCAAGCTCGGTGATGGTTTCAAAATAGAGGTTTTTGAATCCGTCGAGCATATCCTTAAAGCCAGCTTTTCCCTTAGTGAATACCGAGTAAAGACCGCTCTTAAACGTGTTCTCAAAATTGCCATTGAATTGTTCAAGTAGGCGCTGATTCTCACGCAGTACCGGGTCTTGATATTCAAGCTCCGCACGCAATTCTGCCGCCTTGCGCCGAATGGCCTCATAGCCTTCAGCGGTAGTGGGCTGAATGCGGGCAAGTTCCGCCATTGCCTGATTATATTGTTCTTGTGGAGTGCGGGTTTGTTCGATGATTTGCGCAAGTTTTTGCTGGTCGTCGATGCGCTGCTTATTTGATTGCTCCAGCTCAAAGTTGCGTGTGATCTGCGCCTTCGTGTCATCCACGTTTTTGCGCTGTGCAGCCGAAAGTTTATCGTAACTGCCGACCGACTCCTTAACGGCCTTGTCCACCTCGTAAAGCCGCTTGCCCAGCTCATCCAAGCCGGATTCCTGCGCCTGCCGTTGGGAGTTTTGCGAAAGATTGCTTAACTCATCGGCAAGGCTGCGGGTTGAAGAACCGCCGCTACCGGATTTACTGGTTTGGGTTTGCAACCCCGGTAAATCGACTTTGAAGCCTGTAGATTTTGGCAGTTGTGGCCCGTAAGGAGTATCGGATACTTTCACGCCCTTGGCCGCATCTGCCGCTTTACCGGCAGAGCTTCCATTTTTTGCCGCGTCGGTTTCTTTCTGCAGGCGATTGGCTTCGCCCACAATATCATCCACCAGCCCGCCGAAATATTCGATAACGCCGCTGAAAACGTCGGCAACATAGGTTTTGAGTCCGCTGAACATCCCGGTCACGGAATCATACATGGATTGAAAGATGCCAGTAATAGAATCCACCGCCGCGCTGATATATTCCCCAACAGATTGCATGGCGCTTTGCACGGCATCGTAAATGCCGGAAAAGACCGAGGTCACCGGCTCAAGCAAGTTGCCAAAATAAGCACCAGCCTCATCAAGAGCCGTGCCGATCGCTTCTTTAATGGAAGTGAAGGTTTCGCTCACCGTTTGGCTGATGGAATCCCAAACTGCGCGCGCACGTTCCGAAAGTGCAGAAAATGCTTGGCTTGCAATATCCGATGCCTGACTAAAACCGCTGCTAATCCACTCGCCCAGCGAACGGATGCTATCGCCTACGCGCTGGGTGACGACATTCCAAGTTGCCTGAATGATATTGCCAACCGTTGCATGAAGCGGTCCAATATCGACCATTTTATCTTTATAAAGCTGGTAGAGCGCAATCAGGCCGGTAATCGCCAACACTACCCAGCCGATAGGCCCTAACAGAATTTCAAAGGCAATGCCCAGCCCGCCAACGGCAACCGAGAGCCCGCGCACCGCTATACCAGCAATCATACTGACGGATTGCAAACTTGCAAAGCGAGTGAGTAATCCGCCTACCGTCCCGGCCATTTGTGTAAATGCCGTGGCAACCGCAGGCCCATTAATGCCCAGCAAGCCAAGGGCGGTATTAAGCAAATAGGTTCCTACCGCGGCGGCGCGCGCGCCAACCGAAAGTGCGCCAGTTGCTACCGCCGCACGTCCCGCAGTGCCGATATAGAGATTGGCGGCTGCTTGTGATGCGGCCATTGCGCGCGCAGCGGCGGTATTGGCAGCGGCATTTTCTATAGCTGCTACCGTGCCGGCACGAAGGACGCGCACGGCATTGGCGCCGACCGTAGCAAGAGTTACGAAAAAGGTGATAGTACGATTGACCGCCAGAGCAGTCAGCGCGATTGCCAGCAAGTCAGCATTATCGGCAATAAGTTGCAGAACTGCGCCGAGCGCCTTGCCAAAAATAATGGCGGAATCGCTGGAAGCAAAAGCGATGAGCTTATCCAGTAGATTGTTGAAGGCAGGTGCAGCTTCTGCGCCGACTTTGCGCAGGAATTCGTCAAAGGCGTTCTTCATGAGCTGGATTTTACCCGCCGTGGTGTCGAATGCTTTTTGCGACACTTTGTTGAGATCGACGTTTTCCTGATAGGCTTTATTCGCCTCTTTTACGCGCTCGGCCACACGGTCGTAATTAACCGCTAGAAGCGGAAGCACGGCATTGATTTCCGTGCCGTTCAAGCCAAGGCTTGCCAACACTTGTTGCGCATTGCCGCCTTGCTCGATGACGCTTTTCAGTCCAGCGATGAACGCCATGAATGCGCCAAACGCATCTTCTTGGAAGGATTTTTTGAACTGGTCACCCGTCATGCCGGTGAGCATGGAGAGGGTTTTCAGTTGCTGCCCGCCTTGGTCAGTGGCATTTTTCAGCTCAAGGAACGTGCGCAGGATAGCAGACCGCGCCAATTCCGGTTGCTGGCCGAACTCACGCATGGCCGTGCCGAGGCCAACAAGATTTGCGCTGGCGACTTTGAATTGTGCCGTGCCTTTGGACAGCTCGATAACCATTTTGGCAATTTCGGATTCCGAAGCCGCAGAGGTGCGGCCTAGATACACGATGCTCGATGCCAGCTTATCGACGGTATCAATAGATTCGCCCGCAACGTTAATAACGCGGGCAAGGATGGTTGCCGCTTCCTCGCCGGAAAGGTTACTGGCAAAACCCAGCCGGGCAATGACTTCGGTGAATTTGAGGATATTGGCGCTACCCTCTACACCAAGTTGACCAGCCGAAGCCGCGATATTGAGCAATTCGTTGCGCGCAACGGGGATGCTCTTGCTCATCTCGATGATCTGCTTGCCCAGGTCTTGCAATTCCTGGCCTGCAATATCGGTGGTTTTACCAACATTCGCCAGCCCGCGTTCAAACTCGACAAAAGACTGAATAGAGCGCCGTACAAAATCGCCAATGCCGATACCGGCAATAGCACCCTGCACGGAAAACAGGCTCTGCTTTAAGCGGCCAAAGCTGCTGTCAAGCTGCTGCGTCAGATCCCGCGCATTGCGGCGCACGGAATCTATCGCAGTGTTTACGTCGCGCGCACCAGTTTGTGCGCCACGCCCGTCAATGGTGACGACAAGCCTGCTTTCCACGGGGTTTATGCCTTATTTTTACGCTCGTTGCGCTGGTTGATTTTTTCGACATAGGCCGTATCCATCACGCGGATAAGGCGCAGGAAGCGGTCAACGTCCTCGACTTCGTAAAGCCGGATAAAGGATTCGATTTCGGATAGCGGAATACAGCCCACACCAAAGCCAAACGGCCTGCTGGGAGAAAGGACGATAAACGCATCCCGAACATCAAGTAGATCGGCGAATACCTCCGGCTCTTTTGCAAGAGCCGAAGGCGTAACACCGTCCTTTTCTTCTAGGTGTCGGAGGAATTTGAGGTGTTCTCCCCACTCAACGTTCCATTCGACCCAGGCGATAAGTTTTTTTCCGCGTCCTCAAGATGCTCTTGGCGGAACAATTCAGCATCGCTTGCTAAATCCACCACGAGGTCACGGAAATCTGTCAAAGTAATATCTGACAGCACTTTCAAGGCATTGGGTTCGCTGTATTCCAACGCCACACCATCCAGCACGAAGTTTTCCCAGCCGAGTAAAACCGTTTTCGCCAGACATTGCGCAAGGATGGAATTTTCTACCGCATCATCCAGTGTCTTATTACGGATTTGCCGCTCGTAAGGCTTAGTGAGTTTTTGGTAGAGCTTGCGGAAATGGGGATTTTTCAGCCTTGCGATTTTCAAGCGCAAGCCGCCGCCCAGGTCTTGCGACCAGACGCCTTCATTTTCCTTGGTTGTGTCAGTGGCGTAGATTTTACGAATATCGGTCATGGTTTTCTCCGTGGTTGGTTAAAAGTAAAAACAAACTGGCCGCGCCTTAGGTGAAGGCACGGTCAATTTGCATGGTGAAGTCGTAGGTAGGATGGCGCAGGGCTTGGAAATCCAGCTCTGCCATTACATCTTGGTCAGCCGCACCCGCAGTCAGCTCGCCTTTGGTGAGTTTCACGCGCGGTAAGGTGATGATGTAAGCATTACCCGTGGCATCCGTGATGCGGAATGACAGCGAGGTTTCAGTACCGGCCAGATATTTTGTGTAGAGGTCGTTAGCGGCCCCTTCAAAATATGCGGTCAGCTTACCGGTTACGACAGCGCGGCCAGTGCCGATGCCGACATTGCCCAACGTACCGACAGCTTTTTGCTGGCGCAGGTTGTTGTTGAGGTTCAGCGAGAATTCCTTGAGCTTGCCTGCAAATAAGGCTTGCCCTTCGCCGATATAGGCCACGTTGCTCACGGCATTTAGCACGTCATTGGTCGGTGCGGCAGTAGGCCCGCCCGTGCCGATAGTTGCTGCATTGAGTGCCGCGCCTTTGCCCAGGAAGCCAAACACGCCGGTCAGAATCTCGCCAACGGAGAGATTGAGTGCCAGAGAATTCACGCGCATCCCAGTAAAGGCTTTGAACTTGGTCACGTCAGCAAAAGCCAATTCCAGCGAATAGCTTTTTGCTGTCGTGCCATTTCGCAAGCTCTGGCCTTTGATGGAACGGCCTGCCGCAGCCGATTCGTTCACCAGCCCGGTTTCACCCTTGACGGTGATCGTGCCGGCGGCGACGGTCAGCACTTGGAAATAGCCGTTATTTGCAGGATTGGTGAAGCCAGCGGTTTTTATCCATTGGCCGGGTTTAAGCCCTGCGGTGACAAAGCCGTTGGCCGAATCAGTAAAGCTATCAGGCGAGCCTGCAACGGCGGCATAAGTGCTACCCGATAATACTACGGCAGTGAGCCAAGCATTGAATAATGCACCTGCGAACAAGTCGTCAAGCGCACCGTAGGAAAGCTCGAAGTTCACGTTACCGCCCGGCTCAACATCGGTGCGGATTAAATCCGTGATTTGCCGGTCAGCGCGGATTTCCTTCGATTGCGTGGTATCAATGCTGTAATTAAGGGTTTCACCAGTATAGCGCATTGCTTTGAGGGCAATGGCTGGTGTGACGCCCCAGGTTACTTCTTCGGCGTAGTAAAGCTGGGAACGGGCGGTATCTGCAATAGGCATAGGGTCATCTCCATTGGGTTAAGGGTTGGCAACAAAAAAGCCGCGCCCCTTGCGGGATGCGGCTTTCATGCGGTTTTGGTTGGTTAGTTTCGGCTAATGCAGCTCGTCGCGGGTGAAGGGAAAGGAAACGTTCACTCGGTAGAAGTTATCCTGCTGGCCTAAATCCCGCCGATCGACGGAACGGCAAAGGATGCCGCTAAAACTCACCGCTCTAAAAATGCCTTCAATCGTGTCGGCATACTGGTCGAGAAGTTTTGTGCCTTTTTCAGCAGGAACGAAAATATCCACGCTGATGACACCGGGATAACGGAATAGGCGCTGCGCACCCATGCCGCGCAGGGCGGATGCGCCGTTTAAGATATGGAGTGCCACATAGCCATTCGGCGCTTTGTCAGCGCGAAGGTTGTCAAAAACAATCGGAATGGTTGGATACGCGGCCTGCCATTGGGTCTTAAAGCGGGTCTGAATAGCATTGCGTTGTGTGTCGTAGCTCATTTGAAAGCGGCTTCAATTTCAGCAAGGGTTACTCGCACCATGCCGTCTGGCGCTTGGTTGCTGCCGCCATATTCCAGCACGCCGATATACGGCAAATTGTTGGCAATGCTGATGGATGAAAATGGCTTGGCTTCATCAATCACCGCTACGCCTCGATTAAGAGATTCCGCAGCAGCTTGTTGGCGCGAGAGGTTGGCGCTCAATTCGATAGTTTCGGACGGCACGGCATTTACGGCGGTCATCCAGTTACTGCGCGCGCGGCCAGTATCGACCGGGGTTTTGTTTACAACTCCGCTTAAAGCCTGCATCGCCACTTTCTTGACCATGTTGCTGTGATCGTCAGGCACTTTGACCGTGGCGAACACGCGAAGGTCTTTGTCAAAATCGTTGATGTTGCTCGGCATGGTTAATTGCGAACTTGCAAAGTATGGATAATGGGAGTGTCGGCGGCATATTCGCTATGCACGGCGATAACGAGATAGGTTTGTCCGGCATGGATGATGTAATCGCCCGGCGCCGGGGTGACGGACAAACTGCCTGCGGCAATGATGATGCGGCGGTCACCGGCTTTCACTAGCCCTTGGGCAATGTGAAATTCCGAGTAGCTTTCAATCAGCGCACGAATGTCATAATCCGTTGCGGGCTGGGTGAGATTGCCGTTGGTGGTGTCATAGGTTTCAGTTCCCGGCTTGCGGAAGGTTACGGCCGCGCCGTAAGTTTCGATGCTATCGCGGGCGAAGCCTAAAAAGTCGGTTTCAAAGGTCATGCTCTGAATAACTCTGCTGTTGGTGAATCTTTGTAGAGCCCGCGCAGAACCTGCCGGACGATGGGAAACGTGCGCTCGGAGCTGGCGCGCTCGAAATATTCGATTTCCAGCGAAGAAACTTTTTGCCGCTTGATTGCGCCGCCGCGCGCGAGGGATGGCGAAAGCGGTTTGTCGAGTGCTTCAAGTGCCAGCTCGCAGGTGGAATCTTTCACCCGCTGCGGCACGGAATTGCTGGGAAGTGAACGGCCTTCCAGGTCATAGACAAGGATACGCGGCCAGCCTAAGGCTTGGTCACTTTTCGAGATATGCCCATACCAGAAAAACTGCCCGTCTAAGAATGACGTGGCATAGAGTATGCTTTTTTCCTTGTCGGCAGTGGTGCGGGCTGCCCATGCGGTATTATTCCGCGCTAAAAAATAGGCATCGGCTTCGGCTACTGAAACATAGGCGTTTGCATTGCTGATGCCGGTTCCGTCTTCGACGACTAGAGCCATGCTGAATGTCCTTGGTTATTCCTGAAAAAAACTGCGCCCCGGCCTATGGGGAAGCCGGAGCGCAAGTCAGGGAGGGTGATGGAAACGTTAAGATGATTGGAGCTGTTCGTAGAGCGCGTTATTTTCGTCGCGGATTGCGTTCAGTTCTTCATCGGTAGGGTCACGGCCTTCTTTCAGCAGCGTTTTGAATAAGCTGTTGGTATCCGTGAAAGAGGCTTTGATTTCCGGCAATGCAGGCAAAAGCAGCACTACGCGGTCAAGCAGCTCAAGAAAGAGCTGTGTTTGTTTTGGGGATAATGCCATAGCGGGTTATTTCACCTCCGATGCGTGTTGAAGATAGGTTGAAAGCTCGCCAAGCGCCGTGCCAGCAATAGCAACGCTGGTGGCAAAATCGGCGTTGATGCCGATCTGCCGTGCGGCTTCTGCTGAATCGAACGTGCTTTGCACACGGCGCGAAATGGCCTGAATGTTGGTCACGTCTTTATGGCAAGGATTTTCCGGCGCGGTGTCAGCGCAGCCGTTTTTGTAGGTGAGCGCCACTTTTTGGATGGCGCGGTAATCCGTCTGCAAGCCGTAATAGCGTTGCAGCGGGGTATCGCCTTGCACCGCATTACAGGCGGTAAGCAAAGCGATGAGTGTGAAAACAAAGATGTTTTTCATGGTTGACCTCATTCGTCATGTTTTTTGAAAACTGCGGATTTGGTGAAAATGCGCAGGATGATATTGCCGATCGTGACGATGGTGACGGCGATTGCCGCCTGTTCCTCCGGCGCGATGTCGATACCGAAATTGGTGGCAAGCCATGCCGCAATTAGGGCAACGATATTGAAGATGATGGTTTTGAAACCTTGCAGCATGACTGCCTCCTTTTTGGGTTAATGATTAGGCTTGGTGTTTGCCGGAGTTTTTCTTCCCGCCGCCGTGGGCTTTTTTGGCTTCGGGTTCCGGTTTGCCTTCGCCTTCCGGTGCTTCCGCTTGCTTCTCGGTCGCGCCGTTCGCCGCATCATCCGATGGCTGTTGTTCATCGGGTTTTGCTTGCGGGTCAGGTTCTGATTCTGATTTAGGAGCTTTTTCTGACCCGGATTTTTGGGGAAAAGTACCGCTGGCAGCGGCGCGATTTTCCCTCGCGGTGTCGTATTCAGCGATTTTTTGCTCCAGCTCGTGATCGTAGCAAACATCGTGATAACGGCAGAGTATGCTTGCAGCAGAAGCAGCTTCGTTTGCAGGCACTTCGCAAAGGCCATCCACGAATTGAAAATTGCCGATTTGCAGCGTCAGGCCGCGATTCGGGCCGAAGGTTGCGAATTTAACAGTGGTGTTTTGTGACATAATTTACTCCAAGGATTGAGGTTAAAAGAAAGGCGGGAGTTTTTAGGCTCCCGCCTCGGTAGTGATGGGTTAGTTGGTAACGCCTTTGAGAGCGGCCAGACCTTTGAGCGAGAACAGCGCCAGCCCGCAGTACCATTTGACGCGGGTGATGGTTTCGTCCTTGCTTTCGGAAATACCGACTTCCTCGATCTGCATACCCGCGGCTTCATTCGCTGCGGTAAGGCCAGCGATGCCATGACTCATCGAGCCATCATCCAGCGTTCCGGCAAATACCGTGGTACAAGTGGTGCTTGAACCTTGCGTCTGATTGATAGGAATGTAGTCATTGCGGAAGATCGGGATATTACGGTAGGCAGGCACTTGCTCACCGTTCGGCAGGGTCATAATATCCGATGCACTATTGCCGCCCAGCGCACGCAGAAGCGCGAGATAGGAACGCAAAGTACGAGCGTGCATGAGGATATAATCAACCTGACCGTCCTTATCCGTCACCAAGTCGATCAGTTGATCGAGATAGGCGAAGGTAAGCACGTCACCGTTGCCGGCACCTGCGTTGGCCGTAATGGTCTGCGTCGGGTCAACAAGGCTCAGTAAGCCTTGGAAACTGTCACTCGTGCCGTCGCCGTTAATCATGCCGTCTTGGTATTTACGGCCAAGCGATTTTGCTTTTGATGCAACCTGAATCGCTTTTTGGTCATTGACGTTGGAACGAGTGGCCTGAATCAGACCATTGACTTCCGCATCACCGAGAATGGTGGTGAGGCTGGAAGTTACCGCCGTGAAGGTAGCCGCTGCTTTCGCAGTGATTGTGCCGCCGACGCCGCCATACTGCACGTCGCCAAGGGCGTTTTCACGGTTATACGCCAGCGCATTGCCTTCGATTTCGGTAAAAGGCAGGAGCTGGTAGAAGCGGTTGATGGTGATGACGTTTTCAATCACGCCAGCCACCAACATATTAAGGGAAAGTTTCGCACTTTCCGCGAGAGTTACAGAAGCCATAGGGATTCTCCGTTAATTAAGGTTAAAGTTGAGATGCGTTCCCTCGTTGGCTCCCCCGCGGATAGGACGATTTTTCTGCACGCTCGGCTTTGGCTCACCCGCCGCCGAAATCGGGCAATAAAAAAGGCGCGCCCTTCGCAGGGACACGCCTTCAAAAAACTGGTTGGTGATGAGATTACTTTTTCTGCAAACCCATCTGGATTTTCTGGATAGAGGTCAGCTCACCAGAATTATTGTTGGTCGCTGCCTTGCCTTTGCCAGCAGGTGATCCGCTGCCAGAAGCATTTGTGCCTTGGTAAAACTTCGGCTTTTGCTTTTTGAAAACTTCGCCAAAGAAGGCATCAATCGTGGTTTCAGAGGCATTGCCGGAATCGTCTTTGACCACGACATTGAAATTGTCATCCAGCGAAAACCGGCCACGGGTTAGCGTCAGCACGTCATCCACGTCCTCGGCAAATACCCCGGCCTTGGTAACGGCGCGGCGGATTTTGTCGTCGAGGATATAATTTTTCTTATCGTTTTCTGAACGCTCGACAGCCTCATTGGACTTTTTAAGTTTCTTTTCAAAGTCGGCCTTGAGATCAGAAAGTTCTTTGGTGAATGTGCCTTTGGCCTTTTCCAGGGCTTCTTCGTATTTACCCTTGGCTTCCAAAGTTTCGCGCTCGCGTTGCTCTTTTTCAGTTTCCCATTCTTTTTCTTTTTCGAGCAGCTTGCCGTATTTTTCTTTGTCGATGCTTTCCAGCTCTTTAGCGGTTTTGGTGTACTTGGTTTCAAAATCGCCACGGATTTTCCGCTCACTGGATAGCGCCTTGTCTTTGGCATTGAGCGCCGCCAGCAGTTCTGCCGGATTGAGGGCATATTTGCCTTCTTCGGTTTTCTGATACAGCTTGCGGGATTCTTCAGGAATTGCATCCAGGGAATCGGCGTTGATGGGAAGGTTTTGCATAGGTTCTCCTTTTGGTTATGGCCTCTCGCCGTTAAAAAACACGCCCCAGCTTCCCGCCGGAAACGCGCAACAAAAAAGCCGCCCGGAAATCCGAAGCGGCTTTTTATTTCGATAATGTGGTAATCAGATTAGGTCAGGTATGTTTTCCTGCCTTTTTGCAGACAACTCAAACACGCCATTCTGGTGATGACAGGTATCATCTCATTATCCTTGCGCATGACCTTCGTGTGAATCGGCACAAATTCAATAGTGTCCACACCATCATGTTCTAAACAGACATGACAGGTAATTTGCTCCGCACCGGATTCAGAACGCAATTCCGCCCTTGGACTTTGACCGCCCTCAATCACATTAAACCTAGTAATTTTCTTTTCATTTCCCATAGCCGCATATTATAGCGGCTGGCTTTATTTTTGCAACTTTGCAAAGGCGGCGGCTTCATGTTTTCGTAATTCGTCGAGCGTGTAAATGTCGCCTTTGAAATCTACGAAACGGTCAAGCGTAAGCCCGCCATCATTGAACAGCTTGGCTTTGGTCTTGCCCAGCACTTCTTCGACAACCTCTTGCGGCTGCTTTTTTAACCAATCCTGATAGGTGGTGCTTTCCGGCACTTGCCCGTCCATTGATGCGCGGGTGCTTTCAGCAAGCTCTTTGGCATCAATGCCCAGCTCTTGCCATGATTTAAGGATAGGTGTGGTGGATGATCGGCAGTTTGGATGACGCGGCGGCATCGGGCCGCTGCCCAGGTCAAAAACCTGCCCATCGAGTGATGCGCAGATAACGGTCGTGCGCCGATCGAGGGTTGCGCTGAAACGCCAAGCCTTAACAACGGATTCATTAGCCTGATACAGCTCATCCCTTGCGCGCGCCGTAATGTGGGTGATGGAAGTACGCACCAGCCTTTCTACATCGTCACGCGAACGTTGTAGGATGCCGTCTTTGTAATTCAACGTTTTACTGCCGCGTATGCGCCGGATGATGTCGGCATTGGTTTCGCCTTCAATCATGCCTATGCGTATGGCTTGCTCAATCTGCTTTACCCGCGCCGCATCGAGGTCTTTTACCTCATCGGCAATAAACCTGCCTTGCATAGGCTTGCTGGTAACCAGCGCGGAAAGCGTTTCAATCGCCGGACGCACCAACGTAATCTCGATAGGCAACAGCTTTTCGATGAGGTTAGCGTTAAAATCCACTTCGTAGTGCGCGGTATCAGTCAGCCTATTATTGAGGCGCTGTTGCAAAACTTCATATGCCTGTTGTCCAAGCTGGCGAAGCTCGGTCAGCAAGAGCCGTAGGCGCTTTTGAGAAAATTCCGTCAGGTCGGCACGAGATAGTTTTGCGATAACGTCAAGCTCGCTTTGGTTAAGCAATTCCTGCATTTCCCGCACCATCTGCGTCGAATATCGTTGCAGGTAAATTTGGTGCTGAACGCCAGCGTGGAAGATTGCCTCATTAACATTTTGCATGATGGTTAAGCAGTGTTGGCATCAGGATTATCGTTGTCAGAATTATCGGTTCCGCCTTCGGTTTCGATGCGTTCCATTTCCTCATCAATATCCAGCTCATTGCGTAAAACGTTGCGACGCTTGAGTTCGGTGAGGTAGGATTCACGGGAAAGCTCGCCGGAGAGCCGTGATTTAAGCAGCGTATCTTCGTCCTTGCCGGAGATCAGTGACAGGCCGAAGTCTTCATTAATATTAACGCCGCCAGCCTTTTCAGCGGGAAGTTTTGTCCATAATGCCATGAGCATGAAGGCTTGTTGCATGGCATTTTCCATCCGCCGCACCATGTCGTGAAGGGCAGAATTGGTTTTGGCGGTATCCAGCGCGGCAGCGGTTGCCGTGCTGTCGCCGGAACGCTGGGTCAGCATTTGCCCGCCCATAGCTTCCATTTTGGCTTCAAGGTCGAGGATGGATTGCCGGCCACTCTCTACAGCCGCGCCAGTATGTTCAACGAAGGTCAGCTTTGCTTGCGGGTCTTCGGAAATAATCATCCGGTTCGGCCCGATTTCAATATCCTTCTGGTCTTGAGCAAAGCCTGCACCATGCAAAAGCGGGAAGCGGATAAAGTGCAGGATATGCTCCTGGTCAGATGATGACTGCCAGTGCAGCACGTTAAGATGCGCCAAGTCGAGCAAGGGCGGCTTTGCCATCATGTGACAGATTTTGCCCGTGTAGAAGGTCACAAGTGGAATACGGCCAAGGGATAGCTCGCCTTGGTCAACGATAACCCAATCTTTCTTTTGCAATTCGTAGAGTTCAAAACGGTCAGTGTAGAGAACACGGATGCGCTGAACGGATTTCTCGCCCCAATCACCATCGGCTTCGGTGGTATGTTCGCGGATACGCACCTGTGTTAAAGTGCGAATGCCATTAATAAGCTCGGAGCGCCAGCCGATAAGGTCTGCGGCGCGCACTACAACGATATAAGGCCGGGCTTGCAGCTTTTGCTCATCTGCCAATGTTTTTTCGCCATCGCTCCTAGGGTAATCTACGAGTAAATGAACCAATCCATCAGCAAGGCCATATTCAAACACTTCGCGGCAAAAAGTTGTGATGTTGCTACCGCAAAGGTCGATGTCGTTACACCATTCCTTAATTTGCTCCGGCGTATCTTGAAGCAGGTTTACCGGCTTAGAAAACGGCTTGCCGACGAGTTTTTGCACGGTATCGGCAAAGGCATTGTAAAGCACTGACCGCGCAAGGCGATTACGGTAAGCGGCAATGCTTTCTTTCGGCTCGCGCGGCAAGTATTTTTGTCCTGCTTCGCGCATAGCTTCCGTGCCGCCCATGAGCGCGGTAACCAGCTCAAGGTCGGAAAGCATTTCGAGATACCCTTTTGAAGGGGTATCTACCGTTGGTTTTTTAGGCATGAGATTATAACCTGAATTCGCTACTTGTTTGTTTTTCGCCGCCGCCCATGATCGCGTAGCGGGTTTCATCGGCCGCGTGGTCTTCGGAAACTGTGTCCACGTCATCGGGTTTTTTGCTGTCACGCTGCAACACCGGCACCGTGCGTATCCAATCCACGCAGTTATCAAAGACCCAAAGCCCTGCGGCCTCCGGCGTTTCCTGCAAGCTGGCTTGCATCATGCCGCGCATTTTCTGCCAGCCAGCGACGCGGTTGTTATCAGCCTTAGAAAAGGTAATCATGCCGCCAGCCTCACGCGCGCCTTCGCGCAACTGGTCATAGATGCTAGGCCCACCCGCCTTGATGAAAATGGAAGGGTCAGCAACGCAGCCGCGCCAGTTATAGCCTTGGCTGCGGTTCACGATTGCCGCGCCGATCTGCTTGTTATTAAGGTTCAGGCCAGTATCCGGCTTTACGTAGCCTTGGCTATCTTTCGCCACGGTGTAGAGTTCACCCACGCGAATGAGTGAGCCGCGAGGAAAATGCAGGCCAAGGTTTTCGATAACCTGACCATCACTTTCAGCCCAGAGGCCGAGTGACGATGGTTTTGCCGAACCCCAGTCGAATGAGCGGCGCATACGCCAACCAGCCGGAATTTTGAACGGTGTGAGGATTTGCTTGGTTGGACTCCAAACATCATCGAAGAAGCCGCCCGCGACAATATCCCATATCCCGAAGCGCCATGCTTTAATCAATGCAGCAGATCCCGCCTGCAAAAGACGGCGCTCATAGCCGGGGTCTTTGAGCATCAGCGCCGGGTTGTCTTCCAGCTTGGCCGGAATGAATACCCGCGTTTCGCCGCTGGTCGGGTCGATAATGCGCGTGTAACCTGATGGCGCCGGGGTGATGTAGCGTTGTTTTACCCAGTTATGGCCTGCGCCGCCGGGGTTACCCGTAAGCCGCAATTTGACTTTCACGCCATGCGCAGAACGCAAGGTGGCGCGAATGCGGTCAATGGCGGCAGAGGTCGGCCAGTTGGTCACTTCCTCGATGCAAATCCAGGTATAGCTATGGCCTTGGTAGTTTTCGGCATCCTGCTCATCCCATAAATGGCGCAGTTTCAGGGTAGCGCCGTTCGGGAAAAGCCAGAGCTGGTCGCCCTTTAACCAGATTGCGCCGAGCTTGGGATAGATTTGCTGCGCGCGGAACTGGACTTCCTCAAGCTGTTTGTAGGTGCGGCGGAAAAATACACCACGGGCATATTGACCGTAGCGGCCTGCATGAATGGCATAATCGCCCAGCATCCCATCGGTTTTGCCGCCGCCGCGCGCGCCGCCGTAAAACACTTCATAAATCTCGCAGGAAACAAGAGCTTCTTGCGGCCCCGGTTGGGGTGTCCAGATTGGAATGTAATTTTTTACCCGCCCTTTGGTTTGTGTTTTGCTTCCCATGCTTCATCATTCTCGATTGCGGCTGGGGCTTCGACTACGAACCGGAGCGATTCGCCATTTGCACCGGAGAATTCCTGACGCTCGGTGTACCCTCGGTTTTTGCCCTTGGTTTTGAGAAAGAAAATGATGGCGGTCAGATCGCCTTCACCGATTTTTTCGGCAAGTTTGCCCTCGGCCAGGTCAATGCGAGATTCTTCGCATTCCTCGACCACTCGTTGCAGGCGCTTGTTTGCTTTAACGTAATTAGTGACCGTGCTAGGCGCACAGCGCAGTTTATTGGCAGCCAGATATTGCAAGCCTGCGGAATCGCGCAGCGCCTGCTCAATTTCAGCCTGTGTGAACTTCTTTTTCTTTGGCATTGTCGGCAGTTTCCTCGTTTGCCTCTGCCGGGATTTCCGCCTTCAGTTGCTCAAGACGTTCCATTGCCAGGTCTGCCAGCTCACGGATGGCAACGGCATTATTGAAAACGTTTTTGAATTCTTTGACGGCAACGATGGTTTCAAAAAGCCGCGTATAATCTTCATACGCCGCCAGCAGATAGGTTTTCTTTTCATTGGGTTTGCCCAAGCGTTCGAGATATTCCATGAACGCTTCTTTTTCCTGCGGCAGGAATTGCAGCACGATTTCTTCATACTGCGGTGTGCCGATCGCAAGGCTGTCGATATTCAGCTTTTCCAGCAAATTAAACGAATCATCCGTTAAGCCGGAATAGGCTTTGTATTCCATCGTCAGCGTTTCGTAGAGCTTGCCGAGAATATTGGGGTCATCCTGCCCGGTAATGGCATTGTGCGAAAGCTGCAAGGCAAGCCTGCGCTCCGGCGTCAGGTAGCATTGAACGACCATCACCGGCATGGTGGTTTCACCCGCCAGCACCGCGGCTTCGACGCGGTGATTGCCGGAAAGCACAATCAGCTTTTTGGTTTCATGGTCAGGATAGACCAGTACCGCGCTCGTTGCGCCGCCATCTTTTTTGATATTGCTGGAAAGCCTGCGCATCTGGTCGGCGGTCATGAACCGCGCATTGTCTTCGGCGCTCAAGGTTTGCAGCAAGGCGGTCGGCACTTCCGAAAAGCAAACGGTGATTTGCAGGTTGCTATCGACGGGCGCAGCTTCGGCTTCCGGCACGGGGAAAGCAATTTGTTCCGGCTCAATGAAGCGGTATTTGCGGATTTCCGTAGGGATGGAAATAACCGCGACTTCTGATGCCTCTGGCTGGTCGGCGGTTTTCTTAGTTTTCTTCGACATATTTTTTCCCATAGTTCGGCCAGTACCAAGCGGAATACATTTCCTGCGGCGTTTCGGCGCGCATGGCAGAGCCGTAGTTGATGATATTGCCTTCCGCAGGGTCGTCAGCTTCGCGCCGGTTCAGCATTTCGTAAATGCCACGGTATTTCATGGAAACAGGGTTATGCGTCCGTGCTGTGGTCACCACATAGTCAACACGGCTGATGAGCTTCTTGCTGACGATCGACAGCAAGGTTTTGGAAGTGGCGAGCTTGGCGATGAGCTTGGAAAGTTTAGCCTCGCGGCTGATTGTCACGTCCGACAGCAGGTAAATCGTGTTGTGGCCGAAGGTTGGAAATTTCGGCAGGGAATAAATGATGCCGCCGACGAGCATCTTATCAATGAAGATTAAGAAGTTTGCCACGCCGCTCGTGTGGATGATGGTTTTTTGCAGGTATATGTCCTTGATGAAATCCATGTGGCGGCTTTCAGCGAGAACAACCTGAATCTCGCTTTTGGCTGTGAGCTTGCTTGCGTCGATAGGGTCATAGGCAAACGGCTCTGGCGCTTTGTAGATATGGCGCACACTGGATTTGTCGGTGCGGGCATAGCAGTAATGCGGCACTTTGCGCCCGGTCACATATTCCAGCACAGGCTTGCGGTGTTCAAAGAGCTGATCGGACAGGATGCAGTAATTCACGCCGGAAGCGTCAACCTCATCAATAATCTTGCCCAGCATTTTCGGTTCATAGAGGTCATAGTCCGGCGCAGGCCAATGGATGTTGTTGTCGATAAATTTGAACTGGCTTTCGTAATCGCCTTTGAAGAAAGGCGGGAATGCCAGGATGCCCGCGCCTTCCTCGATGGCGTGTTTGACGTGGGTGCGCCAATCGCCAGCGAAGTAGCCTTGCAGCGGCATTTCAGGGATGATGCGGTCAAGGCGGTCTTTGGCCTTGTTGAAGAAATGCTCAAAGTTTTCGACGTAGTAATTGAAATGCTTGCGGGCATATTCATTTTTGCGCCCGCCGTAACGCGCCATATCGCAGGCGACCAGTAATGCCGCTGTTTTTTCAAAGAAGCTGTTTACATCCGGGCGCTCTTGAATGAATGACAGGTCACCCTCGAACATGATGTTGAATTCTTTGTTGCAGGCGAGATAGCCAACCGCCGAGGAATACAGGCTCACGTCATTGCTGATGACGGGCAGATGCGGAAATTTTGCCTTAAGCGCACGCTCGATGCGGAAGCTGCCGGAGCAGCAGACATACGCCTTTTTCCATGCGCTGAAATCTATGATGCGAAACACCTGCTCGATGCACTCTGTCGGTACAGCTCCGTAGAACATGGCAACCTTGCAACCTTTTGTTATCGTTGAAAATTATTTTTGTTTGCAGGTCGAATTTTGTGGACGGTCAAGGTCACTTGGATAGGATTTAATTTGGCAATTTTGCCAACTACCACAACCAAACCAAGGAGTTAAATTATGCAAACAATTCAGTTAAGTAACCTTAGTGTTTCCAAACACTTCAACGTCAGGAAAACCGACACGAAGAAGGGTCTGGAAGAACTCACCTCCAGCATTGCCGCGCATGGCCTGCTGGAAAATCTCGTCGTCATTAAGACGAAAGAGAAAAATAAGTTTGAAGTCGTCGCCGGAGGCCGCCGCCTGACCGCCCTGCAATTATTGCAGAAGCAAGGCAAGCTGCCCAAAACCCATGCGGTGAACTGCGAGATCGTCGAAGAAGATAAGGCCGAGGAAATCAGCCTTGCCGAAAACGTCGTGCGCTCACAAATGCACCCAGCCGATCAGTTTGAAGCGTGGTCAAGGCTGGCAAAGGATATGTCCGTTGCCGACATTGCCGCGCGGTTCGGTGTTTCGGAAATCACCGTGGAGCAACGGCTGAAACTCGGCCGCGTGTCGCCCAAGCTGATGAAAGCCTATCGCAACGAGGAATGCTCGTTAGAAGCGTTAATGGCATTCACCATTACGGACGACCACGCCAAGCAAGAGGAAGTGTTCAAGCAGTTCAAGGGTGGCTGGCAGATGAACAATCCTAATAATATCCGCAGCGCATTAACAGAAACGATGGTACGCGGCGATGATAAGCTGGCAAAGTTTGTTGGCCTTGATACCTACAAGCTGGCAGGCGGTGAATTCCGCACCGATTTGTTCAGCGAGCGTGACAGCTTCTATCTTGAGAATCTGCCGTTACTGCGCGAGCTGGCAGAAGAGAAGCTGGCAAAGGTGGCTGCACCGCTGCAAGACAAATGGAAGTGGGTTTCCATCAATCTTGACCTTGGCTGGGAAGAAAAGCAGCAATATGGCCGCTTTTATCCGCACCAGATTGGCGAGGTTCCGAAGAAGTTGCTGAAACAGCAAGAAGTGCTGGAACGCAAAATGGAAGAACTTGATGAGGCCGAAGATTATGACGACGATGCTGCCGATGCGCTCCGTAAGGAAGAAGCGGAATTGGAAGCAAAGCTGGCAGAATATCAAGGCTTCACCGATGAAGAACGTGCCGCATCTGGTTGCATCGTGACCATTTCCCATGACGGCAAGGCGGAAGTGCTGGAAGGCATGATACACCCTGACGATAAGAAGGCCGCTGCCAAAGCCGCCGACAAAACCGAAGGGGCAAAGGTCAGTAATGCCGGCAAGCACACGATGCCATACAGCCAGGCACTCGTTGACCGCCTCAAGAACTACCGCTTGCAGGTAACGCGCCCGTATATGGCCGAGAACTTTGAAGTGGCGTTCGATGCAACGGTTTACATGATGTGCCTGCGCAGCCTCAATTCTGCCCATAGCTATTACTATGGTAAGGATTGGCTACGAGTGAAGCCGGAAAACTATCACTTCCCGCATCTGATGACATCGGAAGATGAAACCGGCTCTGCCCTGCATCAGCAAGAGGAAAAACTCTTTGCTGGCCTGCCGCTTGCTTGGATGAACATCAAGGACGAAGCCAAGAAATTCGAGGCTTTCTGCGAATTGGCTTTGGAAGTGAAGCAACGCCTGTTTGCGGCCTGCGTTTCCCGCTCGCTCACTCCACAGCTATCCATTGAGGATAAACCTTCGCCGGTTGCCGAAGCGGTGTTCAAGCGGCTGGGTGTCGATGTTGCGACACATTGGAGGCCGAGCCAAACCAACTTCTTTGATCGTGTGACGAAGAAAGATGTGCTGGAAATCGGCGAATACATCTTTGGCGAAGCATGGTCGAAGGAACAGGGCAAGAAGCCGAAGGGCGATGTGGTTGCTGTCTTGCACGGTGCATTTGCCAATCCTGACCAGCCGCAATTTACGCCGGAGCAGCAAGCCAAGCTGAAAGCATGGCTGCCGAAAGGCATGGCGTAAGTGCAATAAATGACGGAGGGCGCAAACCCTCCGTCACCTTGCACACAGGGAACCACCCCCATGCGCACTACCACAACCTTCTGAAAACCAGAAGGATGTGGGCTCATTATCGCGCTTATTTTTCTAAGTGCAACTGCAACCTAAGGAACGAATATGCCAAAAGAAATTGCCGATTACGGCAAGCAATTCCTCACGACCTTTAACCGCCTGTGCTATGGCCGGAGTTGGCAAGAGGTGTTTCGTGATTTTGTTGAGATTGCCGCCGCTACTATCCACCAGCAACCCTATCATGTCGGATTGCTGGAAAAAGACGAAGATTATGAGCGCATCGAGCAGCTTTATCTTTCGACCATCAAGAAATTCAAGGCCGAGGAAATTGCCCGCATCGTGGAGCTATTCAGCATCACGGTCTTGGCGCTGCATGAAACCCGCGAGGATTTTCTTGGCGAGCAGTATATGCAGCTCGGTATCAGCAATAAGCATAACGGCGAGTTTTTCACGCCGAAGCACGTTAGCCGGATGATGGCGCAAATGCAGATGTACGGCATTGGTGATCTGGTGGAGGCCAAAGGCTATGTCACCTTGTCGGAGCCTGCTTGCGGTGCAGGCGGCATGGTGATTGAAGCCGCCAGAGCTTTGAAGGAATCAGGGCATGACCCGCGCAATACGATGTTGTTTCAGGCGGTGGATATAAACCGCACTTGCTTCAACATGGCATACTTGCAATTAGCCGCGCTGGAATTGCCGGGTGAAGTCATCCACGGCAACACGATACTGATGGAGCATTGGGAGAAGCGTTCAACGCCGCAATGGAAATTGATGCAACGGTATGGTGTGAGCGCCGAATTATTGCCGCCATTCAAATGGCCGGAACGTCCGATGCCAGAGGCGGTTAAGACAATGCTCCCCGCACCGCAGAAATCCTCGCAATTCGTGTTCGATTTTTGAACGAAAAATAGCGGTTTTCTGCCGAATTTTGTGGACGGTCAACGTCACGGGGCTAGAATGTTTTTACTACCACAACCACTTATAAAAGAAGGAGAAATTACTATGGCAGAAGAAGAATTTATTGAGTTAAACGAGGATGAGTTTAACGAGCAATACCCGCTCGTTGAAAACCACCTAAATCCGAACGCAAGCTGGGTCTATATGACCGAGAACGATGCCGATCAGCGCGGTTGCCTGTTTGAAACCTATGGCGCCGAGCATGAGTTTGTGCGCCAGCAAAACCCGCGCTGCATCTGGACGCTGTGCGATGGTGATGACGGCGGGCAATTCCTAAGCAGCGGATATCACTTCGTGAACCGCATTGGGTATCTGATTAGCAAAGAGCCAGTGCCGGAAGGCAAATATATCCAAGTGCCGCTGCCGAGCTGGTCGGAAGAAGCCGCCTAACCCCTAAAAAGCCAAGGTTTGAAAAACCGCTGAAAGCAGCGGGTGGAAAACTGCGGCCTGAATTTAACCCTAACAGGAGAATGAACGATGAAAAAACTGAAACTCAACTGCGAAGGCAAGACCGACGAAGATCTGGTCTTGGCGATGGAAGAAGCCACGCGGCTTGTGCGTGAAGGCTTTGGTAGCGGCTTTGACCGCAATGAAGATGGCAATTTCCACTTTGAAATAAAGGAGGCAGCATGAAAAACGGTCAGATAACCCATTATCCCGATATGACGGTGTATGAGTTCCCGCAGGAAGAATACCGCGGCTATCGTATCGTCCAGTTAAGCGCGCAGGGTTTTTGCGTGTATCACATGAGCAATCTGCGTCAGCTCGTATGGGAGGCGCATGACGAAGCAGCCTGCAAGAAATGGATTGATAGCCAGGTTGACCGCTTGAGTGCGAACAAGCTGGCGCGGGCTTTCCTTGAAGTTGCCACGCGCCCGGTATCATACGATGCCGAAGCAAAAGAGCAATTTCACCGTCGCGGGAAAGCCTTACTCAAGCAGATTGCATCCGACCTTGGCTATGCCAAAGGCAGTTTCGACCTGCGCAATAACAAAGCCGGAATTGCCGTAAGCGGTGAAGTGACGCTGCACACGGATGATTTGTACGTCCAGCTTTCGCAAAGCTGCGTGGGCGGTGGCGACATGGATATTCTGTTCCGCGATTGCCAGCATCGCCGTGATTACAGCGGAGGTCGAAACCAATTTATGAGCTTCGATTACCTGCGCAATTACGACAGCGTTTTAGAGCGGCTAAAAGGTGCAAAGCGCAAGGCGGATTAATCCTATCTAAGTTATTGATAATAAAGATAATTTATTCCGTTTTTTGTGGACACAATCCGCAAAAAAGCTAGAATGTTTTTACTACCACAACCAACCAAACCATGAGGCAAACGATGTGTATTTACCAAGAGCATTATGAGCGAATAGTTCGCTTATTTCCTGCGGTCACGCAATGCGCGGCGCAGGATGCAATCACCATTCCAACCAGCCCGATGACGGGCATTATCAAGGTCAAGCAGCGCGGCCAGTCCGTGATGCGCGTGGAAATCGGATTCCATTATCGGCGCGGCGAAGAATTACTGCCCGACCATAAAATGACCGTGAAGCTCGATCTGCATGAGCGCAAGGCCATTCCTGAATCCATCTGGTTTAAGTGCCGAGGCACGACGCATACCCGCGAACCGAAAGTTGGCGTGAACCAGCAAGTGCTTGGCGTGATGAACAACCGCCTTGCAGATTGGCTGGGCATTCTCGCCAGCGGCAGCGCAACCATTCACTAAGCAGGAAAATCGCCATGACCATTTACCTGCATTTGCTGGGCGCTTTCGCTTGCCCGGAATTAGAAGCCGAAAGCCCTGATGCCGTAGGCTGGATTCATACGCTCGGCCCGCTCGATGCGGTGGCGACGTTTCAGGATGGCCGGGTGCGCCTGAATTTCAAGAAAGCGAAAAACCCGCAGCGCGAAGGGCTTGTTGAAGGCAAGTGGCTCAAGCGCGTTGGCAACCAATACGAGTTTGGCGGTCAGAAATACGCCACGTTCGTTATCAATCACAAACGGAGATACCCATGAAAGACGCAGTAATTAAACAGTGTCAGGCCAACTATAAGCGCCTGCTTACCCTCCTACCGGACGTGCAGACAATGCAACCAGGTACGGCGGTCAAGATGAAGGCCGATCAGTTCATGGATTTGTGCATCGACGTAATCCAGCAGCAAGGCACGGTGACGCAGATCAGCATGGCGCATTACTACGAGCAGAACGGCGATTTAGTCCCTGACCCGGATATGGAAGTGATGCTCATGCACGCTACGCAAATGGCGCTGCCGGTGCATTTCCAAAATGCCTTTGCCTATCGCGTGTGCATCGAAGGCACGAAAGTCATCAACGGCAAAGAGCTGGCTGACCAAAGTGCCTTTTTAAGTATGTGGCTGCGCAATATCAAAGCGCAAGGCCATAAGCTCGCAGAAAGCAGAACGGCATAGGAGGCGAAAATGAAAACAGGAAATTATTTCATTGGCGCTTCCGGTGGCCGCTATTTCTATTCAGACATTGCCGCGCGGGTCTGTACCGAAGTGCCGCACACACGCGGCAAACATATCTTCGTCCAGCTCGATGCGCTTGGCCTGCGCCAAGAGTTTAATGACGGGCTGACGCCATGCGGCCTTCCTTACACCTTCGTTGAAGCGCAGGAGGCCGTATGTCAGCCTTTGTAGTGCCTTATGCGCATATCACGGTGCTTGCGGTATTTATCAAGCAGCGAGGTATCCGCCCAGCCATGACCGTGCAAGAGATTGGCGAAAAGCTGTATAGCGAAAATGTGAAGAGCATCCGCTATCGGTATCCTGACGATGATGAGGATTACGGCAAGTTTGCGATCGACGAGCGCGCCGCCTTCATCCGCCCTTCGCTGGTGCAGATAATTAAGGCGGCAAATTGCCTCGATTATCAGTCGTGCGAGCATCCTTCCTATCGTCAAAGCGAAGTGTGCCGGATGCTCGATGCCGTCACTGCTTTGGCGTTGAAAGAATTGCCTGTGCGTGTCAACGGCCATGCTTGGAATGAGAAGAACATTTACGACCATCCCGAATACGATAAAGCGGCATGGGTTGTGGATTTTCTCATCGAGTATCCGGCAGTTGCCTAGCGTGGTAAAAAACAATTAAGTTACTGAAAAAGCTGGCCTTCTTATTTGCTCCTGCTATAATTTTGCCGCTACCACAACCAACCAAAAAGAAGGACTATTTATGCAGACCAGCAATTTCTGGAACTTTACTGGCCCAGGCCGAATTATCATATCCCGCGGCTTCCCGCGCAACCTTGGCGAAGGCTATCGCATCTACCGCGCACTCAACCCCGGCCCGTGGTTTAATGACCCAGATCTGAAAAGCAGTGAGGCAAAATTCCGTGACCGTTATTTCCGTGAGATTTTGAAGCCGCTCGATGCGCAAAAGGTTTATGACCACCTGCATCAGCTCGTGAAAGGTCATGAGCCGGTGCTGCTATGCTGGGAGAAAGACCCGACGCAGCCCGACGAATGGTGTCACCGCCGCATGGTAGCAGATTGGTTTGAAGATCAGCTTGGCGTCAAAGTGCCGGAGTTTGTACCGGCCAAGAAAGCGAAAGCCTCTAATCAAGGCTCACTGTTTTAATTTTTAGAACCGGAAGCGCCGCCGCTAGTCGTTGATGACGCTGGAGCAGTAGGAGCAGCAGGAGCCGCTACAACTGGAACTGCCGGTATTGTCGATGCTAGAGGCGGTGTGCCTCTTGTGCCTGATTGCGGCAGCATTGACGTAAGCACTTCGATGCCATCTTGTGCATAGCCGTGAAAAATCTTTCCATTATCCTTCGACATGGTTATTGCCCCTCTCCAGTAGAACCGCCTGCAGGCGCAGAAGGTGCAGCAGGCGCAGCCGCTACGGGTTCAGCAGCAGGAGCCGCAGGTAAAGTCGATGAGAGAGGCGGCGTTCCTTTTTGAACATCACCGCTTGGCATCATGGATGAGAGTGGCGAAAGGCCATTTTGTAGTTCGCGTGGGTCTGACATATTTTTTCCTTGCCATGTGTTGATTATAGCAAAGATGATAAACAGAAATACGCCAAAGGTAAAACCGGAAATTGAGATAGCGTTAAGGCGCTTAGTCCATCTAGCCCAGCGGTGAATGCTGGCAATGAACTTGTGGTCGTCTTTGTATTTATCTTTATTAACGGTGTAGGTATCCAGACGATCTGCGGTGTAGGCTGCCGTGATGAACGAATAAAGTGTTGCCAGCATCGAAGTTGCCAAGCACACCCAGGTAATCATCAGGAGCCAAAGGACATGGCCGCAATAGACTTTTTCATAAAAGGTCAGAGAAACGCCCAAAGCGGCAGAGCAAAGAGTAAGCAATGCTTTATCGCGTGACTCATGGCTCTTGTCATAAATCTGGCGGATAAGGTCTAAGTTTTTGTCGTCGAGTGATTTTTCAGTCATGCCATGACTATAGAATATCACGATAACAAAACAATAATATTGGAGCGGCTACCGGGACTTGCACCCGGCTGACAAGGGGGCACCTGTGTCATCCTCTATAGGTCGCCGCATATTGTATCGCGCTCCACAGATACTGGAAAGCGATAAAATGTTGATTTAGAACGAAAAATCTTTGTTTTTCAGGTCGATTTTTGTGTACGGCAAAGCGTCCGTGTGGTTGGATTTCCTTATAAGAAATTGAAACACAAACACAAAAGGAACTAGCCATGACCGACAATTTTGCACAACGCGCCCTGATGATAAATGCTGAACGCCGCGTTGAAGTTACGCGCAAACAGCTCAAGAGCGACATCGAATGGACTATCCGCCACTTGCAAGAAGAGCTGCAAAGGCTGGAAGCCCGTGATGACGTTTCGACGATGGTATGCTCCGCGATTAGCGATCTGCCGAAAGATGCCGCCGCATTCCACATGGCTAAAGAAGTGCTGGCAGAAATTAAGGCTGCACAGCCCGAACAGAATTAACCACTACCACAACCAACCTAAGGAGAATGACTATGACGAAAGCCACTAAGAAAAAACCTGCGGCCCCGAAAGCCAAGAAAGCGAAAGCTGAACCTGCGAAAGTAACGCGCCTGCGCAAAGCAGCGCCGGAAGATGTGATGCAGTTGCTTCCGCTCAATAAGATTTACGCCAATGACGAGCAAGCCCGGAAGCACTTTGATGAGAACGAACTGCGCCAGCTTGCCGCGTCGATCAGAGTGCAAGGCTTAATCAGCCCGATTGTCGTAAGGCCGGATGGTACTGGCAGCTACATGATTGTTGCTGGTGAGCGCCGTTACCGCGCCTGCAAGCTGCTTGAGCTGGAAAACGTGCAGGTCATCATCAAGCAACTGTCCGATGCTTCGCTGACCGCGCAGATGATTATCGAAAACTTGCAGCGCGTGGATATTTCACCGCTGGAAGAAGCGCGCGCATACCGCAAGGCGATGGATGATTTTGACCTCACCGCCGAGCAATTGGCGGAAACGGTTGGCATCTTGCAGCCGTTCCGTGTGACCGATCGCCTGACGCTGCTGAACCTGAAACCGGATTATCAGAATTGTCTTGAGCAAGGCATCCTGACACCTACCCAGGCATTCTACCTGTCGAAGGTTGCGCCGGAATATCAAGACCCATTTTGGCGTATGATTCGCAGCGGCAAAGTGGATAGCAGTGAGCTTGCTGCCGTTGCGCAGAGCTTTACCGATGCCGCCAACCAGCCTGAAATGTTCCCTGAGGTGAAGCTGACGGAAGAAGAAGTACGCGCCATTAAGAGCCTTGAGCAGCATATCGACACGATGGCCGCAACGCTTAACCGTTTCTTCAACAAGGATGGGGAAATGGACATTGTGAAGAAAATTGACCGCATTCGCGCCAGCACGATCGCTGACAAGCTGGGGGCAATGGGCAAGGTTCTGGCAATGGCGCAGAAGAAATTGCTTGAGCCCGTTGCGCAGAAGAAGGTTTTTGATTCGCTGAATGATGCCGGCGAAGTCGAAGAAGTAACCGCGAGCGTGGAAGAAGCGTTGGAGGCCGCTTAATTTCCATCATTGTGCGACGAAGGCCGGATGGTGTGAAAGCTGTCCGGCCTTTTTTTTAGAGATTCATTTATCGAGCAAAGCCGCCTGAAAAATCTTTAGAGGCAAGGCTTTCTGCGGGTTTCAAGCAAAGCGTGTGATTTTTGCTCCCTGTCCCAAAAGGGTAAAAACCTCCATTTCTGACCTTAGAAGGGGGTAAAACGAGGCAAAAACAGGGTAAAACACGGGATTTTTAGGGGTACGAAATTCATTTATTCCGTGTGGGCAAAAAAAAGCCCCGGCTTCTGCCAGGGCGTAATTTTTCGATTATGGGAAGATGATACATAACGCCGTGACGCTATGCAAGATATTTTTTCAGTATTTCAATATCTTAGCAAGTTTGCAAAGATTCAAATGGTGGAAAGGTATAATATGTGACTATTCACCCTCCGTTATTATAGCTTAATAGGAATAAGCTATAACAATAATACTTGCTATTATAGCTTTATCCGTATATAGTATAATAATAAGCCTAAAAAGCCACTCTTATTATAGTTTAGAGGACTAAATGACGACACAAGCAACCCGCAGCGGGCATTACGAGAAGTTTGGTGAACACGAGCATTTCGTGCCGAAACCGCTACCGCCAGAACCCAGCTTCCAGATGGATGCGGAAATGATCTCGCTCTACGGCGAGGCCATGCAGAGTTTGGGGCGGCTCGATGAGGTAGGAACCCGCATCCCCAGCAAGCGCCAGTTCATTGACGTGTATGTGGCGAAGGAAGCCGTGCTTTCCAGTGAAATCGAAGGCATTTATACGACGCTAACCGAAGTGCTGGAATTTAATGCGCGGAAGAAAATGCGCGAAAATCGCAATGTCGAGGATGTGCTGAATTATCTCGATGCGGTAAACCATGCGCTTGATATGGTGCGCAAACAGGGCTTGCCGCTGACGAACCGCGTCATCAGAGAAAGCCACCAGGTACTGCTTGCTGGCGCGCGCGGCCAGAACAAAACGCCGGGAGAGTACCGCAAAGTGCCTGTGTTCGTCGGCAAGCTCGTGCCGCCACCTTCGCATTATGTGCCTGACCTGATTCGTGACCTTGAGAAATTCATCAACGAAGATAGCACCTGTGAGCCGCTTATCCGCGTTGGGTTGGCGCACGTCCAGTTTGAAACCATCCACCCGTTTTTGGATGGTAATGGCCGTATCGGGCGCTTGCTGATTGTGCTGATGATGCTGGAATACGGCTTGCTGAAAGAGCCGATTTTATATCCGTCTTTCTACTTTAAGAAGTTCCGCAGCGAGTATTACAGCAGGCTCGATGCCGTGCGGGTAAAGGCTGATTATGAGGGATGGATTAAGTATTTTCTGCGTGGCGTGAAGGAATCCGCTGATGATGTGGTTACCCGCGCATGGCGGGTGGATACGCTCATTCGTGAAAGCTCGGAGCGCATCGAGGCGGCGCTTGGCCGCAACCGCGTGAAAGGCTTAAAGCTGCTCGATAGCCTCTGCCACAATCCGGTAATGACCATCAATGACGTGGCCGAAGCGATTGAAACCACTTACCCACCGGCAAAGAAGTTGGTGGATAAATTCGTGGAAATGGGAATTTTGCAGCCCGAAGAAGGCAAGCAGCGCAACCAGAGTTTCAAGTTCAAGCGGTATCTGGACGAACTTGAGCGCGATTAATCACGAATAGTATGGTAGCGTTTTTGCTTCCGGCGCTGTTCGTTGTGAATGTCGTTATAGACCTCATACACCGCATCCAGCACCAGGCCGATGAGTTTCTTGCCTGACCTCCGCGGCCATTCCGTCCATTTTTCCAGCTCATCAATCGGAATGCCCGTAATGCTGACCTGATAGGCAACTTCCCAAAAGGTTATGCCGCGCTCTTTGTCGATATTGCGCTTCATCAGCTCCTTGCGCACACGGCCATACCGTCGCTGGGCATCAATACGGCCCTCGGCAAAACCTGAAAAGCGATTGCCGCCGCCAGAGCGGGGTTGACCATCCATGAGCGTGACGATCGCCCGCGGCACCATGCCGCCATAATAGCAATCGGCGTAAAGCTGTTCGCCCGCCTTGTGCTGGTCTTCGCCGATCAGCGCGTATGCCTTGCAATAATCCAGCGTGGTTTGCGTGATGTTACGAACGCGCTTGCGGCCTTTTTTCTGGTCGGTGTAGTTGCCCTCGGTATCGACATACTCAATTTTGAGAACGTGGTGATTTTCCAGCTCCGGTGAGCCCAGGTCAGAATCATAGCCGTGCTTGGCCGTATCACGGTTGATTTTCTTGTGAGTGATGGCAAGGAAATCCGTCTTTTTCTTTGAGTCACGCGGTTTTTTCATGGGTAGGTTCCGGTTGGGGGTTAGTAATTCCATGCAGGGTTTTCAGCATCCGTTCGGCCATATCGGGGCTTAAATGTTGGTCGGTTACAGCTTCCTGAATTTTCTTCTCGGTACGGCGCAAAAGCTCGGCTTGGTGCGCATCGGCTGAAAGCGGCGTGTAGGTTCTGCCGCTGATCTGCGCCATCATTGCTTCCACTTCGAGGGAGGTTTGTGCCTGTTGCTCCAGCTCGGCCAAGGTGATAGGCGGCGGCAATTTCGGCGGTTCATTCGCCACGGCAAGCAACCGCTCAAGCCGGAATAACAAGGTTTTCCGCTGGCGTAGGTCATCTTCGACCAATGCTTTCAACCTCCCAGGACGGGGAAAGAAATCACAGCGAGGGTCAGGGTCATTGCGGTAAATGGCGCAGGCTTTTTGCAGCAAATCAGGCGGAAATTCCGCAAGGTCGGTTAGCGCATCGTGAATCATGATTTTGAAATCGCGGGAATCGCGGTGACCCATCGGACACCAGACCGAAAGCCGCTTGAGTTCAAAGCCTGCTTCTGCAGGTGTTGCAGGCACAGCCAAAAGCCGGACGTGTTCAACCGCGTCGATCAGTTCAATGTATTGCTCGCTATTGCGCTGGATGACAGGCACAGGCCGGAGTTGGCGGCTTTGAAATCCCTCGGCGCGGCGGTGGTCTATGGCGCCGGTTGCGGTGAGCGGATATTTGCAGAGCCAATCAATCTCGTTCGCGCTCGTGTACGACTTCAACCAAGGCTTGAGTGAAAGCGTCATGACCGCTGCGCGCGCGGGGCGCGTATTGTCGGCTGGCGTCAGGTTTAGTTCCGTCATGGTTGACCTCCGGTATTGGGTTTTGTTGGTAGAATTTTCGGTCTTTCACCGCATCGGGAATGGCCGTGCGGAAATAGGCCAAGCTGCCGATGGGGTGCTTGCCTTTGCGGTGATGGGAATGCAGTTGCTTGAGGAAAACCTGCCGGCACAGCTCACGGTCAGCTCCGGCCGCGATAAACTGCGCGGCAATCATAGCATCCTCGCCATGCGGCCAAGGCCGTGCGAGTTGTTCTCCGAACACTTCAACGATTGCTTCGTCAAAAGCCCTGATGATTTCTACAGGTGTCGCGCGCGCAGGCGTGACCTCATCATCTCTTAATTCCGGTTTTGGCTGGGGTTCAGGTTGGGGTTCAGGGGGCGCAAAGTCCTGCACACTGCCGGATACTGTATTGGATAGGGTATGCGATACGGTATATTGTTGAGGATTTCCGCCAACTTCGGCCAAATCGCCATTTTGGGGTTTAACGGTATCGAATACGGTATGCGATACGGTATCTGATAGGGTATGCGATACCGTATTCTGATTTCCGCCGAGGCGATGGCATAGGGTATCCCATTCGGGATTCCAGCAATTTTCGTCTTTGAGAATGAAGCGGTGTTTTTGCGATTGCAGCGCCTGCCATAAGGCCGGGAAGATTTTGTGCGCGCGCATGGCATTATTGACGAGCTGAATGCACATCTTGCCGACGCGGGAATTTTCGATAGGGTTATGCTCCAGGTATCTGGGCATGAGCAGGTAATGCGTTTCTTCGTCATAGAGGGCAAAGCCCGTTTCTATGAGCCGGTTAAGCGCATCCTGCGCCTTGGTTTTATCCCAGCGCAGATCTGTTTCGATGTAGCCGAGTGGCAGCCGGAAGCAGCCAATAGCGTTGCTATGCTCTCCGGTCAGGCAGTAAAGAGCCAGCAGCTTCGGCGCATCTGGCAATTCTCGGATTTTTTCATCTTCCCAAAAGGCTATTTTAACCTTGCCGTAGGTTCGCATAGTGCCCCCTCCGTTAGGTTAAGTGTTAGCCAGGCTCTTTGCCGGGACGTTAAAAGTTGAACAATTTGTGCCTGTGTCGCTGGTGGAATTGCGAAGCCATTTTTGCTCCACGTCCAGCACGCCATTTTCGCCTTGCAGCGGATAGCGGATGATGGCTTTTTTGCTTGCCTGCACCTTCATGAAGATGGGGGGCTTGCCTTCGAGCCGCCATTTTTCCAGAGCCTTCGGGGTTACTTTCCAGCGTTCGCATAATTGCTCCGGCGTGAGATAGGTTTCGCCGTAACCCTGCCGCTTTAGTTGTTCTCGGACGCTTTCAGATATGAACGCCTCCAGTTCCTGTTTGTTGCGCATAGGCTACCTCCCGCATACGGCTTCGGGTTCGGGAGAAGATTCAACCTGCATTTCCTTTTCACGTTCGGTTAAGAAGCGTTCCAGCTCGGCGAGTTTGCCATAATCGGGCGACAGCTCTTTGCGAATCCAGCGGATATAATCAAGGACGGGAATATCTACCGCGCTCGTCGCGCCGGAAATGGTAAGATCGAGGGCGTGGATGCGTTGTTCAAGCTGGTGGAATTTTTCAGCTTCGAGGTTGGTTAATATGTCATCCATCTGGCCAATGGTGAAAATCAGGCCGCTATTGTGTCCGTTTACCCAGCGGGAAAACGTGGAAGGTGCGATTTTTGCCCGTCGGCACAGCTCATCAATGCTGATGCCGACGAAACGGGCGCGCCGTTTAATGCTGGCATAGACCTCTTTTTCAAGGCGGGTAACGGATTTGGGCGGTTTGGTGGTTGTGGTAGTGCGCATAGTCATCCTGTATGTTTGTTAGCTGTTATTTTGCAAAGATGCTAATAAAGCTACTATTAGTCAAGGATGAACTTGCAGCGTTAATGGAGTTGTAGTATTCTGTAGGGAAGCATCGGAAGCGGTGGTAAAAACTTTTTTCATTACGGACTTAGCAAACACGCAAAATGGCACAATCTGATACAAAGAAACTTAGGCAGGCACAAAAAGATTGGCTAGACGATATTCAGTCGCGCTTTAAGGATAGTTTTGTGCAGATGGCGGATGCCTGCAATCTTCACGCAGAAAAGATGAACGTGAAGTCGATCGGTAGAGAAACAATCCGGCAATTCTATCATCACACCGCCACGAGCGCAGGCCCGCGCGTCCTTTCCGATAGAGTGGTGCTGTTGCTTTATAAGGCGTATGGCGTTGAGCCGATGTTTGCCGCAGATTTGCTTTACGATATGGAAAAGGACAAGGCGAAGATCAGCCAGCACGCCAAGTTCTGCAAGCAGTTCATTACCGATATATCCCTAGCCAAGGGCATTTATCGAATCGACGTAGGGCGCAATGTCGGCATCCATGAAACGACCATAAGCAGGCTGTTTAACGATAAGCTCCCCAAGGGCTTACAGATAAAGCAAATCCATAAATTGAGTGAGCATTACGGCATCAATATACCGCCGCGCTTTCGAGCTTTTTTGGAGCAAAAAAGCGGCGCAGATACAAGTATTGCCATTACCGGCTACTTTTCCCTCAAGAATGGTCAGGTGCTGGAATATGCCGAGAAGGATTGGCGATATATTGAAGCGCCTCCCGGCATTGATGCCAAGCACGGCCGCGCTATCGAAATGAAAGGCCCAACGGTTCACCCGCTGGCGAAAGATGGCATGGTTGCCTTTTATCAGCAGGGCAAAGTTGCCGTGCCGGATGAGTGCCTTGATGCTACCTGCATCGTCACCCTGGCCGATGGACGCAAGAGCTTGCGCCTTGTCGAGCCAAGCGCCCAAAGAGGAAAGTATCGCCTGCATTCCCTCCTTGATGGCAGCGTAGAAGAAGGCGAGCTTTCATCCGCCGCCAAGCTGGAATTTTTCATCCAGCGATAAAAACCCTCAAATCTAAAAAGCGTTTGCGAGCAAGGCTTTGCGCGCCGATTTTTCGTGCGCGGAGGTCGATTTTGCTTGACGTATTTTAGCATACCTGCAATGGTACAAGTAGCTAACAAAACTACTAAATAAACGATATGAAACTACCACAACCGACCAAAAACCAAAGGAATCACCACCATGAGAGGAACGCACTCGCATTGCGAAGATGACGAATACGCGGCTTATGCACCGCTTCACTTCGATAAAATAGAAATCCGCGGCAAGCACGTCATTGCCGACAATGAAATCCTGCATGAGCTGAAAGGCCATAGGCAGCGGTTTGACGAATCAGAGGGAGGCGGCTATGCCCCAGCTCTGGTTTAACGCTTGGCAGAAAACCACGAAGCACCCGGTCACCGGCTTATCCAGCCGCGAGGTCAGAATCGAGAGTGAGGCTTGCGCTTCGTATGACGACGCCATGCAGGAATTGGACGATTACGCCCACGGCTGGCGCAGGCACGGCTTTGAGTATTTTGGCGCGTACTGCCACGAGTTAGATGCTACTGGCAAGACCGCTTCCATCACCTTTCACGACGATCTGATGGATGAGCTGGATAGCTGGGTAGAAGAGCGCGAGCGCGATGCCCGCGAATACCGTGAAGCCGCCACCTTATCAGCGCATCAGCTTTGCGATGTTGGGAGGGCAAGATGGTAGTAGCCGCCACTAATTTTGTTACCCGCCCGCGGCTGGTTGATATTTACCCGGCCTCGAAAGTGCTGGATTGCCCGGAATGCGGCGGGGAAATGGTGCTGCGAGAAAGCCATAAATACAACAGGCCGTTTTATGGCTGCATCAACTTCCCGCATTGCCGCGCTACGCACGGCGCACACCCTGACGGAAAGCCGCTTGGCATTCCCGGCGATGCACAAACAAAACGCTGGCGCATGGCTGCGCATGATGCGCTCGACCCGCTTTGGGGGCGTGATGAAGAGAAACTGCACCCGCAAATCCGCAAGCGTTATCGCCGCTCTGTATATTGGTGGCTGGGTGAAATGCTTGGCATCCATAACATCAAGGAGCATTGCCATATCGGGTTGTTCAATATCGAGCAATGCCAGCAGGTAATCGCGCTGTGCCAAAATACTAGCCGCCAGCAAATTTTAGACTGGCAGGCCGAACGGATGCCGAAGCCGAAAAAGAAAAGGCATAGGAGGCCGCCGCGCTATGCCCACTACTAAGCCAATCATCGTCCGGTCATCGAGCTTGCCTTCCTATGCGGATTGCGCGCGCCGGACAGGTGCGAAGCTGCTTTGGGAAGAATTAACGGCGCAGGGTTACACCTTCCGCGAAACTTCGCAGGGCATTGGCGCGGCGCTAGGAACCAGCACCCATGAAGCAGCGTCATATTCGCTAGGGCAGAAAATCAAAGACGGTTCGCTTGGCAATGCGTCCGAAGCAATGGATATGGCCTTTGATACCTTCCACACGATTCAGAAGATGGAAGGCATTGTTTATGACGGTACAACGCCGACTTATGACCGCGCCGAGCTACAGCTTAAAACGCTAGTAAATGTTTACCGCTCAAAGGTTGCCCCAGGCATCGAGCCCGTAGAGGTGGAAATCCGCCTCGAAGCCAATATTGGCGATGGATATGTCTTGTCCGGCAAATTCGATGTGCGTGAGCTGGTCACTATCCGAGATCTGAAAACTGGCGCGGCCAGCCGTGCGCATATCTCGCAATATGGCGCATACGGGATGCTCTGCCAGGCACATGGCCGAACCGTTGAGAAAATCGTTGAAGATTATCTGCCGCGCAAACGCGAGCCAGAGCCCGAAACCTATCCGTATGACGTGGACGTGGCGATGAACGCCGCGCGCGCCATCCTGAAAGGTCTGAAACGTGATGTGGCGGAATACCGCGAAACAGGTGACCCGACATCATTTATCGCCAACCCGCAGTCAATGCTTTGCTCCGACCGATTCTGCCCGGTGTGGGGAACCGAGTTTTGCCGCGAACATAAAAACCAAGGAGAGTGAAAATGGAAAAGACCACGACAATTCTTGAACTGCTGAATAAGCCGATGACCAAAAAGGCATTGGAAAAGGTAGTGCCGGAATACATGACGCCCGACCGGATGCTGAATCTGGCGATTAATTGCCTCGATAAAAACCCTGATTTGAAGCTATGCGAGCCGGAAACGGTGCTTGGCGCTTTTATGGCTGCCGCTTCGCTGGGACTGGAGCCGAACACGCCGCTCCAGCAGGCATTCCTTATCCCGCGCCAGCGCAATTATAAAGATGGCAGCGCATGGAAAACCAAGATGGAATGCACGTTCCAGATTGGCAATCGCGGCTTTCTTTACCTGTCCTACCAATCGCCCAAAATTTTCGGCATAACTACGAACGTTATCTATAAGGGCGAATCCCATAAATATGACAGCGGCCAAGCGTTTTTGACGCACGAGCCTTCGCTTGAGCGTGAAAGTGATGATGCGGATTTCGATAACATCATCGCCTCTTACTGCGTGGTGATGTTCAGCGATAATCCAAATGTGAAAATCCCGATTGTCGTACCGCGCGGTGACCTCATTAAAATTCGGGAAAGCTCCGATACCTACCGCTATTTGCGTGATGCGATTGCCAGCGCAGCTACGGATAAGGACAAGGCCCGCGCTAATAAGCTGTTTGCAGACACGGCTTGGGTGAAATGGGCAAAGCCGATGTGCATGAAATCATCCATCAAGCAGGCGTGTAAGCAATTACCGCTCACCACGCAGATGAAACGCGCCGCCCAGTTTGACGACTTTTCAGAAATTGGAAAGCTCGACCTGCGCAGCATCGCCTTCATTAAAGACCGCGATGAACTGGATGCGGTGGTGGCCGCAACCGCACTGCCGGCACCCGGCGAGCTGGATAAGCCGCTGCCCAGCATCAATTTGAACGACAAAAAGCAACCCCAGCCGATTGCCGCAAAGAATTCTGCGCCGAAGCAACCCGTTCACATGGAAGGCCCGCCCGCAGGACACCCCGCCGCTTTTAACAACCGTGACACAGGAGGATTTTAGTCATGACCATTAACGTAAACATTAACAATTTCCGCAAAATCAAAGAGGCCAGTTTCAGCATTGCGCCGATCGCATTGCTGGTTGGCGAGAACGAAAACGGCAAGTCCAGTATTGCGCAGGCCGTGGCGCTGGCAGTGGCGCAGCAGCCGTTGCCTCGCCATATCCCGAAGAAGGATGCCAAAATGCTGGTGCATGATGGCGCCAAGAGCGGAAAGGTAGAAGTTTCCTGCGGCGAAGTCACCACGGCGATTTCATGGCCGCTTTCCGAGTGCAAGGTGAACGGACAAGGCAAGCCAGTGCAGGCATCAGAATTTGCCGTTGGCCTCAAGAGCATTTTCAGTTTGAGCAATAGCGAAAAGGTTTCCTATTTCATCGGCTTGCTCAAAGCTAACCCGACGCTTGATGACCTGAAAATCAAACTACCCAAAAGCCTTGACCACCTCCTGCCGGAAATCTGGAAGCAGATTGAAGAATCCGGCTGGGATGAAGCGCATTCGACTGCCAAAGCGGATGAAGCCGATCTGACAGGCCAATGGAAAAACGCCACAGGCGAAACCCGCTGGAATGTGTCGTCGGCAGGCGATTGGCGTCCGGCAACGTGGGAAATGGATTTGGAACGTGCCGAACGGCCAGACCTTGAAATCATCTATGCCGAGGCAAAGAAAAAGTTGGAAGATGCTTTGAAATCAGAAGGTGCGCAGGCATTTGACCGTACCCAGGCACAAGCCTTGGTGGACAGGATGCCGGAATATGAAAAGCGCGTATCCGATGCCAAAGGCGAATTGCAAACCGCTGAAACGCAGTACGCCGATCTGACGAAAGAACTGGATGCGCTGGGCTATAGCGGTGATGAGCCGCTAACTTGCCCGGATTGTGGTTCGCAGCTCATGCTCAATCATGAGCGCAAACTCACCCAAGCCGAACCTGTCGATGAAAGCAAAAAAGAGCGGTATTTCGAGCTTGGCAAAAGCCTGAAAGATGCAATGGCCGAGGTAACCCGCCTGCGTGATGAAGTTACTTTGGCGCAGCACCAGCTCACCGAAGTCGAAAAAGCAAAAGAAAAACTGGAAAGCCTCGGCGCGGGAGGTGCGACTATGGACGTAGAAGCCATGCGCACCGCCTATGCCAAAGCCGAACGCCGGTTGGATGATTTCAATGCCTACCATAAAGCGCGCCAGCTTTACGAACGCATCCTGACGCAAAAAGATTTGGTCAATGCGCTCGGCCAAGGCGGGGTTCGTAAGGAAAAGCTCGACCAGCAGATTAAGAAATTCTGCGAGGAAGTGCTGCAACCATTAAGCACCGCCTACGGTAGCGAAAATATCTGGCTGGATAATGATTTGGAAATCTGGCGCGGCAATCGCCGTTACAGCCTTCTTTCCCGCTCGGCGCGGTATGCAGTGCGCGTCATCATCCAGGCAGCAATCGCAATGGCTGACCGCTCGGAAATGCTGGTGATTGATGACGTGGATGAAATCAATGACCGCCGTAACCGTGCTGGCCTGATGGCAATGGTCACCTCCACCGGCATTCCGGCGCTGATCTGCATGGCAAAGCGGCCAGAAGAAAATGCACCTGACCTTGCCGCGCGCGGCACAGGGCAAACCTACACCGTCATTGAAGGCGTGGTGCAGCCCTACAATTCCCAAGTAGCGCAGGAGGCGCAAACCGCATGACAGATTTAGCGAGGAAAATCCTTGAGAGTTCGACGAAGGAATTGCGCGCTCTCAAGGAGCAGCACGAAGGCACGTTGGCAGCGGTGGTCATCGACCAAGAAATCCGCCTGCGCAACCACACGGACAGCCTTGGCAAGCTGAACCGTGATTTTACAGACCGCACAGAAGGAGAATAAAGGGGGCACACATGGAAAACACTACCACAACCAACCAGTTACAGAAGGTCAAGCTGACCAAAACCATCGTTGATACCGCGCAGGTGATCGACAGACGCTATCACATTTACGATACCGAGATACCGGGCTTTTCCGTGAAGATTGAGCCAAGCGGTTCTAAGATTTACGTCTTTGATTACCGCTCAGGCTCTGGCGGGAGGGAAGCGCCGAAGAAGCGGCTTAAAATCGGCAAGCATGGGGTATTGACCGTCGAGCAAGCACGGCTCAAGGCGAAGGAATATGCGGCGCAGGTTGCGCTTGGTGATGACCCCGCCGATCAGCGTGAAGCAGAGCGCGGTAAAAACCTCGTCAAAGACGTTATTAAGCGTTATCAGACGGAATACATTGTGCATCACAATAAACCTTCCACGGTGAAGGGCAAAAATGAGGTCATACGCACCTTAATCCTGCCGCGCTTTCGCAACGATGCCATTGAGGATATTACGCGCAAAGATGTGCAGGAGTGGCATGGCAAATTGCACTACACGCCCATTACGGCAAATCGTGCGCTGGCCTGTATCTCGCACCTTATGTCGGTATGTGAGGATTGGGGCATTCGTGAACCTAATACCAACCCTTGCCTTGGCATCAAACGCTATAAGGAAAATAAGCGTGACCGCTACCTTAGTGAGGAAGAACTGCGCAAGCTCATCGAAACCATAGACAAGTGCGAAGCGGATGGTACGGAAGAAAAAAACATGATGATTTTCTTCCGGCTGATGATTTACACCGGAGCCCGCCAAGGCGAATTGCTGACCGCGAAATGGGAATACGTCAATTATGAGCAAAACAGCCTCGACCTGCCGGATTCCAAAACCGGCAAAAAGCAGATTGATTTGTCACCGCCGGCAATGGCGGAAATTGAGAAGCTGGAACGCATGGTAGGCAACCCGTATTTGTTCCCAGGCTATTTCGTCGGCGTGAAGGAAAAGCTCGGCAGGCATCACTCGCCGCCAAACGAAATGTGGCATCGCATTATCAAGCGCGCGGGCATTACGAACCTGCGCAAGCACGATCTGCGCCATGCTTACGCATCGTTCGGCCTCATGGCTGGGTTGTCATTGGAGGAAATCGGCCAGCTCTTAGGACATTTGACACCGCAGACCACAAAGCGATATTCTCACCTCGTGAAATCGCACCGGAAGAGAATTTCAGATGCAATCGGCGCGAAAATCACCGACATTTTGCAGAGCAAAGATGAGAAGGTAGTCAGCCTGCAAGACCGCCGGGAAAACATGAAAAAATGAACTGGTAGACGTGGCAGACAGAAGAATCTAACACGTCTGCCAGTCGGCACTTAGTCGGCACGGTGGGTAGAAACCTCTATCGAACGATATGGAACTGTAGTAACACCCCCTCCAACGGAACGCCTTGAAATATCTTGCCTTATAGGGTTTTATGGGGATAGATAGTGAATCAACGGGGTGCTTCCGTGTTAGACTCAAAATCGATTCAAAATCCGATATCTTCACGGATGTGTCGGTTCGATTCCGACCAGAGGCACCAAAATATTCTAGAAAAATATTGAATACATTTTTGCAGCAAACTCAAAAATTAAATAATTTAGAAAAATAGTTTGTTAAATAATCTTGATAAAAATTAAAAAAATTATTAAGCAGTGCTTAATAATTTAAATCATGGCACGCAGGAAAGATCATACTAGGGTTGAGCTTAAGGAAATGTCGCTTAAAGCGGCAAGGCATCTGATTTTTGAAAAGGGGCATAAGAATTTTAGCGTGCGTGAGGTTGCCAAAAAAATCGGCTATAGTATCGGCACTATGTATCAGGTTTTCAAGAATATTGATGACCTGATAGTTCACGTTAATGCAGCAACGCTGGATGAAATGCAGGCTTATTTAACAGAAAGGCTGAGCCGCTCAGTTAACCCAAGCCTTGATATGGCAGTTGGCTATTTTGAATTTGCCCATAATAACCCTAATTTATGGCTTACGATATTTGAGCATAAATATTCAGATAAATTCCCATTGCCCAACTGGTATAAGGAAAAACTGCAAACCATGTTCCAGTTCGCAGAGAAGGTATTTTCAGAGAAAAATGATGAGCTTAAGGATTCGCGTAAAAAAACCATTTCAATATGGGCTTCAATTCATGGTGTAACCATATTATCAATTACCAGAAAGCTGGAGATAGTTAACTCCATACCTGCAAGGGTACTTATCAGAACTATAGTAAACCAGTATTAGGATAGAAAGCTGGAAGTTTAGAAGATAAAAAGTTTGGGTGATATAATATTTTATAACCTATTGATATTTCGTCATGATTCCCCTCCTGCTTGCGGGATGGGCTGAACAATAAATTTGTTTAGGGGAGGGTGCAAGATGTGAGCTTGAGTTTTAGCCAATTCACGTCACCCCCACCTAACCTCCCCCGCAAGCAGGGGAGGAATACAGCGTTTACTTACAATTACTTTCCAGTTTTCCTTTCAATTCCCTCATAAATCCCTCCTTTTCCATACCTTTCTGCATTGGTGGGAATATAGTTACCCTGATAGTGCCAGGTTTTTTAATGAATGCGCCTTTTGGCCATATGTCTGCGCTGTTAAGGCTGGCTGGCAGAACTGGAATTTCAGGTATTTTATATATCCCATAAATCGCTGGTTTATATTCAACCTTTTGCCCCACCTTTGTTCTTGTTCCTTCGGGGAATATTACCACACTTCTGCCATCTTTAACCCTTTGTTTGGTTTGATTTAAAACTTTTTTGAGCGCTGTTCCACCAGCTTTCCTGTCTACGGCGATATTCTTTAAAACTATATGGTAAAACCCAAACAAAGGAATATAGGAAAGTTCCTTTTTATAAACAAAGGCAACATTCGGCAGAACCCAGTAAAAGAATGTTTCAAAGGCAGATTGATGCTTAGAGGCAATAACGCAGCCACTATTCTTTGGCAGGTTTTCCCAGCCTTCAACAATTATTTCAACACCAATTATTTTTTTTAAGCCCCATATCAGACCCATTGCCCATATTTTACTGACACGATAGCACCATTTATAATTCACATAAAAAGGTATGAATAACACAAAGCAAACTGCATTCCACAGGTAGAAGAATAAGTTGAATATTATGGAGCGAATAATTATCATACCACAAAGATTATCTTAACTTTAGCACCGATTATCTTGCCGTTATTATCAATATTATTGCCAAGTTCCAGTGTTCCGTTATGGTCATCAATTATTTTCTTAACTATTGCCAAGCCAAGCCCTGTACCTTTCTCACGGGTTGTAACATATGGTTCCGTGAGTTTATTTATAAGCTCTGGCGGGAAGCCTTTACCATTATCAATTATTTCAAGCTCAAGGTTTTTTCCTTGTTTCAGTGAAACATAAAGGTTCATTGGTTTTTCTGGCTCAACATTCTGTTCTTTCATGCTTTCAGCTGCATTTTTAAGTAGGTTAAGCAGAACTCGTGATATTTGCTCCTTATCAAAATCAAATGAAATATCTTCTTCTGGGAGATTTAGTTCATAATTAACATTATTATTCACCACTTTTTCACTGAATACAGCATCTTTAATAATCTGGGTTATACTATTCTTTTTAAGCACAGGCTCAGGCAGCCTTGCAAAGTCAGAAAATTCACGCACTATTTTTTCAATATTTTCCGAATGCCTTATTATGGTGTCAATGTAGCGGTTGAAGTTTTCTTTGTCTGTTATTTCATCTTCATATTTCTTACGGATACGCTCAGCAGATAGGTTAATTGGTGTAAGCGGGTTGCGTATCTCATGCGCTATCCTGCGTGCAACATCACTCCATGCGGCAAGCCTTTGTGCTGAAACCAGCTTGGAGATATTATCAATAGTGATAGTATATCCTTCAATATGCCGGTTTTCTTCTTCTGGCACTATACGCACAAGTAATTGTGAAATGATTCCATCACGCTTGATATCTATCTGCTGTTGGAATATTTCATCAACATTTCCTCTTAATTTTGAAAAATGGGTGGTTATTTCAGGAAAAATATCAGCAATGAACCTTCCCATAACGCTTTCATTATTGAATTTTAAAATATTAAGCGCTGCTTTATTATATAATTTAACCCTTTTTCTATCGTCAATTGATATAATGCCTGAGTTAACTCCCGAAAATACCGCTTCAATAAGCCTGCTGCGCTCATCGATCTGCCTGTTGATCTCACCTAGTTGCAGTTGATTTTTTTGTAATGTACCTGTCATTCGGTTAAATGCTTGGAACAGTGTAGTTACTTCATCATCACGGTTCTGTTCCTCCAGATGCACTGTCAGGTCACCTGATTTAACCCTTTCAGTTGCAGCTATGAGCTTATATATAGGTGCAACTATCCTTCCTGCGAATATAAGCCCAAGCCATATCGCAGAAAGTAATAAAACAATAGACAGACCAACAAAGGCTGAAGCGAACTGTATCTGTATATTAAAAGAGTTTTTCTTTAATTTTGAATATTGTTCAAAAGAATTCTTGGTCTGGGTCATATAGCCCAAAACATTTGAATCTACATTGCGTGTTATCAGTAAGTAGGAATCCTTAAATTTATTAAGCTTAATAAGCGCCCTAACCTTCTCTTTGCTGGGCAAAACTATTATTATTCTGCCATTTGCTGCATTTTCGATGCTTTTAGGGCTGATTTCATCCAGTCTTACAAGAAATTCTATCGTATTTTTAGAAGTTGCGATGATATTATCCCCCTTAAAAACTACCATTTCACTTAAATTACGCCAATTAGCATGGTTACTTAAAAAATTATTGAACAGGTTTTGCTTCTTTTTTAAAATTTTGGAATATTTATCTATGTCTTTTGCTATTGAATAAGCATCATCACGCAAATTCTGTGCGTGCTCCTGCAAATAAGCCTCTGAAACTGCAAGGGAATTATCAAGAGCTTTTGATATTTTACTGTCGAACCAGTTCTGGATCCCATAAATAAAGAAAAATATAGAAAATAAAGACATCATTAATGTCGGCAGTACCGTAAGCAGGCTGAATATCAGCACTATCCTATTCTGCATCCGTGAACCGATATAGTTTTTACGGCGCTCATTCCATATGCGTACAACTTTAAAGAGAATAATAATACATAGAGAGAAGATTATCCCAAGATTTATAAGCATTAAAGCAGTAACCAGTTCATAATTATATTCAGTTGAAGCTATGCTTTTTGAAATTATTGTATAAATTGCTATAGACAGCAGGACAAAAAAAGTTGCCAGTATTATGGCAATATTTTTTGTGGAGATATTTTTCACTAACTTAGGACGTGTAGACATTATAATTTGTAAGTATGTGAAATTATTAAATTTCCCTATGGGTTGCTGTTAGAACCTGTTGTTAATGGAATTTATAGTTTTTATGAGCCTAAATACAAAAGAATTAAAGAGTTTTGTTAAAAATGTTCTGTTAAATTCTGGAAAAGTTGCAGAAAAATATTACCGTAAACAAGGCAGATACTCTGTTAAGGCTGATAAATCATTGGTAACTATAGCTGATGAAGAAATAGAAAATTTTATACGGAAAGAAATATTAAATAAGTTTAAAAGCCATAATATACTTGGTGAAGAACAAGGCGGAGAGTTAAAGAAAAATAATTACAACTGGGTAATAGACCCCATAGATGGTACTTCCAGTTTTAAAGCTGGTAGACCAATATTTACAACATTATTTGCACTTTATAAGGGGTTAGAACCAGTATTTGGCGCAATATACCAGCCTATTACGAAGGAATTATTGCTTGCTATAAAGGGTAAACTCTATTTCAATGGTAAGCCTGTAGATCTTATTGCCTCAAATAAAAAAATAACTTTAGCAACAACCTCACCAGATTTACTTGATAAACAAGGTAAAGCATATTTTGAGAAGCTAAAAAAACCGCACAAAAACACAATTTACGGCGGCGATGCTTATAATTACATGCTGCTTGCCTTGGGGCAGATAGATACTATTTATGAGCAAGGACTTAAAAAACATGACTTCCTACCACTTATCCCCATCTTAAGCGCAGCAGGGGCAAAATTAACTGACCTAAAAGGAAAGCCTATAAAAGCAGACTATGAAGGAAAAGAGTTTTTAGCAAGAGCCTGTTAAGGTACAAAAATTACTTCTCCCGTGAGAAATTATATATCTGCTCTGCTAGGGTTTTGCTTATCCCCTCTACACGGCAGAGGTCTTCAATTGTTGCATCTTCAACATTCCTTGCGGAACCAAAATAGTTAAGCAGCGCTTTTTTTCTTACTTTACCTATATCTGGAATTTCGTCCAACACTGAAGTTGTTAGGCTTTTTTTACGCTTAGCACGATGCCCTGTTATTGCAAACCTATGAGCTTCGTCGCGCAGGTTCTGCAAAAAGAAAAGTGCTGAATCATTAACTGGTAATTTAAAAACCCTTTCGTCCTGTAAATAAAAATCTTCTCTTCCTGAATTTCTGTCTTCACCTTTTGCAATGCACACAAAATTCACCTTATCTAAAATACCAAGCTCCCTGAATACTTCAAACGCTACTGATTGCTGCCCCTTACCGCCATCTATAAGTATCAGTTCGGGAAATTTTTCATTTTCTTCCATCATTCTTTTATATCTCCTGGTTAAAACCTGATGCATCATATAAAAATCATCACCACCAGTTTTCTTCCCCCCCGCATCAACATTGAATTTACGATAATATTTTTTTAAAAAAACCCATTTATTTTCCTCATCAAAACCCGCAACTATCATGGCACCTATGGCATTAGCACCGAATATGTGGCTGTTATCAAAAACCTCAATCCTTCTTATTTCTTCTTTTATATTAAATAATTTCTGAATTTTCTTTAGTATAACACCTGATGATTCTTCCTCTGCCACCTTCCTTTCAATAGACTGATTTGCGTTATTTAAAGCCATTTCTACCAATTTAAGTTTTTCGCCATGCTGTTTTGGCACTGATATTTCAACATTAATTCCTGAAAGCTCTCTGAGGGCTGCTACCGTATCTTCAGACTCTGCGGTCTCTTCACTTAATATTATATTTTTTGGCATTGGCTTTTCCTGATAGAATGAAATAAGAAAGAACTGTAATATTTCAGCATTTGATATTTCTTCCGTATGTCGTGGGAAATATTCTGCATTACCAAGCACTTTGCCGCCACGCACAAAGAACACCTGAATACAAACTTTACCCGTTGAATTATATATCGCTATTACATCTGCATCTTCCAGTTTTGTATGTATATGCTGTTTTGACTGGATCTTTACCAAGGTTGCTATCCTGTTTCGGAAGGTTGCCGCTTTTTCATATTCCATTTCATCTGACGCTTTCTGCATTTCGGCTTGAAGGCTCAACTTAATTTCATCTGATTTTCCAGACAGAAAATCCTTACCCTGCGTTACTAATTTTTTATAATCAACTTTACTTACGTACTCTACGCAAGGTGCAGAACAGCGCTTTATATCATACTCAATACATGGACGGGAGCGGTTTTTGAAATAACTATCCTTGCAGGGGCGTAGCAGGAATGCCTTCTGAATTGCAGCTATTGCCTCTTTCACCGTGAGGGCTGAAGGGTAAGGCCCGAAATAAGATGCGTTCTTTTTCTTTGCTCCACGATATTTATATATACGAGGAAAATCATGCGTTTCATCAATGCAGATATAAGGGAAGGATTTATCATCTTTCAGCAGAATATTATAAGGCGGCTTATGCTCTTTTATCATCCGCGCTTCAAGCAGCAATGCCTCAACCTCACTTTGAGTGATAATATATTCCACCTGCGTTACCTGCCCCACCATACGTGCCAAACGGTAAGGAAGCTGAGTTATGATTGTATAATTTGAAACGCGATTTTTGAGATTCTTCGCCTTGCCAATATATAATATCCTGCCGCCCTCGCCCATCATTTTATAAACACCTGATAGGGCTGGCATATTTTGTAGAGCTGATTTCAGGATTTCAACTCCCTGTATCATAATAATATAATTATTCTGGATTTAGTTTAGGCAGAACTTCGTGCTTTTTCTTGGATTGCTCTTTTATCCTCTGCTGAAGTATCTCAAAATATTCAGTAAAAGACCTTTTAAGCTCATTAATATCAACCTGCTTATTTGCATATATTACACTGTCAATTTCTGCTGCCAACTTTACAATATTATACTTATCTATTGAATATTGGCGCTGGATATTTTGAGCAATAAGAACAGCCGCCATATTTTTCTGGAGATTGAGATTTTTATAAGCAAATTCCTGCAATACCTTTAATATATCAGCAGCATTACTGGCGTCTTTAACTTTATTCGCAAAACTATATATCTGCACTGGTTTTGAAATTGAGGTAAAATCTTCTGGAGTTTTTGAAACTATATCAATTTTTTTTAGGCTTTGTTTGTTTGTAACTTTATTATTACCGCCTGAATCTTTTACTTCTGTTTCTTCAGTTAATATTTCTTCAATTATTTTATGGGGAACATTTTTTTTAGGTTTTAATATAACCTGATTCTTCAAGTTTTTAAGCCTGAATAGTAATGCTATTATCATAAATAGTAAAACCCCTATTACCACAGTAATAAACCTTGATAACCTTGGATTCTCAACTGAATTATCAATTACTTTTTCTGAGATTTTTTGAGTAGCTGATACAACTTCGCTGTTATCTTCATAGGTCTGCTCCGAAACTTTATTTGATTGGTCTGATGTAACGTAAAACTCTTTAGCTGCCATTACCGCTTCTTCAGCCTTTCCTGTTCTTAAGTTCCAGAATTTAATTTTTATCTCTGGAAATTTTACCTTACCCGCTTTCTGTGGAATAAAGGTAAAATTCTGTGATTTTATTCCCTTTATCTTTTCAGCGAAACTATTACCAGATGCAAGTGTTTGCCTTGATGAAACCGCTTTATCTGAATAAATTTTAAAATTTTCTGCCTTTATATATTTTTCAATATCTGGAAGTAAATCCCCTGATTTTCCAATACCTGTAAGCGTTACTTTAAGAGTAATTGGCTCACCTAATTTAGCAATAAACCCAGTATTATTTATCTCAGACTCAGTAGAAATATCAAAGTCATATAATGCCAGCCATGGGCTAACTGACTCATCAGCTGGCTTAACATCAAGCTCTACTGTATTACTTGCAACAGTAAATGAAACCAGCTTCTTGGTTTTATTCACTTTATCACCGTTTAGAAGAGAGAATGGATCAAAAAAATTATCAAATTGCGCCTTTTCGTCCTGCTTTTCAGACACCTCCTTATAGCTCTTACCTCTTAATATTGATGGGGTTATTTTTACTTTTCCGCTATTTACTGGGGTTGCTAGGTAATTTACCTCAATAGTATTATACTCAACTCCATTTATATTTTTGGTACCAGTTTTAGGGTCAGATATTTGCTCTATCACCGCACCTTTTGATTTTGGTTTTACCAATTCAGCTGACTCAACTTCAGCTAGATGATAAACCTTCGTCTGATAAATTATTGGTTCATCAATATACGTAGAAAGCTTATCAACCTTGGCATCTATGAATATATCTTTTTCATCAGTTACATTAGGAATATCTGAAGTTGGTTTTATATTTATTCCCAGTTCATTAGAATATAGAGTTCCTGCATCAGTCTGGATGGATATTTTTGGTATATTAAAACTACCTGACTTTTCTGCACTTACATCATACACCCAAGTTCTTACCTTGGTTGATGCACCATTAACATAGGCAAAACTCTGCGATTGTGACTGTGATATAACCTTTACTGAAGCAGGGAACTTTGAAATATCAGGGGGGGAATAACTTTCAGCATTTTGCAACTCCAGCTTGATTTTAAACTTTTCTCCTTCAGCTATATCATACCTATCCAGCGTGGTAGTAAAAGAAGCACCAAAATTTTGGGCATACGAATTTATTGCAAATAATAAACCTATAATTACAAGAAAAAATCTTACCATGGCATAACATCTATTTTTTGTTGTTTTAACTTTTTCTCTTCCATCATGAATCTGTTTTTCATAAGCTTTTCAGGGTTAGAGTTGATTTTTTTAAAAATTTTTTCAGCCTTCATCTCTAATTCACCTTGTTTTTTTATTAACGCACTATCTTTCTTTTTACTATCTTCTTTAGAATTACCGAAATCAATTTGGGTTTTTTCTTCTTTATGTTCTGACTTTTTATCATCATTACTGTTTTTATCACCAGATTCTGCATCGTTAGTCTTCTGATTTTGCTGTTGGTCATCATTCTGCTTATCTCTGTCACTACGCTTGTCCTGCTCATTTTTCTTTTGTTCCTGATTCTGCCTTTCCAGCATTTTTTTTGCTATCTCCAAGTTAAATTTTGTATCCTTATGGTTTTCATCTTTTTTCAAAACCTCTTCATAAGATATTATGGCATCTTCAAGCTTTAACTGTCTTAGCTGAGAATTTCCAAGGTTATATAGTGCGGCTTTAGATAAGCCTGCATTACTAAAATTTTCTTCGGCCTTCTCAAAGTTTTTATCACGATAATATGCAACTCCCTTGTTGTAATGTGAGCTGAGCTTTTTGGCAGCCTTTTTGTATTTCTTATTTTGAAAATCTATAACTGCCTGCTCATTCTGATTATTAAAAAAATTATATTCTATATTGCTTATATTCAAGAAACTTAAGTCTTCCTTTTTGTCATCTTCTGCTTTTGAACTACTTGAAAATGATAAAATCATAAGAATAACTATTGGAAATTTTGCCCCCCGTGCAAAGAATGGGCTGATAGCTAGCATGGCAAGAATTATAAAAATATAGAACCTGTCATTCCAGACCCTTAAGTTAGAATATTTTGATTTTTCAATAATGGTTTGCGCCAGTATTTTTGATTTTAGCTTCTCTATATCATCATCAAGATATGTTGCTTTGATATAATTATCTCTTCCGCCAGCAATATATTCCATTTTCTTTTGCTCCAGCTTACTAAGAACTACTTTATCACCTTGCTTAATAAAACTACCTTTCTCATCAGGTATTGGCGCCCCTTCAAGAGTGCCAAGGCCATATGAAATTATTTGTACTTTTTTATCGTTCTTAGGTAGCTCTGCCAAGCTTTCAAACCCTCCATCACTCAATATTATAAAATAATTCACGCTTCCTTCTGTTACCTTTGCTAGGTTGTTAGCTGCTTTCAATGCCGCTACTATATTACTCCCCTGAATAGAGACAATATCACTTGTCACTGAAGGAAGCAGAAAATTCAGGTTTTCCTTATCATTGGTAACTGGTGAAATAACATGTGCCTGATGTGCAAAAGCAATAAGCCCGAAATTGGCATTTTCAATATTATTCATTATGTCTGATATTTCCTGCTTTGCCCTATCCAAACGGCTGGGCTTTTCATCTTCAGCAAGCATGGAATTGGAAATATCAATTAAGAATATTATATTAGAATTTGGTCTATAGCTTTCTATCTCTGTGAAGTCCCATCTGGGGTTAGAAAGTGCAAGAGCTGAAAATATAATAAAAAAGAACAGGCAAGTAAGACGAAAATACGCCTTCCTTTTACTCTCACCTTTGCTTACCACATATTTTATCAGATGAACATCAACGAATTTTCTTAATTTCTGCAATGAATAAAAACTTTTCCTGCCAATATTATATTCAAGGTAAAATATTATTGGACACAGAACAATCACCAGCAGGTAAAGCGAGTTTTCAAAGTTAAAATAAGTTGCATTATATGTAACTAAATTATCCATTTTATAGTTGATTAAGGAGAATATTGCACAGTTTGTTATAAAGTAAAAAATAAAAATTAGCAGGCAGAAAATTATTTTCTTTGCCCTAAAGCAAAATTAGTCTAGCTGCAAACTGCGCAATATTCACCTTAATCAACTATACTATTCTGTCCTTAAAAAATTATACGAGCCCAAAAGCCTTATTATAAGCAATATCAAAGCCAATAAAACTGGGTAATGAAAAAGCTGCGTTCTTATAGTTAAGGTTGTTACCTCACTTTCACTTTTTTCATTTTTATCAACTTCAGTGTAGATTTTTTCTAAACTTATCTTGTCTTCTGCTTGAAAAAACTCACCATCAGTTATTTCTGCTATCTGCTGCAGGGTTTTTTCGTCTGAGTCTATTCTGGCAAAAATTACCGCCCCATTATCTGTAGGGTAAGGCACGGCACCTTTTTTGCCAACTCCTATCGTGTATATCTTAATGTTAAAATCACTTGCCAGTTTTGCAGCCTCTATTGGCTGTACAATACCTGCTGTGTTTGAACCATCTGTAATTAAAATTATGATCCTTGATTTTTCAGATTTATTTTTTAGTGCTTTTACAGATAACGCTATTGCATCACCAATTGAAGTAGCATCACCAGCTATGCCCACTTCAGACATTTCGAGCATTTCTGCAACCGAATTTACATCCAAAGTTAGTGGTGACTGGATATAAGCATTCTCACCAAATAAAACTAGCCCCAACCTATCGCCCTCCCTTCTTTTTATAAAATCTGTGGCAATTTTCTTAACAATATCAAGGCGATTCACTGTTTCACCTTTATCTGCAAAATCCAACGCAAGCATAGACATAGAAAGGTCTACCGCAAGAATTATATCATAACCCTTGGTAGTAACTTTTTCAAGACGTTCAACTGTTTGCGGATGCATTAAAGCAATTACCAGCAAGCACCATATTGAAAATAAAAAATAATTGAACTTAGCGCCTAGATCACGAAAACTTCCTTTTTTACCAAAAGACTTTGCAAACTGCCTGATATTAGGGTTGTTAATAACTGGCGCATCCAAATTTTCTGATCTACCTAGGCGAAAAAAATAAAATATCAGCCACGGCAAAGCAATAAGAATTATTGCATAAGGATATTGAAATTGAAAATTATCTAGCATTACAAAATTTAAATCATTTTATGAAAAATGATAAATGATAAGATCTCTAATTATCATTTATCACTAGTCACTATTTTTCAAGCCAGGTTTTTAAAGCGCGGATCAGATGTATTACCTCTCTTTTTTTAACATCCACCTTATCTTCTGGCATATACGGGTAAAGAGTTAATATCTCTCCCTTATCTTTCCAGTTAAAACCGTTTGGATCCCTTAAAGTAAGCCATTTCAACCATTTTTTTCCATTTAGTGAAGCAACCTCTTTTCTGTCATAAAGCCTTAAGGAAACCCTTTTTAATATTTCTGAAAACTCTGAAAGACTGGTTTTCAC